>Ga0214473_10009720_pt1 | contig 11353 bp, 4 predicted proteins | sample RVTome_7_FD_203509 | JGI IMG/M metagenome (GOLD analysis project Ga0214473, IMG submission 203509) | Soil microbial communities from uranium-contaminated site in the Upper Colorado River Basin, Wyoming, United States - RVT98D197 | ecosystem: Environmental > Terrestrial > Soil > Contaminated >...
TGCGTCCCCGGCGGCCAGCATCCGCTCCACGAAGGCCCCGCTCCCCAGGATGCGCTCGTCGGCCAGGACCCGGTCCGCCCGCTGCCGGACGGCCCGCACCGCGGCCCACCCCCCGAGGGACCGGATCAGCCCACCCCCCACCAGCTCGGGGCGGCGGCCCTGGGGGATCCCCTCTTGGAGGAACGCGCGATAGGCGCGGAGGGCCGCGCGCTCGGTCCGCCCGAACCAGGCCAGGACGTACGCCCGATCCTGCCACGGCGGGGTCTTGCGGCGCAGGAGGCCCCGGTGGCCACACCAGGGGTAGCGGTCCAACGCCCGGAGATCCGGGACGAGCTTCGCCCGGTGGGGGTTCAAATGGATGTAGCGGACCAATTCGCGGAAGTAGGCGTCCTCCTCCACGACAATGGACTTGTAGCGGTTCTGGAAGAGGTGGCCGACCCGCTGATGGCGCCGGTTGTACGTGAGCGCGTAACCCGTGAGCACTCGGCGCATGAAGCGCGGCAGCCCCTGGGCCCCACTCCGGAGCAGCAGGTGGGCGTGATTCGGGAGGAGCGCCCAGGCGTAGAGGGTGGTCCCGGTCGCCAGGGCGACTGCGCCCACGCGGGCGAGGAACATCGCACCGTCCTCGCGATCGGTCCCAATCCGTCCCCGGTTCATCCCCCGCAGGATGACATGGTGCAACGTGCCGGGGGCATCGAGCCGCACCTGGCGGGGCATCGCCGGTTGCGCACTCCTTCCTGGCCGGGGGAGAGCCTATCAGGACTATTCCACTGAGTCAACAACGTCCCGCATTACGTCCCGCATTACGGACGAAGAGCGAAAGGGCGTCCAGGCGGGGACCGCCGGGCCTGGCGACCTGGAGCGTCTTATGAGATTACCCAAGTTGCCAACGCCCCGCCTTGCTCGCATTCCGCGTCCCACACTCCAGAGGCAGCTCACCTGCTGCCCTGCTGCCTCGCGTCCAGATGTAATTGGATCAACGCGATCAGGGAAGCATAGCCAGGGAGCGAGTTGTCCAGGAACAGCGAGAAGCCGGACCTGGCGACGAGTCGTGACCCCCGACTCAGGCCTCTTGCCGACTGCAATGTCACGATGTCTCCCCACGAGATCGAGACGCGTCGGCCCATGGGGAGCCGTACATCTAGGCCGGCGTCCGACACCCGGACCTCTGTCAAAGTACGCCGCAACACATAGAGGGTTAGGATAAAGAAGAACCCGTAGACGATTAAGCTCGTGATCAGCAATGGACGGCTGACAAGATTTGCCCGATAGGCAAGGGAACTGCCCCCAATCCCGACTGGCCAGATGATTAGCCCTAAGCGGATCCACCTCCGAAGGGCAGGTGGGTGCGCGAAGAGGTGTCCTTCAGGTAGAGCAGCTAGGCCAAGTCGCGTCGATTCGGCCTGCTTCGGGGACATGTGCGAGAGGAGCCAAGCAGTAAGCACGCTAAACAAGAGGCCGCTAAAGATCAAAACGAGGGGCCTGCCGGCGACGCCCGGTGCAAGGAACGAGCCCACAACGACCCATCCCACGAACAGCAGGCCTGCTCGTCTCCACCACACGCGAAGCTTTCACTCCCGTACTGTGACTATACCCCGACGGTTCTTTCGCCCCCGATCCGGGAAGGCCTCCCTGAGTTGCTGCGATCCCTGCATCCGGGCACCCGGCCTGGCAGGCAACGTCACTACCACGGCGATTATCTGCAGGCCCGCATGGTTCCTTCAGCAGGGGTTACTGGCGGCCCCAGGATAGCAACCACGAGACCCGCAGCCGTGCCCGCGATGCTTGCCGCAGAGGTTGGCAGCCCTATGCTAGCTGCCTCCCCGACAAGAATACCTATGGCGAAGCCTCCTCCTGCCAGCGCCCCAACTGCAGTTCCGATGAGGGCTCCTGCCACTGCCCCTGCAACCGCTGATTCGACCGAGGCATTGATCGCCTCTGAAAGGGGCTTACCGTCGATCAAGTTGATGGCCAGCGTGGATAGGCCCGAGACCAAACCGCCCGCTACTGCCCCACCCACGAAACCACCCGCGGCGCCAGCAACAATGCTGATGAAGCGGCCATCTGGATCACCAGCGTTTACGGGATCATTCAGGACATAACCGTACAGGTTGACATCCCTAGCTGCAAATCGAATCGGATCCTTCGTGGTCCAGCGGCCGGTGAAGGCATCGTAGTCGCGTGCGCCGAAGCGGGTGAGCTTGGTGTGTTGGTCGTAGAGCCCGCCGCCGAAGCCGAAGGGCTGGAAGCCGGGATTCGTGTCCTGGGTGATCTGGCCGAACTCATCGTAGTCGATTCGTTGAGCGACGGCCCCGCTGGCGATGTCCACGACCAGCCTGACGCTGCCGAGGTGATCTGTCAAGAGGCGGTAGGTGGTGCCTCCCCTGATCATGTACTCGGGCACATTGACTTTCGTGCCGAACACGAAGCGGGCGACCACCGCACCGTTGCCGTCCAGTTCTGCCACCGGCCGGAGCTGGCTTCCGTACAGGAAACCTTGGACGAGTGTGCCGTTCACTTTCTTGCCGATGCGCCGGTTCTGGCCGTCGATAATGTACTCGATCTGGGTGCCGCTCGGCAAGGTGACCGAAGTCAGGTTCCCGAACACATCGTAGGTATAGCTCATGGTCCCTGCCCCACTCGTCGTGGACTGGAGGTCCCCATTGGCCGTGTAGCTGTAGGTGAGGGCGCCGTAGGTCAGCAGGCGATCTTGGGCATCGTAGGTCCCGGAGACCGTCCCAGTGCCCGGGCGGGTGACGGCGAGGCGGTTTCCATTGGGATCATACTCGTAGTGCGCTGTGGTCGTCCCGTTCTTGGTCACGTCAGTGAGTCGCCCGGCAAGATCATACCCGTAGGTGTAGGTATCGGTTGCACCCCCGATCGTCTCCACTTTCTGCGTGATCCGGCCGAGACTGTCGCGGGTGTACTGCACGTTGAACTGCGGCGAGCCACTGTAGCTGGCCTGATAGGTGCTCAGCTCGCCGAAGGTGGTGTAGGTGTATGCATCCGTGGCACTGCCCAGGGTTGTTCCCGTGAGCAAGCCATGCTGAGCATGCCGAGTCAGCGTGAGACTCCCGGCCTGCGTGAGGAGGCTGTCGGGGTCGTACTGGAAGGTGATGGGGTTGGCCCCGCTGACGCTCTCGGTCGCCACCCGGAAATCCGTGTCGTAGGTCCGGGTGACGCTGCCTGTCACCGGACCGGACCAGGTGGTGCCAGTGAGCAGCGAACCATCATACGTGTAGCTGAGCCCCACACCGCCGGGGCTCGCAATCGTGGCGAGGTTACCGGTGGTCGGATGGTAGGCGAACGTGGTCTGCCCCGTGGGCGCCGTGAGCGAACTCAAGCGTCCGCCGGTGGGCTCGTATTCCAGGGCGACGGTCTGGCCGTCGGGGCGCTGAACCTGAGTGAGCTGGCGGTCGGCGTTGTAGGTGTAGGTGGTTGCGACGTTCCCAATGCCGAGGTCCGGTGGGGTATAGCTCGCCTCCAGATCCACAGGGGTGTAGTCGAAGGAGTGGGCTGGACGGCTGGGGGGCGTGATGGACGCCACGTTGCCGTTCGCGTCGTAGGTGGTCTGGATCACCCGCAGATCGGGCAGGGTCTGGGTCGTCACGCGACCGGCCGCGTCGTACCCAAAGCTCACGGTCCGCGAGAGGGGATCCGTGAGACTGGCGAGGAAGCCCTGGGGGTTGTACGTGAATGTGGAAGAGCGTGCAGAGCCTCCGCTCCCCTGGCTCAGCGTGCTCAGGCGGCCGCGGGGGTCGTAGGCGAAGCTGATCGGTGCGAGCCCGGTCACCTGGGTGGTGAGGACCCGCCCCTGGGGATCGAGGGTGCTCGTGACCTGCCGGTTCGCGGGGCTGGTGTCGGTGAAGGTCTTGGTCGCCGCGGTGTAGGTGCTGGTGGCGGTGCGGCCGTTGAGGGTGACCGTGTCGGTGATCGTCGAGAAGCTGAAGACGTTATTCGGATCGCTGAGGGTGAGGGCCCGGGTGGTACTGAGGGTGGCCGTGAGGCCGCTCGGGGTCCGGACGGTGAGGGTCCCGGGCAGGGGGGCCTGCAGCCCGAAGCGGGGGTCGGCCCGCTCCGTGAGGGTCGTGAGGGTGCCGTCCGGGGCAGTCACCGTCTCGATGCCGCCCGGGGTCCGCACCCGCTGGGTCACGAGGCCGCTCGGTTCGGTGGTCGCCCGGCGGGTGCCCCCGTCGGCGAGGTCGTCCACCCGGAAGGTCTCGACCCGCTGGAGGGCGGTCGTCCGGGTGACGGTAAAGCTGCTCGCGGTGTCGGTGCGGGCCAGGACCGTGACGCCCTGCGCGGGATCCTCATCCCGGGTCAGGTGCCCCCGGGCGTCGTAGGTGAAGGTATGGGGCTGCTGCTTGGGATCGGTGAGCGTGGTGAGGAGGCCCTCCGCGGTAGAGGCGAGCCCCGTCCTCTCCCCGGCGGGATTCGTGATGGCGGAGAGGAAGCCGTTCGCATCCACCGTGAGGGTCGTCCGCTGCCCGTCCGGGGCCACGATGGCGGTCGGCAGCCCGGCCCCGTCCCGCTCGATCTGGGTGACGTTCCCGTCCCCATCCGTGACCGAGGTGAGGCGGCCCTCCGGATCGTAACCGAAACTGGTGCGGACGGCCCCCGTGAGGACGTGGACCGTCCGGAGGTGCCGGCCGGATTCGTCGAAGCCGTACAGCTCCGTCCCGTCCCGGCTGGGAAGGGTGAGGGCCTGGTCGGTGAAGGCAGGGAAGGCGGGGGTGAGCCGCCGGATGCGGCCGTTGTTCCCGTCCGCGAGGTAGAGCTGCCCCGCGGCATCCACGGCCGCGGCCCGCGGGAAGTTGAGCTGCGCGCCCGTCGCCGGGCCCCCGTCGCCGCTGAAGCCGGCCGTCCCATTCCCGGCCACCGTGGTGATGATCCCGTCGGGGGTCAGCTTCCGCACGCGATGATTGAAGTAATCGGGGATGTAGAGATTCCCCGCGGCGTCCAGGGCGACCGCCAGCGGGCCGTTGAGCTGGGCGCCCGTGGCCGGGCCTCCGTCCCCCGCGTACCCGCCGGCGCCATTCCCGAAGGGCCCCACGCCGGCCACGGTGCGGATGATCCCGCCCGGGGTCACCTTGCGGATGCGGTGGTTGAGGAAGTCAGGAATGAACACATTCCCCTGCGGGTCCACCGCCACTTTGTCGGGCCAGCCGACGCAGGCAGAGGTGGCCGGGCCCCCGTCCCCGCAGTAGAACTGGGTCCCAGTGCCCGCGATCGTCCGGATGATCCCGTCGGGACTCACCTTACGTACCCGGCTGTTGTCCGTGTCGGCGATGAACAGGGTCCCCTGGCCATCCACCGTGACCCCATGGGGTATGGCGAGCATCGCACTGGTCGCCGGGCCCCCGTCCCCGCTGAAGCCATATGCCCCGTTCCCCGCCACCGTGGTGATGATCCCGGCGGGGCTGACCTTGCGGATCCGGTTGTTGCCGTAATCCGCGAAGAAGAGGTTCCCCTGGCCGTCCACATCCATGCCGTAGGGGTTGTTCAGCCGGGCGGCCGTGGCCGGGCCGCCATCCCCGCTATAGCCCTGCACGCCGGTGCCGGCCACGAGGGTCACCGTCCCATCGGGAGCCCGCTTCTTGATCTGGTGCCCGGAGGTGAACGAGGGGAAGAACACGTTTCCCTGCCCGTCCACGGTCAGTCCCCAGAAGGCGCCCGCGGTCAGGCTGTTGATCACCTGGCCGACATCCCGGCTGCTATAGCGATCCCCGGTCCCGAGGAGCAGCGTTTGGCTGCCGAGGTCATAGGCGTGATGGTTCTCCAGGGTCCAGCCCCCGATCCCCTGGGCGCGGGCATCCCACCCGGCGCCCACCCGGGTCCGCTGCTCCTGCCAGAGGGTGATCTCCACCCGCCCCCGGATGCCGGGGAGCGTGGCGAAGCTGCTCTGGCCGAAGGCCCGCCCCACGGTGGCGGGCGTGGCGAAGGTGCCGAGGTAGACGTAGCCGATCCGGATCGTGAGGGGGTACTCCCCGGCCAGGGCGCGGCCGTAGGGGTCCTGCCCGTCCCAGGTGAAGGGGTAGGTCTGGTTCGGTTGGGCCGGCAGCGTGGCGGTGAGAATGCGGCCGGCCACGTGGAACTCGAGGACGATCCGCTGGAGGCTGGCCGGCACCGTCGGCCCGCTCACCGGGACGTCCAGCACGCCGCCTTTCCGGCCCGGCACCCGGTCGCTGCTGTAGTGGAGGCGGAAGGGCGTCCCCACGAGGGGGACCGATTCCCGGAGGATCTGGTTCTCGCAGTCAATGACGGAGCCGGTGCGACACTGCGATCGGTCGGTGGGGGTGGGCGCCTTTGCGGTCGTCTGGCCCGGCGCGGTGGCATCCGCCGGGGGGACGGAGGGCCAGTTGAAGTCCCAGGCGGAGAAGTGGGGGATGGGCACCCGCCAGAGGCTTTGCCCGGGCACGTAGAGCGCCGCGAGCTGCTGCCGCTCCGGATCGGTGATCCCGAGGGCGGCCAGGGCGCTGGGGGTGGCGGGCGTCCCACTCCCACTGATGTCGAGGTCCGCCAGGCCCCCCGTGACCGAGAGGAGCTTGATCACCCGGCCGTTGTCGGCCGGGATCCAGGCCGCCTGGTCCCGATTGTAATACCCGGCCGGGACGACGCCGCCGACCGGGAAGTTCAGGAAGTTCTCGGTGTACTGGACGACCGGCGCGCTGAAGCGCACGCGCTGGGCGCCGGCGGTAATGGCCTCGTCCACACTGAGCTCCACGGCGTAGGTGTACGCCGAGGTGGGGGGCAGGGGGGCGGGCATGGCGTTGGGGCCATTCGGACCCACCGTGTACTCCGTTGCCCGGACGCTGAGGCTGGTCACCGGCTGGATGCCGCCCCCTGGGAGCACCAGGTCGGCGGTGGTCCCCTGCGGGAAGAGGACCGTGGCCCGGCGCGTACCATCCCCATCGGTGACGGGATTCCCTCGGGCCACCTGGATGGGGGTCGGGGCGCTGAGATCGATGGCGGTCACCTGAGTATCGAAGGGAACCAGCACGACATCCGGCAGCACCGCATAGTCCTGCCACGGGGGCGTGATCGGCCGCTGCACGGGCAGGTAGCCCGCCTTGTCGTAGCGGACGACGAGCTGGCTCCCGCCATTGACCGCCAGATCGAACAGCCCATCCGTCCGGCTCAGGGTCGTCCCGTACTCCGGGTGGGCGAGGATGCTCAGCGTGACACCAGAGAGCGGGGCGCCGTCACGGGAGAGCACCCGCCCGCGGAGCACGGCCGCACGCGTGGCCTGGATCGCGCCGGGAGTCACCCCGGTCTGGATCGGATCGGGGCCGGTGTACAGGAACTCTGTGGAGGGGCCGAGGGGGCTGGCCGTGGTCTGGCTGACGGCGGGGGCCACGGTGACCGGATCGGGGGGCAGGATTGTTACCGTAACGACCGCAAGGCCACTCGCGAATCCCGGGGCACTGGCGAGCAGATTCGTCGTGCCTTCGGCGACCCCGGTCACCGTGGCGGGGCCGCTGGTCGCTCCGGCCAGCAGGCTCAGCGGCGAGGTGACCGTGGCAATCCCGGGGCCCGCGCTCTCCAGGGTGACACTGAGGCCCCCCGTCGGCGCGGCGGCGGACAGCGCGACCGTTATGCTACCTTGCCTCCCCACCCTGAGGGTGACGAAATCGGGGACCAGGGTGAGCTGGCCGAGGACGGTGAAGGTGTTGCCGGGAGTCGGTGTGGCATCCGAGGTCCCGCCGGGGGTGGTCACCTGGACGAGCCGAGAGCCGAGAGCCGCGGCAGCAGTGATGGCGACGGTCGCCTGCAGTTCCGTTCCCTGGATGTTCACCTGGATGTTCGTGACTGTGATCTGTGAGTCGGGGGACCCGTCCTTGAGGAAGGTCAGCGCGGTGGCCCCGCCGAGGCGCTCGCCAGTGACGGTGAGGGAAACCGTCCGGCCGTGAACACCTGAGGTAGGACTGAGGCCCGTGATGACCGGCTGGGCGGCCGCGACCTCGAGGGCCCCGAGGTCAAACTCCGGGGTCCCGCTGCTGTTGCCATCCTGGGGACGCCGGGCCTCGCCGCTGAAATCGGCCTCCAGCAGCGGGTTGAAAGCGGAATTGAGTCCCAGAGTCCGGGGGTCCGTGCCTCGGTCGATGGCAGGTGAAGGGTTTGCCAGGGCGAAGTCATCATCGGCCGTGTTGGGCTGGCCATCGAGACCGTTCAGGTTCGCGTAGACATTCGCAGGGACTTCGCAGCCGGAGCTGGCGCTGACCCCAGGGCCTTCGCTTCCCGTGGGGGTGAGGTTGTTCGCGTCAGTCGAATCCAGGGCGGGGCCATCAATCTCCCCCAGGCGGTTCCCGCAGATCAGGTTGTTGAGAAGATGAATCCCCGCGGGCTGCGGACTCGTGGAGTCCTCCCGCTTGACCCCGAAGCGGCCGCCGGTGGAGCCTGAGGCGGTGCCGTTGCCGAAGACCAGATTGTTCACGAGCCACACTTCGTGGCTCCGGGCCACGCTGATCCCGGACCACCCATGGGCGGAGATGGTGTTTCCGATCAGGTAATGAGGGCCGCCGTCGGCATCGATGAAGGTGATGCCATTTCTGCCTCCGGCATAAAGAACATTGTTCACGATGAGTGTCCCCGCGTTCCCCCGGGCAATCGTGACACCCCCGTTACACTCACCCGAGCCATTCTGGAAAATGCGGTTCCGCTCGATGTGGATCGCCGCGTTCTGGTTGTTGCCGCCCATGAGCGAAATGGCCTGGCCGCCGGCCCCGGTGATCGTGAGCCCTCGGATCGTGATGTAACGCGATTGCTGGAGCCGGATGGCGTAGCCATTGGTGCACTGGGCGACGGCCCCCTGGAGAACCACGCTGCCTACCGGCGCCGCAGGGTCCGCCTCGATGAGGATCCGGTCGGCCTCGCTCGCCCCTGGGACGTTGTTCTTGCCCGAGATGTTGACCTGCTCATGGTACGTCCCGGCCTGGATCCGGATCGTGTCGCCCGCCTGTGCGGCGTCCACGGCCGTCTGAATAGTTGAGTAGCAGGGGACCTGGCCCTGACACGTGGGGTCGGCGTTATTGACATGAAGGATACGGGTCTGCTGTTGCAGCGAGGCCGTAGGAACCAGGAGAAGGACGCTGAGGAACAGGAGGGGCAAACCGAGGAAGCCGATCTGGGTCAGCGCACGTATGGCTCTCTTGGAAGTCATGCTCCTGTCCCTCCCCTCAGAAGCTTCTCGGCATGTTCGCCTATTGGGGGACCAGGCCGCTTTGGTCCTCTTGCCAGCGTCGGCCAGCCTTGCCAGCTTCCCGAGCCGGGTACTGACTCGCAGAAATAGAACAGCCCTCCGCGGGTCAGGGACCCTGGAGGGCTGTGCGGACCAGTGCGTGCTGGTTGAAGTGAGATGAAGAGAACTTGGGTTCCCCGGAGCCGGTCACTCGCGTCTCCTCCGGTCACGGGCGGGAACCTGGGGCGTCGAAAAGTGGCCGAATCCTACTCGGAGCGCCTCAGGGAAGTCAAGATAAAATTCTCGCTATACGGAACGCTACATAGTGGGGAGCTGGCAGGGGGCAGGAGGAAGCAGGCTGGTCTATTGATCAAGTCGCCGACTGGTCGATTGGGTGGTGCTGAGAGCCGGGAGCCGAGAGACGGAGGGCGGAGTCAGGGCTTCTTGGTGAGGAAGGTCTTTTTCAGCTTGCGGAGCAGGATGTCGCGCTTGGCGGGGCTGAGCCGATCCACGAAGAGGACCCCGTTCAGGTGGTCGATCTCGTGCTGGAAGATGCGGGCGAGGAGATCTTCCCCCTCGACCTGGATGGGCCGCTCGTTCCGGTCCAGGCCGCGGACCAGGACGCGGCGGGCCCGCCGGACCTCGTCGCGGAACTCCGGGATGGAGAGACACCCCTCTTCACTGACAAGCTCGCCCTGGCTTTCCACCAGCTCGGGGTTGATCACGACGAGGAGCTTTGCCGGGTCGTGATCCTCGGAGGGGTTGGCCACGAAAACGCGGTGGAGGCTGCCCACCTGGTTGGCGGCCAGGCCCACGCCCGGCGCGGCGTACATGGTCTCCACCATGTCCTGGATGAGCTGGTGGAGGTCGCCGTTGAGGTCCTGGACGGGCCGGGCCATCCCGCGAAGCGCGGGGTGGCCATACGTCAGGATCGGTCGGAGCATGCCGTCATCCCGTGTGCAGGGGCAGGTTGGCAGCGGCGTTCAGGTCCCAGCCCGCGCGTTCGCCGCGCCGGAGGCGGACGGCACCCGCGGCGGCGATCATGGCCGCGTTGTCGGTACACAGGGCCGGGGAGGGGATGACGAGCTGGATTCCCTCGGCCTCCGCCTCGGCCTTGAGGGCCTGGCGGAAGACCCCGTTGCAGGCGACGCCGCCCGCCACCACCACCGTGCGGAGGCCGTGGTCCCGCGCCGCCCGCATCACCCTCCCGACCAACATGTCCACCGCGGCCTGCTGGAAGCTGGCGCAGACGTCGCGGAGCTGCTGGGGACTGATGGCGGGGCGGCCGGACGCGGCGGCCCCGTCCCCCAGGCCCTTCAGGTAGTGCACCACCGCCGTCTTGAGGCCGCTGAAGCTGAAATCCAGGCTGCCGTCGCTGAAGATGGCGCGGGGGAACGGGATCGCCGCCGGGTCGCCACCCTGGGCCTCCCGCTCGATGGCCGGACCGCCGGGGAATCCGAGGCCGAGGAGCTTGGCCACCTTGTCAAAGGCCTCGCCCGCCGCGTCGTCGCGGGTCCGGGCCAGGAGGCGGTACTCGCACTCGGCCGGGACGTCGTACAGATGGGTGTGGCCGCCCGAGACCACCAGGGCCGCGCAGGGATGGGGGATGGCCGGGTACTCCAGGAAGGCGGCGGCGATGTGCCCCTCGAGGTGGTTCACGCCCACCAAGGGCAGGCGCCGGGCGAAGGCGATCGCCTTGGCCACCGAGACGCCGACAAGCAGCGACCCCACGAGGCCCGGGCCGACCGTGACGGCCAGGGCCGTCACGTCTCCCAGCGTGATCCCGGCATCCTGCAGGGCGCGATCCAGAACCGGCTGGATCACCTCGATGTGGCGGCGGGAGGCGAGCTCGGGAACGATCCCGCCATACGGGGCGTGCAGGTCCACCTGCGAGGCGACGACGTTGCTCCGGACGCGCCGACCATCCTCGAGAACCGCCGCGGCCGTCTCATCGCACGAGGTCTCAATGCCCAGCACCAACTCCATAGGGGGGCAATCAGGCAACCCGGCAATCTGGCAACCCGGGGTTCCTGATTGCCAAGTTGCCAGGTTGCCAAATTGCCTGCGCGTTCAGAGTTAGCCGGAGGTCTTCTCCTCGGCCTTCGGCGCGGGGCCGTTCTTTTCCAGGATCCGCGTGGCCTTCAGGATCTCGACGGCCCGCTGGAGCTGGACGTC
>Ga0214473_10009721_pt1 | contig 11353 bp, 8 predicted proteins | sample RVTome_7_FD_203509 | JGI IMG/M metagenome (GOLD analysis project Ga0214473, IMG submission 203509) | Soil microbial communities from uranium-contaminated site in the Upper Colorado River Basin, Wyoming, United States - RVT98D197 | ecosystem: Environmental > Terrestrial > Soil > Contaminated >...
GTGATCGCAACCTGCCGCCAACAGAGTCGCCGCGTCTTCGAATTCTTCTGCAACGCCCTCAACGCCCATTTCCGACAAGAAGCCGCTCCCTCGCTGCTACGCTGAATGAAATTCGTGAACGGCAACGCTTGGCGATGGTCTTATGCCCATGCGAAAGAGCCCCGGCCAAGGATGGCATCGGCAAGGCCGAAGGGCTTGCCGATGGCTTGCTCGTATGCGCGAACGACCATCGGCAAGCTGCCGCTTGCCGCTGCCACCCAGAGGATGTGTTGCTTTTCACAGGCCTTCTTGGCCTCACGGGCGAGCGGCAGTCACGCCGGAGCGACTGGTCAGGAGTCGATAGGCGTTGGCTGCGATGGCCAGCTCCTCGTTTGTCGGGATGACGAGGACCTTTGCCCTGCTTTCGCCGGCGGAGATGTCCTCTTCCCGGCCGACGGCGGCCTCATTCCTGCCGGCGTCGATCTCGATCCCGAGGTGGCGCATATCGGCACAGGTTTTCCAGCGAACCTCCGGAGCATTCTCCCCGATGCCTCCGGTGAAAACGAGGGCCTGCAACTCGCCAACGACGGCGGCATAAGCGCCAATGTACTTTCGCAACCGATAACAGAAGACCTCCAGGGCCATCGCGGCCCGTTCGTCGCCGTCACTCGCGGCGCGGAGGATATCCCGCATGTCACGGGAGACGCCCGACAGTCCCAGCAGGCCGCTCTCGTTGTTCACGATCGTCCTGAGATCCTCCACTTCGACACCCTTGTCGATGAGGTGGAACAGGGCGCCGGGATCGATGTCCCCTGTGCGCGTGCCCATGAGGAGTCCCTCCAGCGGCGTCAGGCCCATCGAAGTATCGACGGAGCGGCCGTGGTGTATCGCGGTGATAGAGCAGCCATTGCCCAGATGACAGGTGATCGCGTTCATCTCCACGACCGGCCGGGCCAGAATTTCGGCGGCCCGTGCCGTGACATAATGGTGAGAGATGCCGTGAAAGCCATATCGCCGCACGCCGTATTCCTCATAGAAGCGTAGCGGCAGACCGTAGAGGTAGGCCGCTTCGGGAATCGTGTGATGAAACGCCGTGTCGTAGCAGGCCACTTGAGGGACATCGCTCATCCGCTCCGTCACTGCTTGCATCGCCATCAGATCCGGCGGATTGTGCAACGGAGCCATCGGCGCGAACTTCTGGATTACCCCCATGATCTCATCGTCGATGAACGCCGCTTCGCTCTCGATGGTCCCGCCGTGCACGACGCGGTGGCCGACCGCGCCGATCGTTTCATCGCCTGCAATAAGACCGCCCTTCTCGTCGAGAATGCTGTCGAGGATCAGATGCACCGCCCGGCGGTGGTCCTCGATCTCGACCTCCCGCGTCTCTTTCTTGTCTCCATGCTCGTACTTGAGCCAGGACGGCTTCTGCCCGATCCGGTCGACGATCCCCTTGCCCGCAAGCTGCCTGGAAGGCATCTTGTACACGCCGTACTTGATAGAGGAGCTGCCGCAGTTGATGACGAGCACATTCATGCCGGTGGCTGCTCGCTCTACCATTTCCAGAAGCCTGCCTTGCGGAGCACGTCTTTGACGTGTGCGTCCATCTCGCGCTGATCGGCGATGAAGCTGTTCAGCCCGGCCAGATTCATGAGACTATCCAGCCCGATGGATCGGCGCGCCAGTTGATCCGCCCAGTTGCGAAGCTTGGGGATCTTGCCCTCCTCGGCACTCGTGGCGATCTCGCGATTGCTCCATCGAACCAGAAAATCGCTGCATCCATGCGCCTCGAAGAAGTCGACGAGCTTGTCGGCATTGAACAGATCGACATCCTCCCGGCCGAGCGCGTCGATGCAGGCAACCAGTCTGTCTTCCACGTCCCAAAGAGTGTCAAGTCCGATGCGATGCGGATCGACATCGCCGTTGAGGCCGGGGGCATAGTCCTGACCGAGCCGGCTCACAATGGGCGGCAACTCATCGGCCTTTTGCCGGAGCTCGCCCGCGATCTTGGGCGGCGACGTAATCACATCGATCCCCGCCAGATTCACGTACTGCTCCCACGAGCGAAAGCTCGCTCCAATCTGGTACGTCAGGATTCCGGCTTTTACTCTCAGGGAGCGCACCGCCTCCTGGGACGCCAAGGTGGCCTTCTCCCCAACATACTCGCCGCTGCCCAGACCATTCTCGGCGATGAAGCTGTTCAACCGCCCCAGGAAGACATTGACGAAATTCGGCCAGGCGACCCGCGTGATGACGTAGTTCTGGCGTGCGGAGAAGCCGAGGGTGTGATTGATCGGGATACCCTCTTGCCGTGCCCGGCGGGTGGCAAGCAGCCCCCCCGCGGTGAATGGGATTTTCACGTAGAACCGCTCTGGACAGACCGCATAGTACCGCCGCGCATACTCCACGGACCGCTCGACGTCGTGGGCCAGGTCGGTGTGCTCTTCCACGGAGACGTAGGCGTCGAATCGCTCGACCAGGCGCAGCGCGTGCGTCGCGCTCAAGATGAAGGCCATCTCCAGCATGAATTCCCGCTCGGTAAGGTCCGGGAAGCTGGAAAGAAGGTCGGCCGCCTGTGAAATCAGGCCATCATAGGTCCCGGTTTGCACCTCCCTATTGAGGAGGGTATTGTTCGTCGTCAGGGCCGTGAACTCCCGCGTCCACACGCGCCCCACCTCTTCAAAATTGCCTGAATCCAGCCACAATTGAGTGCCCAGATTCAGAAACTGCCTCCAGAACGGATCAGCTTGGGACTCCACTTCCGCTTGCCCATAGTGCGGGGAGAAGTCTCTGCGCACGAAATCGTGCACTTGTTGGCTCAACTCCGAGCCTGCTCTGATTGTCGCCGTTGTCATAGCTGCTATTCCTCATCCTCGAAAGGCATATCCACGCTCATTCTTCCTGCCTCAGCACCTTGGCGTCCTGCTCCGGCCACGAGGCGTTGATCTGCATCCCGGAGCCGATCTCGAATCCCGATGGCATCATCAGCCGGGGCCGGATTTGCAGGTACCAGTGCAGATACGGAACGATGGAATTCTGCCGGGAGTAGCTGTGAATGACGTAGTTGTAGTCGGGGTCACTGAGTTGATCATACAGCCTCTGGAGCACCTCCTGCAGGGCGATGGCAAAATGCTCCTTTTCCTGCCTTGCGATCAGGCCGAAATCGGGACTGTGCCTCTTCGGCGTAATCCATACTTCGAACGGCGCCTCGGCCGCAAAAGGAACGAACGACAGGAACGAGCTATTCTCGTACACGAGCCTCGCCTTATCGGATTCCTCGAAATCGACGATGTCACACAGAACACATCGCCGGTTCTGCTGGAAGTAGTTTTCCGCAATATGCTCGCGGCGGGAGACGAACTCCGGCACGATGCTGGTCGCCACCACCTGCGAATGTGGATGGAGGACTGTGGCGCCTGCCTGCTCGCCATGATTGCGGAAAATGATGACCGACTCGATGCTCTCATCCGTGTTGTACAGCTCGCTGTGCCGCATCGCGTAGGTCTCCACGACGGCCTCGGCTTCCTCGTGCGTCATCATGGGAAGGTCACGGTTATGAAACCGGCTCTCGATGATGACCTCCTGGCGGCCGTAGTTGGAAGTGACCAGGTAAATCCCCCGATTCATGCCGGCTATTTCGGTCTCTGCCGTGAGGACGGGGTACTTGTCGGGCACCACCCGCGTCTGCCACAGACCGTTCTCCTTCGAAGGTATCTCAAAGAGGATCGATGGGAGCATCCACTCATTGCCCAGGCAGAACGGGCACTGCGGGTCCCGCTCGAGCAGATGTGCCGAGGGGCGCTTCGCCCTTGCATGGCGAGGTCCCCCGGCCCGTTCGGGCGCATAAATCACCCATCGATCCGTTACCAAGTTCTGTCGTATCTCGCCCGTCATTGTGCTCTGCATGTTCATGGGAGTTCCCGATCAAGACCCAGTCGATTTCAAGCCCAGTACTTTGGGCGCCCGTAGAAATCGTACATCTGCACTTCATACTCCCGGTTCACCGGAGCGGATGGATCATACGGCGGGCTGTCTTCGATCATCTGTTTGGAGACATCCACCCAGACCTCTCGTCTTTCCCAGCTTATACTTCTGACCCACTCGGGTGATACCAGCACGCTGCGCCCCGGCAGCCAATGGCGCGTGTCCACAGCCAGGTAGCGGATGACCCAGTCCTCATCGCTGATGATGAAATCCTCAACGTGGCCGATCTGGCCGTCGGTCGCGTGAATTCGATATCCAATGACCTGTCTCGTGCTCCTCAGGTTCGGATTTCCTCCGGCAGCCTCCTCCGATGGTTCCCGCTCCTCCTGCACGGGCGGAACCGTGAACACCGCGGCGCCATAGCCGGTCCCCCAGTACGGGGCCCAGTTATAGTAACGGTGCAGTTCAGCCTCGCGCTGTCGTGAAATGGGCTCGTTCGTATCGATGTCCGGGGAGTCCCTGACCTGTCGTTTTGTCAGTTCGACGGGAAACGACTGTGTATGCCAGTCCGGCCGTCCCAGGGCGTTTGCGGCGATCAGCACTTTGCGCCCGCCCAGCCGTCCGCCCGTATCGACGACCAGGTACCGGATGGCCCAACTGAGATCGTCAAAGAGAAAAGCGTGCACTTTGCCAATCTCGCCGTCTCTGGCGCGAATGCTGAAACCTCTGAGACTCAGGATGCTGCGAAGCACTGCTGCTCTCCTTGCGATTCTACTCATGTAACCATACCCCGCAGATAGCCTTGCGAGGGTGCGTTTTCTCCTGATTCGAGAACTCGCCATTGCTGATGCAGACCCCGCGTTGCCTCATGTCCATGAATCAGCAGTTCTTGCGTAGCAGATTGAGCGAATTCCTGCTATGATTCTTGTGAGAATGCCTGTAATCAGGCATGTAACAGTCTTGGTTGGAGAAACAGGAGTAGTACTGGACTGGCGCAAGGAGAATCGGATGAAAGCACACGTTACCGAAGATTGCATTGCCTGCGGCCGCTGCGTCGAGATCTGCCCGGAAGTGTTCGAGATGGGCGAGGATATCGCTCATGTCAAAGCGGACCCGATCCCCGAGCAATACGAGGATGCGACGCAGGAGGCGGCGGATGAATGTCCGACTTCCGCCATTGTTGTGGAACGATGATTCCCATCCGTCACGGCTTCACTCGCAGCTCGGCGAATAGCGGACGGTGATCGGAGGCGAGACGCGCCAGGTAATCGTCCCCAACGTCCACCCTCACCACCTCCACCTGGGAGTTCACGAAAATATGGTCGATGCGAGCGATCGGATAGTGGCCGAACCACGTCCGACGCGGAGACCGATGCAATACGTCCACCTGGACATCGCGAAGTCTCTGCGAGCACAACCTCCACACGCTCGACAGGGGCGATGCATTGAAATCGCCGCAGAGAATGACCGGGTCCGTACCATTCCAGGGTCCCAGCCAATCCTCCCCGAGAAGCGCACGGGTCTGCAGCAGCCTCTCCCGCGCATTGAGTCCAAGATGGGTATTGACGAACTGGATGGCTCTGCCGTCCAATTCGATGGCGACCCATAATGCCCCTCGCGGCTCGAGACAGCACCGGTCCGACAGCGCAGGAAGCACGCCCGTTTTCACAAGCCGCATTGGCAGACGGCTCAAGATACAATCCCCGTAGCGCTCCTCGGCAATCTGAATTGTCGGGTAGAAGTGATAATTCATCTTCAGGCATTCGCCAATCAGTTGCGCCTGGTCTGCCTGTCTCGTGCGCAAACGTCCGACGTCCACTTCCTGAAGTGCAACGACATCCGGCCTGTAGCGGGCAATCACCCTCGCGATACGATGGGGCGACAGCTTGCCGTCAATGCCCACGCAACTGTGCACGTTATACGTCATCACGCGCAGCACGCCTCGCCCGGAGGCGATCTCCGGAACAGATGGGAGTGGACTTCGGTAACGCCCCAGATGCCGCAGCGCCGCGTTGCGCAGATCGAGCGGCCGCAGGTAGCGCTTCGAGCCGGCGTCCACCGGGGCATCGTCGGGCAGCAGGGCAAAGGCGTGCGTCTCCTCCAGTCCCGGGCCCGCGTGAGAGCCGTTCTCAATCGGGAACGTGTAAACGGGCTCATTTCGGCTCCATCCCCAGAGGACGAAATCCCCTGCATTCGGGTGCCGGCAAAGCCTTATGAAGTCGCGGGTGATCTCTTCCAGAAACGGATGATGGGCAGCGAAGACCCGTTCAGCGTCCTGGGGCAAAACGAATTGTCCCTCCTTTGTCCAGATGCGGACACGATCCGGGCCATCCATGACGCTGACCATGGGCACCTTCGCTTGCTCCACGAGTGACATGGCCAGCCGTTCCCGCTCGCCGCCGCCCAAAGGCTGGTCCACATAGACGTGTCCCACCGGCCCCATCGCCGCCACAACGGGCTCGCTGCGGCCGGTCGGCGATGCGGGAAGGTCTCGCATGGGCATCTCCTGCCCTGCGCCACGCATGTATGAACGCATTCTCTTCGATTGGATTCCCCTGTTGTCGTGCTCGGTCACGAAGACCCGGGTGGTCGCGCCGAGGATCTCCGAGATCGCTTCCTGCAGGGTCCGTCCGTGCTCGACAGGATAGGAGAGCATCGCCTCGCTGCCGTGATCGGAAAACACCCACACGTCGTAGTCCCGCACGGCGGACCGCTGGGCGGCCCTCCAGATGCGGGCGATCGCATCGTCGATGCCTTTGAGCGTCCAGTGAGCGAACCGCGAGCTGGGCCCGCGGCGGTGGCTCTGCTCGTCGTAGCCGACCAGGTCCAGGTAGATCACGGGCAGGCCGCGAGTTACATCGATCTTCGCGCCGATCGTGGCCAACTCCCGCATGAGGATCGACACCCCTACCCGCGATGGGATGAACTTGATTTCTTTCCCCAAATCTTGCCCGGCAATGAGACCCCGCACAACGTCAAGCAGCGCGAGCAGGAACTCGATCACAAGCAAGACCCCCACCCGAATCCAACTGTATATGCTCAGCAAAACGATGAGGAACATCCGAAGCGGATAGTTCGCCTTGAACAGATCATCCAAACCCAGCGTGGACGCACAGAAATGCGTTTCCTCCGCTCCCCCCGTATAGATGGCGGCGTAGGCACTGCCTCCCGCAAGTAACGGTTGCCCCTGCGTTTGCAGCCGCTGGTCAAGCTCTTTCGCGGCTCGCGGCTCGAACATGCGGTACACAGCCCCGCTGGCGCGATCGTAGAAACTGAACGCGGGAACGGCGCACTTGACTCCGTACAGAAGCTCCGCCGTCATGGCCGGCGTGCTGGAGGGCAGCCCGCTGTACAGCGAATGCACCTGGTATCTGTGCTTGCGTCGAAGCTCGGCGAGAAACGGCAGGTTCCCCTTTTTCATCGCCTGTTCCAATTGGCGGCGGGACAGTCCGTCGATCTGGATCAGGACAAGCCCCGGCTCGCACGCCTGCCCCCGGGCCTTCGTCAGGCGCAGCAGCCGGATCAACCATTCACTTCGACTCAGCCATCGGCGCGAGTTCCTTACAAAGGTCTCAATGAAGTTCAGCATGCCTCTGTATTTACGATCTATTTGGTCATTGCGTGGGTGACTGCTTCCGCCACGTTCTTGAGCAGCTCCCATTCGGCCTTGACTTCCTCTGTCGCCTGGTGCCACACACTTTCATCCTTCGGTCCGGGCGGCCGCTGCTTGAGAGCATGTCTGTAGACGTCCAGAAGTTTGCGGGCACATCGATCCATGGAGAATCGCTGAGCCGTCTCACAGGCAGCCCGCCTGAGTTTGTCGCGCCGCCGGGGTGACATCGATGCAAGCTGGGCGACAGCGGCAGTGAAGTCGCTGATGTTATGCCGTTTGAGCAAGCGTCCATTGTATCCGTCTTTGATCACCTCTCGCACGCCCGGCGCATCCAGCGCCACCACCGGCTTGCATGCCGCCATCGCTTCGGTCAACACCATGCCCTGTGTCTCCGTGTACGAGGCAAAGACAAACACGTCCATCGCGTGGTACGCATCCACAAGGTCCTGCCCATCCAGGGAACCCGCAAGGTACAGGTGGCTGCTCAAGCCGCCCTGATCGAATATCTCCCGGATCGCATCCTCTGACGGGCCGGACCCTACTACGAGAAACTGCGCGTTCTTCCTGTGGGCGACATACTTGCGAATCGCCTCCGCCAGGAATGACAGATTCTTCTCGGGCGCCAGGCGCCCCACGTATCCCGCCACAAACGCCTTTTGAGGTATCCCCATGGCCCGCCGAAAAGCGCGACCATCTCCGTTGGCAAACCGCTGTACGTCCACCCCGGTGGGAACAACGCTGACAGGCGTTTCCACGCCCCGCCGGCGAAGGACCCTGGAGACACTCTGGCTGGGTGCGATCACGTGATCGCAGAGATTGCAGTACCCGGTGACGAGGCTGACGACGAACTGCTGCATCCGGCTCGCCTGCGCCGGCACGTAGTGAAGATAATGCTCATACATGGTGTGATGCGTGAATACCAGCGGCCGGCTGAACCGGCTTGCAATGCGAACAGCCGTGTTGCCCAACAGATGAGGATGATGGGAGTGAACGATATCCGGCCGGAACTGTTCAAGGCGCAGTGAGACGTAGCCGGGGATCGGCAGAGCCACCGAGAAATCGCTTCCGTTGAAGTGCTGAATCGCAGGAATGCGAATCACATCCTCCTCCGATTCGGGCGCTCCCGCAAAAACGGGAGCCACAATGACGACACGGTGTCCGGCCTTGCGGCATTCCCGGGCGAACGCTGTCACCGACCGTGCCACACCGCCGACGAACGGAGTAAATGTATTGGTCATCATCAAGATATTCATCTTTGGACTTACGATTTACGATCTTTGATTTGTGATTCGCCGCTGCGATGGCGAAATCGCAAGTAGTGACATAATAGTATACGCAGGAGCCCGAACCAAGTTGTCAAATCGCAAATCGTCAATCGTAAATCCTCTTAGGGATTTTCCTGATTGAGCATGAGCCTGAGCCATCGTACGCTCACAGGAAAGGAAAGGATACGGGGATGAACGTGCCGGACAAGCACAGTCGCCGGACCTTGCTGTACCATCGGCTGGAAGCGGTCAAGCATCAGGGCTTGCACTATCACCATCACGAGATCCACGCCCTGTTTGACGAGCTCATTCACAAGCCGTGGGGAGCGTCCTGTTGGAATCCGCCCGTGGATGTCTGGGAGAACGAAGACGCATTCGCCGTCGAAATGGACCTGCCGGGAATAAAAGCCGAGCAGGTGCGGATATGGGCCCAAGGCAGAACGCTCACGATCGAAGGACAGCGAGAGCGAAGGGAAAAAACGAAGGAGACATCCGCCCGCCTGCATGAGCGGTGCGAAGGCAGATTCTCCCGCGTCTTTGAGTTCGATTTCAACATCGACGAAGAAACCATCGAGAACCACTGGCAAGACGGGGTACTGACGCTGATCGTGCCCAAGTCCAAGAATGCGTAAGGCTTATCATGGGCGATACCTACAAGAATGAGTCACAAGGCACAGCGGTCATTGCGCCAAACCACCAGCTTCAGACGGCGGCGCCGGTCCAGGAGTTCACGACGACGGCGGACCTGGACCCGCTGGACGAGATCATCGGCCAGAGCCGGGCCATGTCGGCCCTGGAAATCGGCTTGGGCATCAAAGAGAGGGGCTATAACATCTTTGTGGCCGGCTTGACGGGCAGCGGCAAAATGCAGACGATCAAGCGCAGTCTGCAAAAGCGATTGGACGGCTCGAAAACGCCCGACGACTGGGTGTACGTGCACAACTTCACCGACCCCGACCAGCCCTGGGCCATCAGCCTCGCGCCCGGGAAAGGCCGCCAGTTCGAGAAGGACATGGATCGGTTCATTCAACACATGAAGGAGGCGCTGCCCAAGGCGTTTCGCCAGCAGGATTTCCGGGAGGAGAAGGAGCAGCTCAGCCGCAAGTACGAGGAGCGCATCGAGGAACATACGAACCGGCTGGCGAAAATGGCAAAGGAGCGCGGGTTTGAGATCGGATTCGCCCCAGGCGGACGAGTCTCATTTCTGCCCTACGTGGAGGGCAAGCCGGCCGAAACGCGCGAACAGCTTGAGACGCTCAACGAGGAAGAGAGGAACCGGCTTGCAGAGGGAGAGAAGGAGCTTGCCCGCGAGGTCGGCAGACTGATGCAAGAACAGTACCAAATGATCCAGAACCTCAGCGAGGAAGTACGGAACGTCGAGCGGCAGTTCGCCGACTACGTGGTTGCGCCCATGATCGAGGCCATCAAGCAATCCTACCGGGACTACGATCGCGTGCAACAGTATCTTGACCACGTGCACAACCATGTCCTCGACAATCTCTCGGACTTCCAGGAGGGCGGCGCGCCGCAGGCCGTTCCGCCGCAACTGCAGGCCATGCTCGGACGCGAAACGGAGCGTCTGCTCCTCGAATATAAGGTCAACGTCGTCGTGGATAATAGCCAGACCCAGGCGGCGCCCATCATTGTGGAGGAAGTGCCCACCTACCGCAATCTCTTTGGGAGCATCGATCGTACCGTGGATCGGTGGGGCCGGCTCGCCACGGATTTCACCCAGATCAAAGCGGGCAGCCTGTTACAGGCTAACGGCGGCTACCTCGTATTCAATATCGAAGATGCGCTGACCGAGCCGTTTGTTTACAAGAGCCTCAAGCGGGCTCTCAAAAGCGGCCGCATCGAACTGGAAAGCTATAACTCCTGGATTCCTTTCAGCACAGGCGGGCTGCGCCCGGAGCCGATACCGATCACCACCAAGGTGGTCGTCGCGGGCAATCCGCTCCTGTACTACCTGCTCCAGTTTTATGACGATGAGTTCTCACTCCTGTTCAAGATCAAGGCCGATTTCGGCACGGAGATGCCTCGCGGCGACCGGGAGGAGATGCAGTATGCCCGGTTCGTCGCAGCGGTCGCGAAAAAGGAGGACCTCAAGCCATTCACGCGGGAGGCCGTCGGTGAGATCATCCGTTTCGGCTCGAAGCAGGTGGCGGACAGAACCAAGCTGCTGACTCGTCTCTCGGAAGCCGCCGATCTGATCCGGGAGGCGGGTTATTTCGCACGCATTCGCGATTCGAAGTACGTTGAGGCGTCCCACGTGGAGGAGGCGCTGGACAATCGCATCTTTCGGTCTGACCGCATTGCGGAGAAGATCCGCGAGATGATCGAAGACGGCACGCTGCTTGTCGATGTGCAGGGAAGCAGGATCGGCCAGATCAACGGCTTGGCCGTAGTTGATCTCGGAGATTACGCCTTCGGCAGACCCACGCGGGTGACGGCGTCCCTTGGGCTGGGTGTGGAAGGATTGATCAACATCGAGCGTGAAGCGAAACTCTCCGGCAGAACTCACGACAAGGCGGTGCTGATCATCGGCGGGTTCCTGCGCAATACATACGGGCAG
>Ga0214473_10009722_pt1 | contig 11353 bp, 10 predicted proteins | sample RVTome_7_FD_203509 | JGI IMG/M metagenome (GOLD analysis project Ga0214473, IMG submission 203509) | Soil microbial communities from uranium-contaminated site in the Upper Colorado River Basin, Wyoming, United States - RVT98D197 | ecosystem: Environmental > Terrestrial > Soil > Contaminated >...
CGGTCAAGTCGGGAATGACAAAAAGCGTCATACCCGCGAAAGCGGGTATCCAGAAGCCGGGGCTGTGGCCTCCCTCCTGGATTCCCAATCAAGTTGGGAATGACAACAAGTCTCGTCATACCCGCCCTCTCTCACCGTCATACCCGCCCCCTCACCGTCATACCCGCGAAAGCGGGTATCCAGAAGCGAGGCTGTGGCCTCCCCCATGGATTCCCGGTCAAGTCGGGAATGACGGCACGTGGAGTGTCGTGACAGTCAAAACAAATCGTCCCACAAATCACGCCAATCCGGGTTCTTCTTCTCAATCAACTCAATCTTCCACGCCCGATTCCACCGCTTGATCTGCTTTTCTCGCGCTATGGCTTCGGCCATTCCGGAATGGAGTTCGAAGTAGACCAGGTGGTGTACGCCGTACTTCTTGGTGAATCCATCGACGGCTCCAGTTCTATGTTCGCCGACCCTCTTGACCAAGTCGCTTGTCACGCCTGTGTAGAGCGTGCCGTTACGCTTGCTGGCGAGGATGTAAACAGCGGGTTGTTTTTCCATTGCTGATCCTGGATTCCCAATCAAGTTGGGAATGACAACAAGTCTCGTCATACCCGCGAAAGCGGGTATCCAGAAGCGCGGCTGTGGCTTGGCTCTGGATTCCCGGTCAAGCCGGGAATGACGCGCAGCACCGTCGTAACCGCCTCCCCATGCCGTCATGCCCGCGAAAGCGGGTATCCAGAAGCGCGGCTGTGGCCTGGCTCTGGATTCCCGGTCAAGCCGGGAATGACAAAAAGCGTCATACCCGCGAAAGCGGGTATCCAGAAGCGGGGCTATAGCCTTCCCTCCTGGATTCCCGATCAAGTCGGGAATGACAAAAAGACCCTCATGCCCGCCCTCTCTTAGCGTCATACCCGCGAAAGCGGGTATCCAGAAGCGCGGCTGTGGCCTGGCTCTGGATTCCCGATCGAGTCGGGAATGACACCCCCTTGGGCCTGCCTGCTTCCCTCACCGTCATGCCCGTCTTCACTCACCGTCATACCCGCGAACGCGGGTATCCAGAGCCGGGGCAGTGGCCTGGCTCTGGATTCCGGGGCAAGTCGGGAACAACGGACATGTGGAATCGTCATGCCGACGAGAGCGGGTTTCCGGAAGATCGACGCCCCAGGTCTTGGGTCCTACGTCCACCCATTTCAATTCCAGCACGGGAACGCCGCTGCCCTCGGAAACCCAATGAATTCTAATCGGATTTTCCCATCTTCTTTTTCAGTCGAGCGATTCGTTTGTCCCAGTCCACCGGGCCTTTCGTGCACCCTTGGCCCCACCCTTGGCTCTTCGCCTCAAGAGTCACAGCCAACGCATCCTCGATTTTCCCCTGTTTCTCGTAGATGATGGCCAACTGCTCGAAACCTGTATGTGCCGGAAGGCCTCTCGTTCCCCCCGGTTCATTTCGGAACGCTTCGGCCGCCTCCGGCGCGAGGGCGATCTGTCTCTTGCAGGCTGCGATTGCCTGATTCAAGAATCGTGGGTTGTCATTTCTCTTCCGGTAGTTGTCTCGAATCTCTTCCATCAGTGCAAAGTGGCGGTCCAAAACATTGCGCGACTCATTCCGCGATGTGCTTCGGTCGTGAGAGGGAGAAGGGACAATTTCCCTCTCCCGATCAGACCACCTGAACAGTTCGAGTATCCTGGAAAATACCATCCTTTGCCCTCCTATTCGCCGAGGTGAACTGGCATCCTTTGGAGGCCTTAAGATTCGCACCACATAACACAGCATCAGATTATACGCTTTCTGAAAAACCGCCGGTATTGTTTCCCTTTTCTTCCCCATCTTGGACCATCCCAGAATCTCAAGTGTTTGCGTCGATGGGGCGATTCCCCCCATACACCCCTTTCAAAGGGGCAAATAGCAAATGATCAAATGATCACAAAGACTTGGACTACGAGGAAACAGGCAACACCACACGAAAACCAGTAGTGGTGCCCCGATACGCCGGACTGTACCCGTGCCGCCACCCCGCCGAACGACAGTACCAAGCATGGAAGTCCCAGTCGCCACCGCGGATGACACGAGCGCTACTTGTAGGAGAATTCCACGCACTGCCATCCGTGGGCGCTCCTATGTAGTTGCCATGCCAATAATCTTCACACCACTCCAAAACATTTCCGTGCATATTGAATAATCCGAATTGATTCGCTGTCAAGCTACCCACTTCTTTTGATCCCCTCGGATATCCGTTCCGTCCATCGCTCCAATCGTACCACATGTAATCGGCGCGCGTTCCCGGCAGGACCCCCGCGGCGCAGTTTTGAGACAAATCGCCGCAGCCTAGCGAATCTCCAAAGTAAAACCGCGTTTGCGTCCCTGCGCGGCAAGCGTACTCCCACTCGGATTCAGTCGGCAGACGAAAGCCACTGTAGCTGGTTTGTGCGTCTAGTTGATGCAGGAACCCATTGGGATGCGTAATGTCGTTCCACGAAACGAAATACATTGGGTAGTCGTTGCCCACGCCAGAAGTTCGTGCCGGATTGCTACCCATAATTGCTTTCCATTGGGCCTGAGTAACTTCAGTCTCGCCCATATAAAAGTCGTAACCGATGGTGACGGTGTGCACCGGCCCTTCCGTTGATTGTCTGCTTCTTTCCGTATCCGGCGATCCCATCTGGAAGGTGCCCGCCGGGATGCGGACGAGCTTCATCTGACGCGCGCCGATGGGGAGGTTGGGGATGTTGATGATGATGGTTTCGCCGGTTGGGCCACCGCTCAGACCGAGTCTCTGCCGCACCCAGGGCTCCGCGCCGTTGGTGTGGAACTCGGTGTGCAATTGCGTATGGTTCTTTCCATTGATGATCTTGGTTGCCTCATCGGCGCCGTGCAAGGCGCTGTCGAGGGTGACCCACCCGTCGTGTCCGTCCCCTTGGTTGCCCGCGATTTGCCAATACCGCGTATGCAGGTTCGCCGGACGGTCGGCATTCAAATGATCGACGAAGTCCTTTGCCAGAAAGTAGATCAGGTTTGGATAGAAGCCGTCGACCAGATCGATCGCACCCGGCATGGTGAACTCGATGGCGTCAAAGAGCACGTTGGTAGCCACGTTTAAGCGCAGCCTGGCGATCGTGCGAAGGGCCGTTCCGTACCAGCTATCGACATGCTGTTTCAGACCGCCATTGTGAGGGGTGCCGAGGGTGACCAGGTTGTCCACAAAGCCGTCGACGTAAACTCCCCTTCGGAATGCCGACTGGTTCTCCAGGCACTCTCGGGCCACAAGACCGCCCATGCTGTGAACGATCGTGTCGCAACGGAAGTTCCATTTCAGGGCCTTCAAATTGGGCAGCGGAATCCCCTCGTTGACAGTCGAGCCGCCGCGGTACCCCTTCGGGGCAAGCTGGTTCAGACTTTTTGAAACATAATGATCCGAGAACTGTTTCCAGAGGTTCTTGCCCGATCGCTGCCAGGGGATTCTCTCCAGCAATTTGGGGCGACTTCCGATGGGCCGTGCGCTCTTGTACTGCCAGAAATAGATGTTGTCGTAGTCGTTCCGGAAACTCCATGCAACGTCTCCCGCGTCATCGAAATCGCCGGGATCGCCCAAGCAGCCATGAATGACGAAGAGAGTCTTGCCGGAACCCCACAAACTTCCCTGGTAGCGAACGAACTTCTCCGATTGGAACCAGATGTCGTTCGCAAGTTCGAAGGCACGCTTTGCGAAAGACCCAATGCCTTCACCCACCCGTATTAGCGTTCTTCCAAAGGCGGCGACAATATCGATGGTCACTTCGGCCGCACCCTCCAAAGCATTGCCGATGGCGCCCACGATGTGGCCGCCCAGATTCTTGTCACGCGCGCGATCCTTGGCGGATGCCGGGGTAAACACGACATTCTCAATCATCAACCACTCACCGCTCACGGCATCGTGAACGAAAAGGGCCAGTTCTTCCGCCGAAGTCACTGAAGCAAGCAAATCATTCGAGACAGGCACACGGATCTGCACCGCTCCGGTGACGGGGGGAAGCCCATCGATGTAGGCCATCCTTGCGGCGTCGTAGAAATCGATCCCGATGGTGGCGGCAGAAATGGTGACCGTTGCATCTTCTGGAAGGGCGCCCGGTGGAAACTGGATCTGCGTTCCATAAAGCTCACTCGATGTATCCGTGACTTCGGCCGTTCCGCCGACAACGGCGTCAACCGCGACCGAAACGCCGGTGTTCCATTCTTCGACGCGGATTCCCCATGCCTCGGTGATGGAGTTGACAGGGTCGGAGATCCGGACTTCGACAGTCGCGGGGGAGACCTCGGCAGGTGTCCAGCGGACTTCGCCGGTTGGACCGATCGTCATCCCATTCGGCGCTTGGAGGAACTCGTAAACAACACCGTCCCCTTCCGGATCCGCGACCTCCATGTGATACACATATTCCTTCCCAAGCCGGACGCTTTCCGGCGGGATGGAAATGACATAGGGCGGCAGGTTCCATTCGCCTCCCAGCAAATCCAGCAAGTCGTCAACCTCCCAGGATTCCTCTGTCGCTCCCTGATTCCAATTCCGGGTAAACTCGAACATGGTCTCGTCGACCTGCGCGGAAACAGTGCAGGCGAGCAGCGAAAGGAGAAGCAGGAGCACCAGTAGACGGGAACCGTGTGCGGCCATGAGGAGAACCTCCAGGGACCAAGGTTGGAGCAATGTAGCACCCGATAGCGGGTTTCGCCACAAAAAACTTCGCATTGGGCAGCATCGGAGTGGATTCCCTACTCCACCGGGGGCGACGCCTCTGGATTCCCGATCGAGTCGGGAATGACGGCAAGGTGTATAGGGATCGTTCATTGACGAGGTTCAGCGCTGTAGTATTAGGATGGAGGCCCGAGAAAGCGAATGACCTACCACGGACATGTGAGGAACGGCGTTGTGGTTCTCGAAGATGCCGCGGCTCTGCCTGAGGGAACGCAAGTGCGAGTCGAGGTGGCTGAAGAAATCCCCCTTGGTGAAGCGCTCCTCCAGTTCTCAGGGATCGTAGACGATCTGCCGCCGGACATGGCAAAGAATCACGATCACTACCTCCACGGTCGTCCGAAGAAATGAGAACGGTTTCCGCCGCCTCGATGATTGAAGACTGAGGCGAGATCGATCAGATTACCAACTCCTGGGCGCGCTCCATGGGAATGAATTCCCTACTCCGTTCATCCCTTCACCAAGAAACATCTCGAGCAACGAAGGCCTTCAAGCGAGGCGGTTTTTCAACTCCGCCAGCCTTTTGTTTCGTGAGTAGCAAGAAAATCAGAAAACGCTGAATTGTCATTGACATCGCACTTCTGTCGTTGTACCATACTTCCGCAGATATATGGAAATAGGACTTTGCCCCCCCCTGCAAGGCTTGCTCGTGCCGGAGGGTAGGCGGGCTGCTTCCTCTATGAGAGGGCGGCGGTGGTTTCGAGTACCGGCCAATGACTGTTTTCAACTACGCAATCCGGACTCCTGAGAAAACGACTCTTACCGGCACCTGTGAGGCGGGGCGGTTTGAGGATGCCCTTTCACGGCTGGAAGAGGAGGGGATGGAGGTCCTCTCGCTGGTGGCGGTCGAAGCGGGGCCTGACCGGGAAGACGGAGGACGGAGCCGATTCAGGAACCTCGAGGTTCTGAGACGTTTCTCCGACCTGTTGGCGGTACAGAAGGGTCATCGGGAGCTGGCGGAGGCGGTGGAATGGCTCCGGACTGCGGTCGCCTCGGGCGCCACACTGGTTGAATCGCTTGAAACCCACAAGGCCAACCTTCCGGCCCAGATTGCGGGAATCTCGGAGCTGGCCAAGGAGGACGAAGTTGCCCGACGCATCCTGTTGCGGCTGGTGAACCAGCTCGAAATGGCGGACACACTGCGAAAGAGGGCTTTCCTTTCGATCTATTCCGCACTCATGAACCTCATCCTCCTTCTGTGCCTTGTGTTTCTCCTCGCTTTCAGCGTGTTCCCTTACCTCGCGGCGATTTTCCCCCGGATGCACCTCCACGAGAGTCCTTGGGCTGCACCCGCGGTTTGGTTCCAGGGCGTCTACGAACATCTCTCGACATCATGGATCCCGGAAGCGTTCCAGGCTTACCCAGTCACTTACTTTTTCGTGCTTCTGGGCATCGTGGCGGCAACGGCAATCCTGCTGCGAATTCCGTTCGTGGAAAGGATTGTGGCCGGTCTTCTGAGGTACGTGCCAGGTTTCCAGGCCTCTCTGGGACGGATTCAGCTGGCACGATACTTCCTGACCGCCGCCGCTTTTCTCAGGAGCGGAGCCGCATTCGACCTGGCACTGCCCGCGATTCGGGAAACGGCCAAAGAGACTGCGGAAGACGAAGATCTCGAGAGGCGTCTGACCAATGAAGACGAGTACGAAGACTCGCTTCGTGAGAGCGGGCTTCTGAGTCCGGCCGACATGAATCGGCTCGATACGGGTCGTGCCGCCCACCGGCTGGAGACAGTCATGAGTCTGCTGTCCGGGCATGCCGCGCTCCGGGCGGAAACCGGTTTCAACGCGGTGGTTTTCTCTTTGTTTGAAGCAGGGGCGCTCGTCGTCCTTCTTGTTTCGCTGCTGGTGGCGGTTTTCGGGGTGGTCTTGCCGCTGTTTTCGCTGATCCCCGCCATCGTGCCCAGGGACACAGCGCTGGAAATCAGATAGGAAGGATGCCGAAAGTGGTTTTGTATCGATATAGAGCCCGGACCCCGGAGGGGGAATCCCAGGAGGGAACCCTCGAAGTAACGGACCTGCACGCGGCGATGCAGGAGCTGTCGGAGAAGGGGCTCCGGATTCTGAGTCTGGCCAAGGTTCCCCCGGAAAGTGCCGGCTGGGGACGCAGTGTCAACGACGCCGAGCTGTCCCAAGTGAGCCGTAAACTGGCCTCACTGACCGAACTCGGCGCTCCGCTGGCCCATAGCCTGACTGTCATCACCTCTGAGATTCGCAGCCCCCGCCTCAAGAACGCTCTCGACAGGATCCGACGCAAGCTGGAAGCCGGCCGTCCTCTTTCGGATGCCCTGGCGGAGTTTCCCGAGTTTTTCTCACCCTTTCACATCAGCATGGTGAGGGCAGGCGAGAGGAGCGGGACCCTTTCTCACATGCTTTACCGCCTGGCGGATATCTGGCAGAAACAGGCCCGTCTCCGGGCCCGGTTGCGCAGCATTCTGGTCTACCCGATCTGCGTCTTGGCCGCCGTTCTCCTGTTCGCCTTCGTTTTCCGCTTATGGCTCTTTCCCGGCATCGAGAAACTGTACCCGGAGGGAGCGGAAATTCCTGCCGTGACGTGGTTCTTTCTGCGGTGTCTCGACGGGATCATGGTTTTCCTTCCGGCACTGTTGGCAGCCTACTTTCTGCTCAAACGCCTTCGCCGGAAGAGGGCTTCCTTCCGGCTTCGACTCGCCCGCATGGCTTTTCGCCTCCCGGTCTTGGGCGACCTTGCCCGCGAGATTGCCGCGGCGCGATTCTCGCGGAGTTTTGGGATGTTGCTGCGGGGGGGAGTGGAAACGACCGAAGCGATGAAGCTCTCGGCGAAGGTCGTCGGCAACCCCTTCGTGGAGCGCGAAATCGAAGCCGCGGCGGATTACGTGAGCACGGGACGTTCCATCTCCGAAGCCTTGGCCGCGACCAACGTCATGCCTCGCGACCTCATCCTGGCGGTTTCTCTTAGCGAAGACCGTGGCGCGGTCAGCCAGGATCTGCTCGAGGTCGCCGACAACCATGATGCGGCGGTCGAATCCAAACTCGACTCGCTCATGCAGGTAATCGAACCGGCGCTCCTCGTCTTCATGGGACTCTTCGTGACACTGTGCGCCCTCAGCGCCTGGCTGCCTTACATCTGGATGATTCCCACGGTGGGCCCGAGAGGGGGGCTGGGTTGATGTCGCAACGGCGAGAATCGGGTTTCACACTCATCGAAATCCTGGTCGCGATCTTCCTGTTCGCGCTGACGGCTGTGGGGCTCGCTTCCGCGCTTTCACTCGGGCTGACGGGGCTTCGGGATTCGCGCGACCTCGTTCTCGCGCAGGCCGCGCTCCAGGCCGAGATCGCCCACCTGCGCTCGGCCGACCCCGAATCCCTCCAGGAGCAGGTGAAGGGTCCTTTTCTGGGGGGAGATGACAAACTCGGTCCGCTTGGAGGCCGGGGGGAGCTCACCATTCGAAATCTGCCGGAATCTTCCCTGCTGGAGGTCACCGCCGAAGTCTCCTGGGTCGATTGGGCCTCGCAAGAATCGCGAATCGCGCTCTCCACGATTCTCTGGAAAGGGGGCCTACGGTGACACGGCATCCAACGCAGAGCTGCGCGTTTGTATCGGAAGGGCCACACGCCGCTCCCACACCCGGTCCGTCAGACCGACCTCTCCCACGGGGAGAGGTCTCTTCCCCTCGCTGCATGCGAGAACCCCGGAGGCGCACGGCGGAAAGGGACAGCCAAGGCCGCTCCCTTCTCCCCTTGGGAGAAGGGTCGGGGATGAGGGAAACTCACATCTTTCGGGACCGAAGTTCCCCGTCGGGTACCTTGGTGCCTCGCGCCTTCACCCTTCTCGAGATGGCCATTGTCTTGACCCTGGTCGGGCTGGCGCTCATCCCTCTCTATCGGTGGCAGTCTTTCGTCCTTTTATCCCTGCGGTTACAGGACGACTCGATCGAAATCCTGCACGACATCCGGACCTCCATGAGACAACTCGAACGGGATGTGGTGAGTGCCAGCCGAGTTGTGAGATCGAACCGAGAATTCGGGAGTCCTCTCTGTCCCAATGTGAGTACGACAGACTTCCTCGTGCTCTACCAACAGGTTCCGGAAACACTGGGGTCGGAGGGTCCACGGCAGACGGCCATTCTCTATGGACTGGGGGACGGGACTCACTTTTCCAAGGATGGAACCCGCCTCATGAGGGTCAGCCGGTCAACGGGAAAAGGTGAAATTATCGCTTCGACTCAGACTCTCGCATTCAACGCCAAACGAATCCAGTTCGAGTATCGCGAACCCGGCTGGGTTGGGATCGCATTCGAAGCGGGTATCGACTTTGGGGAACATTCACAGAAGCAGGTCGTCCGGACGGCGGCCGCGGCCATAGGACAAGGAAAGTGATGGAAACCGCTTCCACGTTGCGCGAAAAGAGGAAAGACGGGGGTTATGTCCTCCTTGTCGTCGTCATCTTTTCGTTCACATTGTTTGCCTTGGCCACCACCTACGTCGGGAAGACGATGTCCGATCGAACCAGCTCGATGAACGAGATCCGTCGGATGCAGGCGACCGAGCTGGCCCGTGCGGGAGTCGAGCTGGGACGCGATCGGATCGCAAGGGAACAAGCGGTTCCAGGAGAAGACCTATCGCAGGATCTCCCCACCGGGTCGGTCCGGGTGAGGGCCGCAACCTGCGGGCCGACCCAAGGGTGCTGGAAGCTCAGCTCGACGGGTTTCGTCCCTTCGGCCACACAGGCGAACGCGACGGCCACGGTCACGGCATGGGTCGGCTCTTCCCCCGAAGACGCAACCGGGGCGTCCCCCCGAATCCTCGCTTACCTGGAAGGCGAGATGGTCGAGGAGGTTGAATAGAAAGATGGGGTTTTTCCGGAAACGCCGAACCGTTCAGGACGATCTGTTGACCTTCTCGCGCGAGATGAGTTCCCTCTTGGCTCTGCGAGCCCCGGTAGACCACTGCCTGGCTTCGGTGTCGAAGGAGCTCGGGCCGGGTCCTGTCAAACGCGCGGTCGAAAGCGCCGCCTCCCAGCTGGTGAAAGGTATCGCCCTCAGCCAGATCCTCTCGGAACACCCGACGCTCTTCCCGACGAGCTACGTTCGCTGTGTGGCGGTGGGAGAAGACAGCGGCGACCTGGCGAGCTCTTTCTCTTTCCTCGCCAAACAGATCGAAAGCCGGATCACGTTGGAGAAGAAACTCCGCGGTCTGCTCATCTACCCCTTCACAGTCGTTGCCATCGCGGCCTTGGTTCTCTGGTTGCTGCTCGTCCAAATCGTGCCGGTCTTCGAAGGGATCGTCCAGGTCGTCGAGGAGGGGAAAGGGGAAAAGGCGGTTCCGCTCAGCATGCGTTTCCTGATCGCCACAAGCCATCTCTTGACGCTGGTTCCCAACTGGTTCTCCTTTGCCGCAGCGGCGGCGCTGATCGTCGGACTGGGATGGATGCTCCTGGGCAGAGGCCCGCGTTCCCCCGGAAGAGTCTTCGCCGGGTTTCCCTATCTCAGACGCGTGCGCGACGACATGTCCCTGGCGATCCTGACCGGCGTGCTGGGAACCTCGCTCCGCAGTGGAGTGCCCCTTCACAAAGCTTTGTATCTGGCGAGAGACACGTTGGACGACTCGGGAATGAGGGAGGCGCTGGCCGCGGTGGCCCGCGGGGTTCAAAGCGGCGGCAAGGTCGGGAGACTCCTGGAAGAAACCGGCAAGTTCCCGCCCACTTTCACCTGGCTCGTCTCGACTTCCGAGGAGGAGGGAACGGTAAGCGCTGAAATGGCGACCCTTTCCGAACGCTATTTCCAGCAAGCCCTGGATTCGCTCTCCCAACTGGAAAGTGTGACCAAGCCGGTTCTTATCATCTTCCTTTCGGTCATCGTCGGCGGCGTGGTTCTGACGATGTTCTCCGCTCTGATCGGCATGCCGGGGATGATTCCCCTGGGGAGGCTGTAATGCCCTGTTGGCCCAGTCCTACAACAGTGTCTTGTAGGGGCGATTCGCGAATCGCCCCTGCAAGACATCTGCGCCATCAATACGGCATGTCTCCCGGGGCCAAGAGGTCAGATTACATCCATGGCTGATGCAAGCACCAACAGCGTCTCCACGACTCTCTGGGGAAATCCCCTGGCCCGCCAGCGCCTGGATCTCAGCGACGAAGGCATCTCCGTCGTCGAGTCGATTCTGGGGTTGTTCTCGCTGGAAAGACACACCTTCGTCCCCTTCGAGAGGATCGAGTCGTTCGAGATCGAACGGGGTCGCTGGACCGCGCGGGCGGTTGTGATCGCCAGAAACCCGGACGAAGAGTATCGGCTCGGACCGTTCCCGGCCGGCGAACTGGCCGATTTCGAAGAGACTTTCCGGGAGACTCTGCTCAAGAACTCTCCCAGGCCCGACCTGGAAGGACGACCGGTGGAACTTCCCGAACTGGCCGAGGAGATCCGCCGTCTGGCGTCCGGAACGGACAGCCAGCTGTGCGCGATGGTGGACCTCGTTTTAAGCCAGGGCGTTCATCATCGTTGCAGCGATATCCATTTCGACCCCCAAGAAGATGCGACCACCATCCGTTTCCGGGTCGACGGCATGTTCCATGAGGTCGCCCGACTGCCCAAGAGTATCGAAAAACAGGTGACGGCGCGGATGAAAGTGCTTGCACGTCTCATCTCGTACGAGACGCGCGTGCCGCAGGAG
>Ga0214473_10009723_pt1 | contig 11351 bp, 10 predicted proteins | sample RVTome_7_FD_203509 | JGI IMG/M metagenome (GOLD analysis project Ga0214473, IMG submission 203509) | Soil microbial communities from uranium-contaminated site in the Upper Colorado River Basin, Wyoming, United States - RVT98D197 | ecosystem: Environmental > Terrestrial > Soil > Contaminated >...
TGGCTGATCCGCTCGCCGCCCAGGCTGGCGTCACGGCTGCGTTGATGGCCCGCCAGGGGTGCACCGGTCCGGTTGAAGTCATCGAAGGCAGGGAGGGTCTGACGTACGTCCTCCGGGATGTGGCGTGGCACACCGACGCGCTACTTGAAGGGCTGGGTGAGACCTTCCTTATCAATCGTTGCAGCTATAAAGCGTTCCCGACTGAGGCTCTCACCCATCAGCCGATCACTGCGGCCTTGAAGTTGCGAGAGATACTCAAACTATCCCCCGCAGATGTGGCGGAGGTTCTGGTGGAGACCACCGCCCGAGGGGCCGACATCCTCTCCGACCCCAGCAAGTACAAGCCCGAGACCAAGGAGACCGCCGACCACAGCCTGCCATACGTTGTCGCCGCGGCTCTTGCCGACGGACATGTCCTGCCGTCATCCTTCTCCAAAGACAAACTCGCTGATCCGGCGATCAGGGATCTTCTGGGCAAGATCAAGGTGGTCGCCGACCCCGAAATCGATGCGCTCTTTCCAAGAGTCAAGCGGGCTAGGGTCACGATCAAGACGGGCTCAGGTGCCGTCCACACCGCCCAGATCGACATCGCCAAGGGCGACCCGCAGGATCCGCTGACGGACGACGAATTGATCACCAAGTTCCGCGCCAACACGGAAGGGGTATTGGACATCGGGCGGCAGGACAGGGTGATCGAAGCGACGTGGTTTTTCGAAGACCTGTCGGACGTCGGTGAGTACATGGGATTGCTCTGCGCACCTGACTGACGTGCGCAGAGTTGGCCGGGATACCCGATGGGTCACCGGCAGTCCACTGGTTCGGAGAACCCAAGGAGCCCGTCAAGCACGGGTCCAAGATACTGCCCGACGAGGCAGGCATGACCAGGCGATAGCCTGAGGACAGGGCTCCGGCGTGACCCCATGCCCGGAGCCTGCCTTAACCCCGAAGACCTCAAGGGGACTCGACCAGACTAGCAGGTCACGATCGCCGTCTGGGGGCCAGTTGAAGACACCTAGTGCGAAAAATCACAAATTGAAGTATACTCACTGAGTGAGTATGCGCCCTGCCCTCCATCGACAGGACCGCTCTTTAAGCCTATCAGCCAGCGCCCTCGAGCCCGAATTCGTCGTGTTGGGACTCTTGCTTCAGGAGCCGCTACACGGCTACGATCTCCATCGGCGGCTGCAGGTTGAATTCCGCGGCATCTGGCGCATCAGCTTGAGCCAGGTCTACAACATCCTTAAGCGACTCGAAGGTCAGGGAGACTTGACGAGTGAGTTCCAGGCCGGAAAAAGCTTGCATCCGCGCCGTCTTCACCGGGTGACACGCGCCGGCGAAATCCGGTTCCGACGCTGGTTGGAGACGCCTACCCCAGCGAGCGTCCGGGCCATCCGAGTAGCCTTCCTTACCCGGCTTTACTTCACCCTCACGGAAGATAGGGATCGCGCTGCAGAGCTTGTCGATAACCAGCAAGCATCGCTTATCGCCGATCTGGAGCGCCTGAGCAAAGCGGCCGCCCTTCTGTCGGAAGGAAATCGGTTCCCTCAGCTTGCTCTTAGCCTTCGCATCCGCCAACTCCAGGCGACACTGGAATGGATGCGTGACACCCAGCATGCCCTGGGACTCTAAACGCGTGAACAAGGAGACTCACTATGCGCCCGCGTACGATGCTTCCCATCATGACTATCGCCCTGCTGCTTGCGGCCTGCGGACAGGCGAGAACGATTGAGCTCACGCCCGCCGCAAGCCAACCGACCACGGCGGCCCAGGCGAGCCTGACCCCAAGCGTCGTATTCGATGAAGGACTTGTTCTGACGGATGCACTGGGGCGAGAGGTGCAGTTTGGCCACCCACCTGAGCGGATTGTCGTTGCCGGTCGCACCAGCCAGTTGCTCTTGCACGCCGCTTACCTTTTCCCCGAGGCCTCGGAACGCATCGTCGCTATGGAGCAGCGAATCCAGCGGGACAATTCAATGCTCCCCCTCGTGGATCCCGCGTTCGAACGCAAGATGCAACTCGAGCGCGATGTAGGCGCTGAAGGTATCGCTCCGGCAAGACCGGATGTCGTACTCTTGAAGAGTTACTTGGCGGATGAGATGGGACCCACCCTAGACGTTCTCGGCCTGACGCAAGTCTACCTGGACCTGGAAACACCCGAACAGTTCCGGCGCGACATCAGGATGCTTGGCGACCTCTTCGCCGATTCTGCACGGGCCGAGACCGTGCTGGAGTTCTATGAGAGTCGTCTTGATTTGTTGGCCGGGCGCCTGGCGGACCTCGCGCAAAACGACCGGCCAGATGTGCTCTTGCTCCAATATACCGACCGTGGGGGCGAGGTCGCCTTCAGTGTGCCCTCGACCGAATGGCTGCAGACGGAAATGGTAAGACTCGCCGGCGGTAACCCGGTTTGGACGGAAGCCGCTGCCGGCGGAGGCTGGACGATTGTCAACTTCGAACAGATCGCGGCCTGGAATCCGGACATGATCTTCGTGGTCTACTACCCCTCGGATCCGACCCTCATCGTGGAGACACTGAAGGCTGATGCCGCATGGGGTGCTTTGCAGGCAGTCCGAGATGAACAGATCCATGCGTTCTGCGGCGATTTCTTGAGCTGGGATCAGCCGGACACACACTGGATCCTGGGGCTGGAATGGCTCGCCAGACGGATGCAGCCCGAACGCTTCGCCGACCTGGACCTTCGGGCCGAAGCGGAGGCGTTCTACGGCCAACTCTACGGGGTGGACCAGGCCACTTTCGAGATGCGAATCGCTCCACTTCTCAACGTTGAAGAGTGCCGGTGACGCGGATGCAAGACCGCCTGCGCCATGACAAAGCGCGGCGGGCATCGCCGCGCTGGGGCCTTCTGGTCATGGTCCTGGTGGCAGTGGGATTGCTCTCACTGTTCGTGGGCCGATACCCAGAACCCTATTGGATCCCGCCCTCGCTTCTCGGAGAGGAGGAGCTGGCACGCCGGCTTGTGTTTGGCCTGCGCCTGCCTCGACTGCTTGCGGCACTCTTGACGGGGATGAGCCTGGCGGGGGCCGGGACCGTGTTGCAAACGGTATTCAGAAACCCCTTGGTCGAGCCGGGTTTCCTCGGTATCTCACAAGGCGCGGGATTTGGGGCCGCCTTGGCCATTCTGGTGCTGCGGCCAGGCCCGCTCGGCATCGAACTCGCAGCCACGGCCTTTGCACTCCTCGGTCTTGGGCTCTCCTACGTGCTTGCCCAGCGTCTACGATATGGTGGTTGGGTGTTACGCTTACTGCTGGCGGGGATTGCTGTCTCGGCTCTTTTCTCTGCAGGCGTCGGCCTGCTCAAGTACTTCGCCGATCCACTAACCGAATTGCCGGAGATCACCTTCTGGATGCTCGGCGGACTATGGAACGTGACCTGGCGCGAGGCGCTCTTCATGCTGCCCGCTGTGGCCGTGGGGCTGGTCGTGATGCTGGCTGGACGCTGGCGTCTCAATCTGCTTGTCCTAAGTGACGAAACTGCTTTTTCGTTGGGATCGCGCATCCGCCTGGAGCGAGGGGTGATGTTGTTCGGTGCAGTATTGGCCACCGCCACAGTCACCGCAATCGGTGGTGTAGTCGGCTGGGTGGGGATGATCACACCTCATCTTGCCCGACGAATGGTGGGCGCCGACGTTCAATACACCCTCCCTGCAGCCATGCTGATCGGAGGGCTTTTTGTTATGCTCTGCGACGACTTAGCGCGTGCAATGCTACCCGGCGAGATTCCCCTCGGCATCCTGACTTCCTTCTTCGGCGCTCTGGCGTTTTCGGGCTTGATGATGCTGGGTCGCCTTGAGCCGAGACCATGAGCCACGCTGAAGTGCTCCATGTGCAGGACCTTCATTTCGCCTACAAGAATGACGGACCGTCGGCCATCGATGGCCTCACCCTCCAACTGCATTCAGGCAAAGTAGCTGCGATACTCGGACCCAATGGAGCGGGGAAGACGACGCTGTTGCTGCTGGTCCTCGGCCTTCTAAAGCCGACCTCGGGTTCCATCATGCTCCTTGATCGCGACCTCATGAGCTACCACACGGCCGAACGAAGTCGACTGATCGCGCTCGTGCCTCAATCAGAGCAGATCCCGTTTGCCTATACCTCCGAGGAGTATGTCCTTCTGGGGCGGACACCGCACTTGAAGTTTCTCGGGGTTCCTGGCGAACGAGATTGGGCCGGCGTCGAGCAGCTCCTGGGCGACCTGGAGCTGCTCCACCTTTGCCATCGCCCGCTCCAGGAACTGAGCGGGGGCGAACAACAGATGATCTTCCTTGCGCGCGCATTGGCGCAGGAGCCTCGCCTCCTGCTGATGGACGAGCCGTTCGCCCACCTCGATCTCGGCAACCGAGACCGGATCCTGACCGTGATGCGGCGCTTGGCCGCGCGGGGGGTGAGCGTCTTGTTCACCTCACACGATCCTGACGCGGCCGCCTCGGTGGCTGAGCACATTGTGCTGATGCGAGAGGGAAGAGCGTTGGCTGCCGGGACGTCAGGAGAGACGTTCACCGCCGAGCTTCTGCGAGACACCTATGGTGTGCCCTTGCGAGTTGTGCACTTTGAAGGTCGGCCAGTCGTCCTTCTCGAGGCCCGGACTTGAACCGCCGGGCCATCCTTCTCCTCACCGGCGAGCAAGATAGCGGAAAGACAAGTGTCTGTCTTCGGGTGGCCCGCCTGCTGAAGGCCCAGAGATGGGATGTCGCCGGGATCATTTCGACCGGCACCTTCGAGCAGGACATGAAAGTGCTCATCAGCGCCCAATCCCTGCGCTCCCGGGAGAGGCGCCCTCTGGCGGCGAGGATCCCGACCGGCGGGACACCGAGTGGTCCAAGGACCGAACGCTGGAGCTTCGATGCATCGACCCTCGCCTGGGGCAACGCCATCCTGGAAGCAGCCGTGCCGTGTGAGGCGTTAGTCGTGGATGAGATAGGGCCACTCGAATTTACCCGTGGCCAGGGGTGGACATCCGCGCTGCCGGCCGTTGATTCCGGTGGGTTTCGATTGGCTCTAGTCGTGGTCCGTCGCTCCCTGCTCGACTTCGCACTCAGGCGGTGGCCCGCGGCCGAGACCCACTTGATCCGTCAGCCGAACGAGATCGAAGCGGTGGCAGATAGAATCGTGGCCCACGGAATGAGTCTAAGGACGGCACCCGCCGTCCATCGAGGGAATCGGTCGGGTGATTGAATGCCGACCTCTATCCTTGCCGGTTTGTTGAGTATCCCGCCAGTAGGCCGAGGTCCGCGTCGGCGGTCGGATGCCCGGCCATTCACACTGGGCTGGGCTACGGGCGCTCGGCGTTCGAATGATCAATCCTCTAAGCGATGACCTGCGCGGCGCGATAGATGTCGATCACCCAGCTGGGACCCCGCTTGTAAGTCCGAGGCATGAGGGCCAGCTCGCTCTTTGCGAGCCGGGTCAGGCTCTTGCGGTGCAGATCGACGACGGCCCGCATCTCGTCCAGCAATCGCCTCCGCTCCCTGGGAGTGGCCTTCCGATAGCGCTTCTGCATTGTCCGCACGCACTTGCGACGCTCATCGATGGTCATCGGGTCAACCGCGACCACGGCATCCTCGCTGGCATTATCAACTAGGTGAATCACAGTCCGCTGGGAAGGCCTTGGATCGTTGAACGGGAATCCTTGACCGCCTCCGAGTCCCGGGTCTATACTGCCCTTGCCCGTCGAACGATAGGACGATGACCTCGCCCGAAAGGCCGGACTCGAGTCCTTCCTCCCTCACCTAGCAATTCTGCCCTGCGCCTGCCGGGCGGGTCTCGTCTTGCCGACGAGCGAGGAAGATACCCGCTGGTCCCGGAGGCGCCATGCGGCCCTTCCGCTTCAGCCCTGCCCTTCCCCAGACCCCGGCCTTCTCCCCCGGCGACGGCCTGATCCTGCTTGGCTTGACCGCCGTCCTCTACTTGGGGGCAAAGTTGGCTTTCCGGGCGCCTGCGGTCATCTCCGGACCCGAGATCTCCCTTTCCTTCACGGCCCTGCCCTGGTACGCGCTCCTTTCCACCACGCGCATGGCGGCGGCTTATGCGTTGTCGCTCGTCTTCAGCCTTGCCTATGGCTACGCCGCCGCTCGGAACCTTACCGCCGAGCGGACGCTCCTGCCATTGCTGGACGTCCTGCAGAGCGTGCCGATCCTGTCCTTTCTGCCGCTGGTCCTGTTGAGTCTGAGCGCCGTTCTTCCCCAGGGTTTGGCTACAGAGGTTGCGGCCGTCGTCCTGGTCTTCACCTCCCAGGCCTGGAACATGACATACAGCTTCTATCAATCCATGAAGACCATCCCCACGGAATTGCGCGAAGCTGCCGCCATCTTCCGCCTGGATCCATGGCTGCGGTTCAAGACCATGGAGCTGCCTTTCGCCGCCGTGGGCCTGATCTGGAACAGCATGATGAGTTGGGCCGGTGGCTGGTTCTTCCTGATGGCGGCCGAGATCTTCACGGTCGGGGCGCGCGACTTCCGTCTGCCCGGCCTCGGCGCGTACCTGCAGACAGCGGCCAATGTCGGAAACCTGGGAGCGGTGGTAGCAGGCATCGGCACTCTGATCCTGGTGATCGTCCTGCTCGATCAGTTCGTCTGGCGACCCGTGCTCGCCTGGGCCGACCGCTTCAAACTGGAAATGGTGACAGGCGAGCAGGCCCCTGAGTCCTGGTTCTTCGATACCCTCTCTCGTTCGTGGATCCTCGAACAGGTCGGCCGGCGAGTGTGGACGCCATTTGTCGAACGAACGGATGCTCGGATTCGACGGCGCTTGGGTGAGCGGCCCTTGATGAGCGAGGTGGTGCAGAGAGACCGCCGCCCGACGGTTGTCTTGCTCCTACTGGCGGTAGGTGTCCTCGTCGCCCTCTATTTCGGCTATCGCGCCGTCGGCATGCTTTGGTCATTGCCGCCCTCCGAGTGGCGACAGATCGGCAGCGGTGTGGCGGCTACTTTCCTCCGTGTCGGCGTTTCTCTGCTGATCGCCATGCTATGGACGATACCGGTGGGCGTAGCGATCGGCACAAACCGGCGTCTGGCGAACGTGCTCCAACCGGTCGTCCAAGTGGTAGCCTCCGTACCGGCCACCGCCCTGTTTCCCGTTATTCTCTTGGTACTCCTGCGCTTGCCGGGCGGCTTGAATCTGGCGGCCGTCGTTCTCATGCTCATGGGCACTCAGTGGTATCTACTGTTCAACGTCATTGCCGGCGCAGCCGCCATCCCCCAGGACTTGCGCTATACAACCGATCTGCTGCGCCTCTCCCGGCCGGACCGCTGGCGCACACTCGTCCTGCCTGCCCTCTTCCCATTCTTGGTGACCGGTGGCATCACCGCCAGCGGCGGAGCGTGGAATGCCAGCATCGTCGCGGAGCACGTCTATTTCGCCGGCGAAACCCACGCCACCCTTGGCATCGGCGCTGTCATCGCGCTGGCTACGAGCTCCGGCAACTACTCGCTCCTGCTCGCGGCAACGCTGGCCCTCGTGGTCACCGTCGTGACGATCAACCGGACGTTTTGGCGTTGGCTATATCGCGTGGCCGAGCTTCGATACCGCATGGAGTAAGACTGTGCCAATCCATCCGACCCGTACGGTTTTCCGCAGGACGCGCTCTTATCGGTAGGGAGAATCCCCTGTGAAAAGAGACAAGCGATGAGCCCCAGCCCCAGTCAAGATAACGGCCACGACTTGCTCGCAGTGGAACATGTCACGAAGACTTACCCGCTGAAGTCCAGTCGGTTCATTGCCCTCCAAGATATCAACTTGCACATCAAGACAGGGGAGTACGTGTGCCTGCTCGGTCCCTCGGGTTGTGGCAAGTCCACCTTGTTGCGCATCATCTCGGGGCTGACAGCGGCCAGCGAAGGGATCATCCTCTACCGCGGACAATCGGTGGCCGGCGTCAACCCCCACACGACGATCGTCTTCCAGACCTTTGCCCTATATCCCTGGCTGACGGTCCAGGAGAACGTCGAAGTGGCGCTCAAGGCGCGGGGCGTTTCTCCGCCGGACAGGCGCCAGCGCGCTCTCCAGCTGATTGACATGGTGGGCATGGACGGTTTCGAGTCGGCCTATCCCCGCGAACTTTCAGGAGGGATGCGCCAGAAGGTTGGATTTGCCCGCGCCATGGCGGTCGAGCCCGAGCTGCTGTGTCTGGATGAACCATTCTCCGCGCTGGATGTGCTTTCGGCCGAAGCCCTGCGCGGCGAATTGTTGGAGCTTTGGCTCAGCCAGTCGATCCCCACGCAGGCCATCCTGATGGTGACGCACAACATCGAAGAAGCCGTGCTCATGGCCGATCGGATCGTCGTCATGGATAAGGAGCCCGGCCACATCGTGACCGAACTCTCCGTCCACCTGCACCATCCACGGCATCGGAAAGACACCGCCTTCCAGAGCCTTGTCGACAAGGTCTATTCGATCGTCGCCGGTCAGACCGAGCCGGAAGGTCAGGTCTTGGGAACAGCCCCCGGGCAGCCGGGGCCGAAAGCCAAACTCCCGAAGGCGCGGATCAACGCCCTGGCCGGCCTGATGGAAACCCTGAGCGCCTCGAATGCGCGCGCTGATCTGCCGGCGCTCGCCGATCAGCTTAGTTTGGAGCTCGATGATCTGTTGCCTGTCGTCGAAGCGGCCGAGCTGCTGGGGTTCGCGCAGGTCGCCGAGGGCGACATCCACTTGACTCCTTTGGGTCAAACCTTCGCCGACGCAAGCATCCTGGCCCGCAAGGAGATCATCTCCGGTCGCATTCTGCGTCAGCCGACCGTGGCCTGGATCTTCGAGACCCTCCAGCTCGACGATGACCAGCGCGTCGCCGAAGAGTACTTCCTCGAGAGACTCTCAACGGACTTCGGCGATGAGGCGGAGGAGCAACTCGACGTCGCCATTCACTGGGGCCGCTACGCCGAGCTATTTTCCTTCGATGACGACACCGACGAGCTGTACCTGGAGAGTTAAGAGGACTCAAGTCGAAGGCATTACACACCCGACCCTGACCTGGAGCCGCAAGTCTACCCCGGCTGTCGCCAATGGGCTCGAACAGGGAGCCACTGGATGGAATGGCGGGGCCATTCGTCGGGGAAAGCTCTGGAGCAACGAAGGTCCTGCGCGTCTTGGCAGCCCTCCGGATGGACTTTCTCCGCCGCGACCCACTCAAAGCCAGATGGGGTAATGCGAGGAGCGGACTCCCGCTGCGGGACCGCGCTTCATCGATTCCGGCTCAGATCAGGCGATCGGTTCGAGTGTCTCGAGTTGGAGTGCGGAGGGGAGCCCGGCCGCCCAGGCGCGGATCGCCGGCCAATTGCGGCGGTCACCCGCCGAGGCCTGGATGATCACCATCGCAAAGAGCACGGCCCACCACTTCAGCCGGCCATACTCCATCCGCCCGGCAAACATCCCGATGCTCATCGGCCTGGCTGGATGGGAGGCCTTCAGACTGGGGCGGCAGTAGTTGGCGAGCGTGGCATAACGCTCCCGTAGACTCAGCTGCCCCGGATTGTGCGGCGCTTTGGGGAGCTGCTCGTCCAGGGTGATTGGCACGCCCTCCACGCTCGTCTCGCCGGTCAGCGTCAGGCTCATCGCCGTGACGAACGCAGCCAGGGGAATGCGCCGAAGCGCCTCCCGGTGCCGCCTGAGGAAGCCAAGCGCCTGGCGATGCCATCCCAGGATCATCGGCGCGCCGACCACCACCGCGTCGTATCCCTGGATGTCCTTCACCTCGCCGATCGGCAGAACCTCCGCCCTTAGCCCGACCTTGTTGAGCTCCTCTCCGACCACCTGGGCAACCTCGGCGGTCGAGCCGGCAAAGGTGGCATAGGCGACCAGGACTCTCTTCATGGCCGGATCAGGTTGCCGAACCATTTTGGCCGACCTTCATGAACCCCAGCGTTCGCCACAGCACCCGCATCATCCGGTGGCCGAAATCTGGATTCAGGAACTGGTTTGGGCAGCTACCCGGGATCACGGCGATCCCGCTCTCACGGCACTTCTCCACGGCGGTCTGGGAGACGCTCGTCATGCCTGCCGCCAGCCCTGGCTTCGTGCCCATCATGCAATGCATCCAGACGTGCTTGATTCCGAGGTCAATGCATTCCTGAACGATGAGGTCGGTGACATGAGGATTGGCCAGAATGAAGACCGCCTCCGGTTTCTCAGGGATCGAGTGCAAATCGGGGTAGCACGGGGTGCCCTCGAAGCTCGCGATGCGCGGATTGACGGCGGCGACTTTGTATCCGGCCCCCTTGAACTGCCGGTAGCCCAGGTTGCAGCCGGTCTCGCGCTTATCCGAAACCCCGACCACTGCGATCTTCTTCTGAGCCAGGAAGTCTTTCACCAGGGTGTCTATCGTCGACATGTGGGTGCCTTTCGCGTCGCCTGCCGCAATTCACGTGGGCGACGGACCAACCCATGAAACCACGTCCTGGCAGACCTGTCAGGTGACGATTGGCGTGACCTGTCGGCCCAGGCGTCACTCTCCTCGTCCCGGCCCGCTTCTGCACACGTCTTCTGGCGGGTCGAGTCGGCCACGACTTGACCGGGGGGAGCCAGGTAGCCCGGAGTCGGAGCCGACGACCTGGAGTGTCCCCCGATTGCCCCCATTCGGCCCAGAGCTCTTCCAAAGCTGAGAGGTCACCGTCCTTCCGCAGGCAACAGCCTGCCCTTCGCCAGAGTCATGCAGCGTACACGGATCCGAGTGCTACTCCTCGAGCGTACTCGTGTCGCCCTCACTCATTCAATTCCGGAGATTCGGACATCCCACCCACCCCCGACCTGGAGGACTCACCAGCGTCAGTTGAGGGGGAAGGCGACCCGTGGCATCACGGCTTTCATCGGTCATCCGAAGCTGCCCATCTGTAAGTGGTTGCTTCCGAGGGGGTCCTGCACATCGAAGTCGCTCAGTTGATGTCATCGAGGCTGTCCCCGACTACCACCGCCAACAGAACGTCATCTCCCGGAGGTCTCCCCAATCGCCGACCTACACAATGTCCACACAGCTCCTTGACGGCACTTCAATTGGGGCCTGAGACGATGGTCAAGAGAAGAACACGACACGAGGGTGGAACGAGAGCGCCGGGATCCCGGCGTCCCAGTCGGTCTCCCGACCCCCTCGTCTGGGTGATGGGGAGCATCTTCGATGAACAAGAGAAACTCGAGAGCGCGTGGACTCGGTGACGACAGCTCGCGCCCCAGATCGTGGAGCTCGAGATTGAAGCGCCTGCATCGGCTGGCCATCGGGCTCTGTGGGGCGATGCTCTTGTCGTCTTGCAGCGGCCTGGCACAGTTCAACGGTTCCACACCCGCATCGTCGGAAGCGTACGCGGGGGCGTTGTCGGGAGAGTCTCATTTGATCGCCGGCACGCTGCTACT
>Ga0214473_10009724_pt1 | contig 11351 bp, 12 predicted proteins | sample RVTome_7_FD_203509 | JGI IMG/M metagenome (GOLD analysis project Ga0214473, IMG submission 203509) | Soil microbial communities from uranium-contaminated site in the Upper Colorado River Basin, Wyoming, United States - RVT98D197 | ecosystem: Environmental > Terrestrial > Soil > Contaminated >...
CTGGAACTTCCGGTCTGCCAATAACCCAAACGATAGTACAGGGGAGTTTGAAAAGACGATTCACCATAGAGAGGATTCCCGGTCCACTGGCTTCTTTGTATGAAAAAGCATCGAGACTTGTCATCAAGAGTTATTACAGTCAGGTCGCCGAGGAAATCCTTTCCTCTTTCCATCAAGGCCTCCTCATTGATCTTGGCACAGGCCCGGGCTATCTCCCCATTGAAATGGTAAAGCGACGTCCTGAGATCAGAATTATCGGGATCGATTTGAGTCGTGTTTTGATAAGGATGGCCAAGGCCAATGCTCTCAGGACCGGATGCGCCGGAAGGGTCCATTTTGAAGTCGGGAACGCGGCCAACCTTAGGTTCGGGAGCGAGTCCTTTGACGGGGTGGTCAGTACCGGGATGCTTCACGTTCTGCGCGATCCTGTGAGCGCCCTCGGCGAATGCTGGAGGGTGCTCAAGCCGGGTCAAGAAGCGTGGATCTACGATCCTGCGAGAGTCTGCTCTCAGGTGGATGTGGCTGAGTGGAAGGCATCCCTCAGCCCTTTCGAGCGGCTCATGGATCGCTTCCTGCCTCTTTTTGCCCGGTTGAATCCGCCGCGTGCCTACACCCGGGAACAGGTGGAACAATGGATTGGTTGCACTTCTTTCAAAGATTACTCCATAGAAGAGCATGGAACGGAAATAAAGATCAGACTCAGAAAATAGGTGACCTAGCGAGGATAAAACAATGATCCGAAGGTTTAATGGAAAGACTCCTAAAATTGCAGAATCTGCTTTTGTGAGTGAAGCCGCCTACGTCATCGGGGACGTAGAAATCGGCGAAGAGTCCAATGTGTGGCCCGGAGCGGTCATTCGAGGGGATTTCGGTAAAATCACGATCGGCCGCAACACGTCGATCGAAGACAACTGTGTCATTCACTCCGGCACCCCCTCTGCTCCTGTGGGCGATGTGTTCATCGGGGACAGGGTGATCATCGGGCACGGAGCCATTCTCAACGGCCGGAAGATCGGAGACAATGTTCTTGTCGGCATGAACGCTACTGTCCTTCACGATACAGAAATCGGCAGCAACTGTGTCATCGGTGCAGCCTGTTTGGTGGGACAGGGAATGAAGATTCCCGACAACTCATTCGTTGTCGGTGTCCCCGGGAAGATCAAAGGCCAGCCCACGCCCGAACAGCTCTGGTGGACCAGGGAAGGATACAAGGAGTATCTGGAGCTCGTCCATCAGTACAAGAAGGAGGGACTCTAGGAAGCGAGAAGTGCCTCATTCGAATTTCGATATTCGAGTTTCGAATTTCTCACCAGAGGTGAGCGATGGTTGAAAAAGTTCTCATCATGGGGGCTGCAGGACGCGACTTTCACAATTTCAACATTTATTTCAGGGATAATCCCCGCTACAACGTCATCGCTTTCACAGCGACGCAGATACCGGCCATCGAGGGTCGTCTCTATCCTCCGGAACTTTCGGGAAAGCTCTATCCCGACGGCATTGCCATTTACCCGGAGTCGCAGCTCAACGATCTCATTCGCCGGCATCAGATAGACCTCGTCGCGCTCTCCTACAGTGACCTTCCCCACGTGGAGGTGATGCACAAGGCTTCTCTGGTGATGGCAGGAGGCGCGGATTTTATTCTCATCGGTGCCACCTATACGATGCTCAGGTCGAAGAAACCCGTCGTTTCAGTCTGTGCGGTGAGAACGGGGTGCGGAAAATCCCAGACCACGCGAAAGGTCTGCCGGATCCTCGGAGACTTAGAGAAGAAGGTCGTCGTCGTGAGACACCCCATGCCCTACGGCGACCTGAGAAAGCAGATCGTTCAGCGATTCTCAACCTACAAGGATTTCGAGAAGCATCAGTGTACGATTGAAGAGCGAGAGGAGTACGAACCCCTTGTGGATCAGGGCATCGTGGTCTACGCAGGAGTGGACTATGCCAGGATCCTTGAAGCGGCGGAAAACGAAGCGGAGGTGATCGTGTGGGACGGCGGCAACAACGACACCCCGTTTTATTTCCCTGACGTCCACCTTGTACTCTTTGACCCGCATCGGCCGGGCCACGAACTGCTCTACTACCCAGGGGAGACGAACATGCTGATGGCCCACATCGCCATCATCAACAAGGTGGATACCGCTTCACCCAGGAACGTGGAACTCGTTCGAAGAAACATTGAACACTTTGCGCCCAGTGCGGATATCCTTCTTGCCGAATCTCCCGTTCTCCCTCAGACTCCCTCTCGAATTCGGGGCAAGAGTGTTCTCGTGGTGGAAGATGGCCCCACCCTGACCCACGGGGACATGGCCTTCGGCGCAGGGCTCATCGCGGCAAGAGCTTACGGCGCAGGAAAACTCGTCGACCCGCGCCCCTATGCCGTGGGAACGATCCAGGACGCCTTTCACCGCTATCCCCACATTGGACCTGTTCTCCCTGCCATGGGCTACAGCAAGACACAGATCAGCGACCTCGAACAGACCATCGACCGTGTGCCTTGCGATCTGGTTCTCTTTGCCACACCGATTCACCTCACCCGCATCGTGAAGATCAGCAAGCCCACGTTGCGGGTCCTCTATGAGTATAAAGACCACGGCAGCCCCTCTCTCGAAGAAGTGCTGCTGAAACGCCTTCGCGATACCGGGCGAATCCAACTCTGAGAGGTTCCAAGCCGTATGAACAAGAAAAGCCAAAAAGAAACCCTGCTGGTCGCCTTTGGCGGAAATGCCCTGCTTCGCAAGAACCAGTCGGGCACCGTGGAAGAGCAATTCGAGAACTTGAGGGTTCCGATCCGCCAGATTGCTCGGCTTTCCAGAGAGTACAAGACCATCATCACCCACGGCAATGCGCCCCAAGTGGGCAACCTCCTTCTCCAGCAGGAGTGCTGCAGCGAAGTTCCGCCCTTGCCTCTTGAAATCCTCGTTGCGCAGACGCAGGGACAGCTCGGCTACATGATCGAGTCCACTCTGGACAGCGAGCTCATGAGAATGGGAATCGTTGCAGAGCAGCCTCTGGTCAGTCTCATCAGCTATGTCGTCGTGGATGAGAAAGATCCCGCTTTTCTCCGGCCCTCAAAACCCATTGGCCCTTTTTTTACCGCTGAAAAGGCAAAGACCCTTCCCTATCCGACGATTCAAACTCCCGGAGGCTATCGCCGCGTGGTGGCTTCTCCCAGACCTGTGACCATTGTTGAAAAGCGGGAAATCAAGAAGCTCATTGAGATGGGTTTTATCGTGATCTGCTGCGGAGGAGGAGGTATTCCCGTAGCAAGAGAAGGGAGAGCTTTTGCCGGTGTGGATGCGGTGATCGACAAAGATCTGGCAAGCGCAAAGCTGGCCGAGGAAGTGGGCGTGGACATCTTCGTCATCGCCACGGAGGTGAAGGGGGTTGCCCTTCAGTATGGCAAACCGGGTGAGAAATTCCTCCGAACCCTGAAGGTCCATGAGGCGGCACAATACCTGAAGCAAGGCCACTTCCCTCCCGGCTCCATGGGTCCGAAAGTGGAGGCCGCCATGCAGTTCATCCTGAAGAGGGGCAAGAGAGCCGTCATCACGTCGATTGAAAAGATTGAAGAGGCTGTGGCAGGAAAAGCAGGGACGGAACTCATCGAATAGAGGCTCGGCTACTCCCTGCACGCTTTTCGCAGTCCTCGCTCGACCGTCACCACGAAGTCCTGCACGTTCGTGAGGATGGAGTGGGCGGTCAGAGAGCCGCGGTTGGCGAGTTTGTTGACCGCAAATTCGGACATGTCCACCGTGTAGAAGTAAACAGGGCGTACCCTATCCTCGCCTATCACCTTGTAGCTCGGCACCAGATTTCCGGTAGCAATGGCGTGAAGTTGGGTTGCCAGAGCGATAACCGTGGTCGCCCGCTTTGCGAGAGCCCGCATTTTGTCCTGGGCCTGGTAAACATCACCGGTCACTTCGGGAAGAGGTCCATCATCCCGAATCGAGCCGGCCAGCACAAATTCAACCTTTTTCCTGACCACGGCGTGCATAATGCCGTCCGTGATAACGCCGTCATGGATCGCTTTCCTGATGGACCCAAGACCTCTCACCTTCGTGATGGCATCGAGATGTTTGTAGTGGCCCAGAGGGGTTGTCTTCTTGGTGTAAATGTCCTGCCCCAAAGCCGTCCCAAAGAGAGCCCCCTCCACATCGTGAACCGCGAGGGCGTTTCCAGCCAGGAGAGCGTGAACATACCCTCTTTCCACCATTGCGATAAAAGCCTCTCTTGCGTCCTTATCAAAGGAAACGGCAGGGCCCAGGACCCAGACAATGAATCCATTCTGTCTTTCAAATTGAAGAAGGTCATAGAGTTCATCATAGTCGATGGAAAAAGAGGTCTCTCTCGTGAACTGGGTTCGAAAGGCGAACTTATCGATTCCATTTTCACTTACCTCAAACCCCCTCGTGTGGACATAGATCCCATCCTCTCCGTTCTCTCTTCTTCCGAGAGCGACAAGGTCCCCTTTCCGAAGGTGGCGGAACTCTCGGACGGCCAGGGTGCCTTCTTTTTCCAGGACCACGACACAGTCCATTCTCGATTCCCTGAGAAGCTGCCAGTGTCCGTCACGAACATGAAAGTACTCGGGGTAGATGGAAGTGGCGTGATAGTTCTTGGGAGCGACTCCGGCCTTTTGCACTTTTCCGAAGACCACGGCCGGGCAGTCTCGAAGCGGGCGCTGAGAAAAGTCAGGAGCTTTGTAAGACGGCAAAGAAAAAGACATGGCAAAAACACCCCTTTAGAAGGCATGATAGAGAAAGGGGTTCTCCATGTCAAACAACCCTTTTAGCGTTGACATCCTCTCTTTTTTTCCCCTATTCTGGTCACAGACTTCTCAAGATCTCTAGTTTCCAGTTAACTTACTCAAAAACCCTTCCACCCTTTAAAGCAACATGGTCGCACAGGAGATAAACAAAGCAGAGGCGTTTTACGACGCTTACGGGAGCGCTCTCCGGGAAGACGAAAGAGTTCAGGTGCTTCTCGAAAACTACCGGAAAGCGATTGCCTGCACTTTCGAAGCCATGGCTGAGGAGGGCGTCCTGAAGGCTTGTTCTCATTGTGCGCAGGGCCCCTCGGGAAGCTGTTGCTTTGAGGGCGTTGAGGACTGGTATGACCCTGTCCTGCTCTTGATTAACCTTTTGCTGGGGGTCCCGTTGCCCTCCGGCAGGGAAATCCCCAAGGCGTGTTTTTTTGTCGGGCAGGGCGGATGTAAACTGCGCGGTCGGTACGCCTTCTGCGTTAATTTCCTGTGTCCCAACCTCAGCCGTGAGACAAAGAACGGAAAGCTCCTCCGCACCACCGGAGAAGAACTCCTCTGTGGATGGGAACTGGAAAAGGAAATCCGCCGCCGGATCGACTCCGGGACTGAGCAGGCAGTTCCAAAGCGGGGCATTCGGTCATGAAGGAATACGCGGATCCGAGGATGCACTCGGCTGAGCATATTCTCAACCAGACCATGGTCCGGATGTTCAAGTGCGACCGGTGCTTCAGGGCTCACATTGAAAAAAAGAAGTCAAAGTGCGATTATCATTTTGACCGGCCCTTGAAGGACGAAGAAATCGATGACATCGAATCCAAAGTGAACCAGGTCATCGACTCCGATTTGCCTGTGCGAGAGGAGTTCCTCACAAGAGAAGAAGCCGAGGCCCAGTACAATATTGGTCGTCTTCCCGAGGAGACGGGGGACCGAATCCGCATCATCAAGGTGGGAGATTATGACGCCTGTCCCTGCATCGGTCCGCACGTTCGGTCTACTAGCGAGATCGGGCGGTTCCGAATAGGCTCCGTGAGCTTTGAGGAAGGGGTTTTGAGGATACGCTTCAAACTAGGAGAGTGACCATGTATGACTTTCTGCTTTCAGAAGAAGAAAAGGCACTCAAGGCTGAAGCCAGACGCTTTGCAAAGGAGGACGTACCCAGCTCCCTGATCCGTGACATGGACGGCGAGAGGATTCGATACCCCAAGGAGTTTCTCCAGAAGGCGGCCTCGCGAAATCTTCTTGGCCTGCGATTCTCGTCAATGTGGGGAGGCAGGGAAGCCGGGTGGACCGGGGAAGTGGCGGCTCTGGAAGAGATCGGCGTGCTCGGCTCCAGCCTTTCCTGTCTTTATTCGCTTGTGAGTATCGTGGGAGAAGCGATCCACCTCTTCGGCACGGCTGAACAGAAGGAAAGATATCTCAAGCCCACTCTGGAAGGAAAACTCTACTGTGCCGAAGCCCTGACCGAACCAAGAGGCGGCTCCGATTTTTTCGGCGCCACCACCATTGCCCGGAGAGACGGGGACAATTATATCCTGAACGGCCAGAAACGTTTTGTGGTAGGGGCGGAAGGAGCCGACTATTTTCTTGTCTATGCCAAGACCGCGCCTGACGCCCCTCCCCATCAATCCATCTCCGCCTTTCTCGTGGACAGAGCTTCCGGTGTTGAGGTCAAACACGTTTACGGGCTCCTTGGGTCCAGAGGCGGGGGCACCGGGCGGATCTACCTTCGAGACGTAAGAGTGCCGGCGCATCATCGGATCGGCCCTGAGCACGGCGGCTCCCTGATCTTCAACCGGATGATGGTGCCTGAAAGGCTGACTACAGCGGCGGCCTCTCTGGGCATGGCCCGCTCCTGTCTTGAGATCGCTGCGCGGTACTCGAACAGAAGGAAAGCCTTTGGTGAATTGATCCGCAACTTTCAGGCGGTCAGTTTCAAGATCGCTGACGGTCTGACACGCCTTGATGCCGCAAGAAGTCTCGTTTACGTGACCGCTCGCCAGGTAGACGAAGGGATGGACTCCAGAAGAATGGTCTCAGAGGCGAAGAAAACATCCACGGAGATGCTCTGGTCCGTGGTCAATGACTGCATGCAGGTGATGGGAGGGATCGGCTACACCAGTGTCTATCCCGTGGAGCGGTTCCTCCGCGATGCAAGGCTCCAGATGATATGGACCGGAACCAATGAGATCATGAATCTCCTCATCCAGCACGAGTTTTACAAAGAGCTTCTGACAAAGAAAGAAGACACACGCGACATCGAGCTGGATGCCACCGATGAGGAAGGGGAGGAAGAAAAAGTGTATGAGTAATTCTCTCTTGTCCGGAAGGGATGCAGCCGTTTGCATCCTCCTGGGACAATGAATAACTTTTAGTTAAAGCGCGCCATTGCGCCAACTCAGAAAGGAGGGGAGAACCATGAGAGTCCTTATAAAGCGTATCCTTTGCGCCACGGATTTCTCGGATTTCTCGAATCATGCCATTCCCTATGGCATTGCCCTGGCGAGGGAGTTCAAAGCCAAACTTTACGTGTCCCACGTCATTGATCTCTCCTCCGCTGCGATCTACGGCGAGGCGGTTTTTGCCCTGGAAGAGCAGCAGAGCAGAATGACGAGCTACGCTCACAAGGAAATGACCAGGCTCATGGGTCAGGAGTCCCTGGACTGGGAACCCCTGATCACTGTGGGGAATCCGGCCAACGAGATCGCCCGCCTGGCTGCCGACAAACAGGTAGATCTCGCCATTGCGGCGAGCCATGGCCGCTCTGGTCTGAAACGTTTGATTCTTGGCTCTGTCACCGAGCGTTTGATGCGGACCCTGCCCTGCCCTCTTTGGGTCGTGCGGAGCCCTGAACCCGGTTTTGTGACCCCTGCAACCCAGGCCATCCAGCTCAAGAAGATCCTGGTGGGTTGCGACTTCTCGCCGGATTCCAGCCTGGCTTCCGAGTATGGGCTCAGCCTGGCTCAGGAATTTCAGGCCGATCTGCATCTCGCCCATGTGGTGGAGCCTCCGCTCTACGATGACTTGATCAAACCCTCGGAATCCAGAGAACCCTTCAGGCAACGGCTGCGAAAAACAGCGCAGGAGAAACTCTCTGCCATGGTTCCTGAAGAAGCCCGCACCTGGTGCAACCCGGTGACGGCCCTTCTGGCCGGCCAACCGCACGAGGAATTGATCAAGTATGCTGTGGTCAATGACATCGACCTGATCGTGTTGGGAGTCAGAGGGCACAGTCTCGTGGAAACTCTCTTTGTCGGCTCGACGACGGACCGCGTTCTGAGAAAGGCACCTTGTCCGGTGCTGTCTGTTCAGCCGATGACACATGTGCGGTAGGATCATTACCCTGCTCCAGGCTAATGGCTGTTCACGTGACACGGAAGAATTTGCTTGTCTCCAAAGGGTTTTTTCACTAAAACTCGTTTCAGATTTGTTTTTTGGAGGCGAGATGAAAACTGCGGAGTTCCACGCAGAAGAGACGCTGAAACTGAATGGGCCGCTCTCTTCTGCTCTCATCTGTCAGATCAAGAAACTGAGATGGGCCGGGGCACGCCTCGGCTTCATCGGCTTCATCACCTTTGGGGTCATCACCGGGGTCGGACTTTACCTTCTGGCGCCCCTTTTCAGCTATTACTTTTTCGGAACCCTGCGGTTTTGGAAATACGCGCACATGGGTCCGCGACTGATCATTTATGCCTACACCATGGCCTTCGGCTATCTTAAGGGAGAGTTCGCTCCCTCTGTTCGTCTCACCGCTCCTCCCATGACCAAGCCTGACCTGTCTCTGGTTCAAATCAACCCTGCATGGGAAAACGGCGAATCCTGCGCGGATTGCGGCAAATGCTGCAGCAAGATCCGTTGCCCCCTTCAGGAAAACGCCCACAAACAGTGCATGGGATTCGACTCCTTTTACTGGCGCTATTTTAACTGTGGCCGTTATCCTGCCAGCCAGGGTGACATCGATCGCTACGAGTGCCCAAAGTGGGTCATGAGGCCGTAGCCGGTCTGAGAATGCGCGTGAGGAGTATCTTCCTTGGTTCAGAATAGGAGGTCGCATGAAAGGGTTAAAGAAACACCTGTCCTTTGTTACCCTGTTGTTCGTTCTTTTCATCCTCACGACACCTGCATTCGCCAACAAGGCCTCGGTGACCCTCCAGGCACCGGCGAGTGTCCAGAAGGGCTCAGAGGTAACCATCAGGGTGAACGTGTCTCATGAAGGCAATAGCTTCCTCCACCACGTCCAGTGGGTCTATATCAAGGTGAACGGAAAAGAGATCGCTCGATGGGATTACTCATCCACGAGCAGGCCTGAGTCCGAGAATTTCTTCAAGGAAGTGAAGGTGACTGCAACCGAGCCCCTGGAGATTGTCGCTGAGGCTTCCTGCAACATCCATGGGAGCGCGGGTCCCGCAAGCGCCAAGATCGTAATCCAGTAAGGGATCCGGCGCGGCACTCATCGCCCTGCCGGGCGAGTCGCGGCTGAGGGCAGAACGTGCTGGTTGTCGATGATGAGGAAGAGATCTCCCGGTTGATGGAGGAGTTGCTCAAGGCACACGGCGTTTCGGGCCTCCGTTCCTTCCCATGACCAACGCTACCCATCCCTTGGACTCGAGGCGATCTCTCATTGTCAGTCCGAGACCGGCAAAGAAACCCTCCATCTCTTCGCATTGATTCTGACCGAATCCTGAAACAATGGCGAGACCGCGCTCGTTAAGGTGCGCAGGAATCTCGGAGCCTGTCCTGAGCAACACGGAGGGGACCAGATTCGCCAGAAGGAGATCCGCCTTACCTTCCACAGCCTCCCAGGACCCATGGCAGATCACGATCCTTTCGGACAGGCCGTTGAGCACCACATTCCTTTTCGCCGTTGCCGCAGCCTCAGGGTCGATCTCAACACCCTGACCGCGTCTTGCGCCCAGCTTTACCGCCGCGATGGCCAGGAGAGCAGTCCCGCAGCCGAAGTCAAGAACGCTTCTCCCGCTCAATCCCCACGGACCAAAGGACAAGTCGTGGATCGCCTTCAGGCACAGCTCCGTCGTGGGGTGCCTTCCTGTGCCAAAAGCGAGGCTGGAGTCGAGAAGAATCGTATGACGGTCCTCGGGCCGGGAGGCAGAAGGACTCCAAGGCCGGATGGTCAGGGAGGGAACAGGCTGGAAGGGTTCTCTGAGGGATTCGCACCAGGAGCTTGGTTCGGAATAGGCCAGGTTACGCACCCGAAACTCCAGCGCCTCTGCGACCCCGAGATCCTTCTCCGCAATCTCCGAAATACGGATCAAACACTCATTGACCCGGTCGTCTTCTTCGACGAGGATCAGTCTTGCCCGTTGCGGGTCATCCCCTATGCCCTGCTCCGGTGTTTCCGATCCATAGGGGAGTTTCCGGCGCAACGCCAGTATCTCTTCCCAGGGCCCTTCAATGGCAATTTCTATTTTCACTTTTCTTCTTGAAGATTCATGAAAAATCTGTTCTAAGAATCGAGTTCAGAGTATAACGCCTTCGCGTTCAATTTCCTAATGATAAAGGGTGGAGCGGATGAAGATCGCCATTAGCGGCAAAGGTGGGGTGGGAAAGACTACCTTTGCTTCTTTCTTGATACGAGCCTTTGCGGACCAGGGCAAGAAGGTTCTGGCCATTGACGCTGATCCTGATGCCAACCTTGCTCAGGCTCTTGGAGTGAAGCAGGACACGCCGATCGTCCCCATCTCCGACATGAAGGAACTGATCGAGGAAAGAACGGAGACCAAGCTCGGAACCATGGGCTCTTTTTTCAAGCTCAATCCCAAGGTGGATGATCTGCCGGACAAGCTTTCCATCAAGGTGGACGGCATTAAGCTCATGGTCCTCGGCGGCGTGAAAAAAGGGGGCGCAGGGTGCATCTGCCCTGAGAGCACCCTCTTGAAAAATCTGGTGCGGTACATCGTCCTGGCCCGTGACGAAGTGATTGTGCTGGACATGGAAGCCGGGCTCGAACACCTTGGAAGGGGAACGGCCATGGCGGTGGACAGACTGATCGTCGTGGTGGAACCCGGCCGACGGAGCGTAGAGACCGCATATCACATCAAGCAACTGGCCAAAGACATCGGGGTCAAGACCCTTGCCCTGGTGGGCAACAAAGTCCGTTCGGACAAGGATCGGGAGTTCCTTCTGTCTCAAATGCCTGACTTTGAATTCCTCGGGTTCATCCCCTTTGACAACGGCATCATCGAAGCGGACCTCGAAGGCCGTGCGCCCTTTGAGAAAAACCCTCAAGGGCTCAGCGCGGTGAAAGATATGATCAAGAAGTTAGTGTAAAGGTAACATTTTAGCTTTTTGAAATTGAATCTTGATGGCTGAGGGCATGGAGGTCTCTCTCAAAACAGAAAACGAAGAGTGGTCAGGAAAGACTCGGCAGACAAGGGGCAGCGTAGGCGGGCGGCGAGGTTTCACCGGCACCTCCATGCATGGTCTTTGGTGGCACGTTCCCCAGTATCCCTCCGCCCGCCTCACCCATGGCGTAAAGCGGGCCACTGGGCAGCGGCTTCTTCGTTGTTCTGTTTTGAGAGAGACCTCCATGCCCTTTACTCGCCACCATTTCAAAAAGCTAAAATGTTGCGTG
>Ga0214473_10009725_pt1 | contig 11349 bp, 15 predicted proteins | sample RVTome_7_FD_203509 | JGI IMG/M metagenome (GOLD analysis project Ga0214473, IMG submission 203509) | Soil microbial communities from uranium-contaminated site in the Upper Colorado River Basin, Wyoming, United States - RVT98D197 | ecosystem: Environmental > Terrestrial > Soil > Contaminated >...
ACGCCGGGACGAGATGGCGATAGTCCGGGACTCCCCCCCCCCCAAGTGTTCGGGCTCCCCGAAACGAATTCCCACGTCCTACCTCCGTCGCCCGACCTCAGGATCTGTCCCGCAGCGCCCCCCATGAACAAGGTAGTTGATTCACCCGCGTCGGCAGCCAGAGAGTAAGCCCAGAAGCGCTGGTCGTTGGACGCAACAGCCAGGCCATCATCCCAGGGCTTCCAGGTCTGTCCGCCGTCCTCCGTCGCGAACACAGCCGCGTCCGTCACCTCCTGGCTGTAGGGCCTTACCCCGACCAGCAACCGGGCCGTATCTCCCGGGACGTACAGGAGCGACGACACGATCGCGTGATCCACTCCAAGCGACTCCCACGTACCGGACACCGAATCAAGGCGGAAGAGACCGTCAGTGAAATCCCCCGCGAATAGCCCCATCGGTGTGGCCGTGACGGCGGTAACGTGGTGACCGGTGTTCCCGGCGGCGTCCGTCACGTCCAGCCAGAGCATCCCAGACGTTGACAGGGAACCAGAAATCGTGTAACCGGTACCGGAGAGCACGCCGGACCACTGAATGGTGTACCCGCCGGCTCCACCACCGACTTGCGCCGACCAGTTGCAGGGGTAATCCGGCTGGACTTCGCTGGGACCGGCGATATTTGCTTGGAGGAGCGGCTGCACGGCGGCCACAGCGCTGTCGGCTCGCGCAATGCCGTGGCCGTAGTAGAAGTCCCAGCTAGGGTCTCCGGCCTCCTGCGCGTGGGTTAAGAGAATGGACCGGATGTCCCCATGGCAATCGTCGGGTTCTTCGCGATCATCAAGGCCACGGTACCGGTCACGAAGGGTGTCGCCATGGACGTGCCGCACCAGAGATTGTCGTCCTCATCTTCGTACCCGCCGTTGTTCGCGGCGCTGCGCGACCAGAACGGAGCTGCGATGTCCACCCACCACCCGTGGCGCGAGGTCACGGTCCGGTCGAAAAGGTCCACGCATGGGCTGGTGTCGGCGAAAAGGCCGTTGTCGCGAACCCCAGACACACCTATCACGTCCACCAGCGCGGCAGGATAGCGCGGCGTGGTACACTCATCCGGGTCGTCGTCCAGGCAGTTCCCGGCGGCGGCGACCATGACGATGTCCGCTTGGAAGGCCCGCCCGACGGCATTGCTGATACCGAGGTCGGATTCGCCGCCGAAGCTCATGTTGATGACGTCAACGCCCCACGTCACCGCTTGGTCGATGCCCTCAGCAATCCAATCGCTAACGCACTCGTTATCATAGCTGTGGCACCCCGCCCAGAAATAGACGTTGCCGTTCTCTACGCCGTGAGCGGCTCCGACCATGCCCAACGTGTTGTCCCTCGCGGTGATCTCGCCCAGGACGAATGTGCCATGCGAGTTCTGGCCGGGCGAGCATCCTCCATTCCCACAGTTCGCAAGCGGTATCAACGGAAGGTCCTCGTGCCCTCGATAGTATGGTGCATCGATGACTAGTGGACTGTAATCATAGGTTCTAAAGTGCTATGTTCGTGGGCATGGTTCCCGCTACTGCTGTCCAGCTCCGGCCGGAGGAGCGCGCCGAGTTGGAGCGTCGCGTCCGGTCCCAGCGCGCCCGGGCCGACGAAGCGCGCCGCGCGCGGATGCTGTTGATGCTGGCCGACGGGATGCCGTATGCCGCCATCGAGGCGGCGCTCGGCTGTAGCTCGGCCACCGTGGCGCTGTGGAAGCAGCGGTTCACCGAAGGGGGCTTGGCCGGGTTGGGCGCACGGCACAAGGGGACGCGCGCGACCGTGCTCACCCCCCCACTCGAGGCCCGCATTCTGGCGTGGACGCGGCGCAAGCCCCCGAACGGGGCGACCCACTGGTCGACGCGGTTGCTGGGCCGCAAGCTGGGCGTGAGCCATACCCTCATTGCCAAGGCGTGGCAGCGTGCCGGTCTGCAGCCGCATCGGTTGGAGCGGTATGTGCGCTCCACCGACCCCGATTTCGAAGCCAAGGCGGCCGACATCATGGGGCTCTACCTCCATCCTCCCGCGCATGCGGCCGTGTTCTGCGTGGATGAGAAGACCGCGATCCAAGCGCTCGATCGACGGGACCCGGTGCTGCCCCTGTCGCCGGGACGGGCGGAGCGCCACGGCTTCGAGTATGTGCGGCACGGCACGCTGTCGCTGTACGCCGCGCTCGAGACCCAGACCGGCGCGGTGCTCGGCAAGACGGCCGCACGGCACACCAGCAGCGCGTTCGTCGCCTTTCTCACCGACCTCGTCGCGTCCCAGCCCACGCGACGCGCGATTCACGTGATCGCCGACAATCTCTCGGCGCACAAGACGCCGCAAGTCCACGCCTTCCTCGCGGCGCATCCCCGCGTGACGATGCACCATACGCCGACCTACAGCTCGTGGCTCAACCAAGTCGAGCTCTGGTTTGCCAAGATCGAGCGCGACGTGATCGCGCGCGGCATCTTCACCTCCGTGACCGACCTGGCGCGCCAGCTGCGGCGCTACATCCAGCAATACAATCGCACCGCCAGGCCCTTCCGCTGGTCCTACGCGGACCCGAGTCGGCGAATCCGAGCACTTTCGAACTCATGACTACAGTCCACTAGCACCTTCACGCCACCGTTCTCGCCGCTCCCGGTCGTGGTGGTTGACCAGACCCACGGAGCGCGGATCATGCCGATTCCCCACGGCAGCGTCTGGCTCCCTTGGGCAAGCGTGGGGAGGTGCATCAGGACTCCGTCCAGCTCGAACCTCTGGCGCGGTTCCAGGTAGTCCACCAAGAGATGCCGCCGCAGGGTCGGCGCCAGGGATGCTGGAATCTTCACCACCACGGCCCAGATGTTCCTGAGGTGGGCGGTCACCTCAGCTCCCCGGCCTTCCACCAGGCGCACGCAGCCTCAATGGTCGCCGCGGTGACGGCCGCCCGGAGTCCCGTGTCCTTCACCCGGGCACTCCCCGGCTCCTTGAACGCCACGATCGCGTGATTGTCACCGGCGGCAACGGCCTCCACAAGCGCCTGATCGTCGGTGTCCCACGGACGGGGATGCGGAGGCAGCTCGACGGGCACAGCGGGGATGTCGACAAACGCAGCGCCGCCGGGCCCCTGGCGGCTGAGGGTGGGGCCACCCGGCGAGTCACGGTCGGTACAGGCAGTGGAAGCGAGCGATTGAATTGATGTGAACAAGAAAACCGATGCGGCGGAATATCGGATTCGCATGGCGAGACCTCCATGCTAAGGTCACGTGTCGATTCGGTGATCCGTCCCACGGGATGCCGCATGCTGCAGGGCGAAAGATCACCGCGGTTACACACCTCAGATGACCGAGCTACCACCGTCAACGTCACGACGGGCCACGGCCAGGTACATCTGTTGCAGACCGGAAACGTGGAGGGCGTGCCACAGGTCAAGCCTTGCGGAGTGGAACCGCGACGGGCGCAACTCAGTCTTGAAGTCTCACCTCTGTTGCCGCGTACGTCATGATCATGTCCGCCCCCGCCCGCCGGATCGCCAACAGTGCTTCGAGCATCGCGCGCTCGCCGTCCAGCGCGCCCGCCTGCGCCGCCAGCTTGATCATGGTGTACTCGCCACTCACCTGATACGCGGCGATGGGACCGCCGAAGCGCTCCTTGGCCCGGCGGATGATGTCCAGACAGGGGAGCGCCGGCTTGACCATCACGAAGTCGGCGCCTTCGTCCAGATCCAGTGCGATCTCCTTCATGGCCTCGTCACCGTTGGCGGGGTCCATCTGGTATCCTCGCCGGTCGCCGAACTGCGGCGCGCTCTCCGCGGCCACGCGGAACGGCCCGTAGAACGCCGACGCGTACTTGGCGGCGTACGACAGGATCACCGTTTCCGCGAAGCCCTTCTCGTCCAGGGCCCGGCGAATGGCCCCGACCCGCCCGTCCATCATGTCGCTGGGTGCCACCACGTCGGCCCCGGCCGCGGCGTGGGACACCGCGGTCTTCGTCAGCAACTCCAGCGTGGCGTCGTTGTCCACCGCGCCGTCGCGGATGATGCCGCAGTGGCCGTGGGAGGTGTATTCACACATACACACGTCCGTGATCACCACCAGGTCCTGCGCGGCGCGTTTCATGGCCCGCACGGTTTCCTGAATCACACCCTTCTCGTGATAGGCCCCGCTCCCCTTCTCGTCCTTGCCGGCGGGCAGTCCAAAGAGCAGCACGCCACCCAATCCCAGATCGGCCGCCCGGCGGGCGATGTCGCCCGCGTCCTTCACGGGATGCTGCAGCACGCCGGGCATGGCGCTCACCGCCGTGGCCTCACCGGCCGGCTTGAAGAACAACGGCCAGACGAGCTGGGAGCGGGTGAGCCGCGCCTCGGCCACCAGGCGGCGGAGCCCGGCCGTCCGGCGTAACCGGCGCATGCGACGTGTGGGAAATCCGCTCATGCCTCTGCCCTCCCTATGCCGCTCCGTGAGGCGAACTCGTCCGCCGCGCGGATGAGCTCGCGTGCTCCCTGACGCAGCAGAGCCTGAGCCACCATCCGTCCCTGCTTCGACGGATCGCCGGGATCCACCGGCCCGCTGGCCGACAGCTGCCGGGTCCCGTCGGGAGCGAAGACCCGCACGTGCAGCACCAGCCCGTCACGGCCGGCTTCGCAAAACGCCCCAATCGCCGCCTGGCATCCGCCTTCCAGCTCGGCCAGCGCGCTACGTTCGGCTTCCACCGCGCAGCGCACCTTCGGCTGGTCCAACGGCCGCAACAGCTCCAGCACGACGGCGTCGTCGGCCCGGGTCTCGAGCGCCAGCGCGCCCTGTCCGGGGGCCGGCGGGAACCTGTCCGCCTCCAGCGGCACCGCGCCATCCGCGAGACCCAACCGTTTGAGCCCGGCCAGCGCCAGCACCGCCGCGTCCAGACCGTCCTTGCCCACCTTCTTCACTCGAGTGGGCACGTTACCTCGCAGGGGTATGACCACGACGTCCGGCCGGGCCGCGAGCAGCGCCGCCCGGCGTCGGAGGCTCGACGTCCCCACGCACGCGCCGCGCCGCAGCCCCGCCACGTCAACGCCCGTGGCGCCCACCAGCGCGTCGCGCGCGTCCTCGCGTTCCGGATACGCCGCGATGGTGAGACCGGCGGGCAGCTCCGCCGAGAGGTCCTTGAGTGAATGCACCGCGAGATCCACACGCCCCTCGAGCAAGGCGTCCTCGATCTCCTTGGTAAACAGCCCCTTGCCCGTGGTGCCGGGCGCGGGACGGGCGCCGCTCCCCTCGTCGCCGGACGTCCGAATCGTGATCAGCTCCGCGCGGACGCTGCGCGCGGCCAGCAGGGCTTGCACCCGGGTCGCCTGCCAGCGCGCCAGGTCGCTGCCGCGGGTGCCAATCCTGAGCGTCTTGATCGCCGCTGTCACGATGCGTTACGGAAATACGTCCTGCGGGGGTCTCTAGGAGTCGAGGGCCGTTGCAATATGCCGGTGCCTTCAGGCATAATCAACGCCCATGAACCCCATCGTTCGTTTGTGGCACGGCGCGCGCTCCCGCGCGGCGGATTGGGCCGCGCGGCACGCCACCAGTCTGGCCGGGCGCGACGGCGGGGCCTCGGAACGGTGGCTGCGTCGCGCGGCAGGCCTGGCGCCGGGGTTTTCGTCGGTACATCGCGACCTGGTAGCCGCGCGGCGTCGCGCGGAGGACCGGCTGGGCGCCCTGGAGGTCGCGCTGCGCGTCGCCCACCGGTTCGATCGTTCGGCTGACGCCTGGGTGCTGCTGGGTGAAGCCTGCAACGCCGCCTTCCGGCCGGATGAAGCGCTGGTGGCCTTCGAGCGTGCGCTGGTCATTGATGAGCGGGCCGACGCGGCCATGGCCGCCGGCCAGCTCTATGCGCGTAAAGGGGATCACGCCACGGCCGGCGCCCGGTACGCGCGAGCCTACGCGGTGGGCGCCGGGCCCGACGCGCTCAGGGCCAACGCCAAAGCCCTGCGGACCGCCGGAGACCTCGGGGCGGCGCGGCAGGCGCAAGAGATGTGGGAGCGGGAAACGGGGAAGCGCTGGACGGACGACTAGCGAGACGCCTTCCGCAGCCGCACGAACAACGACACCGCGTACACCAGCACCACCACCGCCGCCACCACGTACGCAGCCACCATGTAACCGCCGTTGTCAGGATACTGCACGGCCGGCCTCCTCGTCGTTGAGGTCCCGCAGCACCCCCAGCGCATACCGCTGCGCCAGGAAACCCAGGTAGAGCAACGTGAACACCCCGAACGACGTCAGCAGGGTGACCAGCATATTGCCCGGCAGCGACGGGGAGCCCGGCTTCAGCACCACCGGGTCCGGGTGCAACGTGCGGAACAGGTACACGGTCATGTGGATGAACGGCACCAGCACCAGCCCCAGGATCCCGATCACCGCGCAGTAACGTGCTCGGGTTTCCGGATCGGTGATGGCCCCGCGCAACACCTGATATCCGACAAACAACAAGAAAATGAATAGCGTGGACGTGAGCCGCGCGTCCCAGGTCCACCAGGTGCCCCAGATGGGTTTGCCCCACAGGGGACCGGTGGTCAGCATGATGACCGAAAAGGTGAGCCCCACCTCAGCGGACGCGGCGGCCACCAGGTCCGCCCTCCGATCCCGGAGCCAGAGATAGAGCACGCTCAACAAGCCGGTGATCGCGAACGCCATCAGCCCGGACCAGGCCGCAGGCGCGTGGACGTAGAAGATCTTCTGCGCCGGCCCCTGGAACCGCTCGATGGGCGTGAAGATCAGCGCGCGCACGTACACGCCGGCCAGGGCCAGCAAGGCCACGGCGGTGAGCAGGGATCCCCGGCGCGCCAGCGCCTCTGCCTTCTCGCGCATCATTCTTCCAAGGTCGCCTCGAAGAGGAGCGTGGAGATGGTCACGAACACAATGTCGAACGCGGCCAGCAACTTAAGCCAGCCCTGAACCTCGCTCAAGGGACGGTCCGCGAGAATGCGCGCTGTGGCTTGCACGGCTCCCACCACCGGCGGCACCAGAAACGGCAGCAGCAACAGGGGAAGCATCAGCTCCGCGAACCGGGTGCGCACCACCATGGAGCTCAGCAAGGTGCCTATGGCCACGAACGCGAGCGTCGCCATGGCCGTGATCCCCACCAGCGCGGGCAGCCCGCGCACGATGGGCACATCGTAGAAGAGGATGAACACCGGCAGGCTCACCAGCTCGACCGTTCCCACGAACACCAGGTTCGCGGCCAGCTTCCCGAAAAACACGGCCTGGGGCGAGACCGGCGCCAGCAGGATGCCGTCCATCGCCCGGTTCTCGCGTTCCAGCAGGAACGCCCGGTTGAGCCCGATCATCGCCGCGAAGGTAAACGTCACCCACAGCGCGCCCGGGGCAATGTCCACGGCGCCCACGGCCGTGGGGTCGCGGGCGAAGTAGAGCACCGCCAGCACCAGGACCGCGAAGGTCAGCGAAGAAACCAGCGCCGTCTTGGTGCGCCACTCGATCGCCAGGTCCTTACCGGCGATGGTCCACGCGGTGCGCAAGGCGTCACGCACGGGCGACCTCGCGGTAGCGGGCGGTAATGGCGGCGACGTCGCGTCCCGCAGTGGGCTCGACCGCCCGGAGCTCACCCCGGGTGAGGAAGCCCACGGCGGTCACCACGCCCATCAGCTCCGCGAGCTGGTGGGACGCGATCACCAGCGTCCGGCCCCTCGCCCGAAGCTCGCCCAGCACCGCGAGCACTTGCTCGGAGGAGGCGTCGTCCAGGCCGGTGAGCGGCTCGTCCAGGAGCAGGATCTCGGGATCCGACAGCAGGGCCCGCGCGATCGCCAGCCGCTGGGTCATGCCCCGGCTGAAGGCGCCCACCCGCTCGTCGGCCCGGGCGGAGAGGCCCATGCGCTCCAGCAGCTGGTCCACCCGCCCCCCGGACGCGCCGCCGTGCAACCGGGCGAAGAACCGGAGGTTCTCCCGCGCCGTGAGGGCGTCGTACAGCATCGACGCGTGCGCCACCATCCCCACCTGGCCGCGGCGCTCGACCCGTCCTCCGCTGGCGCGCAACAGTCCCGCCAGGACCCGCAACAGCGTGGTTTTTCCCGCCCCGTTCGGCCCCACCAGCAGCAACGCGTCGCCGGGGGACAGCGCGAGGCTCACGCCGCTCAGCACGCGCCGGTGCCCGAACCGCCGCGTGACGTCGCGCGCCGCCAGCACCGGCTCAGCCGGTGGCATCGATGCAGGCGCCCAGGGCGTCCAGCTCGAAGGGTTTGATCAGGTAGCCGTGGTGCACGATGCCCAGCATTTCGACCACCGGGAGGAGACTGGCGTACCCGCTGGTGATGACGATGGGGACCACCGGCCGCGCGTCGCGCATCTGGCGGAGGACCTCGATGCCGTCGGCGTCCGGGAGATGCAGGTCCATGACGACCACGTCGGGCGAGAACGCCGAGAACCGCTCCAGCGCCTCGGCGCCGGTGCCGGCAAACGCCAGGTCGTAGTGTCGCTCGAAGTGCCGGCGGTACGCGTCCTGGATCGCGACCTCGTCCTCGACAAACAGGACCTTACGCCGGACGGCAGTGGCAGGCACGTGGCCCCCTGGGCGAATGGTGGAATCTAGCCGCGCTCGGACTCGAACTGGCCATCCAGCTTGACCATGCGCAACAGCTCCCCGAACGGCGGCGCCACGCCGCGAAGCAGCACCGGTTGCCCCCGCGCCCGCGCCCGCCGGCGAATGGCGATCAGCGCCGCCATGCCCACGCTGTCCGCGTCGGTCGTGGCGCGGAAGTCGAGCACCAGGCGGCCGCGGCCCGGCGGCAACCCATCCAGTACCGCCATCGCCGCGCGCCGGAAGTCCTCGCACGCCGGGCGGACCAGCAGGGCCGGAGCCGCCAGCACTTGCTCTACCACAGATTGCCCGGGATCATCCGCCATAAAAGACTGAGCTAAGAGAAGGCGCCGCGCTCCCAGCCACAAGCCCCTTGGCCCCGTCGGACCAAACACCCTGCCCTCTATAAAAACACCGAGGCCCGGCGACCAACCGGGCCTCGGCATCGGCTGACGTCTTCAGTGGCTTACAGCTTGGTGACGTTGGCTGCCTGGAGACCCTTCGGGCCCTCGCGGACCTCGAACTCCACCTGGTCGTTCTCCTTCAACGAGCGGAAGCCATCAGCCTGGATGGCAGAGTAGTGGACGAAGACGTCCGGTCCGCCGTCGCGCTCGATGAAGCCGAACCCCTTCGCGTCGTTGAACCACTTGACCCTGCCGGTGATGCGGGACATACGTTTACTCGCTCCTTCTACCATGTCGCAGAGCATGTTGATACGGGTCCCAGGCGGAGCCCTCTGCCAGCTTCCCTGCGGACGGGGCCAAAAACGGGCACAGTATATGCGGCGGCGTTTCCAACGTCAACAACCCCCGGGGACACCTTCATGAGCGAGCAACTGGCTACTCTCCTCAAGGAACAGCGCAGCTATTCGCCCCAGCCGGGCTTCCGGCGCCAGGCAAACGTGAAGACGGCCGCTGTGTACCGCGCGGCGGGAGCCAAGCGCCTTCATTTTTGGGCCGACCGGGCGCGGGAGCTGGAGTGGTTCAAGCCCTGGCGCAAAGTGCTGGAGTGGAAGCCGCCCCACGCCAAGTGGTTCGTGGGCGGCAAGCTGAACGCCTCCGTGAACTGCCTGGACCGCCACATCCGCACCGCCACCCGGAACAAGGTGGCGCTCTTGTGGGAAGGCGAGCCGGGCGACCGCCGAGCCATCTCCTATTGGGAGCTGTACCGGGAGGTGAACCGCTTCGCCAACGCGCTGCGGGCGCTGGGGGTGGAGAAGGGCGACCGGGTGGCCATCTACATGCCGATGGTGCCGGAGGTGGTGGTGGCCATGTTGGCCTGCGCCCGCATCGGCGCGCCCCACTCGGTGGTCTTCGGGGGGTTCTCCGCGGAGTCGCTCTCGGATCGCATCAACGACGCCCAAGCCAAGGTCCTGATCACGGCCGACCTGGGCTACCGGCGCGGGCAGATCGTCCCGCTCAAACGCAACGCGGACGAAGCGCTCAAGCACACCCCGTCCATCCGGCACGTGGTGGTGGTGCGGCGGCACGGCACGGACGCTGAGGATGAGCTGGTCCACATGCAGGTCGGCCGGGACCACTGGTATCACGAGGTGATGGCCGACGCGGGGCACGACTGCAAGCCCGCCGTGATGGACGCGGAGGACCTGCTCTTCATTCTCTATACGTCCGGCACCACGGGTAAGCCCAAAGGGATCGTGCACACCACCGGCGGCTACCTGACCCAGGTGCAGGCTACCACCCGCTGGGTGTTCGACCTCAAAGATCAAGACGTGTTCTGGTGCACCGCGGACGTGGGCTGGGTCACCGGCCACAGCTACATCGTGTACGGCCCGCTGGCGCTGGGCGCGACGGTGGTCATGTACGAGGGGGCGCCCGACTGGCCGGACAAAGACCGCTTCTGGGCCATCATCGAGCGCTACGGCGTGACGGTGTTCTACACCGCCCCTACCGCCATCCGCGCCTTCGTGAAGTGGGGAGCGGAATACCCGGCGCGCCACGACCTTTCCTCGCTCCGCCTCCTCGGCACGGTGGGCGAGCCCATCAATCCCGAAGCCTGGGTCTGGTATCACAAGCACATCGGCGGCAAACGGTGCCCCGTGGTGGACACCTGGTGGCAGACCGAGACCGGCGGCATCATGATCACGCCGCTCCCCGGGCTCATCACCACCAAGCCCGGCTCGGCAACGATTCCCTTCCCCGGCGTTGACGTGGCGCTGGTGGACGGCGCCGGCAAGGAGATCAAAGTCGGCGGCGGTTTCCTGGTGATCACCAGTCCGTGGCCGGGGATGCTGCGGACCATCTATGGCGACGACCACCGCTACCGCGAGACCTATTGGAGCCGCTACCCCGGCATGTACTTCACCGGCGACGGCGCCAAACGGGACAAGGACGGCTACTACTGGATCCTGGGCCGGGTGGACGACGTGCTGAACGTGGCCGGCCACCGCCTCGGCACGATGGAAGTGGAAAGCGCCCTGGTATCGCACCCCGCGGTAGCGGAGGCTGCGGTGGTCGGCAAGCCGCATGACCTCAAGGGCCAGTCGCTCTGCGCCTTCGTGATCCTCAAGGCCGGCGTGACCCACCGTGACAGCCTGCTCGACGAGCTCAAGCAGCACGTGGTGGAAAAGATCGGCGCCATCGCGCGGCCGGACGACATCATCATCACGGCCGATCTCCCCAAGACCCGGAGCGGGAAGATCATGCGGCGGCTGTTGAAGGACATTGCGTCCGGGCAGGCGCTTGGCGATGTCACCACGCTGGCGGATCCGGCGGTGGTGGCGCTACTAAAAACCAAATACGAAGAACAGGAAGCCTGATCGCTTTACGCCGCCGGTCTGCGCGCGGCTCGAAGCCCGATGGA
>Ga0214473_10009726_pt1 | contig 11349 bp, 9 predicted proteins | sample RVTome_7_FD_203509 | JGI IMG/M metagenome (GOLD analysis project Ga0214473, IMG submission 203509) | Soil microbial communities from uranium-contaminated site in the Upper Colorado River Basin, Wyoming, United States - RVT98D197 | ecosystem: Environmental > Terrestrial > Soil > Contaminated >...
GTCGTTGTACGGGATCGAAGTCGGCAGGAAGATCACCATCCCGCCCGGGATCCACGGCAGCACCTCGATCGCGCAGGCGTGGCCGGAGACCGCGTTGACGATCGTCCGCGCGCTCGCCCCGATGACGTACCCCGCCTTGTCCGCGGGGTTCGAGCTGATGACGACCCTGGCCGCATCCTGCGTGTAACCGAGGCGCGTCAACAGCCGCTCGTCCTGACCACCGACCAGGAGCCGGAATTCGCCGAGCTTCGCGTTGTCGTACATGTTCGCGAAGGCGTCCTGGATCTCGACGATCTCTCCGCCAGACCCGGTCAGCTTGCCGGCGAGGTTCCGCACGTAGGCGCCGGATCCGGCCACCACGAGCTGCGGGATGATGCCGTCGTAGGTGTTGGCGTCTGCCGAGGTGCCTGCCGGGCCGGTTCCGATCTGTCCGGTGCCCGCCAGGGAGGTGAGCGTGATACTCGTCTGGGTGACGATCGCCTCGAGCTTGAGGTTGGCCGAGCCGGTGGTGGTACCCACGAACACGCCGTAGGCAGCCGCACCCGGGACCGCCGCCCAGGTGATCTTGATGCCGTTGTCCGTGCCGGTCGTGGTGACCGTGCCCTCGGCCCCCACCACCGTCACGCCGTCGGACGACGGATCGATGGATGCCGTCGCGACGCCAGCGAGCAGAGCATCCGTCCCGTCGTAGTCGCCCGGCCGCTGGAGGGTGACGCGGTTCGCGGCCGGCAAGGTCAGGGCGCAGATGCGGGCGTAGTGCGCCGAGGCGCCGATCGTCCCCTTCGCATCGCGCTCGGTCAGCGTCGGGGCGCCCGGGGTCGCCAGCGCGGTGATGTTCCCGCCGAGCTGATACATCTCCTCGATCTTCATCGCCAGGAGCAGGGTGTTGGCCGTCTCCTTGGCGAGCGCCGGGTCGAAGCCCTGCGACGCGGCAACCGCTTCGCGGTCCACCTGGCCACGCAGCCCGTGGACCTTGTAGCCGGCGGACTTGGGGACCACGGTCGTGCTGAACGTCGGCGATGCCGCCCCCGTCGCGGACGAGAACTTCGGCATCGAAAGCGCGGTGATGGCCTTCCACTGCGAGGCCGTCGCACCGTCGCGCACCCGGCGCGGGATGGAACGGCTGAACTCGGCCATCAGAGGAACGAGCTGCTTGGCGGGGGCCTCCAGGTTCACGCCCGTGAGCCCGGTCGAGATGTCGATCGTCTTACGCAGGGCGGGGTTGCCGCTCGCGTCCTGGATCATCTTCAGCAGGGCGCCGCGGGTCTCCTCGCTCAGCGCCTGCAACGTCGCTTGGGGGGTCATGATCTTCTCCATGTGGTGCCGGAAAAGGAAAGGGCCTCCGCGGAGGTCGTGGCCCCCACGAAGGCCCTTTCCCAAGCCCACGCTGATCAGGCGCGGGCTATCTCGTATTCGGTTGACCTGCGCCTCTACAACTTGCGCGCCTCCACGGTCGCCAGGAGGATCCTTGCCTGCCGTTCCTCGAGCGGCGAGAGCTGGCCCGAAGCCGCCAACGTATCGACGGCCTTCCGGATCGCGCCCACATCGGCGGTTCCTGGCTCCGGGTCGCCGGAGCCGAGCACCTTCTGGGCCGGTCGGCCGATCGGGGCCGGGATCTTCTCCATCTTGGCGAGCCGCCCCTCGATGCTGCCCATGCTCTCCGTGACCTTCGCGAGGTCCGCGCGCAGCCCCTCGTTCTTCGGGCCGCCCGCCTCCTGCAAGGTCACCAGCTTGGTCAGCAAGTCGCGCACCTCGCCGAGGGGTGCGGCGACAATCTTCGTGACGACCTCTTCGGTCGTCGGTCCAGACGTGGTCTCCAGCGTGGCCGGCGGCGGCTCGACAACGGGAGCGGGCGCAGCAGGCTCGACTATCTTCGCGGCCGGGGTGCCCTGTGCGCTTCCGGTCGCGGGGCTGGACGTGACAGGCGTCCCGGTCCCGCCGTCCGCAGCGACGATCGCCTCGTCAGCGACCGCGCCTTCGGCGGATGCCTTCGCCTGGACGGTCGCGCGGATCGCCGACAGGATGCCGTCGAGGGTCCAGGTGTCGGGCTCGCCCGGCATCAGCGCCATCTCGGCCGCGAGCGCCTTCAACGCGGTCAGGGCGTCGTTGCTCAGAGCGATTACGGCGGGGGCGTCCTTCGCGAGCGGCTCCGCAGCGACGACGGGCGCGGGATCGTCCACGCTCCGCAGCTTCCGCAGCTCGGTCGCGCCGCCGGTGCGCACCATCTCGAACACCGCTCCCGGCATGCAGGGGAGATCCGCCAGGGACGCCTCGCTCGGCTTTGCGGTGTACCGCCGCGCGTCCTTCCCGCCGACCTTGACGAGCTTGGGATCGAGGTAGCTGCCGCCGACCGAGAAGCCGGTGTAGACGCCCTCCATCACCTTCGCCCACTCCTGATCGTCCACGACCTTGGCCCCGATGCGGACCTTCTTGGCCGGGTCGTCGAACTGGAGCGCGATCAGCTTCCCGGCCGAGATCGCCTTGTGCATCGCCCGCAGGTTGCCGAGGCTCTTGCCGTCCGTGGCGTCGGAGAAATACTTCGACCACGCCTCGAAGTGCGGCTTCGAGGATTCGTAATCCATGATCTCGGGGATGGGCGCCGTCTTGTCGAGCGCCTCCTCGGCCAGCACGCCCCACACTTCCCGCCGCTCTTCGTCCACCTTGTCGAGGGGGATGAACAGGTTCAGGACCTCGGTCGCCGCCGCCTTCGTCGTCATCTCGGAATCTCCTTCATCGCCCGTGCGCCGTCAGGCGACGGCCGGCTGTTGACTCACCTGCGGCGCCGGGCGCTTCTTGCCCTTGGCCTTAGCGGCGTTCGCATCCATCGACAGCAGCTTCCGCAGCGACGCGATCTCGTCTTGCCCGACCCACCGGCTGCGGCATTTCTTCGTGAACGGCACCTCGCGGAACCCGTCGAGCAGCAGCTTGAGCGCCGCGTTCTGGACCTGGCACAGCTGCACCAGGCTGCGCGTCTCGCGGTCGCGCTTCTCGATGTGCTGCCACAGGGACCGGCGCTGGACCTTCGGCGGGCCGACCTTGAGGGCGCCCATCACTTCACCGACAGCGTCGAGGTGAACGTGAACGACGGCGTCGTGCCGGTGATGATCCACGCCAGCCGGTAGTGGCCAGCCGCCAGGTGCTTGTAGACCGCCGTGTCCTTGCCGGTCGTGGTCCGGTTGCCCGTGCCGTTGATGTTCCGCCGATTCGTGTTCGCAGCCACATCGGCCGCCGTCCCCGTGGTCGTCAGCTGCTGGTCGTACGGCACCTCCATCCAGGTCGTGCCGTCGTCCGGGCTGTGCTCCAGCCAGCCATTGAAGACCGGGGTCGTGCCGCTCACAGCGGTCGTGTTGATGGTGACCGCGCCCATCGTTGCGGTCTTGACCTGGCGAGCGCTGCTCTGCCCCGTGGCGGTCTGCGCGCCGGATACCAGTGCGATGTTCTCTGCGCTCATGCCTCAGCTCCCGCGGCCGCGTCGACTTCCGCGGCGGCCTGCTTCTCGGTGAGGTAGACGACCGCGGCACGTACGCAGTTGGGGTGCGAGATCGTCCGTTCCCGGTATTGCTCCAGCGTCCAGACCTGGCCGTTCGCCTCGTTCTCGTCTTCGACCGTCCCCTCGGCACCAGTCGCCTTGGGGGCGCCGATCCTGTGCCCGCCGGGCAAACAGCCCGAGCCGTCGAGGACCTGCACCAGCTCGACGCCCGCGTCCGCGAAAGCCTCCTGAGCACCGAACCCGTAGGCGAGCGCTGTCTCCGTGCGAGCCACCGTCTCCGCCCGCGCGAACCCGAGCGAGTCGCGCAGCTCGGCCCCGAGCCGCTGCGGTGACCAGCCCTGATCGATCGCCTGGGAGACCTTCACCTGAATGTCCGCCCGCATGGATTCCGCGATCGACCACTTCGGATCGGGGTTGTCGACCAGCTCTCCGTCGACCCACTTCTTGCCGACCAGCTCAGCCGCCCGCTCCTGAGCGAATAGCAGCGTCTCGGGGTCCGGCGTGTCGAGGTCCAGGCCCGTCGAGGCGATGGCATCGGCCGCGCCCGCCTTGGCCGCGAAGGCGAGCTGATCGCTGATGCCAGGGAACAGCTCGGTCAGGTCGATGTCGTCGATGGTCACGCCGTGGAACGCCGACGCGACCTCCTTGGCGAGCTTCTCGGCCGCGGTAGTCGCCGCGGCGAGCACGGCCTGCGCGTTGGCGATGATCGCCGGCAGGTGCACGACGATCCATCCGGAGATCAGGCCACGGAGAGCGGCCTGCGCGTCTGCCTGGCCCGTCGGGGATGGATCCCCGGCCTTCACCAGCGCGAAGACGCTCGACACGTCCGCCGCGGTGCGCACCTTGGCGAGCCGCGAGACGAGACGCCGCTGGACGAACTCGGAGACGCTCGCCGTCACGAACGGCCGCACGGCCCTCCCGGCCGCGACGCACTTGAGCGCCACCTTGCGCCAGCGGGCCAGGTCTGCGGCTGGGCCGACGATCGGGGTAACGGTCGGGACGGCCACCTTCGCCGCCGGCATCGGTTCGCCTGCGGGCTCGGCAGGCGGCTTCGCTTCGGCCCCGGGGGGCGCGAGAGCGGCGACCTGGCCATCGGCCGCGACCAACTCTTCCGCGGCATACCACTTGTGGACCTTGCTCGGCATCGAATCGAACTCGACGCCGTAGGTGCTACCCTGGACGATGCGCACGGTGGCGACTGCGCCTTTGTGGGCGGGGTCGTGCTCGGCGCCAGGCTTTACGCTTACGCGATCTCCGACTGCAAAAGCGCTAGGCGTCTGCGCGCCATCGGTCATCGGGTGCGGATACCCAGCACCAGGCTCCGGCATCATCGCGCCACCACGGACCAGGTCCTCCAGGAACACCACCCCGGAAGCCGTCGTCACCGCGGGCCCGACCTTGAGCGCCTGGCCGTCCTCGCCCTCGAGGGGGTCCTGGCCGATGGTCGCCCGCACCTCGTCACGGCCCAGGATCCCAGCGTTCACGTAGGCGACGTTCCGCTGGTAGACGAGCTCCGGGGCCTCCACCTCGTCATCCGCCCAGACGAACTCCACCTCGGGGACACGCAGGACCTGCGACACGTAGCGGTTGATGACCCGGGCGATCCAGCCGGCCATCGGCCGCACGCCGCCCTCGGTCGTCGAGGTCTCCAGCGTCTCTGACGTCGACCGGTTGACCATCTGCACGAGCGCCACCGGCGAGACTCCGAACGCCGCCATGATCACGCGCCCCAGCCATTCGAGCTGGTCGTAGGTGACTCGGTGATCCTTCGTCGCCTGGTAGCCTGAGCCCTCACCCCCGGGGATGAACCGCAGGTTGCCAGCGCGGTTGCCGCTGCGCCCGCTCATCACGTCGTCCCAGTAGACCTGCCAGTCACGGACCTGCTGCTGGCTCCAGCTCGCGGGCAGCTTGTAGAGCGCGTCGGGGGTGTTCCCCTCGGTGTAGTAGGCCAGCTCGTGGGCAGCCGTGCGAATCGCCAGGTTGACGGTGATCAGCACGTCCTCGACCGGGGACCGCCCGTAGGGACTGTTCGGCCGGCGGTTGCGCGGCAGGTACCACAGCTCGCCGAGCGTGAAGCCCCTCTCGGGCCTGCCCTGGACGAACTGCTGGTAGGCGTCCGCCGGCGGCAGCAGCGGCCGCGCCAGGTCGTCGACGATCGGCACCACTGTGGCCCCGTCGATCTGCACCAGGCCGAGCGGGTCGCCCCCGACCGTCGACTGCGGGTAGAGCGACAGCGCGTCGACCACGAGAATGTCTTCGAGCACACTCCCCAGCCAGTCGTCGAAGGTCAACCCGGCGGTGGGGTCGGGGTTCTCGATCCAGGCCCGCACCGCGTCGACCTGCGGCTGCAGCGTCTCGCTCTGGTCCGCGAACTCCTTGCGCGCCGCGACGTCCCATTCCATGCCGCGGATCTGGCCCTTGATGTCGTTGATAGCGAGCCGGATCAGGTCGTAATCGCTGAGGAAGCGCAGCGTCTGAAACGCCGTCATCTGGCCGGAACGGGGGCGGGCTGAGAGGTTGCGACCTTGCGGGATGTCCCAGCCACGGGGCGAGCCCGAGTCGTAGATCGGCGCGAGCGGCGTCCCGACGTCACGCAGCGAGCCAGTGCCTGGAGGGGTCAACGACCGCGGCGCGGGTCGGCCGTCGGGCCCGTAGATCAGCGGCATGATCTCGGCGGTCGGCACCCGTTGGGCCAACTCAGGCATCCATCCACCCGCTGCGCTCGTGCGCTTGGTTGTCGAAGGGCGAGCCAGGCCGCTTCTCTCGATCCTTCTCGGCCTGCTCCGCGTCGGCCGCCTTCTCCCGCGAGAGGCTGCGGAGGTAGTCGAGCATGCCGGCGTGCGGGTTTGTGAGCGCCTGGTATCCCACGACCGCCGCCATGACGCAATCGTCGTGCATCCCGCTCGGCGCGGTGTAACGGTAGCCGCTCAGTGTCCGCTCGAATCGGAACACGCGCAGCTCGTCTTGCAGCGGCGGAAGTGGGGCCAGGCTCAGGGTGCTGTCGGGGTCGTGCAGGTCTCGCGCGAAGGCGAGGATGGCGGGGCCCTTCGACTGGGCGGTAGTCACCCACTCCCGGACCGGTGCGCCTCGGTGTGCAAGCCCGTCGAACAACGGCCTGCCTGGCCCATTCGTTTCGATCGTCAGGGGCGCGTTACCCCACGCCTGCGACAGCGCGATCAGGCGCGTCTCGCTCTCCGGCGACGGCACGCCGCGCCAGCGCTCCATCGCGCAGAGGTGCGTCAGGTTGGCGTCCCAGACCGACGCCACGAGGTAGTCGACCTCCTGTCCCACGTCGACGCCGATCGCGTAGCGGTGGCCGGGGAGCGGAGCGGTCTGCAGCACGCCCGCCTCGGTCTTGCTGGCGATGCACTCGGGGCGGAAGATCGCAGACTCATCCGTCGCCTCGTCGGCCTCGTAGAGCGAGCGGAAGATCGCGGTCGGGAGGGTCAGGTATTCGTGGTGGACGCCAGCGATGTACTCGCGCGCCTGGCATTCGAGCGCGTGGGGGCCAACGTCCGGGGGCGCGTCGAGCTTGATGCGTTCGGAGCGGCAGCTGCAGAACTCGTTCGCCTGCACGCGCCAGGTCCAGCGGTAGGTTGCGGCCAGCAGCGGGTCGCGGTCCGGATCGTCGCCGTCAGCGCAGAGCTTGCGGAACGGCCCGTCGTTCGGCCCGGGGGTGCCTATCAGCCGGCCGGGGCCGCCCGTCGCCGCGCGCCGCGAGCGCATGATCCCGAGCGCTTCCCAATTCAGCAGCCCCGCCTCGTCTGCCACGAACCGGTGCAGCGCTGGGCCGCGCATGTGCTCGGGCTCGTGCCACGAGCGGAACATGACCAGCGAGCCGTTCGTGAGCCGAATCTCCGGGTAGGGCCGCTCCACCTTGCCGGCCAGCACGCCCGCGGTCAGCGCCATGCCGAGAATCAGCCGGTATCCGGGCATCAGCACGTCCGTCGTCGGGGCGTACCAGCCGCCGACTGTGCGCGGGTTCGCCCACGACTCGCCGAGCATCCAGCAGCCGACGCCGGTGGTCTTCCCAACCTGAGTCGCCGAGACGATCGAAACATCACGCGCCCTCTCGTGGACGAGCTGGAGCTGGTAGCTCCGCAGCGGCGGCAGGACCAACGTCGCCACCCGCGGCGGTGGGGTACTCGGCGATGAATCGGAGCGCGTCCTGGCTCGAGAGCGAGACGTCGAGCGCCTGCGGTGGGCGCCCGTAGCCGTGCTCGAAGGCTCGGAGGTACGCGGTGACCGCGCTCGCCGCCGCTTCGGACGGGTTCTTGCTTCGCGCCCATCCGACGAGGGCGGCGTCGAGGGCGTTGAGGAATCTGGTCCTGCGGTCTGGGTCGTCGACGATTCCGCGGACCCACTCGCGCCCGCCCTTGACGCTCTGCTTGCGCCCGGAGCCTTCGCGGCTGCCACCGCGCTTACCCATTCCCGCGCCAGCCTTCGGCCTGCTTCCCGGTGAACGCCTGCCAGCGCTTCACGATCACGTCGCAGTAGCGCGGGTCGATCTCGAGGCCGTAGCAGGATCGCCCGGTCATCTCCGCGGCGATGATCGTGGTGCCGGAGCCGAGGAACGGGTCGTACACCGCCTGGCCGGCGTTCGAGTTGTTCTCGATCGGCCGGCGCATGCACTCGACCGGCTTTTGGGTTCCGTGGCCGGTCTCGCTCTTGCTGTGCGGGATACTCCAGAGCGTCGACTGCGAACGATCGCCAGCCCAGTTTCCGGTTGCGTTCTTTCGGACCGCGTAGAAGCACGGCTCGTGCTGCCAGTGGTAGTGGCCGCGCGAGATCGCGAATGAGGACTTCGCCCAGATGATCTGCGAGCGAACGGCAAAACCAGCCGCTACGAGCGACGCCTCAACCTCCGCCTGGTGGATGGCCGAGTGCCACACGTAGGCAACCGGCCCGAGGAAGTTCATCCACGCTGCGAACCAGTCCGCCCTCCCGTCGTTCGCGACCCGTCCTACGGCCCGATCGCCGTAGGAGATATGGCTTTTCTTCGCTGCTTCGTCCCGCCACGCCGGGTCGTAATCCACGCCGTACGGTGGGTTGGTGACCATTAGGCCAGGCTTCACATCCCCGAGCAGCGCGGCCACAGCGTCTGCGCTCGTCGCGTCGCCGCAGAGCAGCCGGTGACCGCCGAGCGCGATCAGGTCGCCGGCCTGGGTGAGCGCGACGGCCTCCGGCTCCGGCGCTTCGTCCGGGTCGGTCAGCCCGCCGCGCGCCTTCGCGAGCAGTCGCGCCAGCTCCTCCTCGGCGAACCCGGTCAGCTCGAGGTCGGCGCCCTCGGCCTCCAGGTCGCTCAGGAGCTTGCCGAGCAGCTCGGGATCCCACTCGCCGGAGACGCGGTTCAGCGCCAGGTTGAGCTGCTTCTCGGCGTGGTCGTCGAGGTCGACGTAGACCACGGGGAGCGACGCCATCCCCTCGGCCGCGGCAGCCTTCACGCGCTGGTGGCCGCCAACGATCCGGCCGCTGCGACGGTTGACCACGATCGGCTCGACGGTCCCGAAGCTGCGGAGCGAGCGGCGAAGTGACTTCAGGTCGTGGTCGGAAATACGGCGCGGGTTGTAGGGCGCGCCCATGCGGCTCAGGTCTGCCGTTGCCACCTCGACCACGTCCAAGCGCCACCCCGCGAAAGAATCAACCCTTCACGGGCGAGAGTTTAGTCAGCTCGTGATGCGAGTCAACTTCCGGCGGCGCGGATGGAGCTTGCGGCGGTAGCAGGAATCGCAGCAGTGGGGGGCGTTGAAATCGTGGGGTTTTCCCTGTGAAATCCGGTTCGGTAGTGGGCGCGGACCGAGGCCGCATAAGGGGCAGATTCCGTGGGGTCTCCGGGGATTTGTCCGACTTGTCGGACATAAGGTCGTGAGGGGGTCGTAGCGCCGGAGCGCGTAGACTTCGCGGACGGCGTCGGCGAGTTGCGGGAGGATGCCGTCGATCCGCCAGCCGGCGACGGCCGCAGCTCGTCCAAGCCTAGTCTCCAGGCAGCAGGCGTACCAGGCGCCGTTGTGGGGGTGCTGGGCATCGCTCACGTCTCGGGCTCCGGGGGCGTGAGGGTCTCGTCGCCCATGTAGCCGCCGTCGTCCAGGTCGGGGACCGCGCACTGGAACGCTCCCATCACGGCAGGCGCATTCATCACGGCGTCGAGACCGTCTGCGGGGGTGATGCGGTGCAGGCCGGCGCGGCGCGCAGCCTCGACGCTCGCCCTGGTCTCGGCCGTCTTGCGGAGGCGCCAGGCGTCACGGCGCTGTGCGCGTTCTCTTGCCTGTGCCTCGGTCGCGAGATTCTCGACCCACGGGTACCGGCGTTCCTCGTGCCGTTCCTCGCCGTATGGTCCCGCGACCACGCGCAGGATGACCTGGTGGGGGTGGGGATCGATGCAGCGCACGAGGGTTTCTTGCGGACCGGCGAGCTTGTCGAGCATCACGAGCTGGAAGCCCGGGCAGCGCGCTTGGTTTTCCCAGGAGCGGTCCTCCTCGAAGCGGACAGATCCACCCAGCGCGTCGGCACGTTCTCGGGTCACGATTCACCTCCGGGCTTATGGTCGAAGTCGTAGTCGCGCAGGAGCGATGGGATGGCGCTAACGAATCCCGGGATGCTCGGTGCTTTGCGTCCGGTGAAGGCTTTGGGGTTGCCGTCGCGGACCTTGCGGACCTCGCGGAAGAAGGCGTCGACGAGCTCGAGGCAGAGCGGCAGGTGGTAGACCTTAAGCGGCTCGCGGAGTAGCGCCTGGTCGCGGGAGAAGGCGGCCATGTAGGGCATGCCGTCGAGGGCCTGGCGGTGGTGGCTGTCGAAGGCCCGGAGCAGTTCCCCGGGCTCGCCCGCCATCTGGCGAGGCTTGCCGTTGGGGGGTGGGTCGTCGGGCTCGGGACGCACTTGCTGGCGGCCGCGTTTTGTTGCGGCCGCGGGTGTGTTGGTGGGAGTACGGGCTGTCGTAGGGAGCTCGGCAATAACACCCAGCTGTTGTTGTTGCTGTAGAGCTGGTACTGGAGATGGAGATGGAGATGGAGATGGAGCATTGCTAACCGCATGCGGGTCGCATTGCGGGTCGCATTGCTTCCGCATGACCCGATTCCACCTGATATTGGCCGCCTGGCGGGCTCTTTCGGATCTAGACTCCGCGAAGGAGGCGTATCCATTGCGCTCCGTCCAGCCGTGAACGCGGAGGCGTGACCCCCCCGTGCCGCCCTGGGTTCCGTTCAAAAATCCGGCCGTTTTGAGGGCGTCGATGAGCGTTCCCGGCTCACCCAGCCAGCCGACTTCTTCTTCGAGACGCGCCGCAGTCACCGACCCCGGGAAGGTTCCGGAGGGGAAGAACTCGGCCGCGAACCGCCACAGGTTCATGAGGCAGTTGACGGCATGATCCCCAAGGAACGGCCGGATCGCGTCGAAGTGCGCGCGGAGCTGCCTGGTCTTGGGATGGCGGAAGAATGAGATCGACACACGAAAATCCGAATTCACACGGCCCCCTTGAGAGACGGGTGGGGAACCGCGGCTCTCAATCCGCGGCTCCCTCCCGGGGCGGACACCTCCGGCGAACCGGCGGCGTCGCTCTTCCTGGTGGTGGGTCTGAGGATGGTCCGCCGGTGGCAGCACGACGGACGGGCGGTAGGCGAGCCTCCTTCGCTACTGGCCCTCTTGACGCCCACCACGATAGCAGGGTGCATCTCTTGTGTCAACGGCATCACACCTTCCTGGCGGCAGGGGGTCGTCCTGGAGCGCGGGTCGGGGTCGCGATGCGTGGGGTGCTACTCGGTGCGGAAAACTATGTCGCTCCCTCCCTTCAGCGGCCGTGTCCGCTATCCGAACAGCCCTATTTGCTTTGCAACCTCTCTGACGATCATCCTGCGTAGTCTGGC
>Ga0214473_10009727_pt1 | contig 11349 bp, 6 predicted proteins | sample RVTome_7_FD_203509 | JGI IMG/M metagenome (GOLD analysis project Ga0214473, IMG submission 203509) | Soil microbial communities from uranium-contaminated site in the Upper Colorado River Basin, Wyoming, United States - RVT98D197 | ecosystem: Environmental > Terrestrial > Soil > Contaminated >...
CGCGCAACTGGCGGCGGATGCGGGCGCGGTTGCCGCTCGTGACCAAGCCGAGCACGTAGCGGCGCCGCAGCGTGTCGAGCACGCGACGGGCACCGGGGAGCAGTTCGGGACTCTGCTGCCGGTAGTAGCGCGCCCAAAGGCGGTCGGCCTCTGCCCAGCGAGCACGGGGGATGCCGGCGGCTCGGTAGATGCGATGCCAGTTCGGCGAGTAGTGGCGGTCCACTTCCTTGGCGCCCCAGTCCACGCCCAGCGCGCGGAACATTTTCAGATAGGCCTGCATGTCGGCGTGATAGGAATCGAGCAGGGTGCCGTCCCAGTCGAAGAGAACGGCGCGCAGAGAACCATGCCTGTTGCCTGCATGCTTCCTGTCAGCCATTTAAGAAACGTCCCTGAGATTACTCGTCCCGATGGATCGGGACTCGGAATGACAGCATACTAAGCCACTAAAGAAAAATCCCGGTGGCTCGGAGGAGCCACCGGGATGGAAGTGAAACGCAGCCGTTCCGCCGCTACCAGCGGAACTTGATGGCGAACTGAACCTGCCGCGGGTCGCCGACGCCCTGGCGGAGGAAGCCGTCGAAGTTGAACAGTTGGGGCGCGGAGAGCGGGTTGACGTTGTTGTCGTTGCTGAAGGTGTTGAACATCTCGAAGACCGGGATGATCTCGAAGCGCTCCCCGATTTTGATCGGCCGCTGAATGCGCCAATCCAAGGAGAAAAAGTCGTTGTCCTTTCGGCCGCTGTTCCGGGTGCCACAGGCCTGGAAAGCGAGTTCCGGCTGAGCCGGAGTGGGCTGCGCCGAGCGGGCCTGCATGCGGGTGTTGGCCTCGAACTTCCACGGTAGCTCGAAGAACGCGAAGAAGTTGAACTTGTGGCGGATGTCGCGGTCGGAGAGGGCGTAGTCGAGCGCCCGGTTCGTAAAGTCGCAGACGCGATCGGTGAACGGGTCACGCTCGTTGGAGTCGTCGTCCCGGTCCACCGAATAGGCGTAGTTGCCTTCCAGTTGGAAGTGGTTGCTGAAGCGCTTCCGAAGGCCGACAGTGAGCCCCCGATACAGCGACTTGCCCACCGCGGTAGCCACAAAGGTCTCGCCCAGATACGGGGCGAAGAGACCGCTGGCCGCGTAGTCAATAAACCGGCTCAAGTAGACACCCTTCGAATGGGTGAAGTCTACATAGAGGGAAGTGTCGCGGGCGATTTCGAACTCGTAGGCGACGTTGGCGACGTAGATGCGCGGGTTGCGGTAGTCACGCGCAAACGTGCGCACACCACTGAAGCACGGGAAGGGGTTTGTCCCGAGCACGTCGGTGCACGAGCCCGCCCCCGGCGGTGGAGCCAGTCCCGGCCAGGTAGGCCGGAGGGTCGGGTTGGCGAACAGACCGCCGGCGAGCGTCTGCTGCTGGACACCGTTGGTCGTGATTGAGCCCACCTGAGTGAGCATGTTCTGGCGGGCGTTATAGATGCCCCAGCTTCCCCGGAACACCGACTTGCCGTTGTTCCTCGGATCCCAGGAGAGGCCGATGCGCGGCTGGAACATTCTCTTCTGGTTGGGCAGCGTGCCGTCGGACGGGAAATTGGGATCGTTCAGGAAAATCCCATAAGCCGTCTGGGCGGGCGGAACAGTGGGGTTCGGGAAAATCTGAGCTTCCCAGCGCAGGCCGTAGCTCAGCGTGAGGTTGGAGCGAATCTGCCACTTGTCCTGCGCGAAGATCGCGTACTCCTCGTTGTCGATTTTCGAAGCGCCCGCCGCATCCGTGGCCGGGCCCGAGCGCCCGGCGCCCTGGAGATAGAGCAGCAGCGGCGTGGCCGGAGTGCCCGTCATGCAAGCCGGCCCGAGCACGAGGTCGGTCCATGTGCCGTCGGAGCACTGCCCGGCATCGGGGCCGAAGCCAGCGCCCAAGGTGGGATCCGAGGCATAGCGCATGAAGCCTTCCACGGTGCTGAAGATGTAGCGACCGGTGAAGAAGCCGCGGAAGACCTGATCGTTCAGGCTGTGAATCCACTCGCCACCGAACTTGAGCGTGTGGCGGCCGGCGACGACCGAGATATTCTCGCGGATCTGAGTCCGCCAGAAGAGCTCGTCCACGTTGGGCTGGAGGAAGAATGGGGAGCCGAACCGGAACGACGCGGTAAAGGGACCAAAGGGTGCATAGGAAGAGTCGGTGATGCCCATTGCCGTGTCGGCCGGGATAAGCGAAGCGGTGGCCCGGCGCGGACGCGTCTCCCGGTTGTAGGTGAAGTGGGCTTCGCTCAGAACGGTCGGCGTGATCGTGCTGACCACATTCGCATTGAACACCTGAATGCGCGAAGCACCTTCCGTGCCGTTGGCGGAGTTGCCATAAGTGTCCACATCGAAGGTCTCATTGAGCTTGACGCCGCGGTTGAAATTGTACGAAGCATTCAACTGGTTGCTCGGCGTCACCGTCCAATCGAAGCGGCCGAAGAGAGCGGTGTTGTGGAGCGGCCGGCGCACCGGGTTGCCTTCCTGCTGGCCGGTCGTCGACGGGTGCGTGCCGATAAAATTGATCAGCGCCAAGCGCGAGCAATCCACGTTGGCGGCAATCAGCGCCTGGTCGGCGACATTGGTGATCAACGGCGTGGGAACTGAGCATCCGCCGGCGAGGTCTTGGCTGAGGTTGGCGCGCTGGAGGTTGCCGTTGATCTGCTCGAAGGCTACGAACCAGAACGCCTTGTCGCTCACCAGGGGCCCGCCGAGGGTGCCGCCGGACTGCTCGCGGTGGAAGTCGGTGAGCGGCCGGTCGAGCGAATCGTTGGATGTAAGCGCCTCGAGGCGCTGGTAGTGGAACAGGCTGCCATGGAAGTCGTTGGTGCCGGTCTTGGTGACAACGTTGACCACGCCGCTCGCGGTACGGCCGTACTCGGCGCTGCCACCGGTGACGGTCACCTGGAACTCCTTGATGGCCTCGACGGTGATATCCACCGCGGCACGCTGGCCGCCGGCCTGCTCGCCGAAGAACCCGTTCATGTAATCACCACCGTCCAGGCTGATGTTGGTGAAGATGCCGCGCTGGCCGACGAAGTTGATCTCGTCGCCGTCGGGTCCCTGCACCACGCTGACGCCAGGCGTGAGGGTGAGAAGGTCTTCAAACTTCCGGCCAAGGATCGGAGTGGTGCCAATGGTGATCTCGTTCAGCGTGTTGGACTGCTCGACGCGAACGGTCTCCACCGTGGGTGTTTCCCTAACGACGACCGTGGCTTCGGCACCGGCCAACTGCAAGGCCAGGCTCAGGTTGATGGCTTGGCCGACGGTCAGGTTCACGTTCTCCTGAATGAGGGTGGCGAAGCCCTGCTTCGTCACCGTGACCGTGTAGCGGCCGGGCGGAAGGAGAAGGAAGACGAACCGGCCGTCCGCGTCGGTGGAAAGTTTGCGAGTTAAGTTCGTATCAAGGTTTTTTGCTTCGACCCCGGCTTCGGGCACAACCGCGCCGGAAGGATCGGTCACCGTGCCCTGAATCGTGCCCGACGTGATCTGTTGCGCACCAGCCGTGCCTGCCAAAGCCAAGAACAGAATCAGGAGCGACACCACGCCCCACAACTTTTTCATGGAAAACCTCCACGAAGATATAGCCAGACGGAGCCGAGATGGAAGTTGTACACCGACGTGAATGGTCGGGCCCCCTCTTCCAGACTCCCCGGGAAACGTCAATCGTCTCGGATTATAGATAGGCGGCTGCTGAAAGCAAGCGAAAGATGTGGAAAATCTCGACAGCCCCGGCTCAGGGCTTCAGGTAGCGGGAAGGAACCGCTTCGTCGCGCTCGAAGTCGAAATCGTCGAACCGCACGGCGATTCCGTGCCAGCCGGGTGTCTGGGCTGGCTCGGAGCGCACGACATGCGCTGCGGTGGTCATGCGCACGCTGCCGCGGCCCAGCGGACGGTCCACGAGTCCGACTTCGAGCTCGATCGCACTACCCGGGGCAATCCAGCGGGGGCAGAGGAAATAGACGCCGCTCGAGCTGATGTCTTGCGTCAGCAGGGTGGCGGACACCGGCTCGTTCTGGCCCTCTACCGCGCGTAGGTGCAGGGGGAGACGCAAGTGCGCCCGCGGGCTGTGCCGCCGGTCGCTGGCGACTCCGACCGCATGCGTGGGCACGCGCGCGAACACACGCGGTTTGCTCGCGGCAGGCAAAGCCACAGGCTGGGCAGGCTGTGCTTCCTCCGGCGTGTCCGGCGCAAGCGGTCGAATCTTGGCAGCATCCCAAAGCGCACTCATCTCGTCTTTATCCCCCGACCCCGGTTCCTACAGTGAAGATCCGTTCACGCGACGCCGGCAGGGTCGTCGCGCTCAAACGTGATCTCGTCAAACGTGACTGCCAGTCCATGCCAACCGGGCTTCCCCGCCGGATCCGTCCGCACCACGTGAGCGGTGGTATGCATGCGCACGCGCTCCCGTCCGCGAGGCCGATCCGTCAACCCGATTTCCAGCTCAATTGGCGTCTCCGGCTCCAGGCGGAAAGGAACCAGGAGATACACGCCGGTCGAGCTGATGTTCTGGGTGATTAGCGGCTCCGGACTCTCTGTGGTCTCTCCCGCCACCCGCTTCATCCGCACCGGAAACTGCAGCGGGAGGCGGGGATAGACCCGCCGGTTGTCCGTGACTTCAAACTCGAGGTTCCGCGCCGGGCGCATCCCCCGGGCCCGCAGCACTTCGGCCTGAAGCCGGCTGGCATAGGTAAGCCCCGTGTCGCTCGTCCGGAGCGGCAGAGCCTGCAGATTGGGATCTCGAGCAGCGCACATAGGACACCCTCCCCCAGGATTCCAGACAAAAACGCTTGGCGCCGCGTCGCTGACTATGCGGGAGGCCCCCGGCAGGGTCAAATCAACAGTGGGTAACGCTTGCTCTAACAAGAAACATGGAAATGCTCCCCGGGCCGGAAGACCGAAGCTCTTGGGCTCTGCCGCGCGCCCACCACAAGATACGGGGTAAGGTGTACGACACCGCCCGCGCTAGAAGAACGAGCCGAAAGCCCAGCCGAGCGCCGCGCGACGGTCTGAGGGACGGAAGCGGTTGCCATCAGGCAGGAGCAGTTCCCTGGCCAGGCGCAACGGATTGACGGCGTAGTGGATCCGCAGCGGCTGATGAAGGATGGGCAGAGCCAGCCGGAGCTCGACGCCCGCGGAGCCGCGCAGCACACCGTTGGTTCCGCGAACCACTTCCTCGTTTGCGGCGCCGAGCCACCGCGGCAGCAGCCAGCCCGCGCCCAGGTCAAAAAAGGCTGCGGCTTCCGCGCGCGTTCCCGCGGGTTCCAGGGGGACGCGGTACTCACCGTTGATTGCCGCAACCAGGTTGGCGCCACCGGCCAGCATGCGCGTGGTGGGCGTTCCGTCCGCGTTCTGCGTCGTCGAGAACGTGTAGGGCGCCAGCTCGCCGGTGCGGAAGCCGCGCACGAGCTGTTCCCCGGCAAACAGGCGCTGATGAAGGAACAGCGAGCCGCCGTCGTAAGAGGAAACGCCGCCCACAAAGCTGCGCCAGGCCCAGGCGTTGCGGCCGCTCGTCAACGGGTCGGAGTAGAGCCGCGCGTACTCCACCGTGGAGCGCAACTGCTTCTCGTCGCCGCCCAGCCAGCCGCCGGAGAGCGAGGCTGAAGCGTCCAAGCGCTCGCGCCGGGCATCGCGCGGGTCGCTTTCCCGCGACCACGCCACGCCCACGGCGCGGCGCGAGCCGCGCGTCTCAAGCGAATCGAGCGGCAGGCCGGGAATTGCCTGGGGCAGGCGAAACTCCGTGCTGTTCCGCGAAAGCTCATAGCTGAAGCCGAGCGTATCGCGCGACGTCAGCGGGACGTTGCTGCCAAGGCCAAAGCCGGAGTTGCGTGATGTGAACAGTCGCGTACTGCCTGAAGCGCCGGGCAGACGCGGGCGGACCACGTTGTGGAAGAGGTTCAGGCCGAGTGAAGCGCGCGTGCCGAAGACCCCTTCCTTGGCAACGCCCAGGAGCAGTTGCAGCGTCCCCGGACCACCTTCGAGGTGCGTGGTGATGAACTCCTCCCCACCGAACAAGTCGAAAAGCGTGTAGACCAGGCCGGCCGTGCTTCCCAGCGCACTGCTGCCGCCCACCAGCGAAATCCGCTGGCGGCCAATCTCTTCGAATCGGATGGTCAGATCCACCGTGCGCGTTACCGGGTCGGGACGCACCTCCAGGTCTTCAGCCCGCAGGGGGCGGATGAATCCGGCGCGTGCCAACTGCGCCAGCCCCCGCTCGAGCTTCTCCGCGTCGAATGGATCCCCTTCGCGGAGCAGAACCCGGCGGCGGTAGTAACGGTCGCTGAAGCGGTGGTGGCCGCGGAACTCGATGCGGCGCACGATGAAGGGCTCGTCGTCGCCGACGCGGAAGGCCACGCGGACGGTGCCCGCCTCGCGGTTGAACTGCGGCATGATGTCAATCTCCGGCCGGGGCGCGTCTTTCGTGGCGAGCGACCGGGCGGCCAGACGGGCGAGGTGCGCGCGGGTGCGCTCGATCCGGGCCTCGGAGAACGTGGCCGGCAACTTCACCTCGCGCATCCCAGGCTCCATCGCCGCGCGCATGCGCGGCGGAGCGCCCTCGATTTCCACGCCCTCGAGCCGGTAGAAGGCGCCCTCCTCGACCGGAATGGAAATTTCGTAGGCCAGCCGCTTCTGTTGCCGCGGAAACGGAAACCACCGCCGACGGACCTGCTCCACGAGCTTCGCTTCGGGCGCCCGGAAGCGCACCTCCGCATAGCCGCGGTCGCGGTAGAACCTCTCCAGGCGTTCCAAGTCCTCGGCGAGGCGCTCCGCCGTGTAGGTGGTCTTGCCCCGGGGACCTGCCAAGAAGGAGCCGGGTGCCACTTGCTTCATCTGCGCGCGCAGCTTGCTGTCCGAAAAAGCGGAGTTGCCGTCGAATTGCACAAGCGATACCGCGACGCGCGGCCCGTCGTGAATCTGGAAGAACGCGCGGACCGCCCGCGTGGGCCGCTGCTCGAGGCGCAGCTGCACACGGGCCTGCGGGTAGCCAAGATCGGCGAGCTCCCGCTCGACGGCACGCGCGGCCCGCCACAACTCCGTCCGGTTGGCGGGCGCGGCCAGCTTCAGAGTGATGCGGTGTCCGGCCAGAATGGCGTCGATCTGCTCCCGGCGCAGCACCCGCGAGCCACGGAACTCCACGCGCGACAGGAAGGGCCGCTCCTCCAGCAGAAACACGAGCACGAGGGACGAGCTTTCGACAGGCAAAGATTCGGCGATTCGGGCGCTGGCCAATTGCACCGGCAGCGAGTGCACTTCGACGGAGATGTTTTCGAACCAGCCCAGTCGCTCGAGCGCGCGAACGTCTTCGGCCACGCGGGCTGGGTCGAGGGCTTCTCCTTCGCGCGAGGCGATGTGCTTCCGCAAGGTGGCGGCGGAGACGCGCTGCAGGCCGTGGAATTCGATCCGGCGGACGGTGCTTTCGGCAGGCGAATCAGGCGACTGGGCAAACGCAAACGGGCCCGCGAGCCACAACACGAGCGCGGCAATCAGCAGACGCTTCATCCCCGAACCCGATGCGTTTAGAGATGTGCGGTGCCAGGCCGAGGTTGCCTGGGCGTGCGGGCGCCAATCCCGCCGCAGGGAGGCATTTCACTTGGGCCGCGAATCAGCGGGCACAATCTGGAGCAATTCGTAGGCCAGCGCAAGTTGATCGCGAGACCCTATTAGCAAGAGTTGGTCGCCTTCGGCAAACGTAAAATCCGGTGGCGGGTTGTGGAGCACATTTTCCGCACGCACCACAGCGAGCACCAGGGCGCCCGTGCGCGCGCGCAGGTCCAGCTCGCGCAGCTCCTGCCCCACCAGCAGGCCGCCGGGCAGCACGTGCACGAGCTCCACATCTACCTGCGGCAGCAGGTGCGCCAGGTGGCGCAAAGGCTGGCCCGGCAGCGGCAACACGCGGAGCATTTCGTAATCTTCCTCGCGGAATTGCGCCATCTGCACGGCGACAAACTCGCGCGGCATCCCGTACACGCGCATCACGCGCACGGCAATTTCCATCCAGGCCTCGAGCTCCTCGGCGATGACGTCGGTGGCGCCCGCCCGGCGCAGCTCGCGGGCATCTTCGATGCGCTTGGTGCGGGCGATGATGTGAATCTCCGGGTTCAGCAAGCGGGCCTGGGAGATCGCGCGGGCCAGCACGGTGGGGTCCGAAACGGCGAAGACGATGGCGCGGGCGTGTGCGGCACCCGCCGCCTCCAGGATTTCGGCGTTGCCGATGTCGCCGAAGTAGATGGCCTCGCCCTCCGCCCGGGCGGCGCGGACGCTCCGCGCGTTCATCTCGATCACTACGTAGGGCATGCCGTTTCCCTTCATCAGCCGCGCCAGCCGCCGGCCGTTCAGCCCGTAGCCGCAGATAATCACGTGGTCTCGGAACTGCTTGGTCTTTTCGTCGGGCGCCAGCCAGTCGCGGCGACGGCCGCGCCCGCCGAACCACTGCGAGACGCGCGGAGCCACCATCATCAGGCTGGGCGTGGCCATCATCGTCAGAACGGCGGCGGCGAGGAACATCTGGTACCGCTCTTGGGGAATCATGCCCAGCTTGTCACCCTCGCGGAGCAGCACGAAAGAGAACTCGCCCACCTGCGCAATGCCCAGGCCGACCAGCACCGCCATGCGCGGCGGGAACCCGAGCAACCGCACCGCCACGCTGCCCGCCAGCAATTTGCCCAGCAGGATGCCCACGGTAATCAGCACCAGCAGCCCCAGCCGCTCGCGCATGAAGCCCAGATCGATCAGCATGCCGATGGTGATGAAGAAAAGGCTGTTGAAGCTGTCTCGAAACGGCAGGATATCGGCCATGATCTGGTGGCCGTACTCGGATTCGGAGAGCACGATTCCGGCAAGGAACGCGCCGAGCGCCAGAGACAGGCCCAGTTGCGAGGCGCCCCAGGCCGTGCCGAGCGCGAAGAAAATGGTGCCGATAATGAACAGCTCGCGGCTGCGCAACTGCACAATCGCGCGCAGGATGCGCGGGAACAGGAAATGCGCGCCCACCAAGATCGCGGCCACCACCGCCAGCGACTTGCCGAGTGCCAGCAGGATGCTCCACGCCTGCGACGCACCCGGCGCCGCCAGCGCCGGCAGCAGTGCCATCATGGGCACCACGCAGAGGTCCTGGAAGAGAAGAATGCCCAGAATGATGCGTCCGTGAACGGTGTCGAGCTCGCGGCTGTCGTGCAACAGCTTGATGACGATGGCCGTGCTGCTGGCCGCCACCAGGAAGCCCCAGAAGAGGCTCTCCCGCATCGTCAGGCCCCACCAAACCAGCAGGCCGGAACTGACCAGCACCGTCCCGCCGAGTTGCAGGCTGCCCGCGCCCAGGACGAGGTCGCGCATGCGGTAGAGCTTCTCGAGCGACAGCTCCAGGCCAATGGTGAACAGCAGCAGGGCCACGCCGACCTCGGCCAGCACCTCCACCGCCGCCGTTTCGGAGATCAACCGCAAGCCGAACGGCCCGGCGACGACGCCGGTGAGCAGGTAGCCGACGATGGTGGGCTGGCGGGCACGGCGCATCAGGTAAGCGATGAGCATCGCCATGCCGTACAGCACGATCAGGCCGCGAAGAATATCGGTGTGTTCCATTGTCTCTTGGGAGTGGTCTATTCTAACCTAAGCCCGCAACTGACCCAGCCAAATTGGCTCGCGCCATCCGGAAGACAAAATGGAACTACGCGAGTCGGAGCGCGTCTAAGAAAATGGCCTTGGCGTTCTGGACTGGGCACCACGCGGGATTGGGAGCAGGAGCATGGTCAAAGCAATCCGCATTCATGAAACCGGCGGGCCGGAAGTGCTGCGCTGGGAAGACGTGGAAGTGGGCAAGCCGGGGCCGGGCGAAGTACGGCTTCGGCACACGGCCGTGGGGCTGAACTACATCGACGTCTACCATCGCAGCGGACTGTATCCGTTGCCGAAATTGCCCGTCGTGATCGGGCGCGAGGCAGCGGGTGTTGTGGAGGAAGTCGGCGCGGGTGTGACGTCGCTGAAGCTGGGCGACCACGTCGCGTACGTGGACCCCATGGGGTCGTACGCAGAGGCGCGGCTGCACCCGGCCGACCGGCTGGTGAAGGTGCCCGAGGGCATCAGCGACCAAACCGCCGCCGCGATGATGCTGAAGGGCCTGACGGCGCAGTACCTGCTGCGGCGCACGTATCGCCTTCAAACCGGCGAGACGATCCTGGTCCACGCCGCGGCCGGCGGCGTGGGGCTGATCCTGTGCGAGTGGGCCAGGCACCTGGGCGCCACCGTGATCGGCACGGTGAGCACGGAAGAGAAGGCGGCACTCGCCAGGCAACACGGCTGCGACCACACCGTCCTTTACACGCGCGAGAACTTCGTCGAGCGCGTGAAGGAGATCACTGGCGGAAAAGGCGTCGCGGTGGTGTACGACTCGGTGGGCAAGGATACGTTCGCCGGTTCGCTCGATAGCCTGCGCCCGCTCGGGATGATGGTCAGCTACGGGAACGCGTCCGGCAAAGTCCCACCGTTCGACCCGGGCATCCTGATGGCGAAGGGCTCGCTGTTCCTGACGCGGCCGACGCTGGTGACCCACACGGCTACGCGCGAGGACCTCGAGAAGGGTTCCGCCGAACTGTTCGACGTGGTGCGCAAGGGCATTGTGAGAATCGAAGTGAAGCAGACGTACGCGCTGAAGGACGCAGCCGCGGCACACCGCGATCTGGAGGCGCGCAAAACCACAGGCTCGACCGTCCTTCTGCCGTAGCCAAGGAGCGGGCGCAAGCATCCAAGAGGAGTCATGTCTGAGCATCACCAAAACCGGGAGCCCGGCACGATGCAGATTCTGGCTGCGTTTGCGGCGATTTATTTGCTCTGGGGCTCGACGTATCTCTTCATCCGCTTCGGCGTGGAGACGATTCCGCCGTTTCTGATGGCGGGGACGCGGCACCTGGTGGCGGGCAGCCTGTTGCTGGGGTGGGTGCGGCTGCGTACCGGTGAACGGCCGCGCGCGTCGCAATGGCTCCCCGCGGCAATTGCGGGAACCTTGCTGCTCGTCGGCGGGAACGGCGGTGTCACTTGGGCCGAGCAGCGCGTGCCTTCGGGGCTTGCGGCTCTGCTCGTAGCCACCATGCCGCTGTGGCTGGTGCTGCTCGACTGGCTGCGGCCCTGGTCCCGAGGCTTCGGGATACGTCCACGTTTGGGAGCCACACTGGGGCTGCTGCTCGGCTTCGGCGGCGTTGCGCTGCTCGTTGGTCCCTCGCGGCTGAACGGCACATCCGTCGATCCGCTGGGCGCCACGGTGCTGGTACTGGCGGCGCTGAGTTGGGCCATCGGATCGCTCTTCTCGCGGCACGGCAAGTTGGCGACCTCTCCGCTGCTGGCCGCGGCGATGCAAAGC
>Ga0214473_10009728_pt1 | contig 11348 bp, 11 predicted proteins | sample RVTome_7_FD_203509 | JGI IMG/M metagenome (GOLD analysis project Ga0214473, IMG submission 203509) | Soil microbial communities from uranium-contaminated site in the Upper Colorado River Basin, Wyoming, United States - RVT98D197 | ecosystem: Environmental > Terrestrial > Soil > Contaminated >...
CGCTCTTCGCTCGGCTCGCTCCCCTCGCTCCTCGCTCGGGGAGGACGGCCGGATTCCCGCGGCCCGAGCCGAAGGCAGCGGCCGCTTCCTCCCGGCCGGCTCGCTTCGCTCGCGCAGGGTGCGAGCTCGGTCCTTCAGCACCCTGCCAGTCTCGAGAAGAGCCTCTTCTTCTGCTCGTCCGCACGCCTGCGGATCTCGATCGGGTCTACGCGGGTGGGAACCCCGTCCCGGAGCACCGTCTCGCCCGCGACCTCGATGTGAAGAGGCCGCACCCCGGGTGTGTATGCGAGATGCCAGGGATCCATCGGGTCGTACGACCAGGTCACTCGGTCCTCGCGCGCTTCGGGGAAGAGCTCCCACCCTGCTTCGAGCCACTTCCACGCGGTCTCGGGAGAGGCGGTTACATCCGCCTCGCGCTGCCGTATGTAGGCCATGCGGAAAGACTCGATCATGTCGCCCCCGATTCCGTCCGAGCCGAGAACGATGCGGTTCTTCTTCGTCGCGGGGAACGCATAGCCCACGGAGTTGTTCATGTTCGAGAGGGGATTATGGGCGATCGTGCCCGGGAGCTCCCGATCGAGGTGAACGGCGTGGGCGAGAAGCCAGCTCCCCCGCGAGCGGGATTCGAGCCTCCTTCCCGCTTCCACGTCCTCCGGTCCCTCGGCGACATGGATGTGAACTCCAGCGTCGAGCTCGGAAGCGAGAGAGCAGACGGCGTCGAGAGTCTCGTCGGAGAGAGTGAAACAGGCGTGGGCTCCGACGTATCGCGGCCCCTGAAGGTCCGAGGACTTCAAGTGCCGCTCGTTCTCGGCGAGCCCGGCTTTCGCTCCTTCGAGCCCATGGCGGTCGGTCACCTCGTAGCAGGTGGCGATCCGCGCGCCGACTTCCCGGCAGGCGTCGGCGATGACGGCGAGCGACCCCTCGATCGCCTTTGGGGAAGCGTGATGGTCGACGATCGCGGTCGTTCCCCTTTCGAGCGCTTCGAGGGCGCCGAGCTTCGCGGACCAGCGGATCATTTCGAGATCGAGCGCCTGGTCGAGCCGCCACCAGACGAGCTCGAGAATCTCCCGGAAGCTCTTGGGGACCCGCGGAGGGGCCGGCATTCCCCGCGCCAGCGAAGAATATAAATGATGATGCGCGCAGACAAGACCGGGTGTGGTCGACGGCATGGTGACCATCATAACGTCGGCCCGGCTTACAGCCTACGCCCTTCTGGCTCCGGCGCGGTCCCGCTGAAGCGCTTCGCGCGAAAGCGATCGCTTCGCTCGCTGGTAGCCAACCGTTTTGTCGGGCGCCGCTCGCAACGGTAAGATGAAGTATGGACGCAGTCGTCTCTCCCGAGCCCTTTCCCGAGATCGACGTCACCCTTCTGGAAGAGCGCCTCCGGATGACACCGACGGAGCGATGGGAAGCGCACCGACGGGCGCTGGAGCTTGCCACGGAGATCCGTCGTGCCCGAGCCCGCCGACTTTCGAACGCTCCTGAATCGGCTTAGCGACGAGAGAGTCAAGTTCATCATCGTCGGCGGGATGGCGATGGTGTCGCACGGCTCGGCGTTCCTCACGGTCGATTTGGATGTCTGCTACGAGCGATCGGGGGAGAACCTCGAAGCCCTCGTGAGGGCGCTTTTCCCGTTTCACCCGTACCTTCGGGGAGCCCCGACCGGGCTTCCGTTCCGATTCGACGCGTTGACGTTGAAAGCGGGCTTGAACTTCACCTTTACAACCGATGTCGGAGATCTCGATCTCCTGGGCGAGGTCAAAGGAGTAGGACGGTTCGAGGATGCTCTTCCCGGTGCAATCGAATACGAGATCTACGAGCGGCCCACGCTCATCATGGGCCTATCCGATCTCATCCGGTCCAAGAAAGCCGCCAACCGCGAGAAGGACCGAATCCATTTGAAGGAGCTCGAGGAGCTGAAGAAGCGCACTCGCCGATGATTAGCGCTTTCTTTTCATCGGAAGTCGGTTCCGCCAAACCCCGTCGAGATCGTGAAGCGCCGCGGCCAGCGCGCCCGCGGTGGGAACGAGTCCGATTTCTCCGACGCCCTTGATGCCATAGGGCGCTTTTGGCTGGGGGCTCTCGACGAGGATTACCTCGAGCGCGGGCATGTCCGCGGGCTTCAAGATCCCGAGGCTCTTCAGCGTGAGGTTCGTCGGGCGGCCGTTCTCGTCCGCGGGGAAGTCCTCGCTGAGCGCGAAGCCGAGTCCCATGTGAACCGCGCCCTCCACCTGACCCTCGCAGAGGAGCGGGTTCACCGCGCGGCCGACGTCGTGAGCGGCGACGACTTTCTCGATCTTCCCGCTCCCGCGATCGACCACCACGAGCTGCGCCGCGTAGCCGAAGGTCGAGTGGATGATTGGATTCGCGACGCCTTCGTAGAGCGAGTTCGTCCAATCGACGCGATACTCTCCGGGGTAGTCGACGCCGGGCTTTCGTCCCGCGGCATCGGCGGCTTTCGAGGCCGCGAGGACCGAGCCCGCGGTCATCAGAGTCGCGCGCGAGCCCGTCGTCTGGCCCGCTCCGAGCTCGCGGGTGGTGTCGACCTTGACCGTGACGCGGCTCGGGTCGACTCCGAGCTCTTCGACCGCGACTTGAAGGGCCACGGTATGAACTCCTTGACCCATCTCGGTCCACGAGTGACGGACCTCGACGCTCCCGTCGTCTTCGAAACGCACGACGGCTTTCGCGACTTCCTTGAATCCATTACCGAGACCCGAGTTCTTGAGGCCGAGGGCCACTCCCACGGCCTTACCCGCGGCAACGGCCTCGTCGTACGCCGGCTTCACCGCGTCGAGGCAGCGGCCGGCTCCGAGGCAGCCGTCGTCCATGATCTGCCCCGGCCCCCAGACGGCGCCGGGGGTGATGACGTTCCTCCGGCGGATCTCGAAGCCGCTGACCCCGGTTTTCTCCGCGAGGCGATCGAGAACGCCGTCCATGGCGAAGTGCGCCTGGTTGGCGCCAAAGCCGCGGAAGGCACCGGCGATGGGGTTATTCGTTCGGACCGCGATCGCCTCGACGTCGACCGCGGGCACGTGGAACGGGCCGGTGGCGTGCCCTGCCGCGCGCTCCAGGACCTTCATGCCCACGGACGCGTAAGCTCCGGAGTCACCCACCATCCGTGCCTTCACTGCGGTGAGCGCTCCCTCGGCGTCGCATCCGGCCCAGTACTCCATACGGATCGGATGCCGCTTGGGATGCATAAGGAACGACTCTTCGCGGCTCAGGGTGCACTTCACCGGCTTTCCGAGGAGGAACGCCGCGAGCGCGGTCTGCGCCTGGTTCGAGAGGTCTTCCTTCCCGCCGAAGGCGCCGCCGTTCGAGACGAGCTCGGCCTCGATGGTTTCCTTCGGCACGCCCAAAACCGACGCCGCCTGATTGCGGTCGTCCCAGATTCCCTGTCCTCCGGAGTAAAGCTTGAGCCTCCCATCGGGAAGCGGCACCGCGAGGGTCGACTCCGGCTCGAGGAACGCGTGTTCCACCCTCTGCGTCTGGAAGACCTCGTGCACCACGTGAGCCGACGAGGCGAGGGCGGAGTCGACGTCCCCCCGCCGGTATTTCGAGCGGGAGAGAACGTTATCCTTCGTTCCCCAGACGGCGATCTCGGGGTCGTCGATCGCGGCCATGGGATCGGTGATCGGGCGAAGAACGCGGTATTCGACGTCGACGAGAGCGGCCGCGCGTCTCGCGGTCTCGCGGTCGCGGGCGACCACGATCGCGAGAACGTCCCCTAGGTAGCTGGTGACGCCGCCCTCGGGAATGAAGACCGGCCAGTCCTTATGAATGAGGCCGACGCGGAGTTCTCCCGGGACGTCCTTGGCGGTTACGACCGCCTCGACGCCCTCCTCGCGCGAAGCCCGTGTGGCGTCGATGCGGGTGACCTCCGCCCTCGCGTGATCCGTGAGCCGCAAGGCCCCATGAAGCATTCCCGAGACCCGCATGTCGTCGATGTAGGGCCTCCGGCCGACGGCGAGATCGCAGCCCTCGTACTTGATGCCAGAGCTTCCGATTCCCCGGGGAAGCTCGACCGCGACTTCCTCGCCCGAAGCGAGGAGCTCGACCGCGTCCAGGATCTTCACGTAGCCGGTGCAGCGGCAGAGGTGCGCTCCGAGAAAGCGCGCCGCCTCGTCGCGCGAGAGGCTCGATCCCCGGGAATCGAGAAGCGCCTTGGTGCGCATCACGATTCCCGGAGTGCAGAAGCCGCACTGAAGTGCGCCCTTCGAAGCGAACGCGTGCGCGTAGCGCTCGAGCTCCGCGGGGTCGACTCCTTCCAGAGTCTCGACCGCCTTCCCCTCGATCGATCCGAGCGACTGGGTGCAGCTCGTGACCGCCCTTCCGTCGACCAGAACCGTGCAGCAGCCGCACTGTCCCGTCGGGGAGCAGCCGTCCTTCGGCGAGATGACGGAGAGCTCCTCGCGAAGGGCGGAGAGAAGATGCGGGTGATCGCCCTCGACCTCGACCCGCTCGCCGTTGAGAGTGAAGGCGGTCATGCCGGCTCCTCGGGAGGCGGAACCGCGCCCCGGCGCTCGGTGATGAGCTTGTACTGGTCGGGTCTGCGGTAGCGGTCGAAGTTGAAGAGAGTGTCCTTGTAGTTCTTGCAGAGATCGAGATCGCACTCGGCCAGCGCGAGCTCGTCACCGTTCGTATGGCACTGGGCGGCGATCAACCCGGACGGAGCGATGATGGCGCTCTGGGCGAGGGAGTCGACCCCCTCTTCGTTTCCGCCTTTCGCTACCCCGACGACCCACGTCCCGTTCTGATAGGCGCCGGCCTGCATCACGAGATGGTTGTGAAACGCGGCGAGGACATCCTGGCTCGGATCGGGAGCGTAGTGGATCGGGGTGTTGTAGCCGATGAGGATCATCTCGACTCCCTGGAGGCCGAGAACGCGGTAGGTCTCGGGCCAGCGGCGGTCGTTGCAGATCGCCATCCCCACGATCCCGTTGAAAGCGCGCCACACGGGAAAGCCGTCGGGGCCGGGCTCGAAGTAGCGCCGTTCGAGGTGCTGGAACCTTCTCCAGGCCTCGTGCTCTTCGTGTCCCGGAAGATGAACCTTGCGATACTTCCCGACGATTCGGCCGTTGCGCTCGACGAGGACCTGGGTGTTGTAGTGATGGCCGTCCGGGGTGAGCTCGGCGTAGCCGAGACAAAAACCCACACCGAGCTTCTTCGCCTCGTCGAAGAGAGGCCTCGTCGACGGCCCCGGCATCTCGCGCTCGAAGAAAGAGTCGACCTCACCCGGGTCCTCCATGTACCAGCGGGGGAAGAACGACGTGAGCGCGAGCTCGGGGAACACGACGAGATCCGAGCTCAGTTCCTTTGCCCGGTGCAAGAGCGCGAGCATCCTCTCGACGACCTCGGTCCGTGATTCGCTCCGCCCCACGGGACCGAGCTGCGCGGCGCCGACCGTCAGGACGCGAGTCATGACGCCGCCGGAAACGGGTCGGTCTCGGTCAAGGTCAGGACGGTCTGGAGCAGCACGTTCGCCCCGAGCTCGAGATCCGCGGGGTCGGTATGCTCGCGGGGATTGTGGCTCAGCCCCTTCACACTCGGGGTGAAGATCATTCCCGAAGGGCAGACGCGCGCGAGCATCTGGGCATCGTGTCCGGCTCCCGCCGGAAGCCTCCGAACGTTGGCTCCGAGAGACGACGCTGTCTGCTCCACGAGGGAAATCATCCTCGGATCGAAATTCACCGGCTCGAAGCGCGCGAGACGTCGGGTCGAGACCTGGACGCCCTCGGCATCCGCGATCTTCCCCAGGAACTCGTCGAGCCGCGCCTCGGCGGATTGAAGGAGCTTTTCTTCCGTATTCCGCAGGTCGACGGTGAAGATCGCTTTCTGAGCGACGACGTTCACCAGGTTGGGCTCGAGGTTGATGGCGCCCACCGTCCCGACCTGGGTCCCGCCCATCTCTTTCGTCAGTCGCCGGACGAAAGCGGCGGCTTCCCCGGCAACGTAGCCCGCGTCGTGGCGATACGACATCGGCGTCGTGCCTGCGTGGTTCGACTGGCCGCGCACCGTGACCTCGGTCCAGGAGATTCCCTGGACGCCGGTGACGGCGCCGATGCGGAACCCTTCGGCCTCGAGGACCGGACCCTGCTCGATGTGGAGCTCGACGTAGGCGTAGGGAACGGGGCCGGGAAGCGTCGCATCGCCGCGATAGCCGATCCGATCGAGCTCGTCCCCGACGCGCTTTCCGTCGATGGTGACGGCCGCGTGGGCTTCCGCGAGCCCGAAACCGCCGACGTAGACCAGGCTTCCCATCATGTCGGGGGCGACGCGGCTTCCCTCTTCATTGGAGAAAAAGGCCACGGCGAGGGGCCGCCTGGTCGTGATGCCAGCGTCCTTCAGCATCTCGACGATCTCGAGACCGGAGAGAACGCCGTAGTTTCCGTCATAGCGGCCACCGGTCCGGACGGTATCGATGTGAGAGCCCGCCATCACCGGCGGCCCGTCCTCGAGTCCCGGCCGGAGAGCCACGGCGTTTCCTATGGCATCGATCGAGACCTTCATCCCGAGCTCGCGCATCCAGCCCGTGACCAGATCGCGGCCCTCCTTGTCGGCTTCGGTGAAGGCGAGCCGGTTGCACCCGCCGTCCTCCCGCGCGCCCCGTTTCGCGAGCTCATCCAGGCGCTTCATGAGCCTTTCGCCGTCGACGCGCAGGGTCTTTTTGGACATCGCGAAATCCCCCGAACCTCAAGGGTTATGATAGCCTTTTTTTCCATGGCCAGAATCGTCAAGGGCGGTCTCATCCAGTGCCGGAACCCGGTGAACGACGAGAGCCGGGCGGTCGCGGAAATCCAGGCGGCAGCGCTCGAAAAGCACCTGCCGTTGATCGATCAGGCGGGCCGAGAAAAGGTCCAGCTCCTGTGCCTCCAGGAGATCTTCAACGGGCCGTATTTCTGTCCCTCCCAGGACGCGCGGTGGTACGACGCCGCCGAACCCGTTCCCGGACCCACGGTGGAGGCGCTCATCCCGTACGCCCGGAAGTACGGCATGGTGACGGTGATTCCCGTCTACGAGAGGGAGCAGGCGGGCGTCTACTACAACACTGCCGCCGTCGTCGACGCGGACGGGAAGTATCTGGGCAAGTACCGCAAGAACCACCTGCCCCATACCGCGGGGTTCTGGGAGAAGTACTTCTTCAAGCCGGGAAACCTCGGCTATCCGGTCTTCCAGACGGCGTACGCGAAGGTCGGCGTCTACATCTGCTACGACCGGCACTTCCCCGAGGGAGCGCGGCTACTCGGCTTGAGGGGAGCGGAGATCGTCTTCAACCCTTCGGCCACCGTCGCCGGGCTCTCGCAATACCTCTGGAAGCTCGAGCAGCCGGCGCACGCGGTCGCGAACGGCTACTTCATGGGCTGCCTCAACCGGGTGGGGGAAGAGGACCCGTGGCGCATCGGGAAGTTTTACGGCCACAGCTACTTCGTCGACCCCCGGGGCAAGTTCCTGGCGGAGGGGAGCGAGGATCAGGACGAGGTCGTCACCGCGGAAATGGATCTCGACGTCATCGAGGAGGTCCGCCGGGTCTGGCAGTTCTACCGCGATCGAAGACCGGAGACCTACGGCGACATGACGGCTTTGCTTCCTTAGTGGCGCTCGCTTCTTCGGCTCGCGCGCTCCCTCCGGCGCCGGAAGCTCCTCCCCGAGTTAACATGGCCGGAGTGTCCGCGATGAAACGACAGGGTCTCACCGATACCGATAACGAGACGAGGCGAGTGCATCTCGAGATGATGAGAAGGGCACCTCCATGGCGGAAGATCGAGCTCATGGACGACCTCAACCGGGCCCTGCGCCTGCTAATCCTCGGCGAGTTGCGCCGCCTCTTCCCCGCGGCGCCGGAGGAAGAGCTCTGCCGCCGCCTGGCCGACCGGCTCCTCGGAGACGAGCTCGCGTCGCGCGTGTACGGCCCTCGCTCCTGATTCCGCGAGTAGCATGGACGTTCCCGAATCGATTGCCGCCACGCTCCGGGTGGTGCGCCTCCTCGAGAGTCTTGGCGTGCGCTACGTCATCGGAGGCTCGTTCGCGAGCAGCATCCACGGGGTGATACGAGCGTCGGCGGACGCGGACCTCGTTGCCGATCTCGAGGCCGCGCACGTCGGGCCGTTTTGCCGCGCCTTGACCGATGACTTCTACGTGAGCGAGAACCGGGTGAGGGAGGCGGTCCGGATGGGTGGGAGCTTCAACGTCATCGAGCTCAAGTCAATGTTCAAGGTGGACGTGTTCGTCGCCGCCGGCGCGCCCTTCGCGGAGTCCCAATTAGAGCGAGGTGTCACCCAGCTCGTCTGGAAGGAGCCTCCGGCGAGCGTCCGAATCGCCTCGCCCGAGGACACCGTCCTGGCCAAGCTCGACTGGTTTCGCCGCGGCGGGGAAGTCTCCGAGCGGCAGTGGACCGATGTGCTCGGTGTGATGCGAGTTCAGGGTGAAAGGCTGGACGGAGCCTACCTCAGGCGCATGGCGGCGGCGTTGCACGTCGAGGACCTTCTGGAGCGCGCCCTCGAGCAAGCTCGCGCCTAAGCCGTCTGGAGCTTTGGAGCGGGAAGAGCGAGCCATGAGGGTCGTCTTTCTCATCGTCGACGGTCTGAACCTCATCCGCCGCGTTTACGCCGCGACTCCCGTTGGTGAGCCCTCGGCTCATTTCGCCTCGGCCCTCGGCGCGACCGTGCAATCCCTCCGCCGCGCGCTGATGGAGCTTTCGCCGACGCACGCCGTGGTCGTCTTCGATGGAGAGGAGCCCACGTGGCGGCATCGGCTCTATGCGGAATACAAGGCCGGGCGCAAGCCGATGCCCGAGGAGCTTCGCGCCGGGCTCGATCGCTATCGTGAGGCCTTCTCGAAGGTCTTCGTTCCCTCCGTCAGCAAGCCGGGAATCGAAGCGGACGACGTCGTCGCGACGCTCGCAACCGGAGTCGCCGCCCACGACGGTAAAGCCATCATTCTCTCGACCGACACCGCGTTCTGCCAGCTGAATTCCGAGAGCATCCTGGTGCGTGACCATTTTCAGAAGCGCGCGCTCGACGGAGGCTACGTTCGGGAGAAGTTCGGTGTGAGGCCAGGAGAGCTCGTCGACCTCTGGGCGCTCGCGGGAAGCGGTACGACGAATATACCGGGCGTCCCCGGAGTGGGAGTCAAGACCGCGGCGAAGCTCCTCCAGGAGCACGGGAATCTCGCGGGAGTTCTGGAAGCCGCCGCGGGGATGGCGGGAAAGCTGGGCGAGACTTTGCGTGGAAACGTGGAGCTCGCGCGCCTCTCCCAGGAGCTCGCTCGACTGCGCTCGAACCTCGCGCTCGGGTGGAACCTGAAGTCTTTCCGCCTTCCCGGTTAGCGCTGCCGCTGGCCGGAGGCGAGGTAGAAGCCGATCACGGTGCCGACAGCGAGGCTCGCGAATGTCGTGAGCTTCCGGGTGAGTTCGGCGGCCTCCACCGAGTCCATGGTCCCCGCGAGCTTCGAGAGCTCGATGCCGCCGGTAAGCAGGAGGTAGACACCCGCTACGATGAGGAGGAGACGGCGTGCCGTCTGCACGTCGAGGCCAGTCATTTTGTAAGGCTCAATCTCGATGTTAGAAACCGGCGCCCGACTTGTCAATGCGGGCTCTCGACTCGGCGCCGTCCCCGATCACCGCCGGCCGTGAGACCGCGCCGCGGCGGCGTAGTACAGAACGCCCGCCACGAGCATCGAAGGAATCGATCCACCCACCGGCGAGCCCAGGAGCTGGCTCGATTCGTAGGTCGCGAATCCGACGGCCCAGGCGAGGAGTGCTTTGCGATGGTAGCCTCGGGAGTACCAGTACGCCCCGCCGACACGATCCAGTGCGTCGAGGTCCAATCGCCGCTTCCGTATGAGGAAGTAGTCCGTCAGCACCACGCCGAACAGCGGTACGAACATCGCTCCGATGAAGAACAAAAAGCCCTGGTAGCGCTCCATGGGAAAGACGAGCGCGAGGACGATCGAAAGGACTCCAGTAAATGCCATGACCGTTTTGGCGCTGATTCTTCCCGAAATGTTCAAGAAGGAGCAGGTCGCGGAGTAAAGGTCGGGGAAGTCCGAGGTGATGGTTGAAAAGACGACCGTGAGGAGCGCCGACGTGAGGAGCCCCTGGCCGCCCATAAGTCCGAGGAGCTGCATGTGGGGCTCGGCGTTTCCGGTCCAGAGCGAGGCGGAAAGACCCAGGGCGTACATCCACGAGGAGACGAGAAAGTAGCCCCACCACGTGCTCCAGAATGCCGTCGAGGACTTCATGGCGAATCTCGAGTAGTCGGCCAGGAGGGGCATCCACGAGATCGGCATGGCGATCACCAGGTCGAGACCGGTCATGAAGGGCATCGCCGCAGACGAAGACGGAATGGCGACGCCGCTCCCGAGGTGGCGATAGGCTTCCCAGGTCATGATCAGGAGGACCAGGACCAGACCGACGACCGCAGCGACCTGCATCATCTTCCAGATCGTGCGCCCGGTGAGAAGCGCCCAAAGCAGAGTGCCGAGACCGATGAGCACGATCCAGAACTCATCGGACGCGAGGACGCCGCCCCGGGACGAGAGCATGGCGCCCGCCCGACCGCCGATGATGAGCATGATGGAAGCCCAGCAGATGAGCTGGACGATGTTGAGCACCGCGGCGAGATTCGAGCCGAGGATTCCGAAAGAAGGTCGGATCGACACCATGGATGTGATGCCGTGATTCGACCCAATCACACCCCCGAGCGCCATCAAGGTGTTGCCGATGACGTGGCCGAGAAGGATCGCCAAGAGCGCCGCTCGGAATCCCATCGGAGCGAGGAGCCCGCCGGCCCAGATCTCCGCGAGTGAAATCGCCACACCGGCCCAGAGGAGGAAGAAGTCGGTCCCTCCGAGATTGCGCTCGGCATCCGCGACCGGTCGTATATTCATCGTTCGGGTGATGAAATCACGAAAAGTTTCGACTCTCAAGGCATTCCGTGATGGTAACTTTGACCCCGGGGCGAGATCAGGATTGTGGTCCTTGCATGACGGGCGAAGTCGAGACTGATGGCGCCGGCACGCTGGCGCGGGAGATGGGGCTTCTGGGGCTGGTGGCGACGGGGGTTTGCTCCATGGTCGGGGCCGGAATCAACGTCATCCCCATCATGGTTCAGCGCAATGTGCCCGGGATCGGCCCGAACGTCACCGCGGCCTTCGCGCTCGCGATGGTTCCCGCGGTACTCGCTGCGCTTTCCTACGCCGCGATGGCCTCCGCCATGCCTCGTGCCGGCGGAAGCTACGTCTACGCCAGCCGGAGCCTCCACCCGTACCTGGGACTGCTGGCCAGTTTCTCGCAGTGGCTGGGACTCTCGTTCGCCATGGGTGTCGTGGCGTACGTGCTCGTGCCC
>Ga0214473_10009729_pt1 | contig 11348 bp, 10 predicted proteins | sample RVTome_7_FD_203509 | JGI IMG/M metagenome (GOLD analysis project Ga0214473, IMG submission 203509) | Soil microbial communities from uranium-contaminated site in the Upper Colorado River Basin, Wyoming, United States - RVT98D197 | ecosystem: Environmental > Terrestrial > Soil > Contaminated >...
TCATCACGGACTCGCTCTCGATCAAGCAGGTGCTGGAGCCTCTTGGGTTGTGGTGCGACGAACACGAGAGGCCCCCGCCCGAGCCTCGCGAGGTACGGGTGCGGGTCGTTCCCGTGGATGACGCGGGGTGCGAGATCGGCGAGGCTTTGTAGGCCCTGCGGCCGCTCGAGCGAGAAAGCCAGATGAGACAGATGCCGCTGAGGCCGCGGACGGGCGGAGCTACAGTCGCTGCGCGCTCAGGGGGCCAGCAGTCGCGAGTTGACGGGATGGCCAGAGACGGCTGGTGAGGCGATTGCGGTGGTCGTCGCCCGCCGGCCGGCACCCAGCAGACCCGCCAGAGGCGGCGTCGGTGGCGCCCCGCCGATAGAACGTCCTAGAGGTCTCCCCGCCGATAGAACGTCCTAGAGGTTCCCCCTCGGCCCGGAATTCCCCTCGAACGTCGGCACCTCCGGCCAACGCGCGTTCTCGGCGGGCGGGGACGCGCTCGCCTTCCATCTCGGGGCCGCGTCCCAGAATCGGCTGGTGTGGGTGGATCGATCCGGGGTCGAGCAGCAGGCCGTCTACGACCGCCCGTTGGACTGGATCTTCTACCCGCGCCTCGCCCCGGACGGGCGAAGGATCGCCCTCACCGTCTATCGACAGAATGCGCCGGGGAACGTCTGGGTCCTCGATTCCGCCCGGAAGGGCGAGACGCCGATGACCCGGGAAGGGGACAACCAATCGGGCATCTGGTCCCGGTCGGGGCGCGAGCTCGCCATCCTCAGCTTCGCGGCGGGCGGCGAATCGGCGGTTCTCCGGGCCGATTCCGAACGACCGCTCTCCGCGCGGGTGTGGAAGAGCGTGCCCGGCCTCTCGAACGTCGACTCATGGCTGGCCGAGGACCGCGGCGTGCTCCTGAGCTCGGTCGGGGCCGAGACGGGCACCGACATCTGGGAACTGGGCGATTCCGGCGAGCTGCGCGCGGTCATGGTCACGCGCGCGACCGAACACTCGCCGGAGGCATCGCCCGACGGTCGCTGGCTCGCGTATGTCAGCGACGTGGGGGGCAGGGAGGACGTGTACGTCGCCCCGATCTCGGGCAAGGGAAATCCGTGGAAGGTCTCCGTCGACGGGGGAAACGACCCGAGGTGGAGGCCCGACGGGCGGGAAGTCTTCTATCTCGCCCCGGGCGGGCGCCTTCAGGCCGTGCCGATCACGCTCGGAGCGGACTTCGTCGCGGGCGCCCCGCAGACTCTCTTCTCGCACCGCTTCGACGGATCGGGCAACCGGGGCTACGACGTCGCGCGGGACGGCCGTAGCTTCCTCGTGAACCTCAGCAAGTCGAGCCCCGGGTCGCCGATCGTCGTCATCCTCGGGCTGGGCGAAGAGATCAGGGCACGGGCGGCGCGGCGTCCTGAGACGCCATGACCGCGCGAGGGAGCAAGGCGAAGCCGAAGGCCAAGCCAGGGAAGGTCGCCGTCCTCCTCTCGGGCGGCAACCCGCGCATCGCGAAGGCGGACGGCGACGCCCCGGTGCAGGAGTACATCGGCGCGATGCCGGGCTGGAAGCGCGACACTGGGAAGCGCCTCGACGCGCTCGTCGTGCGCAACGTGCCCAACGTGCGCAAGGCCGTGAAGTGGAACTCGCCGATGTACGGCATCGAGGGCCAGGGCTGGTTCCTGGGGTTCCACGTCTTCACCCACTACGTCAAGGTGACCTTCTTCCGAGGCACGTCGCTGCGACCCGTTCCACCCGGAGGCACGGGCAAGGACGCGCGCTGGATCGACATCCACGAGGACGATCTCGACGAGGCGCAGATGGCGACCCGGGTGAAGCAGGCCGCCGCGTTGCCCGTGACCTGGTCCACGACGTAGATGACGACGGGCAGGGCCTGTGCCGAAAGGAATCACGCTCATGTCGAGGCTTCGGGTAAACGCATTTGGAATCTCCATCGATGGTCATGGCGCCGGTCCCGACCAAGATCTGGCCAACCCGATGGGCGTGGGAGGGATGGCGCTGCACCAGTGGGTCTTCGGCACGAAGACGTTCCAGGAAATGGCCGCCGACTTCGCTGGATCGCTGATCGGTGACGAGGTCGCCCGAGAAGGCGTCGACGACGTCTTCGCCGCGCGCGGCTTCGAGAACATCGGCGCCTGGATCATGGGCCGCAACATGTTCGGGCCGGTGCGGGGCCCCTGGTCCGACGACGGTTGGAAGGGATGGTGGGGCAAGAACCCGCCCTACCACGTACCCGTCTTCGTGCTTACGCACCATGCTCGTGCGCCCATCACGATGGAGGGCGGAACGACCTTTTACTTCGTGACCGATGGCATCCATGCCGCGCTCGAGCGCGCGAAGGAGGCGGCCCAGGGCAAGGATGTCCGACTCGGCGGTGGCGTTGCCACCATTCGCCAGTACCTCACCGCCGGGCTGATCGACGAGATCCACCTCGTGATCTCCCCCGTGCTTCTGGGCAGGGGCGAGCACCTCCTCGCCGGCATCGATACCGTGAGCCTGGGCTACAAGTGCACGGAGCACGCCGCCACGGACCACGCCACCCATGTCGTCCTGACGAAGTAGCCTTACACCAGTGAGACGAGGGGCGGCCGGAAAGCGGGCGAGCGCGGCCGCCACGCCGCCGCGTGCCAGGGTTCGCACGATGACGAGCCGCCCGGCCGGACCGCTCCTCCTGCCTCTCGCCTTCATCCTGCTCGCGGCCGGAAGCGCTCGCGCCGGAGAAGTCGAAGTCGCTCCCTTCTTCGGCCTGCAGTACGGGGGCTCGCTCGTCGCCCCCTCCGGACGCAACGTCGCGATCGACGTCGGCCCGCAGTACGGCGCCACGCTCGACGTCGCGATCGCGCAAGGCTGGAGCATAGAGCTGCTCTACGCGCGGCAGGAGACAGAGGCCGTGAGCACCCCGCGCATCGGTCTTGCCGTGGAGCGCTACATGGCGGGCGTCCGCCAGGAGAAGGAAGTGGGCCGCGGGCGCTTCCTGGGAGTCGCCCTGCTCGGCCTCACGCGAGTGTCCCGGACGGCCTGGGAGCGGACGAGCGCTTCACGGTCGCCCTCGGACTGGGGCTGAGGTGGCCGCTCACCCCGCGCCTGGGCCTGCGCGTGGACGCTCGCGGCTACTACGCGATCGTCTCGAGCGGAGGCGGAACGGCGTGCGTCAACGGCTCGTGCCTCCTCGTCTTCGGCAGCTCCGGCGTCTGGCAGGGCGACATCACGGCCGGGCTGGCATGGACGTTCTGAGGTCAGAAGGGGAAGACCAACGCCGCGCTAGCGCATCAGCATCACGATCACCGGGCCCCGCCTCGTCCTGCACCGCACGCAGCGCCGCGGTAGCCTCGCCCAGATGGCGCTCCTATGGGTCCTCCGTTGCCCCGTGGTGACATCCGCTCTCATCGGCGCGAGCAGCGTGGCGCAGCTCCCGGACCATCCCGCTCGAGCGGGGTGCTCCGCTCAGCGGAAGAGGTCGGCTACGTTGACCCTGAGGCCCGGCACGCCTGTGGAAGTCAGCGTGCCTTCGGAGGAGACGACAGCCTTCGCCCGATAGGTGCCCGTCTCGGGGTCCGGGTTGCGGTGGACCTCAATCGTGCTCTCGGCGAGGTTCACGATCCAGTACTCCGGGATGCCCGCGCGTTTCAGTCCCGGCACGCCGCCTCCACCCGGGCGCTGATCTCTTGCCACGTGGGAGGGTTCTCGCCGAGCCCGAGGCAGTGGAGCGCCTCGTGGATGACCGCGACCTCGGCCTGGCTGGTGTTCTGCTGGTACAAGTCGCGGAACCGGCTGCTGCACACATAGACGACGCGGTAGCCGGGCACCGTGTACGCGAGCCGGCGGGCGCCGCAGCCACTCTCCGTGCCGTCGTAGAAGTAGAGCCGGCCGAGAAACTCCGGAGCACTCAGGCCCTCGGCCTCCAGGGCCTCGCGCAGCGGCCGGCGGCTGCGATCGCTGAGCTCGCCGAGAAGCTCCTGGCAGCGCGGGTCGCCCAGTCGGCGGGCGGCGCCGCGGATCGCCGAGGTCAGGAGCGCGCGGTCCCGGGGTTGGCGGAGACGAGCGTTGGAGACGGGCCCTTCACTGCCTTGCGCGTGGGCCACGCCGAGGAAGGCGCTGAGGGCCATGAGGGCGCTGACGAGGGTCCATCCGTGGCGTCCGGTCCGTCGAGACATGAGCGGCTCCTTTCGGGGAGCCGCTTGGCCAAGCAGCTGACTTGAAGTTGGGCCGCCAACGTCGGAGAATCCTCGGCGGAGCCTCGGTTCTCAATCGGCTCGGGCCTCAACCTCCTGGCGGGGTGCGATGCGCATCCACTTCGGTGAGTTCGTCCTCGACCGCGACACTCGCCAGCTCGTCCGGGGAGGCCAGGAGTTGCACCTGGGGACGAAGGCCTTCGACTTCCTGGATTTCCTCATCACGCAGAAGCCCCGGGTGGTCTCCCGGGCGCGCATCCGGGACCGGCTGTGGCCGGGCACGTTCATCTCGGAGTCGACGCTGGCGACGGTGGTCAACGAGGTGCGCGCGGCTCTCGGGGACGACCCGAAGCAGCCCCGCTTCATCCGGACCGTCCGGGGCCATGGCTACGCGTTCCAGGGAGAGACATCCGCCGCGCCGGCGGACGCTCCGCCGTCACATCGCCGTGGCGCTTCGTTCCACCTCGTCCTGGAGGACCGCGAGGTGACGCTGCACGAAGGAGAGAACCTCCTCGGGCGGGTGGAGGACGGGGTGCTGTGGCTCGACGGCCCCACGGTCTCGCGCCGTCACGCCCGAGTCCTCGTGGCGGGAGGAGACGCGGTCCTCGAGGACCTCGGCAGCAAGAACGGGACGTTCCTCAAAGGCGAGAGGCTGTCCGCCCCGGTGTCCCTCTCGGACGGGGACGTGATCTGGCTGGGGCAGGTGCCAGTGACGTTCCGTGTCCTCGCAGCCGGAGGCCCCACCCGCACGGCCAGGTGACGGCAGACGCCGCGGCCGCGCGACCTCGACTGACCCGTCCGCGCCGGGACTCAGCTCCTGCTCAGCGGAAGTTCTCGATCATCATCAGGTCGGCCGTCCCCCAGGAGCTGTGTCCGTAGAGGATCGTCCGCCCGTCGGGAGAGACGCTCAGCCCGATGACGATCGTCGCTTCGATCGAGGCGACAAGCCGATCCTGACCGGTCGCCGCGTCCCACCGGCGCAATTTGCGCCGCGAGCCGGCGGAGCCCGGCGGACCGGCGCACTCGAGGTAGAGGATGCCGCGCGACTCGACGGTGTAGTCGTCGACGCATCGGAGGATCGTCCGCGCCTCGCCCCCCGTTGTCTGTCGGGCGAGCAGCACCCGGTCGGAGGCCCTTCGGTAGTACAGACACCGGCCGTCGAAGCTCTCGAGAGCAGGGCCACTGCCCCCCTCACGCGTGATCTGTTCCTCCGTCCCACCCCCGACTGCGACCTGCCAGATCTCGTCGCGGCCCGTCCGATTGGAGGTGAAGTAGAGGAAGCGCCCGTCGCGCGAGAAGCTCGGGCCGGTCTCGTTGGCAGGGTCGTGCGTGACCTGGTGTAGTCCCGAGCCGTCGACGCGGATCATCCAGACGTCCACAGGGCCGCTCTCGGCCTGTGAGTCGAAGGCGATCCACCGTCCGTCTGGAGACCACCGTGGGGATCCCTGGCCGCGGCCCGGGCCGCGCGTCAGCCGAGTGGGATTCGACCCGTCGGCATCGACCAGCCAGACCTCCTCGGTGTCGCCGGCGCGCCCGGAGTTGAAGGCGATCCGCCGGCCGTCCGGCGAGTACTGAGCCCAGAAGTCCGTGAACGTCGACTCGACGAGCGGGGTCGGAGGGACACCCGGCCGCAGGCGGTAGATGTCGGGGTCCCAGAGCCTCCGGAAGAAGGCAAGGCGGTCCCGGCCACTCGCGGTGGAGGGCCCGGTCGCGCCGCGGCCGGCCAGTTCCAGGCGTTCGGGGAGAGCGGTGCCGTCCGCCCGGACGCGCCAGAGGTGCGGGCCCGGATTGGCGCTGTAGACGATTGAGTGGCCATCCCGCGTCCAGGCCACGCCGAGGTTCCACAGGCGCTGCCGGGTGAGAGGGCGAGCCTCTCCGAGGGGCCGGAGACCGGCATCGAGGGACAGGACGTGGACGTCGCAGATCGGATTGAACTCCGCCCCCTCGCAGGAGGCGTAGGCGAGCGCTCGCCCGTCCGGCGAAAAGGCCGGGTTGACGTCGACGGCCGGCGGCCTCGGGAACGTCACCGCCCGCGGCTCGCCGGTCGCGACTGAGATGAAGTGGATGCCCCGCATCCCGTCGACGCCGGCTTTCGATGCGGCGAGCCAGCGACCGTCGGGGGACCAGGAGAGCTGGAGCCGAACGGGGAAGTCGGACAGCCGGCGTGCCGCGCCGCCGAGCGGCGAAACGAGGTGGACGGCCGCGGCGTGCCAGAAGGTGTTCAATGGAGAGCCCGGCGTGCCCGCGTCGCGCAGGAATGCGATCTGCGTCCCGTCCGGGGACCAGGCGGGAAAACCCTCGGGCGCGGGGTCGTTCGTGAGGCGCCGGGCCTCGGCCTCGCCCACGATCTTCAGCCAGATGTCCCAGTTCGCCCCGTCGTCACCCGCCGAGGCGAAAGCGATCTGCGTGCCGTCGGGTGAAAAGCTGCCCCCGGCAACTCGCCGCATCGACGTGAGCTGGACGACCGTCGGCGGGGGAAGCTCGGGCCGCCCCCGCCAGAGCGTCACGCCCGTCGCCGCGGCCAGAACCAGGGCGCTGGCCACCACCCAGGCCCCCCATCGCCGCCGCGAGCGGCGCATGGCCGTCGCCGCTCCCGCCGGCGCCGAAGCCTGCGCGTCGGCCTCCTCCTTGACCTCCTGCAGCTCGACCTTCAGGTCCGTCATGTGCTGGAAGCGCCTATCGGGCTCCTTTCGGAGGCAGCGCAGGATGATCCGCTCCAGCTCTTTCGCCACGTCGGGCACGAGCTCGCTCGGTGGCTTGGGCTGTTCCTTCAGCAGGGCGGCCAGCATCTCCGCGCTCGAGCCGCCGCCGAATGGCCGCTGGCCGGTGACCATCTCGTAGAGCAGCAACCCGAAGCTGAAGACGTCGCTGCGGGCGTCGACGCTCCCGCCGCTGGCCTGCTCGGGTGACATGTAGCCGAACGTCCCCGCGACCGCGCCGGGCTGGCTGAGAGGTCCCTCCTTCGCCGCTGCTGTCGTCTCCTCCGGGCCGGCCTTGTGCGCCTGCACGAGCTTGGCCAGGCCGAAGTCGAGGACCTTGACGATGCCCTGCGGCGTCACCATCACGTTTGCGGGCTTGAGGTCGCGGTGGACGATGCCCGCGGCGTGAGCCGCGGCCAGCGCGTCGGCCAGGGGGATGGAGATTCGTAGCACCTCGGGAATGGGCAGGCCCTGCCGGGGAATCAGTGTGCGCAGGGTCCGACCTGCGACCAACTCCATGGCGATGAAGTCGACTCCGCCCTCGGACTCGATCTCGTGGATCGTGACGATGTTGGGGTGGTTGAGGGCGGACGCAGCGCGGGCCTCCCGGACGAAGCGGGCGCGCTGGGCCTCGTCCGAGAGCCGATCGGCAGGAAGAACCTTGATCGCCACGTCGCGGCCGAGACGGCTGTCGCGGGCGCGGTAGACCTCGCCCATTCCGCCGGCCCCGATCGGGCCCAGGACCTCGTACGGCCCCAGCCGTGTTCCGGCTGCGAGCGTCATGGCTGACTCCGGCTGACCTGCCCGTATCATCCACCTTGCCCCGGATCCTTCAATGAGCCCTTCGGCCCATCGACGAGACGGAAGAGCGCTTCCCGCCCGCAGTTGAACCCCTAGGGCGGCGCTCCTAGGCTCTCGGAATGAGCACTGCGGCCGATCCCCTCCTGGAGACGCTCGTGAACGACTTCGGGGCAACTATGTCTTCGCCCTGGACCTGCTGGAGCAGTACCGGCAGGACCGGAACCCGATAGGACCGATAGGCGGTTTGATCCGCGGCGGGTGTGGGTTGCCCGGGACGAGGGGGCGAGATGGTCCGGCGGGGCCAGGGGCCCAGCGGCCGCAGCAGCCGCGGGATGGTGAGCACCCAATGGTGTCAAGTCCGAATTCGTTGACAGCGGGATGGTGAGCTTCACCGTCACCTCGCCACCCGCGACCAACACCCGTTCGATGATCTTGCGAAGGAGACGCTGCTTCTCGTCGAAGCCGAGCCGAGCCAGGCCAGAAGCGGCATGTTCGCAAAAGCGGGATAGGTTCTCGGAGACGGCTTTGGCCTCGCGCCACTTTGGCTTGTCAGCCTCTAGTCGGCTTCGCTCCTCGGTCCCGGACTGGATTTGCTCCTCGGCATGTGCCCTGCGCTTCCCGAGCTCGGCGACGCTGAGCAAGCCCGCCTGGTAAGCGTCGAGTAGTCGTTGGATCTGGCGTTCGCCATTGTGGATGCTCTCGTCCAGACGCTCGAGTGCGGCCTCGACCACGTCTGGGCTCCGCAGTCCGTTATGGCGACGTTGTTGCTCCCACGCCTTCCTCATCAGTTGCGGTGATCTCAGGAGCGAATCGATCTCTTGCCATACCAAGAGGTCGAGGTCAGGCGCATAGACCATCGGGGCCGGACAACGGCGCGACCGACCCGCGAAGACGTGATCCACGTTGGCCGAGCAGTGGTAGTAGGCGTGCTCCCCACGCGAGTGAGCCACCATCGACCGCCCACAGACGCCGCAGCTCACCAGGCAGCGCAGCAGATACTCGTCTTCACGCTGGAGATTGCGCCGGGAGAAGACTCTGTTCGTCTTCAGCTGCTCCTGCGCTCCGCGGAAGATGTCCACATCAATCAGCGCCGGCACCGGCACCGCGATCCATTCCTCTCGTGGTCGGGTCACGGCGTGACGGTCGACGTTTGACATCGGTGTGTCAGGATGGGGTGGCCCCGATGAGCCTTCATGGCGCGGGCAGGAGGCCCTCCATCACCCAGTGCTGGTAGGAGGCCTTCACCTGGCCTCCCCCCGTGCCCCCGGTGGCGCAGATCTTCGTGCCGCTCGGGTGCCAGGCGACGTCGCTCAGGAGCGGATGGCTGGCGGGCGCCACGGCCGCTCTTCGCGGAGTGCCTCCGGCCGCCGGTACGAGCCAGAGCTCGGACCGGGCCCCCGCCTTTGCCGGTGACTCGTGCTGGAGGTAGGCGATGACGTGGCCGTCCGGCGACCAGGCGATGCCGCTCCAGAAGGAGATGCCGCCGATCGCTGACCCCACGGGCGCCTCGACGAGAGCTTTCGGGGTGCCGTCGATCGGGGAGAGGACCTGCAGCCGCCGCGTGTCGGAGAAGGCGATCCCGCGCGCGTCGGGCGACCACGCCGGCCCGCTCACGTCGGTCCCCTCGGGGAACGTGGCGAGCGTCACGGACGTCTCGTCGGCGATGGTCAGGAGCTTCAGCTCCTGCCCCTGTCGATAGGCGACACGTCGGCCGTCGGGCGACGGCCAGGTCCAGTACGACGTCGGCACTTCCGCCACCCGCTCGACCTGCCGGCCGTCGCTGGCCATGGTGTAGATCTCGAACTTATCGGTGCCCGCCAGCCTGTTGAACGTGAACCGCTTGGCCAGGGGCAGCCACTGGAGGTTGACGAACGCTCCCTCGTTCCCGCGCCCCAACCGTCCACCGAGGTGGAGCGGTGCGACCTGGCGGCTGTCCAGCGGAACCCGAAAGATGCCGGCTTGCCCGTCCGGAGGGACGAAACCCGGGAAGAGAAGGGCCGTGCCATCCGGCGACCACGCGACGTTTCCGGCGAAGTACCCGTTCGCGGGAATCTCCTCCTCGCTCCTGCCATCGGGCGAGCTGACGAAGAGACTCGGCAGCCGGACCTGCCCCTTGCGCGAGGTGTAGGCGAGGCGCGATCCGTCGGGCGACCACCGGGGGAAGAAGTGCTCCGTCGGGTACTTTTCGTACGGCGTGAGCTCGCCCCGCGCCTCGCCGGTCGAGCGGTCCACGTCCAGGACGAGGAGGTCCGAAGGCGTCCCTTCGCCCGTGACGACCATCGTGAGCTGGCCGGCGGCCGTGAAGCCGGTGAGGACCGCGTTCCGGCCCAGGTCCTGCTTGACCCGGAGCGCCGTGCCCCGGGGCCGGCCGTCGCGCATAGGGACCGCCCAGAGATCCTGCGTCTTCATCCGGTCGCTGGTGAAGACGAGGTGCGCCCCGTCCGGAGACCAGAAGCCGGGGGACACCCTCGCGCCCGGCTCCGTCACAGGTGTCTCCTGGTCGCCGTCGCTCGCCCACACGCAGACGTGGCTCTTGCCCCCCTCGCTGCGCAGCCCGGCGACGAACCTGCCGTCGGGAGAGAGGCGGGCCCAGTCCTCGAGCTCACCTCGGTTGCCGGAGACGACGACCCGTGGCTCGCCACCGTCGACCGGAACGAGCACGAGGCGGGTGGTCCGTGCCGTTTCGTCGACGAGGGCGGCGAGGATCGAGCGGCCGTCGCGCGCCCAGTCCAGCGGCTTGACGACCACGCCCGGGTCGGGAGAGGACCACAGGAGCCGGGGCTCTCCTCCGCGCGAGCCCACCACACGGAGCTCGCGTCTCTGGTGCGTGTACACGACGTGGGTGCCATCCGGCGACCACCGGAAGAGGCTGAAGCCGCCCTCTCCGAAGCCGCCCACCACCGTCTCCTCGTGCCCCGAGGCCAGGTCCCGTGCCGAGAGATCGGACGGGCGCCCGGCGTCTTGCGGGCGCACGTACAGCAACCTCTGGCCGTCGGGGGAGAGCTGGGCGAAGAGCGTCTCCTCGAGCCCGGGGAACTTGACCTGACGGAGCACGATGCCAGAGCCTTCGTCGCCCGAGAGCGGGGCGAGAACGGGCCCGCCGCCGGCGGTTCCCAGGGCGAGGAGGACCGCGAGGACGAGCCCTGCCGCCTCGATGGCCCGTCTCCAGGCCGTCGGCCGGGGGCCCGCCACCAGGTTGAACTCGCGGCTGGCCTTCCAGGCCGCGAGCTCGCTGGCGTAAGCAAAGACGCTCCCCCGCGCCTGGTGCATCTGCCGGTGGACCGGAAGGCCCTCGGTCTTCTCCCACCGGATCACCGTCCGGACGTCCCGCTTCAGGTAGGCGGCGATCTCCTTCCAGGATTCGAGTGGCTGCTCTTGAGGACGACCGTTTTTTTCTGCCATGGCGACCCCCCGAGACCGAGGTCGCGCCGGGGCTGGGTCGCTCCGGCGTTCGAGCCCATGTTGAGGCGCTCCTGCGGCGGCGCGCAATCGGCAAGATGCGACAAGGGGCCGTGTCACCCGTCGTCGTGTGCTGCGGCCGGTGTCGACCGGTGCACGGGGACACTCTCGAGGGCCCGACCCGGCCGAAACGCCCTCTTCGTCCCATGCCCCCGATGTGTCCTCGAGGCGTGCGCCACTATGAGGAGGGCCGGGAGATGGAGGCGCGCCCCGGAGGGGA
>Ga0214473_10009730_pt1 | contig 11348 bp, 6 predicted proteins | sample RVTome_7_FD_203509 | JGI IMG/M metagenome (GOLD analysis project Ga0214473, IMG submission 203509) | Soil microbial communities from uranium-contaminated site in the Upper Colorado River Basin, Wyoming, United States - RVT98D197 | ecosystem: Environmental > Terrestrial > Soil > Contaminated >...
CAGGCAAATAGCCCTCATGGCATTCGCCAACCGGCTGCCGTCGAAGGGCGCCGCCTTGCGATTCGAGCTTTCGTAGGAAGTTAATAAGCGCACCATACGGCCCGCGAATCTGCCCGCTAAAATCCGAGAAAAGCTCTTGCATTGCCCGGTCTTTTCACCGAAAAATATGAGGGGCGTATCCCAGGCAGCCCTATGGCGGGAAACTATACCGATATTCTTAAGAACCGCGGTTTTTTCTGCTTCTTCTGGACCCAGTTTCTCGGCGCGTTCAACGATAATCTTTACAAGATCCTCATTACTCTCATTGCCCTCGACGTGCCCGCCGCAGCCGGCGGCGGCAAGCAGTACATTCCGCTGATCGGCGGACTATTTATTCTCCCCTTCTTGCTGTTTTCCGGTTACGCGGGATACCTTGCCGACGTTCATAGCAAGCGCAGCGTTTTAGTGGCCGTCAAAGTATTTGAAATTTTCGCCATGACTCTCGGCCTCCTGGCGTTTTTCAGCCACCGCATAGAGCCCATGTTAGCGATCGTTTTTCTCATGGGTCTCCACTCCACTTTCTTCAGCCCCGCGAAATACGGAATCCTGCCGGAGATGCTTTCCGAAAAAGACCTCTCTCGCGGCAACGGGCTGCTTGAAATGAGCACCTTCCTCGCCATTATTCTCGGCACTTCGTTAGGCGGGGCCATATATGAAGCGTGGAAAGAACGGCTCGATTGGATCGGCATCGTGCTGATCGCCGTCGCGGCATTGGGAACTCTAACGAGCTTGGGTATTACCAAGGTACCGCCCTCCGGCTCGGCGAAAAAATTCAACCTAAACCCGGTCGCGGAAGTCTGGGACGGCACGCGAAAGCTCTACGATGATCGGCCGCTTTGGCTCACTGTGATGGGTATTTCTTATTTCTGGTTTCTGGGGGCGTTTCTCCAGATGGTACTGCCGTTGCTGGGGAAAGAAATATTGCGATTGGGGGAGACCCGCATCAGTTTGCTCTGGACTTTCGCCGCCCTCGGCATCGGCGCCGGCAGCTTGGCCGCCGGCCGTTTATCGGGCGACCGGATCGAACCGGGACTGGTGCCTTTGGGATCCATGGGGATGGGCGCCCTCGCGATAGTCCTTTTCCTGACACAGGATTCGTTTGTTTTTACCGCCGCATCCTTGGTGTTTCTAGGTTTGTTCGGCGGCCTCTTCGCCGTCCCGCTAAACGCGCTGCTGCAGCAACGTAGCGGGCGTCAGGATAAAGGCCGGCTGATCGCGACCAACAACGTTTTCAACACCCTGGGAGTCTTGCTCGCGTCGGCAGCGCTCTGGATAATGGATCGCCCCCTCGGCATGGGCGCGGATCGAATGATCCTGGTCGTCGGCTTTTTCACCATTGCAGCGACAGGGTACACCATTTATCTCTTGCCCGACTTTTTTATCCGCTTCATCCTCTGGCTGCTGACGCATACGCTTTATCGCATCCGCATCGTCGGCCAGGAACATATTCCCGCCCGCGGACCGGCCCTGCTGGTCTCTAATCATGTCTCCTTCGTCGACGCGCTGCTGATCGGCGCTTCAATGGAGCGCTTCATCCGATTCATGCTGCACCGCGAATATTACGATATCCGCTGGCTCAATTCGTTTTTCCGCCTTATGAAAGTCATTCCGGTCTCGGCAACGAATCGGCGCGACATCGTTCAAGCTCTCAGGCACGCCCGCCAAGAGTTAGAAGCGGGGCAGATCGTGTGCATCTTCGCCGAAGGCGCCATCAGCCGGATCGGCCACATTCTTCCCTTCAAGCGGGGATTTGAGAAGATCGTCGACGGCACCGACGTGCCGATCATTCCGGTGCACCTCGATCAACTGTGGGGTAGCATCTTCAGCTACCGCGGCGGCCGTTTCTTTTGGAAGCGGCCCAATCTCGCACCTTACCCCGTCACGGTCTCATTCGGCGCCCCGCTACCCTCCAGCGCCACCGTTCAGGAAGTACGCCAAACCGTTCTGGAACTCGAAAGCGACGCGGTGCGCCTGCGCAGCGGCGCAAGCGATCTCCTTCATTCCCGTTTCATCCGGGTCGCCAAGCGGCGCTGGTCTTCGTCCTGCATGGCCGACACCACCGGCACTGAACTCACGTGGGGAAAAACCTTGATCGGCAGCCGCCTCCTTGAAATCTGGATACGAAGGCATTGCGCGGCGGATGCTATGGTCGGCGTGCTGCTGCCCGCCTCCGTCGGCGGAGCGCTCGCCAACATTGCCGTCTCTCTGGCGGGGAAAGTCCCGGTGAATTTGAATTTTACCGCCGGCCAGGAAAACCTCACGGCCGCCCTGCGCCAATGCGGAATCAAAACGATCCTGACCTCGCGCCTGTTTCTGTCCAAGGCGAACCTCGATAAGCTGGAAGGAATGGTTTTTCTTGAAGAGCTGCGCAAACAATTCACGCCGCTGCAAAAAATCGAAACATTCTTAAGTTCATTGTATCTGCCCGCCGCTTGGCTGGAGCGCCGGTACCACGGCAAGCGAACGGCGGACGATCTGGCGACGGTGATTTTCTCCAGCGGCAGCACCGGAACGCCCAAGGGCGTGATGCTCTCCCATTTCAATATTCTTTCCAACATTGACGGGGTCTGCCAGGTGATTCACTTCAACACGAGCGACCGCATGATGGGAGTGCTGCCGTTCTTTCACTCCTTCGGGTTCACCGGCACTCTCTGGCTCCCGCTCGTAGCCGGGTTCAGCGTCGTCTATCATCCCAACCCGACGGACGCCAAAACCATTGGCGAAACCGTGCAAAAGCACAAAGCGACGCTGCTCATCAGCGCGCCGACGTTTTTTGCCGGTTACCTGCGTCGTTGCCGCGCCGAGGAGTTCTCCACGCTGCGCTTCGCGCTCGCCGGCGCGGAGAAACTGCGCGAGCAGATCGCCAAAGAGTTCAAGGATAAATTCGGCCTGGAGCTTTTGGAGGGCTACGGTTGCACCGAGTTAGCGCCGGTGGTGGCCGCGAACATTCCGGATGTCAGCCTCGGCGCTGAAAAACAGATCGGCAACAAACCGGGAACCGTTGGCCACCCGATTCCCGGCGTCGCGGTCAAAGTCGTCGATCCCGATACCGAGCGGAGCTTGCCGTTTGGACGAGATGGGTTGCTGCTGGTGAAAGGGCCAAACGTCATGGCCGGTTACCTCGGCCAGCCGGAACTCACCGCCCAGGCCATGCGCGACGGCTGGTACGTAACGGGTGACATCGCCGCCGTGGACGAAGACGGCTTTATCAAGATCACCGACCGCCTCGCGCGCTTCAGCAAGATCGGCGGTGAAATGGTGCCCCATGTGAAGATCGAAGAGGCGATCGACGAAATCCTCGGCAGCGCCGCCTCGGTGGTCATCGCAGTTCCCGACGAGCAAAAGGGCGAAAGGCTGGTCGCGTTTTACAATCAAAATAGCGTCGCCGCCGATGAGCTCTGGGACAAGATGAACCGCTCCGCGCTGCCGAAACTGTGGATTCCCAAGCGGGACAATCTCTACCCGGTCGAATCGATCCCCCTGCTCGGGTCGGGAAAAGTGGATTTGAAGAAGGTAAAAGCGCTGGCCCTAGAGCGATCCGCAAACTGAGGTAGCACGGTGACCACGCTGCTTGTTACCCTTGTCTCCTATGCACTCGGGTGCTTTTCTGCGGCCTACTACCTGTTTCGCTTTTTCACCGGCAGAGACATTCGCACGCGTGGGAGCGGCAGTGCTGGGGCGAAAAATATCGGCAGAGAACTTGGCCGCTTCGCTTTCGTCGTCGTATTTCTAATCGACTTCACCAAGGGAACATTAGCCGTTTGGCTTGCTCGCCATTTTGACATCGGCGCGGCGAGCGTGATCATCGCCGCGGTCGCCGTTGTTGCCGGACATATCTGGCCGGCACAACTTCACTTCCGCGGCGGTAAGGGTGTCGCCACCGGGCTCGGTGCGCTAGCTGCCTTTGACTACAACTTCCTCATCTCGTTGATTCTCCTCGCTACCATCGCGGTTCTGCTCTTTCAAAACCTTACCTTGGCCGGACTGGTCGCGATTCTGCTCACACCGGTCAGCGCGGCGATTTTTTACCAAACCGCCGTGGAAACAGCTGGCATTTCGACCCTCGCCGCCATCGTCCTTGTCGCGCACCGCGATAATATTCGAGAACTTTTCGCCAATATGCCAACTGGCTCGGGCAAGACGCGTGATCCGCTACGCGAAAGGGAGTAATAATGAAATCGACAACGGCTCAGGAATTTGGGATCGCCAGCGAGGACTGGCTATTCGAAGCGATTCATCGGTTGAACTACAAGACCTTTGTCGAAGAGATTCCCCAGCATCAAGTGAATCCCGACAAACGACTGGTTGACAGGTTTCACCACGAAAACACTTACATCGTCTGCGTACGCGGCGACTGCCTGTTGGGCATGGTCGCGGTGCGCGCCAGGCGGCCCTTTTCCCTCGATCAGAAGCTCGCCGATCTGGACTCCTACCTGCCGCCCGGCCGGTCCGTCTGCGAAATTCGCCTCCTCGCCGTCGAGCCGAACTCGCGTTCGGGTGTCGTCCTTCACGGCCTCCTGAGAGTGCTGCATGATTACTGTCGCGCCCAAGGTTATAACCTTGGCGTTATTTCAGGCACCCTGCGCCAACTGAAGCTCTACAGGCATCTTGGCTTCGTGCCTTTCGGCCCACTGGTCGGGGCCGACGATGCGAAGTTTCAACCGATGTATATTACGCTGGACGGAGTCGGACTTCGGGCCGAACGGAAAATTCCACGGCTGCGCAAAGCAAACGCCTCTAAGTCCTGTGTAAGTTTCTTGCCGGGGCCAGTTACAATAGCTGAAAACGTCCGCCAGCGTTTCAACGATCTTCCCCGCTCTCATCGATCTGAATCTTTCCTCGCGGATTTTAAGGCAACCAACCGACTGCTATGCGATCTCGTCAATGCGAAGCATGCCGAGATTCTAATGGGTTCCGGAACTCTCGCCAACGATGGCATCGCGGCCCAGCTCTCGATCTTAACGGCGCCCGGACTAGTTCTTAGCAATGGGGAGTTCGGCGAGCGGTTAATCGATCACGCGCGCCGCTTTCGTTTGTCGTTCGAGATCCTCCGCATAAACTGGGGCGAGTTCTTTCATGTGAGTCAAATTCAGGAGGCGATCGCGCGCCATCCCGAGATTCGTTGGCTCTGGGCCGTCCACTGTGAGACTTCCACCGGCATAGTGAATGATCTCGCCATGCTGAAAGATGTTTGCGCAACCAACAATTTGCTGGTCAACCTGGACTGCATCAGTTCCATCGGCGCGGTCGCGGTTGATTTGAATGGCGTTTACCTGGCGTCGGCAGTGAGCGGAAAAGGGCTGGCGGCTTTTCCAGGACTATCCATGGTATTTCACGAAAACGAACTCACTCCCGCCCCGGCAAAGCTGCCGCGCTACCTGGATCTCGGATACTACGCGAGCAAGCATGGAATACCGTTCACAATATCTTCAAACCTCCTTTATGCCTTGCGCGCGGCGCTCGAACACCGATCCGTCGATGACCGTTTCACCAGGGTCGTACAATTGGCCGCATGGCTCAGAGCCGAAATACGGACTATGGGGCTTCGAATTATTGGCGAAGACGAGCACCTCTCCCCGGCCATCACGACCGTCGCATTGCCGCCCACTGTGAACTCAAGAACGCTCGGGAAGGAGTTAGACGATGCGGGCTATTTTTTAAACTACATGAGCGGCTACTTACTCGAGCGAAACTGGTTGCAAATTTGTTTGATGGGCGAACTTTCGGAGCTCAAGTTGCGATCCCTGGTAGAAGTATTGCGCCGCGCAATCACGGAGCAATCGTCGCGTAGCGGCATCCAGCGCGCCCTTGGCTAAAGCAAGCTGAGACGGGTCAGGCAGCGAATTCTCCCTCATGGTGAAGCCAAAAAGCCTCATCCACGGAGAGTCGCATGTTATGATTTGCAAGCCCGGATTGCGCATGGTAGAAAATGGCTAATTTCGGAGGTGAGAATGGATTTCCAGCTGTTGGCGGATAAAGCGCTTCAGGGCATCATTCCGGAGCGCGATGAACTGCAAGCGGTGCTTAACGCGCCGGATGAATCTCTACCGGAACTCTTGAGCGCCGCCTTCAGAGTCCGCCACCGTTATCACGGCAAGCGCGTGCAGATTCATATGCTGCAAAACGCCAAGAGCGGCCTTTGCCCCGAAGACTGCCATTATTGCTCGCAATCCTCCGTGTCCGACGCGCCCATCGACCGCTATCCGTTTCTCTCCAAGGAAAAACTCATCGAAGGCGCCAAAGCCGCCAAGGACGCCGGCGCGGTCAGATACTGCATCGTCAACAGCGGCCGCGGACCGACGAACAAAGAAATCGAGGAGATCGCCGACGCCGTGCGTGAGATTCGGGAAACGGTGGGGATCAACATCTGCTGCTCACTCGGCTTGATGAACGAGGAGAAGGTGCGCAGGCTCAAAGAGGTGGGCGTCGGGCGCATCAATCACAATCTCAACACGAGCCGCCAGCACCACCCGGAAATCGTCACGACGCACACCTTTGACGACCGCGTCGCAACCATCGAGAGCGTCAAGGCGGCGGGCATGTCAACTTGTTCCGGCGGCATCATCGGCATGGGCCAAAGCGACGAAGACATTATCGACCTTGCGCTTACCCTTCGCGCTATGGACATCGACTCGATACCGGTCAATTTTCTTCATTCAATTCCGAAAACCCCCTTCGAACAAAAAAGAGAGCTGACGCCGCAAAAGTGCTTGAAGACGCTTTGCCTCTTCCGTTTCGTCAATCCGAGCAAAGAGATCCGCGTCGCCGGCGGCAGGGAAGTCAATCTGCGCTCGCTCCAGCCGCTGAGCCTCTATCCGGCCAACTCGATCTTCGTCAACGGTTATCTGACGACGCCCGGTCAGGAAGCTTCCGACGCGCACCAAATGATCGCCGACCTCGGCTTCGAGCTCGACCAGCCGGCGGCGATTTGACAGCAGCCCGGACTACGCGAAAAAAACGTCTTTGCAAAAACACTCCAAGGAGAGCGCCATGCTATATTTTTTCTTGCTCGCCACCTTGCTTACATTCAGCACCGCTGCCTCCGGGGCATCCTTCGATCCGCCCAAGCGCAAGTCCGGGCTATGGGAGATCAAGATCTCAAGCGCGCAAGCCGGGGGTTCACACATGATGCAGCAGTGTGTCGATGAGAAGAACGACGATCTCGCGAAAAATGACATGCGAGGAACGCAGAATTCGTCATGCAGCAAAAGCGAATTCCACAAGGAAGGTGATAAGATCGTCCACGATTCGGTGTGCAAGGTGGACGGCAGCGCGGTAAAGACCCGGTCAATCTTTTCCGGTCGGTTCGACTCGGCCTACAAGGTAGAATCAAAGAGCACATTTGAGCCACCGATGGAGGGTATGCGGGAGACTTCATCGAGAATGGAAGCCAAATGGTTGCGGGCTTGCAAGCCCGGACAGAAGTCCGGCGATATATCGATGCCCGGCATGCCGAATATCAACATGGATGAGATCATGAAGAATTTACCCAAGAATCGGTAAATTCGACCGAGCATTGACTCGCCCCCCAGCGGCCGTCGGGTGACATCGGGCGGTGGCGCAAGTACCGCACATCCGAACTCTCCGATGCTGCGCTTTGGCCGTTGAGAGTTTATCCTGCCAATTCGATCTTCATTAATGGGTCCTAACCCTGCCGGGTAACATGCTTCGGCTGCCCATCGAATGATTGCCGACCTCGGCTTCGAGCTCGAACTAGTTGGCGCGCTGTTAATCATCAGTGCACTCGTCGCGCCGTGAGGCGCCGAGTCCGTCGAAAAAAACTAGGTCGAAGAGCGGTTTTCTCCCCGCCATCCTACAAAAATAGGCCGAGACCCGATAGGATCGAGCGATCTCGACCGGCGGGTACATTTCTGCAACTTGCGGCGTTTCCGTGCGTTAGCGAGTTTTACGGCTGATGCAGTGGCGACACTTGTGCCGAAAGCTTGAAATTCCGCCGTTCGACGCACCACGATGAAAGGCTCACATCTTTGAACTTGCAGGATCCGCGGCTACCGAGCGATCGGCTGCGCCGGCTCACCCTGATCAATTCCGTCATCGGCGTGACCATTGCCGGCATTTCGACCCGGGTGTTCATGATTTCCGTACCGACGCTGGCGACGGCACTGGAAACGGATATGCTCGGGATTTCCTGGGCGCTGATCGTTTATCAGATGGCGGGCATCGGCTTGGGCGTGGTGTGCGGCCGGGTGGGGGATATTTACGGCCATCACAAGACCTACGGCTTCGGCATGGCCATCATGGCGGTCGGGTCGCTCCTCTGCGGACTGTCGCAGGATGTCTTGCAGTTGATTCTGTTTCGCTTCTTGCAGGGCGTGGGCGGCGCGATGATTCAATCATCCGGCCGCACCCTGGCGTTTCGGGCCATGCCCGCCGGCTCCGAGGGCAAGGCCCAGGGGCTGATGGCCATGTCGCATCAGTTCGGATTTTTCGTTGGCCCGCCCATCGGCGGTCTAATCATCGATCTGATTCACTGGCGCGGCATCTTTTTCCTGTTGTTTTTGCCGAGCCTCATCGGCGCGGGGCTCTGCTATGCGACCGGACGGGCGGCCGCGCCGTCGCCGGCGCGCCAGCAGACGATCGACTACCGAGGCGCCTTGCTCTTCCTCGGCTTGACCATCCTCGTCACCATGCTGCTCGATCAAAAGATCGCCGAAGTCGTTGGCGGCGCCAACCGGGCGCTGCTCGCGCTGGCGTTTGCCGGGATGGTCTGGGGATTTATCGCGCACGAGAAAAAGACCCCGAGCCCGATGATCAATCTCCCGCTTTTCTCCGTGCCCGTTTTCGCCTACGGTTCGGTGGGCCTGCTCGTGGGCTGCATCACCCAGGGGCTCACGATGTTCATCACGCCTTTCTACCTACAGGAAGTGCTCAAGATTACGCCGGCGTTCATGGGTGTGATCTTTCTCGTGCCGTCGGTGCTCAGCATGGTGCTCTCGCCGGTGAGCGGCGTTCTGACCGACCGCATCGACGCGCGTTTTCTGTTAATCCTGGGCGTGTTCACTCTCATGGCGAGCCTTTTGATCGGCGCCTATCTGAAACCCGACTCCCACTGGATCTTGCCGACGGTCCTGCTGGCGCTGACCGGCATCGGCTCGGCCATGTTCAATACGCCGTCCCAGGCGGTGATGATTGGCTCGCTGCCCAAGGAAAACTGGGGCACCGCCATCGGCATCATTAACGGGATCTTCGGCCTGGGACACATGCTCGGCATCTCGCTCAGCGGCATTTTTCTGACCCTGGCCTTTCGCTACTACTCCGGCATTCCAGGGACGACGCCCGATCCCGGCGACGCGCAGGTGTTCGTTGCGTCGATGAACGTGACCTATCTTTTCGCCCTGGCCATCAGCGTCATCTCGCTGCTCACATCGCTCAAGATGAAGAGAATTGAAAATTAAAAGAGCTGCGGGGTCTCACTTCTTTATCTCGACTTTCTCGATCTCCACTTTCGATATCGTGCTTATGAATTAACGGAATGGAACCGCGACTATGTTAACCTCGATATCTTTAGGCTCTATAACGAATCGTTGAAGGAATCGGCCAACCTACCCCCCTCGTCGTATTCGCCGCCGTAGCCGGTGGCTAGCCGGTGTCATAGCCGGCGTCAGGCTTTGGTTGTTTGATATTGTCAGAATGCGGTGTTAAAGGGACGGCATGGCTCGAAGCCCTCGCGTCCATTTTCCCGGAGCTCTTTACCACGTCGTCAGCCGGGGCAATCAAAAGCAGGCGGTTTTCAGAGACGCCGATGACTGCCGTCGCTTTGGGCGATTGCTTGAAGATGTTCAAGGGCGCTACTCCCTCATCTTGTACGCCTATGTTTTGACGCCGAATCACTTGAGCACCTCTGTGCTGTTTTAAGAAAGGGCAGAAAGCGGCAATATCAAAGAAACAAAGCCTGACACCGTTCCCACCGTTCCCCTGCTGGAGATCAACCGTGGCCATTGGTCAATCGAAAACAGCTGCCATTACATCCTTGATTGGAACTACGATGAAGACCGCTGCCGCATCCGCACCGGGTACGGCCCCGAGAATATCAGCCGCTTGCGCCGCTTCGCCATCGGTGTGATCAAGTCCAAGGGCGTCTCAAGCGTAGCGCAGAAAATGCGCCAACTGAATTGGAATATCCGCGCGGTGTTCGACTACCTGCGCATGACAACTAACTCCTGCGCGGCTCGCCTTGCTTGATATGAAAAACCGAGAACAAATTTACCGTGCTACCGGTATCTGGTGACCCCAGAATTTTCTGCTTGACACCGCCCGGAGCTTAGGGAAGAGTTAAGTTGGAATACAGTACGGTTAGGGGAAACAGGGAGGCATCATGGGACAGATGATGAGTTCTAAACGGTGCGCTGGCTACGCAGTGTGGCTGGTCATCATGGTTTGGACGATGTCGTCGTCGCCCAACTCCTGGGCGGCGGGGGAGAAAATGGTTTTCGGCTACAGTGCCATCGCGGGAGCCCAGGCGGTTCCCTGGGTTGCCAAGGAAGCCGGCCTATTTGAAAAGCACGGACTCGATTTGACTGTGATCTATCTTGACGGCGGTTCGAAGGCGACTCAAGCAATGATGTCGGGAGATGTGCCGATCGCGCAGATTGGCGGCAATGCTCCCATCGTGGCGCGCCTCAAGGGCGGTGACGTGACCATCATTGCCGGTGTTATCAATGTTCTGGCGTACAGCTTGATCGTCAGTCCTGAAATTAAAAAGCCGGAGGATCTTCGAGGCAAGAAATTAGCGGTCAGCCGCTACGGCTCGAACTCGGACTATGCCACGCGCAAGATTCTTGTTAAGTGGGGTTTGCGTCCGGACCGAGATGTTGCCATCCTCCAAATCCCGGGCGGGCAACCGACCCGCCTGGCAGCTCTCCAAAATGGCCAGGTCGCGGGTTTGGTCGCGCAGCCCCCGGTCACGAATCTGGCACGCAAGTTTAAGCTTGGTATTCTCGCCGAGCCGGACGACTTTGGCAGCGCCTATCCCAACACGCCTGTAGCCGCACCATCGCAGTACTTACGAGAAAAACGCGACACCGCCAGGAAATTCATGCGCGCGTTTGTCGAAGCGATCTATATTTATAAGACCCAACCCGATTTTAGCAAGAAAGTCATCGCCAAATACATGCGCGTTTCAGACCCGGAAGCCGTCGATGATAGTTATCAGTTCTTTTCCCGTCTCGTTCCGGCCAAACCTTATCCACCGCTGGATGGGATCAGGGAGGCTCTGTTGGAGTTGGGAGAAAAGGATGCCAAGGCCCGCAAAGCACGACCGGAAGATTTCGCTGATATGAATTTGGTCA
>Ga0214473_10009731_pt1 | contig 11348 bp, 6 predicted proteins | sample RVTome_7_FD_203509 | JGI IMG/M metagenome (GOLD analysis project Ga0214473, IMG submission 203509) | Soil microbial communities from uranium-contaminated site in the Upper Colorado River Basin, Wyoming, United States - RVT98D197 | ecosystem: Environmental > Terrestrial > Soil > Contaminated >...
CAGCTCGTGCTGGGCAGAGCCCACCTCATGGTGGTGCTTCTCGACGGCGACGCCCATCTTGGCCATGGCACCGAGCATTTCGCTGCGCATGTCCTGCGCTGAGTCCTGCGGCGGCACCGGGAAGTAACCCTTCTTGGTTCCGATGTGGTGGCCGAGATTGCCGCCTTCGTAAGCGGTGTCGGTATTGATCGGCAGCTCGACCGAATCGAGGCGGAAGTTGGTGTTGTAGGGGTTGGCCGCGTAGCGCACGTCGTCAAACACGAAGAACTCGGCCTCCGGGCCGAAGAACACCGTGTCGCCGATGTTCAAGGCCTTGACCAGCCCCTCGGCCTTCTTGGCGATGCTGCGCGGATCGCGGTTGTAGGGTTCGCCGGTCAGCGGCTCGAGCGTGTCGCACACGAGCACCAGCGTCGTCTCGGCGAAGAACGGATCGATGCAGGCCGAGGCCGGGTCTGGCATCAGGTTCATGTCGGATTCGTGGATTGCCTTCCAGCCGGCGATCGACGAACCGTCGAACATGATGCCTTCCGCGAACGTGTCCTCGTCGAACGTCGTGATGTCGACCGTCACGTGCTGCCACTTGCCGCGTGGGTCGGTGAAGCGAAAATCGACGTATTTCACGTCGTTGTCCTTGATCATCTTCAGGACGTCTTTAGCCGTGGTCATGGAATGCAGTCCCCTTTATTGACGCCGCACGTGAGCTTGCCTGTGACGGGAATGTGGTCAGATGGCATCGAGTCCGGATTCCCCCGTTCTGATCCGGATCGCTTCTTCGATATTGGAGACGAAAATTTTGCCGTCGCCGATACGCCCGGTCTGGGCGGCGCGGCGGATCGCCTCGATGGCTTTTTCGACCAAGTCGTCGCCGAGCACAATCTCGATCTTCACTTTGGGAAGGAAGTCAACGACGTATTCCGCGCCCCGGTAGAGCTCGGTGTGGCCCTTCTGCCGGCCGAATCCCTTGGCCTCGGTCACGGTGATACCTTGAAGCCCGACCTCCTGGAGGGCCTCCTTCACCTCGTCGAGTTTGAACGGCTTGATGATCGCCTCGATCTTCTTCATCGATTCCTTCTCCGGACCCGGCGGTGCACCCTCCGGGCCAGCCTACCGTTAGCAGGTCCTGTGCCAAGCACCCGCGGAGGCGAATTCGGCGCCGAGGTCGCGGTGTTAGGGGCTTGGCTCGGAACTGGCGGAAAACTGGGCATCAATGGCATGCCTACAGGTTAGGCTGTTCGCCTAGGAAATATGCAGGGGATTTGACCGTCCGTGAAGGGGCTTCAGCCCGTCATTGCTGCGGGCGAGTGCGGCCATTAGGGTCGCAACCGGATGTTTGAATTGCTCACCAATGCCGAAATGGCCGAAGCGGACCGCCTCGCGATTGCCGGCGGTACGCCAGCGTCCGTGCTGATGGAGAATGCGGGGCGGGCGGTCGCCGATGCCGTGCAGGCGCATCACGCGACCGCGCGCCGCATCGCGGTCGTCGCCGGGCCCGGCAACAATGGCGGCGACGGCTTCGTCGCCGCGCGCATCCTGGCGCAGCGCGGCTGCGCCGTGCGGGTGCTGCTCGCCGGCGATCCGGCGCGGCTCAAGGGTGATGCAGCCGCTGCGGCGGCGCAATGGGACGGCGCGACAGAGGCGGCCGAGCCGGCCGGCCTCGCCGGCGTCGATCTGATCATCGACGCATTGTTCGGGGCCGGCCTCGATCGCGCGGTCGAGGGGCCGGCGCGGAGCATGATCGAGGCGATGAACGCGTCGGCTACGCCGGTCGTTGCCGTCGACCTGCCGAGCGGGATCAATGGCTCGACCGGCGCGGTGATGGGTTGTGCGGTTCGGGCGGAACGGACGGTCACCTTCTTCCGCCGCAAGCCGGGGCATGTGCTGCTGCCCGGGCGGCTGCATTGCGGGCCGGTCGAGGTGGCCGATATCGGCATTCCGGCATCAGTGCTCGAACAAGTGCGGCCGCAAACCTTCGCCAACGCGCCGGGCTTGTGGGGCGGCGCGTTCCCAATTCCGAAAATGGACGGCCACAAATACACCCGGGGCCATGCGGTGGTGGTGTCGGGCGGGCTCTCGTTCACCGGAGCGGCGCGGCTCGCCGCGCGCGGCGCGCTGCGGGCGGGAGCCGGCCTCGTCACCATCGCCTCGCCGCCCGATGCGCTGGCGGTCAACGCCGCGGCAAGCCTCGCCGTGATGGTTCGCCGCGTCGATGGCGCTGGCGAACTGGCGGACTTCCTGTCCGACCGGCGGCGCAACACGGTGGTGCTCGGTCCCGCCGGCGGGGTCGGTGGGCCGATGCGGGAAATGGTGCTGGCGGCGCTTGCCGGAGAGCGGGCAGTGGTGCTCGACGCCGATGCGCTGACGAGCTTCGGCGAGGACCCCGCTGTCCTGTTCGCGGCGTTGAGCCGCCGATCGGCAACCGCCGTGCTCACGCCGCACGAAGGGGAGTTTGCACGACTCTTCAAGCGTGCCGGACAAGCGCCTGAAAACGGATCAAGACTCGCGCGCGCACGGGTGGGGGCTCAGGCGGCCAAGGCAATCGTGCTCCTGAAAGGGCCGGACACGGTGGTCGCGGCGCCGGACGGTAGGGCCGCCATTGCCGAGAACGCGCCGCCATGGCTAGCGACCGCGGGCGCCGGCGATGTGCTGGCGGGCTTCATCGCCGGGCTTCTGGCGCAGGGGATGCCGAGTTTCGAAGCGGCCGCCGCAGCGGTCTGGCTGCACGGCGAGGCCGCGCGGGAGATCGGTCCAGGATTGATCGCTGAAGATATTTCCGAAGCCGTTCCAGAGGTTTATCGGAGGTTGTTTGTAGATTTAGCGAGGATCGCGTCGCGCCGTTCGGCCAACACGCCCTGACCGCCGCGGCCCGAGTCAGGTCACCTCGAACCACGCGGCCATGCCGGTCTCCTGGTGCTCCAGCATGTGGCAGTGGAGCATCCATTTGCCGGGGTTATCCGCGACGAAGGCGATCCGCGCCGACTGCATCGCCTCGACCAGCATGGTGTCGAGCCAATACGGCTTCCAGCCATCGTCCAGCCGGCTGAGCAGGCGGAAATGGTGGCCGTGCACATGCATGCCGTGGGGGAAGGCGGTCCGGTTGATGAAGTTTAGCATCACGGTGCGGCCGCGCCTGACCGAGAACATCGGCGGGCCGTCGTGGCCCGAGGATGCCATTCCCGCGAGCGTCCAGATGCGCGCCGACGGATCGATGCCGTGGCCGGGAACGGCGCCGCGCCCGGGACCCATGCCGGGGCCCATCGTGCCGCGCATGCCCATCATTGCCATCATGCCGCCGTCGAGCGGCACGTCGAGCCGGAAGGCGCCGTGGAACTCGATCCGCTCCGGCAGCGGGTTGGCGGGCAAGGGCCGCACGTCCCCACGGGGCGCCGGGCGGCTTGGCGCGCCTGTGTCATAGGCCATCTCGGCGATCGGTACCTCGCCGCGGTTGTGCTCGATCAGGATCGGCGCCCTGGCGCCGGGGCCGAGCGTCGCATCGACGAACAGGTCGACCCGGCTTCCCGGCGCCAGCATGACTCGTCCGTCGCGTGCAGCGAACGGCTCGGCCGGCTGACCGTCGATCGCCATCACCATGGCGCGGTGGCGATCGATGCGCACCGGCATGACCCGCGCGTTGGCGGCATTCACCAGGCGCAGCCGCAGCCGTTCGTTGGTCTTGACCGGGATGGTCAGGCGCGGCGTACCGTTCACCGTGAAATGTCCGCCCATACGACCGCCGTGAGCGGCGTCGAAGAACGAGCGGAAGGTCGCTTCGTCGACGGCGCTCGCTGGCGTCAATCGCCAGTCGTCGAGCACCAGCAGGACGTCGCGATCGATGTCGACCGGCTCCGGCTCATCGACAATGAGCACGCCGTAGAGGCCGCGCGCGAGCTGCTCCGATGAGTAGAGGTGCGAATGGTACCAGAAGGTACCGGCGTCGGGTGCGACGAAGCGGTAGTCGAAGCTGTTGCCCGGCGCAACCGGCATTTGCGTGAGGTGCGGCACACCGTCCATGGCGTTCGGAAGCCGCAGGCCATGCCAATGGATCAGCGTCGGCTCCGGCAATTCGTTCACCAACCGGACCTTGACCTCCTCGCCGCGCTTCACCCTTAAGGTTGGTCCGGGCACAGTGCCGTCGTAGCCCCAGATCGCCGTGGCCGGCCGATCCGGCGCCAGGAGCTGCGCCGTTCCAGGCCGGGGACGGATGACGCGGAAACCGTCCGCGGCCGTTTCGGCCGCGAGGCGCGGGGGAATTGTCATCGCCAGCGCCGACGCGGCGGCGCCGGTCAGCAGTCTGCGGCGTGACAGCGGGTGTAAGGTTGGCATTGCCGGCTCCGGCAAAAACACTTTCAACTATTTGAATGTGTATACGGCTGTTTCAAGGTGCGGCGACTGTGGACAACGTTCATACCACCTACCAACGGGCGCCCATTGAGGGGGCGCAAATCCCGCCTATTTTTATGGTGCGCCAGCGCTGCCGCGTGATATAAGCCGCCGCCCGCCATGGGTTGCCGGGGTTTCTTGCGCCACGGCACGGCGCGGGGTTTCTCATGATCGCTCTGCCGGATACGATCGGGGCGTCCGGTGCAGGGGCGGCGGTCCAGGGCCGGCCGGCGCAGGGATAGTCCTTTGCGGGCGTGGCGGAATTGGCAGACGCGCTGGATTTAGGTTCCAGTGACGCAAGTCGTGGGGGTTCAAATCCCTCCGCCCGCACCACGGGGGACCTCAACCGGTCGCGTGACTGTTCCTCAAACCCTGCCGCACGCGGTACGGCGCGGCGGGGAGACACCGAAAGACGAAGATCGACGCCATGCAGGTGACCGAAACCATCAATCAGGGCCTAAAGCGCGAGTACCGGGTTGTCGTCACCGCCGCGGATCTCGGCGCCAAGGTCAACCAGTATCTAAACGACCTCAAGAACCGCGTCCGCCTCAACGGATTCCGGCCGGGCAAGGTCCCGGTTGACCACCTCAAGCGCCTGTACGGCCGCGCGGCCATGGCCGAGGTGATCGAGACCACCGTCCGCGACGCCAATGCCAAGATTGTCAGCGAGCACGGCCTCAAGCTGGCGGCGCAGCCGAAAGTGAACCTGCCGGAGGAGCAGAGCGCCATCGAGGGTGTGATCAACGGCCAGGCCGACCTCGACTACACGGTCGCCATCGAAGTCATTCCCGTGATCACGTTGACCGACTTCAAGGACATCGCGCTGGAACGGCCGGCCGCCTCGGTCGCCGAGGCGCAGGTGGAGGAGGCGCTTGCGCGCATCGCCGACCAGAACAAACCCTATGCGGCCAAGGCGGACGGCGCCAAGGCGGAGCAGGGGGACCGGGTGACGATCAGCTTCACCGGCACCCTCGACGGCAAGGCTTTCGAGGGCGGCACCGGCGAGGACATCGTCGTGCAGATCGGCTCCGGCGGCTTCATTCCCGGGTTCGAGGAGCAGCTGGTGGGACTCGGCGCCGGGGAGACCCGCACCGTCACGGTGACGTTCCCGACCAACTATCTCAACGCCGAACTGGCCGGCCGCGAGGCGGTCTTCCAGGTCACCGCAAAGGCCATCGAGGCTGCGGGCACGGTGACGGTCGACGACGTGTTCGCCACCTCGCTCGGCCTTGAATCGCTCGCCAAGCTGCGCGACGCGGTCAAGGATCGGCTGCAGCGGGAGAATACCGCGGTGTCGCGCCGCAAGGTGAAGCGGGCGCTGCTCGATGAGCTCGACAAGCGGCACAAGTTCGAGGCGCCGGCGACACTGGTCGAGGCCGAGTTCGATAACGTCTGGCAGGCGATCACCGGCGACCTGAAGCAGCAGAATCGGACCTTCGAGGACGAGGGAACGACCGAGGAGAAGGCGCGTGAAGAGTACCGCGGCATCGCCGAGCGGCGCGTGCGCCTCGGGCTGGTGATCGCCGAAATCGGCGACAGGAACGGCATCAGTGTTTCCGACGAGGAGGTCTCCCGCGCCGCGGTGGAACGGGCCCGGCAGATTCCGGGGCGGGAGCAGGAGGTCTGGAACTACTATCGAAAGAACCCGGACGCGCTGGCGAGCTTGCGGGCGCCGATCTTCGAGGAGAAGGTCGTCGATTTCATCCTGGAACTCGCCAGGGTGACGGAGAAGCAGGTCTCGCGCGAGGACTTGTACAAGGACGACGAAGGCGCGGCGGACGCCGCGATCTGACACGGGCCGCTACTTGCGGCGGGAACGCCGAGCGCGTAGCCGGGGTGGAGGGCATCATGTGGTCGATTCTTCGATCCGCCGCACGCGAGCGCCTGCGCCGGCGGTGTTCGTTCTGCCGGCGCGACGCCGATGCGGTGGAGCGTCTTGTCGCCGGCGCGTCAGCGTATATCTGTGATGCCTGCGTCGCGATCCTGCAGCGGGAGGGCGGGTTCACTCCGCCCGATCCGGATCGCCGGCGCCCAACCTACTAGGTGGTCTATGCGCGATCCCATCGATACCTATATGCAGTATCTCGTCCCCATGGTGGTCGAGCAGACCAACCGTGGCGAGCGGGCCTATGACATCTATTCGCGCCTGTTGAAGGAACGCATCATTTTCATCACCGGCCCGATCGAGGACGGGGTGGCGACGCTGATCGTGGCGCAATTGCTGTTCCTGGAGGCCGAGAATCCCAAGAAAGAACTCTCGATGTACATCAACTCGCCCGGCGGCGTGGTCACCTCCGGCATGGCGATCTACGACACCATGCAGTTCATCCGCCCGCCGGTCTCGACCTTGTGCATCGGGCAGGCGGCGTCGATGGGGTCGCTGCTGCTTGCCGCCGGCGCCAAGGACCTGCGGTTCGCGCTGCCGAACGCCCGTATCATGGTGCATCAGCCGTCGGGCGGGTTCCAGGGGCAGGCCACCGACATCATGCTGCACGCCCAGGAAATCTTGAATCTGAAGAAGCGGCTCAACGAGATCTACGTCAAGCACACCGGCCAGCCGTTGAAGAAGATTGAAGACGCCCTCGAGCGTGACTATTTTCTTACCGCGGAGGCGGCCAAAGACTTCGGAATCGTGGACAGCGTCATCAACAAGCGAGCGGAAGAGCCTGCGGCGAAGCCCTGAGGCTGGCGCAGTCGGAGCCGGGAAGTCCGGCGCGATTCGGGCCGAATGGCAGCGGGCTTGCAAGGCGGTGGTATGCCTTGCAGCATGCCTTATTGTGGCCCGGCCCGGTGTTATCGTTAATCAAATCTTGATTGTCGCGCTGTTAGCGTGCTTCGCTAGGGTACGTTAACTTGCGTGCCTGGGATTTGGACCCGCCGGGGCTCAGGGCTACCGATTGTTAGGGGCGGCGTGAGGTAAAGTACGGCACTGCGGTGCCAGTGGTATCGACGGAGACAGGAATGAGCAAGGTCAGTGGCGGGGATTCGAAGAATACGCTCTACTGCTCGTTCTGCGGCAAGAGCCAGCATGAGGTGCGCAAGCTGATCGCCGGGCCCACGGTGTTCATCTGCGACGAGTGCGTCGAACTGTGCATGGACATCATCCGCGAGGAGAACAAGTCCTCGCTGGTGAAGTCGCGCGACGGCATCCCGACCCCGAAGGAAATCCGCAAGGTCCTCGACGACTACGTGATCGGCCAGGATCACGCCAAGAAGGTGCTCTCGGTCGCCGTCCACAATCACTACAAGCGGCTCAATCACCAGACCAAGCACAACGACGTCGAGCTGGCCAAATCGAACATCCTGCTGATCGGCCCGACCGGCTCGGGCAAGACGCTGCTGGCGCAGACGCTGGCGCGCATCCTCGACGTGCCGTTCACGATGGCCGACGCGACGACGCTGACCGAAGCCGGCTACGTCGGCGAGGACGTCGAGAACATCATCCTCAAGCTGCTGCAGTCGGCCGACTACAATGTCGAACGCGCGCAGCGCGGCATCGTCTATATCGACGAGATCGACAAGATTTCCCGCAAGTCCGACAACCCGTCGATCACCCGCGACGTGTCGGGCGAGGGCGTGCAGCAGGCGCTGCTCAAGATCATGGAAGGCACCATCGCCTCGGTGCCCCCGCAGGGCGGCCGCAAGCACCCGCAGCAGGAGTTCCTGCAAGTCGACACCACCAATATCCTGTTCGTCTGCGGCGGCGCCTTTGCCGGCCTGGAGAAGATCATCTCCGCGCGCGGGCGCACCACCTCCATCGGCTTCAGCGCCAAGGTAATTGCGCCGGAGGATCGCCGTGCCGGCGAAATCTTCCGCGAGGTGGAGCCGGAGGACCTGCTCAAGTACGGCCTGATCCCGGAATTCGTCGGCCGCCTGCCGGTGGTCGCCACGCTCGAGGACCTCGACGAGCCCTCGCTGAAGAAGATTCTGACCGAGCCCAAGAATGCCCTGGTGAAGCAGTACCAGCGGCTGTTCGAAATGGAGTCGATCGACCTCACGCTCGCGGAGGAGGCGCTCGGCGCCATCGCCCGCAAGGCGATCGACCGCAAGACCGGCGCCCGGGGCTTGCGCTCGATCATGGAGGGCATCCTGCTCGACACCATGTTCGACCTGCCGAGCCTGGAAGGGGTCGAAGAGGTCGTGATCTCGAAAGAGGTGGTGGAGGGGACTGCGCGGCCCCTCTACATCTACGCCGACCGGGCGGTGGGCGAAGTCACCAGCGCCAGTGCCTGACGGCGGGCGCCGGCGACGGGAGCCGGCCGATTCGTCCCGGCAGCGGCCGACCCTTCCCCGCCGGCCAGCCGAGTTTTCTCGGGTTTTTGTGCTTGCTTGACAGTGCCGTGGCCCATGGCCACCTATAGTCACGAGTGTTTCGCGTTCCGACACGCGCAACATTTTCCGGGTGGGAGTATGCCCCCGCTCTCCGGCGTACGGTCGCACCGCTGTGCGGCCGATTTCCCACCCGGCTCATCGGCACTCGTCCGGGCCGCGCTTCCGCGGGCCAGGTCGAGGGGCACAACAACAAGGACTGTTGGGCTATGACCACCAAGCCACGCCCTCCGCTGCAACCCGGCGAAACGCGCGCATTCCCGGTCTTGCCGCTGCGCGATATTGTCGTTTTCCCGCACATGATCGTCCCGCTCTTCGTCGGACGCGAGAAGTCGATTCGCGCGCTCGAAGAGGTGATGCGCTCGGACACCTTCATCCTGCTGGCGACGCAGAAGAATGCCTCCGACGACGATCCGGCCACCAGTTCGATCTACGAGGTCGGGACGCTGGCGAGCGTCCTGCAACTCTTGAAGCTGCCCGACGGCACCGTGAAGGTGCTGGTCGAGGGCGCAGAGCGCGCCAAGGTGATCCGCTACACCGACCGGGCCGAATACTACGAAGCCGACGCGCTGGTGCTGGCCGATGTGCTCGGCGAGCAGATCGAGGCCGAGGCGATGGCGCGCTCGGTGATCACCGAGTTCGAGAACTATGTGAAGCTCAACAAGAAGGTCTCGCCGGAAGTCTTCGGCGTGGTGCAGCAGATTCAGGACTATTCCAAGCTGGCCGACACGGTGGCCTCGCACCTGGCGGTGAAGATTTCCGACAAGCAGATGATCCTGGAGACGCCGATCGTCACCGAGCGCCTGGAGAAGGCGCTCGGGCTGATGGAGAGCGAGATCTCCGTTCTGCAGGTCGAGAAGCGTATCCGCACCCGCGTCAAGCGGCAGATGGAGAAGACGCAGCGCGAGTACTACCTCAACGAGCAGATGAAGGCGATCCAGAAGGAGCTCGGCGACGAGGAAGGCAAGGACGAGCTCGCGGAGATCGAAGAGAAGATCAAGAAGATCAAGCTCTCGAAGGAGGCGCGCGAGAAGGCCACCCACGAGCTCAAGAAGCTGCGGCAGATGTCGCCGATGTCGGCCGAGGCGACGGTGGTGCGCAATTACCTCGACTGGCTCTTGTCGATCCCGTGGAACAAGAAGACCAAGGTCAAGAAGGACCTCAAGCTCGCCGAGCAGATTCTCGACGCCGATCACTTCGGCCTGGAGAAGGTCAAGGAGCGCATCGTCGAATATCTCGCCGTGCAGCAGCGCGCCAACAAGCTGACCGGTCCGATCCTGTGCCTGGTCGGCCCACCCGGCGTCGGCAAGACCTCGCTCGGCAAGTCGATCGCGCGAGCGACCGGCCGCGACTTCGTGCGCGTGTCGCTTGGCGGCGTGCGTGACGAGGCGGAGATCCGCGGGCACCGGCGCACCTATATCGGCTCGATGCCCGGCAAGGTCGTCCAGTCGATGCGCAAGGCGAAGTCGTCGAACCCGCTGTTCCTGCTCGACGAGGTCGACAAGATGGGCGCCGATTTCCGCGGCGATCCGTCATCGGCCCTGCTCGAAGTGCTCGACCCGGAGCAGAATCACACGTTCAACGACCACTATCTGGAGGTCGACTACGATCTCTCCAGCGTGATGTTCATCACGACGGCGAACACGCTGAATATCCCGCCGCCCTTGATGGACCGGATGGAGATCATCCGCATCGCCGGTTACACCGAGGACGAGAAGGTCGAGATCGCGCGCAAGCATCTGATCCCGCACGCGGTCGTCAAGCACGGGCTCGATTCGAAGGAATGGTCGATCGACGACGAGGCGTTGCTGACCATCATCCGCCGCTACACCCGCGAGGCGGGCGTGCGCAATCTCGAGCGTGAGCTCTCGACGCTGATCCGCAAGGCAGTGAAGGAGCTCATCCTCTCCAAGAAGAAGTCTGTCAAGGTCACCGAGCAGGTCGTGGCGGATTACCTCGGCGTGCCGAAATACCGGTACGGCGAGATCGAGGCGGAGGATCTGATCGGCGTCGTCACCGGGCTAGCCTGGACCGACGTGGGCGGCGAACTGCTCACCATCGAAGCCGCGATGATGCCGGGCAAGGGCAGGATGACCGTGACCGGCAACCTGCGCGACGTGATGAAGGAGTCGATCTCGGCGTCGGCGTCCTACGTACGCTCGCGCGCGGTCGCCTTCGGCATTGAGCCGCCGTGGTTCGACAAGCGCGACATCCACGTGCACGTGCCGGAAGGCGCGACGCCGAAGGATGGGCCTTCGGCCGGCGTCGCCATGGTCACCGCCATCGTCTCGGTGATGACCGGGATACCGGTGCGCCACGACGTCGCCATGACCGGCGAGATCACGTTGCGCGGGCGGGTGCTGCCGATCGGCGGGCTGAAGGAGAAGCTGCTCGCGGCGGCCCGCGGCGGCATCAAGACGGTGCTGATCCCGGACGAGAACGCCAAGGACCTGGTGGAGATTTCCGACAGCATCAAGAAGCATCTCGACATCATCCCGGTGTCGCGCATGGACGAGGTGCTGGCGCGCGCGCTCACGCGCAAGCCCGAGCCGATCGTCTGGGACGAAGAGGCAAAATCGGCCGCCACCTCGGTCGCGACCGAGCCGCCGGTCGAGGAGGAGTCCTCCATCCTGACGGCGCAC
>Ga0214473_10009732_pt1 | contig 11348 bp, 11 predicted proteins | sample RVTome_7_FD_203509 | JGI IMG/M metagenome (GOLD analysis project Ga0214473, IMG submission 203509) | Soil microbial communities from uranium-contaminated site in the Upper Colorado River Basin, Wyoming, United States - RVT98D197 | ecosystem: Environmental > Terrestrial > Soil > Contaminated >...
TCCCGCTCACGTTGACTCAACTCGATTCTCTCCAGTCCCATCGGGCCTCCTGGCCCCCATAGAACCGGACATTTCTACTTTGCACAAACCGGACATTCTCACTTTGCGGCGACAAACGTGGTCAATCAATTGTTGATGGCGGCGAGTTGTGCTAGGATGGCGCGCTGGTTGCTATGCCGGAACACTATTTCCCCATTTTCGTTTTTGCGCTGCTGGCGGCGGCGTTTCCCGCAGTCACGCTGTTGATCTTCAAACTGCTTCGTCCCGATTCGCGCGGGGGCGGCGCGAAGCTTGAGCCGTACGAATGCGGCGTCCCCGCGGAAGGTGACGCGCGCGGGCGCTATTCGGTGCGGTTTTTCATTATCGCCATTCTCTTTGTCGTGTTCGACGTGGAAGTGATGTTCCTGTTTCCCTGGGCCGTGAAATACTCAGAGCTGGGGCTCTACGGCCTGGTGACGATGTTCGTTTTCCTGGGCATCCTGGTGGTGGGGTACATCTGGCTCTACAAAAAGGGTGCGCTGGAATGGGTTTAATCGCCCCGGGAGTGACGTTTTCGGCTCCGTTCGCAGCGGCGAACGGGGCTTTTTTTATGTCCGGGGTGGCACAGGCTTCTAGCCTGTGTGTTCGCGGACAGAAAGAGGCGCACAGGCTGGAAGCCTGTGCCACTCAGAGTGCCGCAATTCGTTGACGTGGTTTCATACCGTATGCTAAGAATTACGGTTCAATTCTCGCGGGCTGGAGCCTTCTGCGTGGCCCGCTTCGCCTGACACAGCATGGCCGACGAACCTTCGGAAAAACAGCCCGAAAAGCAGCCGGACAAGCCCGCAGAGACCAAACCCTCTGCCGCACCCGCGTCTGAGGCTGCTCCCGCAAGGCCCGCCCCGCCTGCGGCCGCGGCGAAACCCGCGGCTCCCCCGCCAAAGAAGGAAGATCCCTTCAAGCCGGTCGCGCTCGACAATGACCTGGTCAAGCGGCTGAAGGAATGCTTCGGCGATGCGGTCTGCGAGGCGTGGCTCGACCGCAAGCAGGCCATCGTCGTGGTCGCCGCGGAGAAGCTGGCCGAAATCGCGCGCCACTGCCGCGATGAAGAAAAGTTCAACCTGCTGACCGACCTGACCGCGGTGGACTGGCCGAAACGCGAAAAGCGTTTCGACATCATTTTGAATTTGTACTCGTTCGCGAAGAACGAGCGCCTGCGGCTGAAGGCGCACGCGGCCGGCGGGGAAAAAGTGCCGAGCGTCACCGAGGTGTGGAGCACGGCGAACTGGCTGGAGCGCGAGTGCTACGACATGTTCGGCATCGTTTTCGACGGCCACCCCGACTTGCGGCGCATCCTGCTGCCCGAGGAATGGCAGGGCCACCCGCTGCGCAAGGACTACGACATCCTGCAGCAGGACACCGCGTGGGTGAAAGAAAACCTGGGAATCGAGAGCGGACAGTAAATGGCCGAGAACCGCACAACCGGTTTCCCCAACGTCGATGCCACCGTGCTCGGCGCCGACGAGATCATCCTCAACATGGGGCCACAGCACCCCTCGACGCACGGCGTGTTGCGCGTGAAACTGCGACTGGACGGCGAACGAATTACCGGCTCGGAGTGCATCATCGGCTACCTGCACCGCGGCGTGGAAAAAATCGCCGAGCACCGCAGCTACCAGCAGTTCGCGCCCTACGTGGACCGGATGGACTACGTCGCGGCGGTGTCAAACGGGCTGGGCTACTGCGAGGCCATCGAAAAGTTGCTGGCGGTGGAGGCGCCGCCGCGCGCCCGCGTCGTGCGCACCATCCTCACCGAGTTGCAGCGCATCGCCAGCCACCTGGTGTGGCTCGGCACGCACGCGCTCGATATCGGGGCGCTGACGCCGCTGTTCTACTGCTTCCGCGAACGCGAAGAGATCCTGAAAATTTACGAGAAATATTGCGGCGCGCGGCTGACCACGCACGCCTTCCGCATCGGCGGGCTCCAGTACGAAACCTACGACGGCTTCGAGCAGGAGGTGAAGCGCTTCTGCGACGACTTCGACCGGCGCATTGATGAGTACGAAGCACTGCTCACCACCAACCGCATCTGGCTGGAGCGCACCAAAGGCATCGGCATCCTCACCGCCGAGGAAGCGATTGATTTCGGCGCCACCGGGCCGATCCTGCGCGCCAGCGGCGTGAAGTGGGACATCCGCAAGGCCCTGCCCTATGCCGCGTATGACCAGTACGATTTTGAAATTCCGACGGGGAAAACGGGCGACACCTACGACCGGTACCTGGTCCGCGTCGAAGAGATGCGGCAGTCGCGACGCATCTGCCTGCAAGCGATCGAAAATATTCCGACCGGGCCCATCATGGCCAAGGTGGGTAAAGTGCTGAAGCCGGCGCCGGGCGAGGTCTATCACTCGATCGAGGCGCCGAAGGGAGAGCTGGGCTACTACGTGGTGAGCGACGGCACCATCCAGCCGTACCGCGTGCGCGTGCGCCCGCCGTCGTTCATCAACCTGTGCGCGTTCGACAAGATGGTGCGCGGGCACCTGGTGGCTGACGTCGTGGCCATCATCGGCACGCTCGACATCGTGCTGGGGGAAGTGGACCGCTGATTTTCTGAAAGTGTTGATGCGATGATCCAAGACCTCATCCAGTTCATGCTGCGGCACCTGTGGCCGCTGGTTTTCGGGGTGGTGATTGTAGCAGTGCTGCCGCTGCTGGCCGGGTACGTCGTCCTGATGGAGCGCAAAGTGATGGCCGACATGCAGGCGCGGCTCGGCCCGATGCGCGTGGGCCCGCACGGCCTGCTCCAGCCCATCGCCGACGCGGTGAAGCTCCTGATGAAGGAAGACATCACCCCCGACAAAGCCGACCGGTGGATTTTCTGGCTGGCGCCGCTGATTTCCGTCACCGCGGCCATGGCTGCCTACGCAGCGGTGCCGTTCGGGCCGGTGTTCCAGGTCGCCGACCTGAACGTCGGGCTGCTGTTCATCACCGCGGTGATGTCGATGGGGATTTTCGGGATCATCCTGGGCGGCTGGTCGTCGAACAGCCATTATTCGCTGCTCGGGGCGCTGCGCAGCTCGGCGCAGGTGATCAGCTACGAGACGGCCGTGGGCTTCGCGATCGTCAGCGGCTTGCTGCTGGCGGGCACCCTTTCAATGCAGAAAATTGTTCAGGCGCAGGCCGAACAGCAGGTGTGGTTCATCTTCCTCGCGCCGGTGGGATTCTTCCTGTACCTGGTGGGCAGCATCGCGGAAACGAACCGCGCGCCGTTCGACCTGCCCGAAGCGGAATCGGAATTGGTCGCCGGTTATATGACCGAATACAGCGGCTTCCGCTGGGCAATCTATTTTCTAGGCGAGTACGCGGCGATGATTATGGTTTCGAGCATCGCCGTGACGCTCTTCCTCGGTGGATGGATGCGGCCATTTCCGAACGTCAGTTGGCTGGGCTTTCTCGATTTTCTGCCCGCGGTGGTGACGCTGGGAGTGGCGGGCTATTGCTTCTGGCGCGCGCCGCGGCAGCCGGTGCAAATCCAGAAGGTGGTGATGGCGCTGTTCGGCGCGGGAGTATTGCTCGTGGCCGGGGTGCTCGGCTGGGCGGCCTCGCTGCCGGAAACGATGACCGAGCGCGGAGGCATTCTGGGCGCGTTCTGGTTCTTGCTGAAAGTGTTCTCGTACATCTACGGGTTCATGTGGGTGCGGTTCACGTTCCCGCGGTTCCGTTTCGACCAGTTGATGCGGCTGGGCTGGCACATCTTGATCCCGCTGTCGATCGTGAACGTGGTCGGCATCGGCACGGCGCTGGTGCTTGCCAAGCAGATGCACTGGCCGCGGTGGTCGGCGATTTCGTTAACGACGGCCGTCACGCTGCTGATTGCCGCGTGGCTGGTGCACCTCGAGCTCGAGCGGACTTCGCCCGCAAGCGGCGGCGCAGAGGCATAGAAGCGTGAGTTTGGATCAAATCTTTTTCTATTTTTTTGGCGGCATCGCGATCCTGGGCGCGGTCCTGACGGTGACGCGCCGCAACCCGGTGCACAGCGCCGTCTTCCTGATTACGGCGCTGCTGGCCACGGCGGGCATCTTCCTGCTCCAGCGCGCCGAGTTTCTGTTCGCCGCGCAAATCATTTTGTACGTCGGCGGGATCATGGTGCTGTTCATCTTCGTCATCATGCTGGTGGATATTGACGTGGCGCTGCGGCGCGTGCAGTTCACCCGGCAACGCTGGGTGGCCTTGCTGCTCGCGCTGGTGCTGGGCGCGCAGGTGGCACTGGCGTTGTGGATGGGCCGCGCCGGCTTCCGCCTGCCGCCCGCACGGCCCGCGTCCACGGAGGGCAACACCGAGCTCATCGGCAGGGTGCTGTTCCAGAGTTATATGCTGCCGTTTGAAATCGCGTCGATCCTGCTGCTGGTGGCGCTGGTCGGCGCAGTGATGATGGCCAAGAGGAAGACGTAGGAGCGATGCGGCGATGATCCCGACCAGCCATTACCTGTTCCTGAGCCTGATGATGCTGACCGTCGGCATCATCGGCGTGCTCACGCGCCGCAACGTCATCATTATCCTGATGTCCATCGAGCTGATCCTGAACGCGGTGAACATCAACCTGGTGGCCTTCTCGCGTCACTTTGGCACCGTGGACGGGCAGATTTTCGCGCTGTTTGTGATTACGGCCGCGGCCGCGGAAGCCGCGGTGGGGCTGGGAATTATCATCGCGTTTTTCCGCAACCGCGAAACCGTGCTGGCCGATGAAATGGATCTGTTGAAGTGGTGAAATGCCGACTGAATATTTTCTACAACACATCTGGCTGATCCCGCTGTTCCCGCTGGCGACGGCGTTTCTGATGCTGCTCATCGGACGCCAACTGCCGAACAAGGCGGTGAGCGTGCTCTGCGTGGGCAGCGTCGGCGTTTCTTTTGTCTATTCGGCCGGGGCGTTTCTGCAATTGATCGCGCGGCCGGTGGAGCAGCGCGTCGCCGAAGTGGTTTTGTTCGACTGGGTCCCCGCGGGGCCGTTCCAGACGGCAGGCGGCGTGGTAAAAGATTTCGTCGCGGAATGGGGCCTGCTGCTCGACCCGCTTTCCGCCGTGATGATCCTGGTGGTCACCGGCGTCGGATTCCTGATCCACTTCTATTCCATCGGGTACATGGGCCACGAAGGCGGCTATTACCGCTTCTTCGGCTATATGAATTTGTTCATGTTCTCGATGCTCACGCTGGTGATGGCGAATAACCTGCTGCTGATGTTCGTGGGGTGGGAAGGCGTTGGACTGTGCAGCTACCTTCTGATTGGTTTTTATTTTTTGCGCAAATCGGCCGCGGACGCAGGCAAGAAAGCGTTCATCGTCAACCGCATCGGTGACGCCGGCTTTTTGCTGGGCATCTTCCTGATTATTTCGCTGTTCGGCACGGTGAAATTTACGGAGCTTTCGCCGCTCATCGCCGCGGGCGGCGCGACCACCTCACAGATGACGGCGATTGCGCTGCTGCTGTTCGTCGGCGCCACGGGAAAATCGGCGCAGATCCCGCTCTACGTCTGGCTGCCCGACGCGATGGAAGGCCCCACGCCGGTCAGCGCGCTGATCCACGCGGCGACGATGGTCACCGCGGGCGTCTACATGGTCGTACGCAACAACGCCATCTACCAGCAGGCGCCGATGGCGATGGAAACCGTGGCCATCATCGGCGCGCTCACCGCCATTTTCGCGGCTTCGATGGGCCTGGTGCAGAACGACATTAAGCGCGTGCTGGCCTATTCGACCATCAGCCAGCTCGGGTACATGTTCCTGGCCTGCGGCGTGGGCGCTTACATCGCCGGCATCTTCCACCTGATGACGCACGCGTTTTTCAAGGCGCTGCTCTTCCTCGGCTCGGGCAGCGTGATCCACGCGATGTCGGGCGAGCAGGATATGCGCAAGATGGGCGCGCTGTGGACGAAGATCCCCACCACCGCGAAGACGATGTTCGTGGGCGCGCTGGCCATCGCCGGTATCCCGCCGCTCGCGGGATTTTTCAGCAAGGACGAAATCCTCTGGAAGACGTTTTCGCGCGAAGGGGAGCTTTTCTTCAAGCTGCTGTGGGTGACCGGGGCGATCACTGCGGCGATGACGGCGTTTTACATGTTCCGGCTCGTCAACATGACCTTCTTCGGCAAGTCGCGGGTGGACCATGAGGTTGAGCACCACATCCACGAGTCGCCGCGGACGATGACCTACGTGCTCGTCGCGCTGGCGGCGCTCTCCGTTATCGGCGGCTGGGTGGGGATTCCGGCAGCCCTGGGCGGCGGAAATCAGTTTGAGCACTTTCTCGCGCCGGTGATCGCGGGCCAGGGTGGCGAAGCGCACGCTGCGGCGGGCGTGGCCGAAGCGCACCACGACCCGATGGAGTACTTGCTGATGGTGGTCTCGGTCGCGCTGGCGTTGGGCGGCATCTGGCTGGCGCGGTTCCTCTACGTGCAGCGGGCAGAGTTGCCGGAGCGAATGGCCGCGTCGTGGAAAGGGCTCTACCAGCTTCTGTACCGCAAGTACTACATGGACGAAATCTACGACGCGGTGTTCGTGAACCGCACAAAGGACCTGGGCACGACGCTGTCCGCGTTTGACGCGACGGTGATTGACGGCATCGGCGTGGACGGCGCAGCGTGGTTCACGCGGTTTACCTCGAAGATCTCGATCTGGTGGGACACGTGGATCGTGGACGGGCTGGTGAACCTGACGGCGATTGTGGTCCGGATGATGAGCTATCCGACGCGGCTGGTGCAGACCGGCGTGGTGGGGAACTACGCGCTGCTGATCGTCCTGGGGCTGCTGTTTTTGCTCGGTTATTCGCTGCGCAACCCGGTGCAGAACCTGTTGCAAAACGTCTTGCGCTGAAAAGCGAGGGTGGAAGTGATGGAATTCTTTCAAGAGCACATCCTGAGCGTGGTGCTGTTCACGCCGCTGGTCGGGGCGATCCTCGCGCTGTTCATCCCGCGCGAGATGGGCAACGCGCACCGCGTGGTGGGGAACCTTTTCGGGTTCCTCGGTTTCTTCGTGTCGATCCCGCTGGTGTGGTGGTTCAACGCCGGGATTCCGGGCTACCAGTTTGTCGAACGGGTCAGTTGGATCCCTTCGATCGGCGCCGAATACCACGTGGGGATTGACGGCATCAGCTTCGTGCTTCTGATGCTGACCACCTTCCTGGGAGCGATTGCGATCCTTTCTTCGTGGAACGCCATCCAGCACCGGATGAAGGAGTACTACATCCTGCTGCTGCTGCTGCAAACGGGCATGATCGGCGTGTTCGTTTCGCTGGATTTCTTCCTGTTCTACGTGTTCTGGGAAGTGATGCTGGTGCCGATGTATTTCCTGATCGGCGTGTGGGGCAGCGAGCGGCGGCTCTACGCGGCGATCAAATTTTTCCTCTACACGTTGGCGGGATCAGTGCTGATGCTGCTGGCCATCCTGGCGATTTACTTCAACCACGCGACGATGAGCGGCGGGCAGTATACGTTCAACATCCCGGTGCTGCTCGAGTCCACGCGGCAATTCTCCGAATCGCTTCAGATCTGGCTGTTCTGGGGGCTGTTCTTCGCGTTTGCGATCAAGGTGCCGATGTTCCCGTTCCACACCTGGTTGCCCGACGCGCACACCGAAGCGCCCACCGCGGGGTCGGTGATCCTGGCGGGCGTCCTGCTGAAGATGGGGACGTACGGCTTCCTGCGCTTCTCGGTGCCGATGCTGCCCAAGGCGGTGACCAACCCGACGATCATCACCGCGATGATCACGCTTTCGCTGATCGCCATCGTTTACGGCGCGCTGGTTTGCATGATGCAGAAGGACATGAAAAAGCTCATCGCCTATTCGTCGGTGAGCCACCTGGGCTTCTGCACTCTGGGCATCTTCGCGCTGACGCCGATGGGGCTGGAGGGCAGCATCCTCCAGCAGATCAACCACGGGCTTTCGACCGGGGCGCTGTTCTTGATCGTCGGCGTGCTCTACGAGCGGCGGCACACGCGAATGATTTCCGAGTTTGGCGGGCTTTCGACGCCGATGCCCAACTTCGCCACCGTCTATCTGATTATCAGCCTGGCTTCCCTGGGGATGCCGCTGCTGAACGGTTTCATCGGCGAGTTCATCATCCTGCGCGGCGTGTTCGAGGTGAACAAGATGTGGGCGGCGTGGGGCGTGCTGGGAATCGTGCTCGGGGCAGCGTACCTGCTGTGGCTTTACCAGCGCACAATGTTCGGCGCGGTCACCAACCCGGCCAACGAAAAACTGCCCGACCTGAACGCGCGCGAGTTCGCGACGCTGGTGCCGCTGGTGGTGCTGTGCTTCTGGATCGGCATCTATCCGAAACCGTTTTTGAATTACCTGAAGGTGCCGGTGGAGCAGATCGTCCAGCGCGTGAACCCGGACTATTACAACGCGCGGCGTTCGAAGTTGCCGGTCACCTTGCCCGCACCGGCCGCCAAGGCGGCTCCGGCGGCGGTCCCAACGACCGCGAGCGAGGGGCAGCCCAAATAGGCGAGCGCGATGTTCACTCCATTCTTCGATCCGCGCGACTTCCAATTGATCCTGCCGCAGGTGATGCTGGCGTTTTTCGGGATGGGCATCCTGCTCACCGACTTCCTGCTCGAAGCGCGGCACAAGTGGATGAACGCGGTGATGGCCATGGTCGGCGTTTTTTTCAGCGGCTACGCCCTGTGGCGGCTGAACGATGCGTTGCTGCTCCAGCGCGCCGACGCGTTCATCGGCTTCAACAATTCCGTCCTGGTGGACCCGTTCTTCATTTTCTTCGGCTTTCTATTTCTGGCTGCGACCGCGCTGGTGATTCTGCTCTCGGTGAAATATCTGGAGATTGAAGGCGAGCACCACGGCGAATACTACGCGCTGATGCTGTTTGCCGCCGTGGGGATGATGTTCCTGGCCTCGGGGCAGGACCTGGTCGTGCTGTTCATCGCGCTGGAGACGATGGCCGCCAGCTTCTACGTGCTCACCGGCTTCCTCCGCCGGGACCGGCGCTCGAACGAAGGAGCGCTGAAATACGTGCTGCTGGGCGCGTTCAGCTCCGGCATCCTGGCCTACGGGTTCTCGATTCTTTACGGCGTTTCCGGTTCGACAAACCTGCAAGCTGTGCAGGCGGCGGTGGCGATGCGCCCGCCGGGCGACGCGCTGGTGCTGCTGGCGCTGGTGACCACCGCCACCGGGCTGTTCTTCAAAATCTCCGCGGTACCCTTCCACCAGTGGGCGCCGGACGTCTATGAAGGGGCGCCGACTTCGATTACCGCGTACGTGAGCGTGGCGTCGAAGGCCGCAAGCTTCGCGCTGCTGCTGCGCATCTTCCTGATTGTTTTCGGGACGGCGCGCGCCGACTGGGAATGGCTGCTGGCCGCGGTGGCGCTGGCCACACTGACGGTGGGGAACTTCGCGGCGCTGACGCAGACCAACGTGAAGCGGCTGCTCGCGTACTCTTCGATCGCGCACGCGGGCTACATGCTGCTGGGGCTGGTGGCGGGGAACGCGACCGGGTTGAAAGCGATGGCGTTTTACCTGCTCATCTACACGTTCATGAACATCGGCGCGTTCGCCATTGTCATTCTGATGCGGCGGCAGGGCTTGATCGGCGATGAACTGGAAGACTTGAACGGCCTCTACTACCGCAACCCGGCGGCGGCGTTGCTCCTACTGGTGTTCATGCTTTCGCTCGCAGGCATCCCGCCGACAGCGGGATTCCTCGGGAAATATTTCATCTTCCAGGCGCTGATTGAGACGCGGCATTACACGCTGGCGGTGTTCGCGGCGCTGTACGTCGTGCCAGGGCTTTACTACTATTTCCGGCTCATCGTGCATTCGTGGATGCGCGATTCGCGCGACGCGGTGCAGCCGCGAATGTCGGTGGCGCAGGGCATCGTGTTTGCCATCACGGCCTTTGTCTCGCTGGCCGGCCTGCTCTACGCGCAGCCCTTCGTGCAATTCGCGGCATACGCCTTCAGCTTGAACCGCTGATCCGCTGCCGTTTGGACATCTCCTTCCTGAGAACCCTGCTAAAATCGGAGCGGGACGAGTATGACCGCTGAAAAATCACCGAAAGGGATGGACCCCACCAAGAGGCAGTTTGCGATGGCGCTGGACCTGCCTTTTATGTTTGTGGGAGCGGTGGTGGCGGGAGGACTGTTCGGTTACCTCCTGGACCGCTGGCTGGGCACGGCGCCGGTCTTTCTTCTGATCCTCGGCGCTTTGGGTTTCTATGCGGGGTTGCGCGAGTTGAGGCGTCAGGTGGACGATGTGGCTGGAAAAACCAATGGAAATTCAGGCGTGGAGCCTCCCAAAGATCCGCCCACGGCGGGCTGAGCTGCTGACTCTCGGGCTCGGCTTGGCGGGCGCGGCGCTCGCGGCGTGGCTGTGGTCGCCGCGGGCGGGGGCAGGTGTGGCTGCGGGAGGCGTCCTGGCCTGGCTGAACGGACGGTGGCTTGACGAAGCCACCCGCGCCATTTCCACCTTGGCGGCAGCGCAGTCCGACGCCGAAAAACCGAGAGTTTCGCCGTGGGTGTATGTGAAGTTGTTCGCGCGCTACGCCTTGATCGGGGTCGTCATCTATGTTATGTTTTCGCGTTTTGCGGTGCCGGTAGTGAGCGTTTTGGCGGGCCTGCTCTCGCTGGGAGCTGCGGTCATCCTGGACGGGGCGTACGAAACGGCCGTTCGCGCAAAGTAATGGAACATCACAATACCTTTCTGACGGAACTGGTCAACCAATGGTTCGGCCCGGCGGTCGCCGCCCTGCTGAACGCGCTCGGCATCCATCCGCATGACCCCGCCTACCCCATCCCCGAATTCTCCGTGATGTCGGTGCTGGTTGCGCTGCTGGTGGTGGTGTTCGTGCTGTGGCTGAAGCCGAGGCTTTCGGTGGAACGCCCGGGAGCGACGCAGCAGGTGGTCGAGGTCATGATGACGAACCCGCTGCGCTGGGGCATCCGCGATTTGCTCGAAGACAACACCGGGCACCACGGGCAGAAATATCTGGCCATGGTCGGCACAGTGACTGTGTTCATCCTGGCCTCGAACTTGATCAGCGTCATCCCCGTGTTTTCTTCGCCGACGGGCCAGCCCAGCGTGCCCCTGGCCTGCGCCCTGCTCACCTTCGCCTACTTCAACTGGCAGGGAATGCGCCAGCACGGCGTGTTGGGTTACCTGAAGCACTTTTGCGGGCCGGTCTGGTGGATGGCCTGGCTGATTTTTCCGGTTGAGATTGTGAGCACGTCCGCGCGCATTCTCTCTCTCACGATGCGACTCTGGGCCAATATGTTTTCGAGCGAGCTGATTTATTTTTCGATCCTGGGGCTGTTCCTGTCGCCGACGGCGGCGCTGTGGGACAAGAGCCCCGTGCTTGGCGGCCTG
>Ga0214473_10009733_pt1 | contig 11346 bp, 13 predicted proteins | sample RVTome_7_FD_203509 | JGI IMG/M metagenome (GOLD analysis project Ga0214473, IMG submission 203509) | Soil microbial communities from uranium-contaminated site in the Upper Colorado River Basin, Wyoming, United States - RVT98D197 | ecosystem: Environmental > Terrestrial > Soil > Contaminated >...
ACTTTACTTAGTAAAAAGACTTACTAGTTAAATGGCTGAGCAAGTTTCTATCCGCATACCGGCCCATTCAAACGAAGCCGAAGAGAGTGTCCTAGGGGCGCTTCTTTTGGATAAAGACGCAATTATTGCCGTCGCCGAATTTTTGACTCCTACCGATTTTTACGACGAGAGGCACAAAAATATTTATGAATCTTGCCTTGAACTTTACGAGGAAAGAGTTCCCATAGACGTTTTGACCGTTGCCGAGAGACTGAAGAAAAGAAAGGTTCTTAAACGCATCGGCGGGGCCTCGTACTTGGCCGGACTAACCAACAAAGTTCCCACGGCGGCCCACGTTGAGCATTACGGCCGCATTGTCAAGGACGCCTCAACCAAGCGTGCTTTAATGACGGCGGCAAGTAAGCTTCTTGATTTTTCCTTGGACGAGGGACTTAAAGCCGATGAGCTATTGGATAAAGCCGAAGCCGAGATTTTTGCTTTGACCCAAAGACACCTCTCGAGAAGTTTTACGCCGGTAAAAGAGGCCCTGGCCGAGAGCTTTGATAGGCTTGACGAGCTTCATAAACAGGCGGAAGGGCTTCGGGGGGTGCCAACAGGATTTAAAGATTTGGACGATACCTTAGCCGGAATGCAGAAATCAAATCTTTTAATCTTGGCATCGCGTCCCGGTATCGGTAAAACTTCTTTGGCTCTTAATATTGCCCAAAATTTAGCCGTTAAACATAAAAGGCCGGTTGGATTTTTTTCCCTGGAAATGAGCAAGGAGGAGCTGGTCGACAGGCTTCTTGTCGCCCAGGCGGATATTGATGCCTGGAGACTAAAGACCGGGAAACTGACCGAGGATGACTTTACCAAGCTTTCTAACGCCATGGGAGAGCTGGCCGAGGCCCCGCTTTATATCGACGACACGCCGGCACTATCCATTCTTGAGATGAGAACCAAAGCCAGAAGACTCCAGGTTGAAGCCGGAATAGACCTTTTGGTTGTTGACTATCTTCAGCTTGCACGCTCAAGACAACTGGAAAACAGGGTTCAAGAGGTTTCGGAAATTTCCCAGGGACTAAAGAATTTAGCCCGCGAGTTAAAGATTCCTATTTTGGCCATCTCACAGCTCTCTAGGGCCGTTGAGCAAAGAGGAGGACAGAAAAAACCCCAACTGGCGGACCTTAGGGAGTCGGGGAGCATCGAGCAGGATGCGGACGTAGTCATGTTTATCTGGAGGGAAGAAGAAGAAAATACGGAAAATATTAACCTTGATATCGCCAAACACAGAAACGGCCCCCTAAAAAGCCTCCAACTTTTCTTCAAAGGGGACAGGATTAAGTTTTACGGAAGAGAAACCAAGAGGGGAAAATAAAACTTATTTTATTTCAAAAAGAAGCTCCAGGTATTTGACATTGTCGTCGGAGAGTTCGTAGGCCCCAGCCATTTCTGAAAGCGTTCGCTTTCTTATTTGAGAAGGGGTTTTGGAAAGAACAGCCGTGGTGATGTCAAATCCGTCAATCTTGGCCGACGTGGCCATGGCCAAAGCCACTTCAACCGCCCTATCTAGAAGCTCTCCTTCTTCTTCCGAAAAGAAGCCTCTTCTTTTGGCTCGATAATAGTCAGAAACGCTGTCCTCGATGGCAAAAAGAGCCAGTTCTTTATAGTCCTTTAGAGTAACTTTTACTTCCATTCCCATTTTCTCGGGTCAGGCGGTGTGCCGAGGAAAGGAGTCGAACCTTCATGAGGTTTTACCCTCACGAGTTTTTGAAACTCGCGCGTCTGCCATTCCGCCACCTCGGCTTAGGCTTCAATTATACCAAAGAATGGGGTAGAATACGCAGATTATGTCTTTATTTGACCCCAGAGTTAGTCGACTTGCAAAACTTTTGGTTAATCAGTGTGTAGAAGCAAAAAGAGGCGACAAGGCGATTATTGCGGCGGATTATGCCGCCAAGCCCCTGGTTAAAGAGGTTTACAAGGAGCTTCTTCTGGCTGGTGCCTCAGAAATTCGAGTCCATTATGATTTTGAAGATCAATGGTCGGCCCGTTACTATAGCGAATTAAACGAAGTGTTTTATAAATATGCTTCAGAGAAGCAACTGACTAATTTTCCAAAAACAGCACTTTATGAAATTAAGAATTCCGATATCTGGGTTGCAATCAGGGCGACTGCCAATACCCGGGGTTTGACGAATATCGATCCGGTAAAAATTTCAACAAGAGCGAAAGTGGTTAGGCCCCTTATTGACTGGAGAGTCGAGAAAACAAGATGGATCATTACCAATTTTCCGGTCGAATCTTTGGCCCAGGAGGCAGATATGTCCCTCTCCGATTATGAAGATTTTGTTTACGCAGGAACCATTGGTATTAACTGGAATAAACTTTATGAAGAGCAGGAGAAACTCAGGAAGATTGTTGATAGAACCAGAGAGGTCCAGATTGTCGGTAAAGACACCGACTTAACTTTAAATATTCAGGGTCGAAAGGCCGTCAATGGGTCCGGACAGTTTAATATGCCGGACGGAGAGGTTTTTACGTCGGTTGTTGAGGATAGCGCCGAGGGTTTTATTTCTTATACCTACCCCGCGCTTTATAGCGGCAAAGAATTTCATGAAGTAAGACTTGAATTTAAGAAAGGAAAGGTAGTTTCCGTAACCGCAACTAAGGGGGAGAAGGATTTGAATAAAATTTTGGACATCGACCCGGGAGGAAAATATATCGGTGAACTTGGGATTGGCAACAATTTCAAGATTGATAGGTTTGTCAAAGATATTTTGTTCGATGAAAAAATCGGGGGAACCGTTCATTTGGCCCTGGGGAAGGGTTATAAAGAAACCCTCAGCAAAAACAAGTCGGCCCTGCATTGGGACATGATTAAAGATCTAAGGGAGTCAGGAGAGCTTTGGTTTGACGGCAAACTGGTTCAGAAAAACGGCAAATGGCTGATAAAATTATAAAGACATGATATCTGCAACCGATTTAAAAAATGGGATAACCTTCTTGCACTACGGTAAGCCGTACCAGGTTATTAAGTATTCTCTAATAAAAATGGGTAGAGGAGGGGCGGTTGTAAAAGTCACCGCCAGAAATCTCGAGACAGGCTCCATAGAAGAAAAATCTTTCAGTTCCAATGCGGCTGTTGACGAGGTCAATACCTACAAGAAAAAACTCCAATATCTTTACAAAACGGGAAACGGGTTAATTTTTATGGACCCGACCACCTATGAGCAGACCGAGATTCCACTTACGGTTTTGGGAGAGGCAGCCCTTTTTCTGAAGGAGGGGGAGACCGTCGATGTTCTTTTTTGGGACGAAAGACCCATTTCCTGTGAGCTTACCCCCAACGTGACTTTGGCGGTTGCGGAGTGTGACCCGGGGGTTAAAGGCAACTCGGCCACCAACATCTATAAACCGGCAGTTTTGGAGAATGGGCTAAAACTTAAGGTGCCTCTTTTTATCAAAAAGGGCGATCGTATTAGGGTGGACACGAGGACAGGGGAATACCTCGAGAGGGCAAAATAAAATATTAAAACCTGCGGTTTCAGGAGAAAATCCACCAGAAGGCCAGGAGTACGGTTATAACCTGAGTAATGAGGCCGGGGATAATCGGGATATCTACCTGGATAGACTTTTGAAATTTAATCCACTTTTTAATAATTTCACTCCTCATATTTAAGAAGAAATAGGGTCCTTCAAGAATGTCCGGAAGAACAGCCACAAAACAGGCGACCAAAATAGTAGCCGTCCTCCCCCAGTCGGGGAGAGCCCTTGAGGCAATAAAACCCCCCAGAGCCAAAGAGGCGGCGACATCCGCAATAACAATATAAGTACTTTGTTTGCTGGGGCGTCCGTATTTTTCGGTTTCGCTATTTAAGTGGGGGTTCCAATGCGGGACCTTTTCCAAAATAAAATGGCTAGCAAAGGCTAGTGGTATTGCCAGGGCAGGATTGACCACCTTGGTTGCAATCGCCGCCCCCACGATGACGTGAGGCGTTTCCAGCACGGTAAGAATTATCTTAACTTCCTATTCAAACTATGTCAAATGAATCCACCTGTTATAAGCAAAGCTTGCGGCTACGCCTAAAGCGAAGCTTGCAACAGTGAAACTGTTATAATTGGAAAGTATGATAGGCAGTATTGTCACGACCCTTGCCGGAATAATTCTTTTCCTTTTTTTGTTTTGGAGGCGCCTGAAAGAAGATTATCCTTCAAGTCAAATATTCACAACCGCTTTTTATGTTTTAGCCGGAATATTATTGGGTTATCTTGTCTCTTTAAGAGTTTCCCAGTTATCTTGGTTCTGGATAGAACTGGTTGGGATAACTCTCGGTTTTGGTGTGGGCATACTTCGGTATAAATTTAGATTCTTCGAGGTTCTGGAGGCACTCACCTTGGCGCTTCTTCCTTGGTTGGGGCTATTTTTTCTAAGAGACTCAATTGACAACTCTTCCCTTGCTTCTTTTCTTTCCTTTTTTGCGGTTACCTGCCTAATAACCCTTTTTGCATTCTTGGATTCCCACTATAAAAACTTTAGTTGGTACCGGTCCGGAAGGATTGGTTTTTCGGGACTGACCACCTTGGGAACTCTTTTTCTCGTAAGAGCCGCGTTTGCTTCCTTTTTCCCTTTTGTGATATCCTTTGTGAAATACGAAGCAATTTTATCCGGGGTAGCCGCTTTCGTCTTTTTTCTCGCAACATTCAATTTGGCCAGGTCAACCTAAATGGACAACAAAAGGAAAAATACCAAGCCCAGAATCGCTTTTCCGGCATTCGTTCTTTGGCCGTTAGCCCAATTTTTGAAAGGCCGCCTGGCCCTTTTGGAAAGAAGAAAGAAGGAGATTGAAAAAGAGGATCCTTTTAAGGATACGGATAGAATCGTCGACAATGCCTCGCCCGACACGGAAGCTGCCGAGCAATTCGGACATGCAAGAACTTCCGCAATCAGAAAAACGCTGCAAAGAAAAATTATCCTCACAAAAAAAGCCCTAACTAGAATTAAAATAGGCAAATACGGAATTTGTGAGGATTGCGGGCTTTTGATAGATACCGATAGACTGATGGCCTACCCCGAAGCGACTCTTTGTGCGCGCGATGCGGCCAAAAGAGAAGGGAAATAAACTTCTTCAAAAAGTGGAACCTAAGATAATTTACGAAGACACTAACCTCCTGGTTTTGGATAAACCCGCCGGATGGATAGTTAACGAAGCGTTAACCACCCAAAACCAACCGGTTCTACAAAGCTGGCTTTCGAAAAGAGATTATCCCTTGGCAAAAAGTAGGGAAGAGAGAAGCGGTATTGTTCACAGACTCGATAAGGAGACGAGTGGGATAATTCTTGTTGCCAAAACCAAAAGTGCCTTCGAAAGCCTCCAGAGACAATTTAAAGAGAGGAAAGTAAAGAAAACCTATTTGGCCTTGGTGCACGGGGCTCTAAATGAAAAAGTCGGGGAGATTGAGGTGCCGGTAGGAAGGCTTCCTTGGAGAAGAGACAGGTTTGGGGTTTTAGCGGGAGGAAGAGCTTCAAAAAGCTCTTACAACGTAGTGGCTGAATATCAAAAAGAAGGGGAGGGGTTTAGTTTGGTTGAGGTCACACCCCAAACAGGAAGAACTCACCAAATCCGTATTCATTTTAAGTATTTGGGACATCCGGTTGTCTCCGATGAGTTTTATGCGGGCAGAAAAACTTCCCGAGGGGACAGAAAGTGGTGTCCGAGGCTTTTCCTTCATGCCTCAGCCATTGAATTTTTTCATCCCGAAAGAGGCCAAAAAGTTAAGTTCTCCTCGGGTTTAGCGGCTGATTTAGCCGCAGCCCTTATTACCCTTGAAAAGCTTCGTGAAACAAATTAAGCTTGATAAGCAATGTCCTTTCCCGAACTTGCCCTTCTTCTGGTAGTGGCCGCAGCCGCAGGAGTTATCGCCAAGGCGGTTAAACAGCCTCTTTTAGTCGGATACCTTTTTGCGGGGCTATTTTTGGCATTTTTTGGGATAATTAAGGATTTTACGGCAGTAGCCACCTTAGGAAAAATTGGTGTTGCCCTTCTTCTTTTCCTGGTGGGGCTAGAGATGAACATCAGGGAGCTTCCCACGATAGGCAGGGTGGCGCTTTTGACCGGTTTGGGACAAATAATTTTTACTTCGATTATTGGCTACCTGATTGCTTTTGCGTTGGGATTTGGGGTCTTGCCTTCTTTATATATCGCCGTCGCCCTAACCTTTTCTTCAACCATTATCATCGTTAAGCTTCTTTCGGAAAAGGGGGACATGGGTTCGCTTTACGGGAAAATTGCGGTTGGATTTCTCCTTGTCCAGGACTTTGTTGCGGTTGTCATCTTGATGTTTCTTGGGGGGCTAGGGGGAGGGGAGGCAACCTTCGCCCAATTTCTTGTTATCGGAGTTAAGGCTATAGCCCTCTTGGCTTCTGTCTGGTTTCTTTCCAAGAAAATTCTTCCCACCCTTTTTGACAAGTTTGTTGCCTCCTCCCCGGAAATCCTTTTCGTGGGGTCGATTGCCTGGGCTCTTGGGGTGGCGGCCTTTGTCGGGGGACCCCTCGGCTTTAGCTACGAAATAGGCGGGTTTTTGGCCGGGCTGGCCCTTTCAAACCTACCCGAGCACTTAGGCATTGCTTCAAAAACCAGGCCCCTCAGGGACTTTTTCCTGACGATATTCTTTCTTACCTTAGGAACCCAGTTACTGGTCAGGGGCATAGCAGTTGTTATTACGCCGGCAATAATATTTTCCCTTTTTGTTTTAATCGGGAACCCCTTAATAGTCTTAATCATCATGGGAGCAATGAGATACAAAAAAAGAACCTCTTTCTTGGCATCGGTGACGGTTGCCCAGATTTCCGAGTTTTCTTTTATCCTCATGGCCATGGGGCTATCTTTGGGACATCTTTCCCAGACTGACGTGGCGACCGTTATCGTCGTCGGAGTGATAACCATGACTGTCTCAACTTATATGATATTGGGTTCAGATAAAATTTTCCTTAAGATTAAAGACATCCTATCCATATTCGAAAGAAAAAATACCCACGAAACTGCCCTTTTGGAGGAAAAAATATATAACGACCACATCGTCTTAATAGGTTCTGGCAGAATGGGGAAGGCATTAATTTCATTCTTTAAGAAAAAAGGTCTTTTTTATCTTGTGGTTGACCATAACCCCAAAGTTTTTGCCTATCTTTCGGCGGAGAAAGTCCCCGTTCTTTTGGGGGACATCGACGACCCCGAAATTAAGGATTTGGCCAAGATGGATAAGGCCAGGATGGTCATTTCCACAATTTCAAATACGAACGATAACATGAGCATTCTTGAGTATGTCAGGAATCTTACTAGAAGGCCCCTGGTTATAACCAAAGCCACTTCGAAAGCGGATGCCGTGAGAGAGTATGAAGCGGGAGCCGCCTTCGTCCTTCTTCCCGAGGTAATTGCCGGAGAATATTTAAGACATATCTTTGTTGCCCACGGAGTATCGGAAGAAAGAATTAGAAAAATGGGCAAAGGCCATTTTAATAGGTTACTGACCAGTAAGTAAAATTACGACATGTCTCCTGCCGTTAGAAGAAAAAGATTAAATCGCTTCAAAGAAAAAAAAACCGGTTTTGGCTGGTTTAAATACACCGCTTTATTTTCGGCTGTTTTTATTCTTGGTCTGGTTCTTGCTCTTCAAACCATGTTTTGGGACGGGAAAGCCAAGGTTGCCAGCGCCATTGCAACCAAAAAAGGAGACATTATCGTTTTGGTTTTTGATCCCATTGGGGAAAGCATTACCAACATCATCGTCCCCGGCGCAACCCAGCTTAAGGTTTCAAGACAGCTGGGAATATTTAGGGCAAAAAGCGTCTGGCAGCTTGGAGAAAACGAGGGCCTTGGCGGAAAACTTTTGGCCGAGACCATAGTCAAAAACTTTAATTTTCCCGTAAATTCCTGGGGAGAGGAGAATTTAAGGGGTTTAGCCGGTGGCGAATTTCTTGCCATTTTAAAGTCGGTTTTGGTTCCCGGCAAGACAAATTTGAAAGTAGGGGACAGGATTAAAATGGCCATTTTTTCATTGAGCGTCAAAAACCCGAAACGCGTTAACGTTGATTTAAAAGAGGGAAATTATCTAAGAAGGACCAGACTGGTTGACGGGGATGAGGGATACGTGATTTCGGGGGCGGGTCTTGAAAAGCTTCTGCCTCTTTTTTCGGAAAACGGCATTTCCCAAAAGAACCTCAGGGTAGCAATTTTAGATTCAACCGGCGGGGCAGGAGGAGTCGTCAATGAGCTTGGTACCACTCTTGAGGTCATGGGTTTTAAGGTAGCGGCGGTTACCCGCAAGGCGGTTCTAGACACGGATTGTACGTTTAGAACAAAAGATGAAGAATTGGTTAAAAAAGTTTCTTCTGTCTTTTCGTGTGCGCACGAAAAAGGGGAACCCGAGGGCAACTTTGATTTGGAAATAACGCTTGGAACCTCCTTTGCAAAAAGATATTAAATTTCTTCCCCCTCTTCCGGTTCCATCACCAAGTCTTCTTTCTTACTGACCAGCTCTGGAGGAGTGAAAGAAACATAGTCGACTCTTTCGGGAGAAAAAGAGGGAACGTCGGCAAGCTCTTCCGCTCTTTTTACCTCTTTAATGAATATCTTGACGTCGTCCGACTGGGTGGATTTAATAAATACCTTATAAATATTGCCGATTGTAATAAACCTTCTTAATCGGGCCGAAAGGTCATCCGGGAGTCTGCCTATATATTTTCCGTCGGCTGTTATTACCGATATCCTGTGGGCCCCTTGGCTGAACTTGACTTCATCTCCGGCATCCAATTTGGAGATGAGAGAGGGGTCTCCGAGATAAAGAAGCGATACCATTTTGGTTTTCCCGGACTCTTCCAAAAAAGCTTCTGCCGATATAACCGCCGTTTGCAGAGTTTTACCGCCTGCCCCGTTCTTCCATTTCTTTAAGGCCTTGGAAGCGATTGAGTTAAAAGGGTCAATTCTAAGAACCTTCTCGACAAGCAATTTGGCCTTTTTGATGTTTCCCAGCTCGGCGTGAGCCCTGGCAAGGCGATTTAAAGCATCGACATCTTTGGGGTCTTTTTTGAGGATTTCGTTATTGAGTTTTACCGCTTCTTTCCAGTTGCCGGCAAGTGCCTGGGCTACTGCTTTTTGGGCAAGGTCAATATCCATGGGCAAGAGTTTTTGCTCATTTGAGTATAGATGGGGAATACTGGCTGTCAAGTAGGTCTCGAAAGACTAATTTGGTGTATAATTAGCTTCGTATGAGCGGACATTCCCATTACGCCACAATTCACAGACAAAAGGAACTTAAAGATGCCCAAAAAGGGCAGATTTTTTCCAAACTTGCCAAGGAAATTGCAATCGCCGTAAAAAGCGGAGGGCCAGACCCGAACAGTAATTTCAAGTTGAGGGTGGCGATGGATAGGGCCAGGACGGCCAACATGCCCAAGGATAATGTCGAAAGGGCAATTTCCAGCGGTTCTACATCCGCTGCAAATCTCGAAGAGGCAACCTACGAAGGATTTGGCCCTTCGGGTATTGCCGTTATGGTTTCTGCGGCAACGGACAATAGAAATAGAACCAGCCAGGAAGTAAAAAACCTTTTCGAGAGAGCAGGGGGGAGGCTCGCAGGCCCAGGCTCCGTTTCGTTTAACTTTGAGAACAAGGGACTTCTGGTTATAGAAAAATCAACGGAGGCAGAGACTCAAATGCTGACACTGATCGACATGGGAGTAGAGGATATCGAGGAAACAGATGATGGGATCGAGGTTTATGTTTCGCCGGATAAACTAACGGAAACAAGAAAAAAACTTCAAGATGGAGGGTTTAGCATTACTTCGACCGAGCTTTTCATGAAACCCAAAAGTCTCCAGACAATATCGGATCCCTCTGAGGCCAAAAAGGCATTAAATTTCCTCGAGTCTTTGGAGGAGCACGAAGACGTTCAGAAGGTTTATGCAAATCTGGACATACCTGACACCGTCGTGTCCCAGGTAAGCCAATGAGCAAACGCAAAAGATTCGTAATAACTTCAATACTGCTTTCGCTTGGGTTTATTGGCATTCAGTTTCTTGAAAATCAATTTAGGTTTTATGCAATTGGAGGTCTAACCCTTCTGACCACCGTTCTTTTCTTCTGGTCTTTAAGGGAAGGAATAGGGAAGAATATGACAGTCCTGACTTTGGTTCTTCCCGCATTTTTTACGGCCGGAGTCGGAGTTTTCTGGTTTTTACTTCCCGCAAGTATTTTTGCCCGTCTTCCCATTATCATTTTTTACGGAGTAGGTATTTATGTACTTTGCCTAACAAGCAATATCTATAGCGTTGCCGCCATTAGGACGATTGCTCTTCTTCGGGCTGCTCACGGCGTAGGATTTGTACTCACTTTAGTCACTTCTTTCCTTGTTTACGATGCAATATTATCGTTAAGAACACTCCTTCCCATAACGGTAATCGCCGTTGCCGTTCTTTCTTTTCCGCTTTATCTTCAAGGTCTCTGGGCGACCAGTTTGGAGAAAGAATATACAAAAGATTTAGTCTATACGGCTTCCGTGTTTAGTCTGATAATGGGGGAGATTGCGTTGTTTCTTCACTTTTGGCCGGTGACGGTTGTTGTCGGCTCGCTTTTTCTGACGGTGGCAATGTATATGCTTTTGGGGCTGGGGCAGGCCAAGATTGAGGGTAGGCTATTTTCGCAAACCGTCAGGGAATACCTCTTGGTAGGAGCCTTGGTTTTTTTGGGAATGTTTTTTGCCACCCGCTGGGGAGGCTAGGTTGAATATAATTCTGGAAAGTTTCAAAAAAAATATTGACACAGATAAAGTCGGGGAGAGAGGGGAGTAAAATACCCCATAATTTAAATTGCACTCTCGTCGGTCGGGTGCCAGTTTTCACAAATATTATAGGTAGTTTTCACAAATTGCGACGCAAGGTGCTTCCGAAGTAAAGCCGAAGACCAGCTTCAGGGAATATGATACTGTTTGATATACTGGCCAGGCTTAAAAACCCCTCTTTCTCTCCTTGGTTCTAGCTGTGGATAACTTATTATGGCGGCAAGCATGTGGTCAGGCATTTCCCCTTAAGAGAAGACCCTCGTTTCAAGAGGGGCCAGAGACATCGATCGTCCTTTTTAAAAGGAGACAGGTGTTTGCTATCTTAAAAGGGTTAACTGGAACCATATCAAAGAAACTCTAGTCCTCCGAGGGTTTTAAGGGAGACATCGGGACCAGGGGAAGAAGATTATATATTGTCGCACAATAATACTTTTACGACTAACCCAAAGGAGCGAGGGTGGAGGGCACTCCTCTTGCGTTCACTCCGGCCCGATACCTGGCACTTGATACACTATCCTTTTTTCTTATTTA
>Ga0214473_10009734_pt1 | contig 11346 bp, 12 predicted proteins | sample RVTome_7_FD_203509 | JGI IMG/M metagenome (GOLD analysis project Ga0214473, IMG submission 203509) | Soil microbial communities from uranium-contaminated site in the Upper Colorado River Basin, Wyoming, United States - RVT98D197 | ecosystem: Environmental > Terrestrial > Soil > Contaminated >...
TTTGATTTAGCGACAACTACGGTAGGGAAACCCGATACCTGGAAACGTTCGGCCGACACGATATCGATCTCGGCGTTGATCTTGACAAATATATTATCCACGGACATGGCGATCACCACGGGGTCGACATAAGTATTGGCGTCGAGCGAATCGCACCACTTGCACCAATCGGTGTAAAAATCGATAATCATCGGCTTGCCGGATTGTTCCGCTTTCCGCATCGCTACCCCGATATCCGTCTCAAAATCAATCCGGGTCGGCAACGGTTTCTTGCCGCCGCAGGAACAGGCCAGGATTGTCATTGTTAATATCAGATATGTTAATGGTAATTTCATCATGCCTCCTCGGCGGGAACTATCGTCTCTACAATCTCGGACGCTCTTTGACTCAGAAATTTATCCGCGTTCAAACGAAAGTCCAACAACTCCTCCTTTATCGGGAACATCCCTCTTAGATAAAATCCAGCGCCGATTTCAAGAGCGACGGTATTTCTTCTTCCTCGAGGGTGTTTTTTACCATTTCGGCGCAGATTTGATTTCTGGAGATGAAAATCAGCGCAAGTCGATCGTCGGTCTTTCTAAATAATTTTCCGGCCACGTCATCAAACCGCTTTCGATAATTCATAGACCAGATCGTCAATCTGCTTTTTGGATCGTTTCTCGGTTACGGCCACCATCAGGCATCCTTTCAATCCGAGCTTGAATTTAGCCATATCGATCCCCGGTATAATCCCCTTCTTCGAGAGCTTGCTTATCAGACGGCTGGGGGCGACAGGGGTTTCCACCACGAACTCTTTAAAAAACGGACCTTTGAATTTCAGGCAAAATCCGGGCAGCCCGGCGATCTGCTCGGCGGCGTAATGAGCCTTGGAAAGACAGAGCCGGCCCACCTTCTTCAATCCGTCGGGGCCGAGCAGCGACATATAGACCGTGGCCGCCAGCGCGCACAGCGCCTGGTTGGTGCAGATATTCGACGTAGCCCGTTCGCGGCGGATATGCTGTTCCCTGGTTTGCAGGGTCATGACATAACCGACACGTCCGTCCTTATCCTTTGTTCTGCCCGAGAGACGCCCGGGCATCCTGCGCAAGAATTCCCGTCGCGCCGACAGCAATCCGAGATACGGCCCGCCGTAGTTTAGCGATATCCCCAGAGACTGGCCCTCGGCCACCGCGATATCGGCGCCGAATTCGCCCGGGGGGGCGATGATGCCGAGCGACAGGGGATCGTAAATATCGATAAATAGCGCGCCGCTATTCTTGATTTCCCCGGCGACCTCGCCGACCCGCTCGATCTGGCCGAAGAAATTCGGGCTCTGCAATACGACAGCGGCGGTATGTCCCGACAATTTCGCTTTGAAATCAGAGAACTCGGTCAGGCCGTCAGACGCTTTTATCGATTTTATGGTTATATTCAGACCGGACAGATACGTTTTGACGGTTTCGATATAATAGGGGTTAACTGATTGAGATATCACGACCTCTCGCCGCCCCGTATGGGCGATTGCCATCAAAACCGCCTCCGCTGTCGCCGTCGCTCCGTCATACATCGACGCGCTTGTAACTCCCAGGCCGGTCAGCCTTGATATAAACGTCTGAAATTCATACATGGTTTGCAGCGTGCCTTGCGATACTTCGGCCTGGTACGGAGTATACGCCGTATAAAATTCCGGGCGAAGAATTATATGATCCACCGCGGCAGGCGCAAAATGATCGTAGGCGCCGCCCCCGGCGAAACATACGTCGATACCGGTATTTCCGGCGGCTATGGAACGTATCTCGCGTTCGAGTTCGAGCTCCGAAAGGGGCTCGGGGAGCGCCAGCGGTCTACGGAGCCGAAGACTGGCGGGAACCTTCCTGAGCAATTCCTCGAAATCGGAAACGCCGATTTCCTCCAGCATCCGTTTCCGGATCTCTGATGAATTAGGTATATAATTCATGGCTATTTTCCCAAAAGGGCGCCGTATTGGGCGGCGGTCAATAAACCGGCCGATTGGCCGGGGTTCGACATCCTGATCTTAATTATCCAGCCATTGCCGTAGGGATCGCTGTTAATCACCGAGGAGTCATTTTCCAGGTCTTTATTTGTCTCGATTATCTCTCCCGATACCGGGCTGAACAGGTCGGAAATAGCCTTCACGGCTTCGATCGTTCCGAACGGTTTCATGGATTCGACTTTGGTCCCGACCCGCGGGAGCTCGATAAAAACTATGTCGCCCAATTCGCCCTGGGCGTAATCGGTAATGCCGACAACGGCTACGTTGTTTTCAATCCTGACCCATTCGTGCTCTTTGGTATATTTCAAAATCTCGGGAATCACATCTCCTCCTTGGCCACCAGACCGGTATCCTCATCGATCTCCGCCTTTTCTAAAGCCAGAAATTTTTCCACAAACGAAATATCATATTTCCCCAAAATAAAATCGCTGTTCTTGAAAACCCTCCGGTAAAATTCGACGGTCGTGGGAATGCCCTCGACTGTGAATTCGTCCAGACAACGATTCATCCTGCTTATTGCCTCCTGACGGTCTTTGCCGGAAACGATAAGTTTAGCGATAAGCGAATCGTAATTCGGCGGAATTACGTAGCCGGCGTAGGCATGAGTATCAACCCTGACATTATGCCCGCCGGGGATATGAAAAGCAGTGATCTTGCCCGGAGCGGGCGCGAAATTGCGTTCCGGGTCTTCAGCGTTAATCCTGCATTCGATTGTATGTCCGGTAAACGTAATCTCCGACTGCGTTTTGCTCAATTTTTCACCGGCGGCCACCCTTATTTGTTCCTTAATAAGGTCGATTCCGGTGATCTCCTCAGTCACGGGATGTTCGACTTGAATCCTGGCGTTGACTTCCATGAAATAGAAATCGCCGCTGGAGTCAACCAGAAATTCGAATGTCCCGGCTCCTGTATAACCCGCCGCCCTGGCGCCGTCGATTGCCGCTTTGCCCATTCTCTCCCTCAGAGGCGCGGTGATTATGGGCGACGGGGATTCCTCGATCAGCTTCTGATGGCGTCGCTGTACGGTACAATCGCGCTCGCCGAGATGAATGATGTTGCCTTTCGTATCGGCCAGTATTTGAATTTCCACATGACGAGGGTTAGCCACGAATTTCTCGATATACACGTCGGGATTGCCGAACGCCACATTGGCCTCCGAACGGGCCGCGTCAAATGCCTTCTTCAGGTCTTCGGGGTTTTCCACGTATCTCAAGCCTCGTCCGCCACCGCCGGCCGCGGCTTTAACCATTACAGGATAGCCGATGCTTTCAGCCGCCGCCTCGGCTAATTTGATATTGAGCACTACGCCGCCGGACCCGGGGATTACAGGTACTCCGGCCCCGGACATGGTTTTTTTGGCCAGAGATTTGTCTCCAAGAGCCCTGATGACGTCGCGGTGAGGACCTATGAAAGCAAGCTGACAGGATTCGCAGATTTCCGCGAAATCGGGGTTTTCGGCCAGAAATCCGTACCCGGGATGGATAGCGTCGGCGTTAGTGATCTCCGCCGCCGATATAATCCTCCGGGGGTCCAGATAGCTTTCCCCGGGAGGGGCGTTGCCTATACAAACTGATTCGTCGGCGAAACGCACATGCAAAGAATCAGCGTCAACCTTGGAATACACAGCCACCGATCCGATACCAAGTTCTTTGCACGATCTTATAATTCTGAGGGCAATCTCGCCTCTATTGGCGATCAAGATCTTGTTGAACATTTTCCAGCATCCTATCCCGAATAATTAGCCGATAATATATGGTTTTTCAAGCCGCTATCAAGTATATTTTACAGGCAATCTCGGCGATTATGTCCCGCGGGCAGCGGCGCTTCCGGCCAAGAAAAAAGCCGGGTATTGCCCCGGCCCGCAATGAGATATTCTCCTTATCTTTTTCAAAAACTCAAATCCTCTTTTGCCTTGGAACCCTGGCCGAATTCGCTCCAGCCGCGGTCGGAGGCCGAGGTAATTCCTTTGACGCGCAGGTCGAAATCGTCAGGGTTGGAACACTGGGCCATGGCTTCCTCAAAACTGATAATACCGGCCCTGTAGAGGTTCATAATGGATTGATCGAAACTCTGCATTCCATATTGTATTGACCCCTGCTCCATGAAATCCAGTATACCCATTGTTTTTTCCGGATCTATAATGGCTTCCCTGATCGAACCGGTGGTTACCAGAACCTCCACGGCCGGAACTCGGCCAGGACCATCGCAGCGAGGCAGCAGCCTCTGGCATAAAATAGATTTCAGAGTGCCGGCCAGCAGCAAGCGTATCTGCTGATGCTGGTGAGGGGGGAAAAACGAGATTATTCTCGAAACTGTCTCCACGGCGTTCATGGTATGAAGCGTGGTCAAAACCAGATGCCCCGTATCGGCCGCGGTCAAAGCGATACTCATGGTATCCGCGTCTCGAATTTCACCGATCAGGATGATATCGGGGTCTTGCCTGAAGGCGTGTTTTAAGGCGGTCGCGAAACTCTCGGTGTCGCCGCCGACTTCCCTTTGCGAGATGATGGATTTCTTGTCCCGATAAATATATTCGATGGGATCCTCTATCGTCAGAATATTCTCGTGCCTGGTGTTGTTGATATGCTCGACCATCGAGGCCAGAGTTGTCGATTTGCCGGAACCGGTCGTGCCGGTCACGATTATCAGGCCGCGTTTATTGTTGGCGATATTTTTTATCGAATCAGGCAGATTCAACTCATCAAAACCGGGTACATTTGTATTTACTTGCCTTATAGCCACCCCGATCGTGCCTCGCTGTTTATAGAGATTAATCCTGAATCGTCCCATCTTGGATACCGACAGGGCCAGATCCATTTCCCGCTTCTTATTGAATTTTTCCTTCTGTTCGTCGTTCAGTATCTGCGAGAGGATCTTCTCCATATCGTCATGGAGAAGAATATTTTCGTCTATGGCCGTCAGTCTGCCGTCGATACGGACCATGGGGCGAATTCCGACACGGAGATGAAGGTCTGACGCGCGACGATTCTGCATTTCCTGCATCATCTGCTTGAAAATCATTTAACCCACCTCGTTGAAATATGGACATTTCGAACGTATTTCCACGTTCTAACCCTATTTCATTATATCGACATTCAGGAGGTGGTTATGAGTTCGGTTTAGCCCGGATCGACCAGAAACAGCGGCTGGCCGAACTCGACCGGCTTGGCGTTTTCCACCAAAACCTCGACAATTCGGCCGGATATTTCCGCCTCAATCTCATTCATAAGTTTCATAGCCTCGATAATGCAAACCACCTGCCCCTCTCGAATTACCTGTCCTATCTCGACATAAGGTTTGGCGTCAGGGGCCGGAGATTTATAGAATGTGCCGACCATGGGCGACTTTATCTCGATCAGATTGGTTTTGACCTCGGGCTTCTCCGGCGATTCGGTGGTGATTTCGATTTGAGAAAGCCGCTGCTCCGCTTTCGGAGGCGGGGGAATCAACCCGGGATTGCCGTTGTTATGGCCACTATGGGCAATTTTTTTTCTGATGCTCACCTTGCGGCCCCAACTGGAGACCTCCAGTTCATCAATATCCGAATCTTCGACAAGTTTTATCAGGGCTCTTATTTTTGATGGTCTCATTTTGTTTCTCCCGATAGCTTTCAGGTCAATCCGAGCTAAAGCTCGATAAGCTCCTTGGGTGATTTGGTCAAGATCTGTCCCCCCGATGCAGTTACCAGAACGTCGTCCTCTATTCGAACGCCGCCCCAGTTCGGAATGTATATGCCGGGTTCGATAGTGACGACCATCCCCTCCGCCAATATATCGGTGGAACGGGGATTCAGGCTTGGATTATCATGGACAACCATGCCTATTCCATGACCCAACCCATGACCGAAATAATCGCCGTAGCCGGCTTTCATGATTATTTCACGCGCCAATCCGTCGAGCCGACTGCAGGGCAATCCTGGTTTTACCGCTTTGCAGGCCTTCTTCTGGGCGGTTAGAACGACATTATATATTTTTTTCTGCTTCTCGGTGGCTTTTCCCAGTACGACTGTCCTGGTAATATCCGATGAATATCCCTGAAAAGCGCAGCCGAAATCCAGGGTGATGAAGTCGCCCTTTCTGATTTTCTTGGTGGACGCTTTCCCGTGGGGCATGGATGATCGTTGTCCCGAGGCCACGATCAAATCGAAAGAAACCCCGTCGGCGCCCTGCGCCCTCATATTATATTCCATCTCCAGGGCGATCTCTTTTTCCTGAACGCCGGGTTTGAGACGTCCGAGGATATCCGCGAACGCTTTATCGGCGATCCGAACCGCTTTTTTTATCTTTCGTATTTCCTCGCCGTCTTTGATTACCGAAAGCGATTCAACCAGGTTTTCGGTCGATTTGAAATCCGCCTTGGGCAACAGTTCCTTGAGCTTCTCCAGCATTTTGAGCGACATGAAGGCGGCTTCCACCCCGATTCTCGTCTTTTTTGAAAATTCGGGCATCTTGGGCAATTCCGATGTCAATTCGCGCTCGGTGATGACCACCTTGAGGTCTTTCACCTCTTTTTGAGCCTGAACAAGATACCGGAAATCGGTTAGAAAATAGCCCTTGGGCGGCACCAGCAGTATCATCGCATTGGAGCCCGTAAACCCTGAGAGATATTGGACATGGGTAATCTGCGTAATCAGCAGGCAATCGATCTTTTCTTTCTTGAGTAGATCGACAGCCTTTCTTATCCTTTGGTCAGTCATTATTATTCAGCCTTTTGGTCAAATCCTCGATCCGACGTTTCAATTCCGGATCATGCGGCTTTTTCTTGAGAAGATCATGATAGATCTTCAAAGCCTTGTTGTAATAGCCCTGGCGCGTGCAAATTTCGGCAAACGTCATAGTATCAAAACTGATTTCCTCGCCGGATGAACGCAGCTCTGCGGTCGGCTCGTTTTCGGCGCTTTCCTGCCGCGAACCGTTACCCTCATAATCTACCGATCTGATCGAAGGGAAAATGCTCTCGGCCATCAGCCGGCCATGGTCTGACCTGACCAGATCTCCTTTGGCCAGATGGATCCGCCCGAATAATATCCACCCGTTGATATGATCGGGGTCGCGGGCCAATAACCCGTTTATCAGCTGACTTGCCTTGTCAAGATCGCCGAGGCGATAAGCTAAATCGGCGCCTATCAGGAACAGATCGCTATCCGACACGCCATTCCTGATAGATTCGAGCGCCAGGGAAAGAGCGTCCTGAATCCGGCCTCTTTTGCCGATTTCATCTATTTCGTATGCCGAATAAATCGATTCGCCCTCTGATCGCATTGCCTTCCTTCGCTAATCGAATCAGGCCCCGCTTATAAAAAGTCGAAGCCGCTTTAAATTATACCCGAAAGGGGACGAAATTACTTTCGAGCCCCGGAGGTGGATCATAATTCAAACCGCTTGGCATTGTCAATTGAAATATTTGTCGTTTGGGCTAAGTTATTAATTATCAATATGTTATCGGTATTGATGCAATCGGGAATCGGTTATAAATCGAGCTTTTTAATTATCGAGCTGGTAGATTTGCCCCGAATCAGGGGAATTGTCATGATCTTACCTCCCAGTTCTTCGATAATATCGGCTCCGACTATTTCAGATATTTTATAGTCGGCGCCTTTGACCAGGATATCCGGTTTAAGAAGTTTGATAAGCCGTAAAGGCGTGTTATCTCCGAACCCGACAACCAGATCGACAGGCACGAGATAAGAAAGAAGCAGGGCTCTTTCGTTGAATCCGATAACGGGGCGGTTTTTGCCTTTGAGATGTCGGACGGATGAATCGCGGTTTAGCCCGACTATCAGATAATCGCCCAGGTTTCTGGCGGCGTCAAGATAAAGCGCGTGTCCGGAATGAATTATATCGAAACAGCCGTTGGTGAAAACGACTCTTTTATTCGTTAGCCTCAGTTTTTCGCGTATTTTCAAGGCGGCGGCTTGGGTGACTATTTTCGATCTCATTTGCGGTTATTCAAAGCTTCTATCAGCTCATTTCTGGTTATGCGGGCGGTTCCGAACCTGGCAACCGCCAGCCCGGCGGCCACGTTGGCGATGAAGGCAGCTTCCCGCATATTCGCCCCGGCGGATTTAGCCACGGTCAGGCTGGCGATTACGGTGTCCCCGGCGCCGGTAACGTCGAAAACGGTCTTGGCTTCCACGGGGATATCTGTTCTGGTGCGGTCTTTTTCAAAAAGGGTCATCCCCTTCTCTCCCCTGGTTATCAGAAGCGATTCGAGGTTCAATTCGTCAAGAAGCAGCCAGCCAACCTGTTCGAGTATTTTATCGCTGGTTATCCTCTTGCCGGAGATGAAACCGGCCTCGTGGTGGTTGGGCGTAATGACCGATACGTTGCGATAATTCTTAAAATGGACTTCTTTGGGGTCCACGGCGATAAACTTGCCGGCCTTGTTAGCCATCGATATCAAACCGGAAAGAAGCTGGTAGGTAATGACTCCCTTGCCGTAATCCGATATTATTATGCTATCGAGGTTCGGCAATTCCCTTTCCACGGTAGCCAGAAAGCGAGCGGTTATCTCCGGACTGATCTCGTCGGTAATCTCCCGGTCGATCCTGACCACCTGTTGACTGCCGGCGACTATTCTGGATTTCACGGTCGTGGGCCTGCGGGGATCGATAACCAGCTCCGTCTCATAAAGCCCGTTTTGCTCCATGACAGTTTTGAATTGCTCTGCAAAAGGATCGTCTCCGACAACGCCGAGGAGCAGCGATTTTCCGCCCAGCGCAGCGACATTGGCGGCGACATTGGCGGCTCCGCCGAGGTTGGCTGTCTCTCGCGTTACGCTGACAATCGGCACGGGGGCCTCGGGCGAGATTCGTTCCACCTCTCCCCAGAGATATCGATCCAGCATGATATCGCCCAGGACCAGCACCCTTACGTCGGAAAAGCGGTTTGTTATTATTTCGATTCTATCTTTTTCCATCTACGTCCATTTTAAAAACCTTGACATGAAAAGGAATTATATTAAAATTCATTGTCTCAGGCAACAGGTTTTGACCAATCGGGTTTTTAGTAAAGAAAAAAGGAGAGATAATGCAACAAAAACCGCGACAATTGAATATAGAATTGGGGGAAAAAGAGTCGGAGGGGATCTATTCCAACCTCGCCTTGATAGCTCATTCACCGCAGGAAATTATAATCGATTTCGCCAGGGTTATGCCCGGCTCCCCGAAAACCAGGGTGCTCTCGAGAATCATAATGACGCCGGCTCACGCCAAGATGCTCCTGAAGGCGCTCGAGGATAATGTCAAGAAATACGAGGCTCAATTCGGCCAGATAAAAATCCAGGGCGAGCCCGATAAAAGCATAGGATTTCAGGCCGCCAAATGAAAAAAGGATATTTTACTTTCGTCTTGCATTCGCATTTGCCATATGTACTGGGCCACGGCAAATGGCCTCACGGAACCGATTGGCTGAACGAGGCGGCCGCGGAAACGTATATCCCGATTCTCTTAGCCTGCGATAGACTCGTTCAAAAGGGAATCTCGCCCAGGCTGACGATCGGCATTTCGCCGGTTTTATGCGAGCAGCTTGCTCATGATTCGTTTAAAACGGAATTCTCGCAATATTTAAGACAGCGTATCGAGGCCGCCGGTAATGACGCCGAAGAATTTTACCGCACGGATCAAAGTAACTTTCTGGAGTTGGCCCATCGCTGGGAAAAATTCTACGAACGGGTATCTGCGGCATTTCATGATACTTATAAACAAGACCTGGTCGCGGCATTCCACCGCTTGCAGGATAATAATCATATCGAGATAGTGACCTGCGCGGCGACCCACGGTTATCTTCCATTATTATCTCAGGATGAAACGATCCAGGCTCAAATCAAACAGGCGGTATCGTCATATAGGCGTCATTTCGGGAGAAAACCCAGGGGAATCTGGCTGCCGGAATGCGCCTATCGTCCCGCCTACGACTGGAGTCCGCCGGTTTCAATCGACGGACTGCCGGAAAGCTATAAAAGAAAAGGAATAGAGGAATTCCTCTCGGAAAATTTTCTCGAGTATTTCTTTGTGGACAGCGCTACTCTGAAGGGCGGCCGGGCGATTGGAGTCTATGTTGACAGGTTCGACGCTCTAAAAGCTCTCTGGGGACGATTTGAGCAGCAATATAAACCCAGGGAGGAGGAAGAGGAAAAAACGCCCCTTTCGGCATACCTGGTGGGGGCCAAAGAAGGACGGGCGCCGGTCGGCGTTTTTACCCGACATCCGGATACCAGCCTTCAGGTCTGGTCGGGGGAATGGGGTTATCCCGGCGACGGCAATTACCTTGATTTTCACAAGAAACGATTCCCCGGCGGACATCGTTACTGGGCCGTGACCTCGGCTAAATCCGACCTGGCGGACAAGGTAGTTTATAATCCGGAAACAACGCGGGGGCGGATTGGCGAGAACTCGTCGCACTTTGCCGGTCTGATCCGCAAGTTCTTATTCGACCACTACGATAATACCGGCGAGGCGGGCATACTGGTCGCACCTTTTGACGCCGAACTGTTCGGTCATTGGTGGTTCGAGGGCCCGGAATTCCTGGAACAGGTTATCGAGAAACTCTCAAATTCGGAAGATATCGGCTTGTGCACGGCCGGCGAATATTACGACATCAAAAAACCTTCGAGAATAATCTCCCTGCCCGAGGGTTCCTGGGGCGAGGGCGGATATCATTATATCTGGCTTAACGAGTGGAACAACTGGACCTGGAAACATATCTATACCGACGAGTTGAGGATGAAGGAGCTTGCCGCCCGAATCAGAGGAGCCGGGGAATTGGAAAGAAGAATTATAGTTCAGGCAGCGCGCGAATTGATGCTGCTTTCAGCCTCCGACTGGCAATTTTTGATCTCGACATGGGCGGCCAGAGATTACGCCGAGATGAGAGTCGCGGTACACCATGAGGCGTTTTCCAGGCTTTCGGAGATGGCCGACATGGTTGATAATCTGAGCGAGGGCGAGCTTTCTTACCTGGCCGACCTGGAACGTCGCGATGATATCTTCCCGGATATAGATCCTGTTTGGTTCGAGAAGGTCGAATATCCGGTTTAATCTTGTAATCGAGTCCGCCGGAGATCTCAAGATGAGGAATATTCGATTTCCTATAATAATGACCGTCTGCGCGCTTTGGCTACTGACGGCCGCGTGCACGTCCGGCAACCATTCCGGGATCAGCAAGAAACGCATGCCCGATTTTTATTATGTATTTAGGGAAACCGAATTGGAAAATCCGGATTTCGATTCCTCGATCGCCAGGGCGATGGAACTTTTCGCCTCCGATCCCGACGTCTTCGGCGATCCGGTAGGAATTATTTTTGGCCTGCCGGATTCTTCGGGTACCAAACCTCTGGAAAGACGAATCGGTCTC
>Ga0214473_10009735_pt1 | contig 11346 bp, 5 predicted proteins | sample RVTome_7_FD_203509 | JGI IMG/M metagenome (GOLD analysis project Ga0214473, IMG submission 203509) | Soil microbial communities from uranium-contaminated site in the Upper Colorado River Basin, Wyoming, United States - RVT98D197 | ecosystem: Environmental > Terrestrial > Soil > Contaminated >...
AATGAGGTCAGGATCTCGACCCGCTTGATGGAGTCGATGCCGAGATCGGCCTCCATGTCCTGCTCCGCGGTGAGCATCTCCGCAGGGTAGCCGGTGCGCTCGGTCACGAGCGCCACGAGCTGCTGCAGGAGCTCTTCGCTCCCGAGGGCTGAGGCCACCGCCGCGGTCGGTGCGGATCGCACCGGGTCCGCTGCCGGCGCCACCGGTTGGACGGGAGTGGCCGCCGGCGGTGACGGTGCGGTCAGTTGCGCTGCGATTGGCGCTGCAGCGAGGGGCGTGCTCACGAGCGCGGCGCCTTGGTGCAATCCGGTGATGGACGCGACGCGCCCGGAGACTTGCCGGGTCTCCAGGTACGTCAGCATCACCTGGTTCTGTTGCTGCAGGAACGCAGCCATCAACTGCTGATGGCGCAGAATCACTTCCGCCAGCGAGCCATTGAGGTGGCCGTCGTTGCCTCCGGTCAAAAGCGCCGATGGGACCGTGGCAGCCGGAGTGGTGGCGACAGGTGATGGCGGGGGCGTCGCCGGCGGGCGGGCCGCAGTCGATGCCGGAACGAGAGTCCGCTCAGAGACGCCACCGCTGCCGGTTGGGAAGGCCCCCGTGCTCCTCGGCGGCGTTGTGCCGGGAGAAGCGAAAGGGTTCGATACCGCCGGCAGTGCCTTGAACTGCGGCCTGGGGGAACCGACCGGCCAGCTCATCTCAGGAGAGACCATCCAGGAAGCCTTCGGGCGAGGGGGGGCCGCCGCGATTCCCGGGATCTCCGCCACGTCCGAGGAGGTCATCATCCGGCGGTTGAACAACGGATCGAGGCGCACTTCGACACCATGGGCGAACAGCTTTCCCAGCGCGTGGAAAAGCCGAACGGTTCCGAGCCGGGAGGCCGCCCCGTCGCAGGAGACGGCTACGTGGGGCTTGCCGCTCAGGATCTCGCCGATGAGGTTACCGCAGACCCTCCCCGGCCCGACCTCGAGAAAGACGCGCGCCCCGTCCTCGTACATCCTCTGGATCTCTTCCATGAACCGGACCGGATGACTCAGGTGGGCGCTCAGCACTTCCCGCACGTCCGCGTCGCCCTTCGGAAAGGTGGCGGCCAAATAGTTGGAATAGACCGGCCATGTCGCGGGCGCGCAGCCGACCGATGCCAGCGCCTTGTCAAACTCCTTAGCGGCCTTCTCGACGAACGGGGAGTGAAAACCGCAGCCGACCGGCAGCTGCCGGGCCTCCATCTCGCGCGCCGCCAATTTGGCCTGCAAGGCCACCAGGCTCTCGCGCCGTCCGGAGACCACCGTCTGCAGCGGCGCGTTGAAGTTGGCGATGTAGATTTCCTTCTCGTCCCGGACCAGCTCCTCCACGGTTTCCCGCGCACCCCGGATCGCCATCATGGTCCCGGTGTCTTCGCCCGCCGCCCGGAGCATGCAGGCGCCGCGCGTCCAGAGCAGCTCGTAGAGGGTCTCTTCCTCGAGTACGCCCGCGGCGCCGAGTGCGACGTACTCTCCCACGCTGTGGCCCGCCGCCATGTCCGGTTGGATTCCGAAGGCGCGGAGTACCTTGTAGAGACCAAACCCGGCGGCGCCGAGCGCGGGTTGGGTGATGTCGGTGCGCGTCAGTGCCTCCATGGACGCCGCCTGTTCCTCCTCGGTGAACGACGCCGGCGGATACACGAAGTGACTGAGCGGCAGCGGCAGACGCGACGCCAGCACCCGGTCAGCCAGTCCGAAGCTCTCCCGCAGCTCCCCGAAGAGGAGCGTGAGGTCCTTCAGCATGTCCACCTTCTGGGAGCCTTGACCCGGAAAGACGAAAGCGACCTTGCCTTTTCGACCGAGCCCGGCGGGGTCGAAATAGATGCCGGTGGGGTCGAGGAGCGGCCCGGAGCCTTCCGCGATTGCGGACTGGGCCCGCGAGAGCTTCCGGCGCAGGTCGTCCACCGAATCCGCGACGATGGACAGCGAGAACGCTGGGCCTTCGTGCTGGCGGCCCTGGCCCCTCAGAAAAGCTCGATGAGCCAGGTCGCGAAGCGCCGCCGTCTTCTCCGTCGTCCGCCGAATCTCCTCGATGTCCTCCTGCAGCCGCTCGACGGTTGGACCGCGGAAGCAGAACAGCTCCGCGGGGAGATCTGCCGTAGGGAAACGGGGAAGTTCCGGCCTCTTCGGCCGGTGCTCCTCCAGCACCGCGTGGAAATTCGTGCCCCCGAACCCGAACGAGCTGACCCCCGCGCGACGGGGGTGATCCCTGCCGACCCAGGGGCGTATTTCGGCGTTGAGATACGCCGGGCTGTCACCCGCCCATAGCTCTGCAGCCGCCGGCTTCTTCACCCATAGCGTTGGCGGCAGCACCTTGTGGTGCAATGCCAAGGCTACCTTAATAAGGCCCGCGATCCCTGCGCACCCCTTGGTGTGGCCGATCATCGATTTCACGGTGCCGACGGCACAGCCCTTAGGGGGTGCACCGGCCTCGCGCAGCGCGTGGGTGATGCTCTCCGCCTCGGTGCGGTCGCCCAGAACGGTCCCGGTGCCGTGCGCCTCGATCAGCTCCACTGTGTCGATGCCGAATCCCGCCTGCTCGTAAGCTCGGCGCATCGCGCGAAGCTGCCCTCGCGGCATCGGCGCCGTGAGGCTTTTGCCGCGGCCGTCGCTGGAGCTGCCCATTCCGCGAAGGACTGCGTAGATCCGATCGCCGTCGCGCTCCGCGTCCTCCAGTCGCTTGAGGACCACGACTCCGAGACCCTGGCTGATGACGATGCCGTCGCTCGAAGCATCGAAGCACCGCGGGGTTCCGGTGCGGGACAGAGCCATGGTCTTGGAGAAACAGAGGTAGGTAAACGGGTTCTGCTGCACGTCCACGGCCGCGACAATGGACATCCGGCTCTTGCCGCTGCGCAGCTCCTCCATCCCCAGCGACATCGCCGCCAGCCCGGCGGCGCAGGCGGCAGAGGTGGAGAGGTTCGTCCCGCCCAGATCAAACTGACTCGCAACCCGCCCGGCGATGACGTTCGGGAGCAGCCCCGGAAAGGAATCCTCCGTCCACTCGGGGAGCTGGGCCAGGAGATCTTCGGGGACCTTCTCCAGAAACGTGGGCAGCAGGGACCGGAAGGAATAGAGTTGGCCCAGGTTGCCGATCCCTCCGCCCTCACCGACGAACACCGACGTGTGCTCGCGGTCGAACTCCCGTTGATCGTAGCCCGCGTCCCGAAGCGCGCGGTCCACCATCTCCAACGTGAGGAGCTGGCAGGGGTCGATGGAGCTCATCGACTTCGGAGGCATCCCGTACTTGAGCGGGTCGAACTCGATGGGCTCAAGGAACCCTCCCCAGCGGGAGTAGATCTTGTCCCGGGATCTCGGTTCGGGGTCGAAATAGGCCGAAAGGCTCCACTGCTCGGGGGGGACCTCCGTGATGCTGTACTTCCCGGCGACGATGTTGTCCCAGTAAGCGCTTACGTCTTGCGCGCCGGGGAACAGGGCGCTGATCCCGACGATAGCGATCTCGAGTGTGGCGTCCTTCGACGCGGTGATACCGGGCTCGGCCCCATCGTGCGCCCGCAGCAGCTCCGCGCTCTCTTCCGAGATGCGCCGGTGGAGATCTTCGACCGAGTACACCGAGTCGTGTAGCAGGATCGCCTGTCCTGCCATGAACACGCCGTCCCGCCTCTGCTCGGGCTCCGGAACCTGCTCGGTCAGCGCTTGGGTAGGGTCTTCCCGTCGCTTCTCGTTGAAACGGAGCCCCTTGGCGGCGATTCGCAACCGGCCTAGCGTCAGGTGCTCCAGCGACATTCGCACCTCTTCCGCCGGCAGCCCCCGGTCGGTCAGCCGCTGCTTCTCCTCCTCGAAGGCGTCACAGAACGGGCTGGGAGCGGCGCGAATCTGGTATCCGCCGCCGCAATCCAGGATGGCCGTCTGCCGCGCCTCGAGGACCGCGTTTTGGAAACCGGAGTTGATGGCGCCAGACTCGACCGCTTCGCGCGTGAACAGGTAACCGGTCCCAACCAGAACCCCCACGTCCACACCCCGGTCCGCTAGCGGGGCTATGATGCTCGAGACCATTGCCGCCGACAGTGCGGTGCTGATCCCTCCCGCGAAGAGTGCCGCGCAACGTTTGCCCGGCGCCGCCCGGGGGATGCGGGCGAGCAGGACTTCGATGGCGTTCTCCCAGAGCACGAAGGCGGAATAGCGTCCGATATGGCCGCCGCACTCGAGTCCCTCGAAGATAATGTTTCGGATGCCGTCGTCCAGATACAGATCCAGAAGCCGGTGCGACGGCACGTGGATGAACGTGCGAATTCCTTCCTTCTCGAGCTGCTGCGCCTGAACCGGCCGCCCCCCGGCGATGACCACGGCGGGCGGGCGGTACTTCTTCACGAGCTCGACCTGCGCCCCATACATCTCCGGCGGGAGGAATCCGAGGAGACCGGCCCCCCACGGGGTTTCGCCCATTCGCTCGGCGGTCTCCCTCAGCATCGTCTCCAGCTCGTCTTCCCGCATGGCGGCCACGGCCAGCACCGGCAGGCCTCCTGCCTCCGCCACGGCGGCGGCAAAGGCGGAGGTGTCGCTGACCCGGCTCATGGGACCCTGAACGATGGGATGGCGGATCCCGAGAACCGCGGCGACTCCCTTGTTCGGCCCCAGCGGCGGCGCCTCGCGAGCCCGCGACAGGTGGAAGCGCAGGCTCCGATCCAACTCCTGGAGTACACCGCCTACGGTGCGGAACTTCGCCGCTAACCGCCCGGCGAAAGAGACGTCCATACCAAGCTTCCACGCCTCCCCGCCGGAACGGGAGAGGGTCTCGTCGACGAGGGCACGCCACCGAGTGACGCGCTCCTCCTCCGCCAAATCGGTGGAAGTGATCAATTGCTGCTCCTGCTGCTGCAGCTCCTGGAGCACCGTGCGCCGAGGTCCGAAATACAGACGGTAGGCGTCTCCCAGACGCATTCCCACCGGGGACGTCTCGCTCCCATCCAACCGGGAGAGGGCAAGCCGCAGAGGCGCGGGCAGCCGTGACTCCTCTACCAGACAAAGCTGCCAGTCGAGGACGGCGCCGCTGGCTCCTGCGACATGGCAGGCGGCGGCGGTGTGCAGCCCCACGCCTCCCTGCGCGTAAAACGGCGTCGAGAGCACCCCGGCCAGGCGCTGCATGAGGAGGAAGGAGGTCTCGTCGCCGATGCGTCCGGCTGCTTCGCTCCCCTTGGCGACGATCCCATCGACGCCGGCCTGTTGCGCGGTGACGGCCTCGCCCGCGCTCACGGCCTCGACGAGGACTTCCAGCCCGAGTCGCTGCAACTCGGAGACCATGCTGCGCAGTTCGGCGACGGATCGGCTCGGTCGGGTCAGGATGACGCGGATCAAATACCCCGGACGGTCCGCGATCAACGGCTCCCAGACCTCTCTCCGTGACGCATCCAACTTGACGCCCAGAGGGACGTTCGCGTTCGCCTTCAGCTGCGCGAGGTCGCGTCGAAAGACCTCCGCGTCTCGAACGTCCTCGAGGTCTACGAAGCCCCACGCGCCGGCGCGAACCGCCTCGCACGCCAGCGGTGTGTTTGCGGCGCCCCCCGGGGCAACGACAATCCAGGTGAAATCAGACACACGAGCCATCGATCATAACCCTCGTTGCCAAGGGACGGTTGGGGGGGAACGTCCCCGGAGCCACTGGGAGATGGCGGAGCTGGCTACTCTCTCAGGCCGTTGAACCGCAGTCGCCGGCCCGCCCGAGCGACCCCTGCCGCCCTGCCGCACAATCTACACAGTTATTGCGCGTCCAGCCGTGCAAACCCCCGCTTTTGCACGTTCAGTTTCACGTGCGCAGCAACAATACGTCCTCGTACCTTGCGAAGTCAACACGAACGTGCCTGAATTCGGGCACGCGTCGACCCCTTCGAGCTTCTCGGTGCAGGCCGCCCTCCTTCGTGGTAGCATTTCAGCCTCTTGACTCTCGGGGGGGAACCAAGGACTCCGTCCATGACGTGCACCACGTGTGCCTCGTCCGAAATCGGCGGGTACCTGCGTACCGCTGTGGGAGAGGTCCTCCAATGCACGTCGTGCAAGGCGGTGTTCTTGTCGCCGGAGCGGCACGAGACCCCGGCGGAGTCGCTCTACACCCAGGAGTACTTCACCGCGCGGGAAGGCTATTTCTTTCATGACGGCATAGCGGACGCGAGCGAGCGCGAAAGCCCGCACATCGCAGATTTCCGCGCGGGGCTCGACGTCATCGAAGCCCACGTGGGCGCGCCCGGATCGCTCCTGGATGTCGGATGCGCCACGGGCAGCTTCCTGAGCCTCGCGAAGGCGCGGGGCTGGGAGTGCCGAGGTGTTGAAGTGTCTGCCTTCGCGGCGGCGCAGGCCCGGGAGAGAACCAGCTGCGAGATCTACTGCGGCAAGCTTTCGGACGCTCCGTTCGGTGACGGTACGTTCGACGCGATTACCATGTGGGACCTCCTGGAGCATCTTCCGGTCCCTCTTCAGGGGCTTGAGAATGCGCGCCGGCTGCTCAGGCCTTCCGGAGTGCTGCTGGTGAACACCCCGAACGAAAACTCGCTCCTTCGCGGGGTGGCGCGCCTCCTGTATCGCGGGAGCGGTGGATTTATCACCGCGCCGGTAAACCGCCTCTACCATCACTACCACCTCTATTACTTCGCCGCCGAAACGCTCACCCGGCTGTTCCAGCAGGCGGGGTTCGAGTTGGTGGTGATGAAAACGAAGCCGATTCCCATGTCCCGGGGGCGAATCTCGGCGGCCACTAAAGTTGTCATGAAGGCGTTATCGGTTGCGGAACGTCTCCTTCACGCCGAGTACGAGTTGATCGTGCTGGCAAGGAAGCCCGCCGAGGAGGTGGGCCGAGATGCGGCACGCGACGGAGCTGGAATGCCCGATGGCGCGCAGTTGCCAGGTTCTGCTACGGGGCATGCGGCAGAAGCAAGGGGGTTGGAACGATGTTCTATCGCACCGAGCCGCTCGAGTTCCTAGAAACACTGAAGTCGGAATGGGCGAACACTCGGGATGAGTTTCTCCGGGTGTTCGACGAGCGGGGACGCGCGTCTCTGGCCGCAGCCCTTCGTCGACACGAAGGAATGGAAGTGCTCGCACCAGCTACTCACGAAGTGTGGAGCGATGCCGATCAGCACCGCGTGGTGATCATCATGGATTTCGACAACACGGACCTCTCGAAGATCGCCGGACTGGGACAAAATCTTCGACTACGAGGCGGACAAAGCCTAATCGCAGGTCGGGGACGCCCCCAGAGGCTCTTGAAATGCGGCGTTCTCGAAGGGGCCGACGGAGATTCTTGGCCGGAGCGCTGTCCCCGGGTGGAGAACGCTCGCACGGGAGACGCTCAGGCGGGCAGGTGCTCCTCCAGGAATGCAAGGAGCTCCGCCACGGTGAAATCCTGGAACTGCCCGTCCCGGAACACGAGGCGCTGGAAAGGCAGCTTCTTCTGGAAGTGCTTTCCGACAGCCATGCAGAACGCGACGAGGGTGGCGGATTCGAAATCCAGGTCACCGAACAAGCGCGTCTCCTCTGTGAGGGCTCCCGAGAAGCTCGAGTTCACCATCTTGACCTTATCGCGCAGGATTTCGAGGACGTCGGCACGCAGCTGATCCCGCGTCCATGTTCGTTCCAAGCTTCCCATCACCGGTATCCCCCCCCTGTATCACCGGCGGATCGCAGGTGCGTTCCTGTCCGAGGTAGGTTTCGATTGTAGGGCACCGATGCATTCGGGTCAAAGGACGGCCAGCGGAGGAAGATCGAGATGCATCGAAACGATTTCGTCGAGCGTTGGTGGCCGACGTTGTGACACACCGTCTTGGAGTTAGCTCAGAATACGGAAAGGATGGAAAGGGCACATCTTACTTCGGTCGCCCCCGTTGCCATCCGTTCTCTCGCTCGCGCAGGCCACGATTCCAGGACAACAGCGACCGAGTGCCCGTGAAGCGAGCGTGGTCAAGAGGAGAGCTCACCGACGTTATCTTGCGCGACCTCGGGTGCGTGCGTTACCCTCGAAACCATGCGAGAGCGTTTCCTCAGCACTTCCCCGAGGAGCTCCGTCTCGCTCCGAGAGCCCTTTTGAGGCCCTCCTTCCTCGCTTTCGGTCTTCTGACGATCGCTGCCTGCGGCGGCGACTCGATGGGACCGACGGCGCCGCCTACCACAACGACCACGACGGCGCCCCTTCCCAGAGCCGAAGTTACGATGACGATCGACCGGTTTGAGGCTGTGCTCTCCCCCGAACGAGACAAGCTCGTGCGTTTCCTCTGGGATATCCGGTTGACCGAGACGGCGGGCGTCGGCGCTCGGGTCAACTTCATCCGTCAGGAGATCTGGAACCGGGACTTCGATCAGTACGAGCGGAGCGAGATCGGTTACGACCAGGTGCCGGAAGTGTGCGGAACCAATGAGCTGGTGGGAAGCTCCGAGTGGCGATGCAAATTCCCGTTCGACTTCAACATCACCAACTTCGAAGGCTACCTCCGTTTGATCGTGAGCCTCTTTGACGACAACGGCCATTCCATTCCGCTGGTCTTCGAAAAGTCCCTTGCCGACTGAGGGCGTGTCGGGTGTCGGAACCTCTTACGAATTTAGACCTGGATACATCTCCATCTCCTACAAGATGTTACGCAGGAATGCCGACGGGAGTGTCGGGAACACGAACAGGTCCCGCCGCAACGCTTCCCCCTGACGACTGTCGGATCGCGGCCGTCAAACCTCGATCTCGCAGAGCATTACGGCCATGAGCGTCCGACTCGAGGAATCGTGGCATGGTCTCTGCTTCAGAGACGACCACACGGAGATGTGAGACCCGGAGGTACCCCATGTCCTTCTCGAGTCGTTCCCCCAGGAGCTCAAGCCTCGGCGCGGTTTCCCGGAGAGGTCGTTTCCTCGCGTCGCTCGTGAGCGGGACTCTCGTTCTGGTGGGTACTGCGATGGCGGCGCCGATGATCGACTTCAACATCGTTGTCCCCCCGTCCGGCCTCGTCTCCTACGCGGGCGGTGCCGCGCCGCTCATGGGCACGGGCATCCAGGTCGATTCCGTCACTGGCAGCAACACTCCGGCCAACGCCGGCGACTTCGCATGCATCGACTGTGTCCTCAATTTCCGGACGGGGAACTACAACCCCGGGCTCAGCGGAGCGACGCCGGCGAACGATTGGATCTTCGACGGAGATTTCCTCATGGGGAGCTTTATCACCGTCACCGGCTCGTTGGACACCGACGGTGATACCTTCGGGGATACCCCGGTTGTCATGGTGGGCTCCTTCCTCGGACCTCAGATCACGGTGGATTTGATCGACGGCAGCCCTGCCGCGTTCGGCATCTCGGTGGGGCTCTTCCTCGACGTCAAGAACCCGGCTCTCACCGACTTCTTCGGTCTCGATCAACCGCTCTTCGGGAGCATGGCGCTCAGCTGGGTCGGCGCGGGCGAGCCCGACAGTCCGTTCCCGTTCGTCGGGACCGCACTGAACGGCCGGGTTCGGAACACCTTTGCGCCTGAGCCCGGCTCGACCCTTTTGCTCGGTGCAGGCCTTCTCGCGCTCGCCGCGCTCCGCCGCCGTGTTTGAGGGCTCAGGGGAGCCAAAACCAGACTTCGGTCCGGAAGAACCTCACGAACGGCCGGCTGACCGCGCGCCATAGCTCTTCCTCACCGACCTTGATCCTGCCGTAGCCCGTCAATCCGGGCACGAGTCCCTCGGCGGCGCTGTCCGGTTTCACGTAAACCCGCACGTGCGCGCCTCGTCCAAAGCCGGGGTCCGGACGTCGGAGCAGGAGCTCTCGGTCCGACATTACGGTGTAATCCTGGACGTCGCGTTCGTCGAAGGCCGCCTGGGTCACGCGAATCACCTTTCCGTGCATAGGAACTCCGTCCAGACCCCAGAGGCGCACTTCGGCGTCCATCCCCTCGATCACCCGCGCGGCTGCGGCCTCGTCGGCTTCGATCTCGACGACGAGATCGGTGCTTTCCACGACGCAGATGAGCTCGCCTTCCTGCGCGACCTGGCCGAGTCTCTCACGAACGAACGGAGTCGACACTCTACCCGCGACCGGAGTTCGAACCTGGAGCAGACCCGCCTGCTGCTCGTGAAACTTCAGCTGGGCGCGAAGCCCTTCGATCTTCGCCTGGGCCGCCGCGATCTGCTCGTTCCTCGCGCCGATCCGGCCGCGAGCCAGGGTCTGTTGCGCCGCCTCGAGTCTCTGCTCGGCGGAATCCCGCAAACGCTTCTGTTGATCGAGCTCCGTCTGGCTTTGAATTTCCTCTTCGACCAGGCGCTCCATTCGAGCGACCTCTGCCTTCTGGTACTCCACTTCGATCTGGTACCGATCCACGTCACGCTCGAGCACCGCGATCTCCTCGGGAAGCAGTCCGCTGAGCAGGAGCTTGTGCTCGGCGATGGCCGCGTCGAGCTCGGCAAGGGTGGTCGCGACGTCGGTGCCCACGTCGCGATCGGTCATGGTCGCGAGCAGGTCGCCCGCCTCCACGAGATCGCCTTCGTCCACGTGAATTGCCACGAGCTCCGCGGTCACTTGAGCGCGGATTCCGCGTCGATACTCGGGCACCACACGCCCCTCACCGGCGATTTCGTGGGCATAGGGAAGGAAGGCGATGAAGAGGAGAGCGACAACGACCAGGATGCGCACAGGCCAGCGGACGTACCACTTTCCCCCGGCGCGGATGAGCAAACGAAACTCTTCCAACGACATGAGTAGTTTTTCCGATATCAGTTTTCCGAAGTCGGGGGGAGCTAAGCCTAGCACAACCGCGGCACGAACGTCAGCTCGAACCGAATCTTGTTTTCGGTTCGGGTCAACTTCACGTGGAACGGAGGTCGGGTTATGATCGACTCCATGACCAAAGTGGATTCCCATGACTCCGTTATTGTCGTTTCGGGACTTCCGCGCTCGGGAACCTCGATGACCATGCAGATGCTCGTCGCTGCCGGGATTCCCGCCGTCACCGATGGCGCGCGCGTGCCCGGCGAGGACAACCCCCGGGGCTACTTCGAGGACGAGCGCGTGAAGCGTCTCCATAAGGAAGATCAGGACGGCGCCTGGCTCTCCGAGGCCCGAGGGAAGGTCGTCAAGGTCATCTCGTTCCTGCTCAAGGATTTGCCGAGCACGAACCGCTACAAGGTCATCTTCTTGAAGAGGGCCCTTCCGGAGGTCCTCGCGTCGCAGCGTAAGATGATGGAGAGGCGGGGAGAGGTCGACGAGACGAGCGACGAGACGATGTTCGCGCTTTGGACCAAGCACCTCTCGAAAGTGGAACGGATGCTTTTGACCTCCGATCATTTCGAGGTCCTCGAGATCGCCTACTCCGACGTCATCGAGAACCCCCGGGCGCAGGCCGAGCGGATTCGAGATTTTG
>Ga0214473_10009737_pt1 | contig 11346 bp, 10 predicted proteins | sample RVTome_7_FD_203509 | JGI IMG/M metagenome (GOLD analysis project Ga0214473, IMG submission 203509) | Soil microbial communities from uranium-contaminated site in the Upper Colorado River Basin, Wyoming, United States - RVT98D197 | ecosystem: Environmental > Terrestrial > Soil > Contaminated >...
CCTTTCCTAACGATGACGGCTTCGCAAAAAGTCCATCTGCGGCGTTGCGCTTCATCTTTCGTCATTGCAGCGTAGTTCGATGTACGCCTCATTCCTCAAGATTCGCGCGCCTTGCCTATGGAGCTTTTTGCTGTGCCGTCCCAATTTCGGACTTCTTACGAAGGCGTCAACGGTTGATGACCGTCAGATTGCTCAGGATGGCCGGAGCTGTTTCCATCATCTGGTCCATGAGCTTCTGATTGAGGCCCTTGTCAAACCCTTCCCCAGGGTGTTCTACGCCGGAGAGGATCTGAAAAAGTTTCTGGGCCTCCTGCTCATTCAGGATGAGATGGTAAGAGGGACCCTCCTCGACCCAGTGAATAATTCCTTCTTCGATCTGCTCCTGCGGCTCTTCCTGAACCAATGGGCCGATGATGTAGGACATCTGCAGCTTCAAGTCTTCCAGAAAACCTTCGTCATAATATCCGGTTCTGTCCTTGGCATAACGGAAAACCCGGTACATGTCCGGAAACTCCGCCTGATCAAAATCTATGGTGAATTCCCTCTGCGAAATACCGCAGGCTGCTGTTTCTCTTACTTCCACAGGGGACACCTCCTTGACGGGTTTGTCAGTCCAAGAAGTTCTTTCTGCATCCATCCCAGCGTTCGATAAGGTGGGACTTCTCTCTCTCGTAGATGCGGTAGATAGCGTCCAAATATTCTTCACACTCCCTGGTTCCCATGTCTCTCGTCTTGTTCATGTAGGAAAGCATGCGAGAGTAATAGAACGGAATCAGGGAGTCCAGAAGGACTTGGCGGGGGACGGGTTCATAGCGATAGGCCACGGCATAATCATAGAGCATCCGAACCCAGAGTTCACTGGGATAATAAAAGCTGTCTCTTTCCTGTCTCCCAATGTTTTCGAACTGTGTCCTACCAGGCTCGGGGATCACCTTCTTCCAGGTTTCACCATGGGTATTCAAGCCCTCCATAAGAGTCCCGTAAAGGTGATCGATGTCCACAAAGGGAACCGGGGGTTTCTCATTGACGCCCAAACCATAGCCGAAAACTTGGCCCGGTCGAGTTTCGACGACCTCTTTCCACATATACTCGAACGGGACCATGAGATCGAACATCGTAGCAATCACGTCCTGGAACATGATGCTCAATTCTCGAGCCGGGTCCTTCACACGATGACTTTTGCAGGACCCTAAGAAGGTCTCACAGACCTTGAGCCCACGCAAGCAGGCCAAAGTCGTCATCCAGATGTCAATGCCGAAGTGAGATACGTGCTCTGTCCACAACTCCTCTGAAAGGAAAGCCATGGCCGCTTTACCTGAAAATCCGAAATCACCGCCGATCGGCTGTCTGATTTTCACGCCATAAAGGGCTTGAAGCAGCGGGCGTGCAAAATGGTTGGTGATGGAGGCGTCATACTTGTGACGCTCGTAGATGGGGGATACGTAGTCAAACCCTCTGAAGAGAGGTTCGCCAAGGCGCAGGATCCATTTGGGAGTGAAGCTTGTGAGGTCCGCATCCACAATGACAACAGCACTGGCCTTGAGTTCCACAGCAGCCAGAAACAAGTTCCTCACGTTTCTCCCTTTTCCTTTTACGCCTTTCGGAGTGGAGATGTAGATCTTGGGCGCCTTGGTCTCGGTACTCAAGAAAGCCTCGCGGGTTCCGTCCGGTGAATCATTGTCTGCGTTAATGATGACGCACTTCTTGTGAGGGAAATACTCCAGGAGCCCCTGACTGGCCGTGGCTGCAACGTTCGAAATGGTATCCGACTCATTGAACGAAGGGATGCCCACAATCACTTCTGCATCACGAACATGATGGGGATTCAGAACAATCGAATTCATTGATTCATCACCTGTCAAATTGGAAGCTCCAAAGTGATCGCATTTCGAATTGGCCGACCTTCGCAGGGGAAATCCAGCCCCAATAAGAGGGAACCTGTGACCTCAAGATAGAGCTTTCAAAACCATTCGTCTAATCGATTGTTTTTTTGGATGGATTGATATAATGAATAGGCAAACAAACGGTCCAAGGCGCATGGCGCATGGGACATGGAGGGAGAAGATCATGATAGAACAGATCGGAGGGGATTTCCTTCAATGGCTTCGGGGCTTCTACTTCGTGGCCAAGCGTAGCAGTGTCACACAGGCCGCTCTGGAGATGGGGCGGAATCAACCTACCATCAGCCATCAGATCAAATGCCTTGAAAATGAATTCGGAGTGGCACTTTTTGAACGGTCGTCAGGGAAGATGGAGTTGACGCCCGAGGGGGAAGCTCTCCTGGAAAAGGCGATTTCTCTCTTTGAAACCGTCAAAGAAATGAAGAGCGAGATTCAGGGGGAGAAGCTGGAGCAAAAGGGAAAGGTCATCATAGCGACCACTCACGCCATCATTCATTTCTTCTTGCCCGGCTTTGTCGTGGAATTCAGGAAGACCCATCCTCAGGTGGATTTTGATATTGAAGGGGGAGGCCTGGAGATGATTCTCGAAAGGGTCGAATCCGCTGAGGCGGATTTCGGAATCGCCAACCTTCCCGAAGTTCCCGAGTCGTTCCTCTATCACAACCTTTTCGAGACTACGCTCAAGCTGATTGCTCCCAAGAGGAACCTTTTCTCTCTCAAAGGGAAGGTGACGCTTGATCAAATTTCAAAAGCTCCCTTTATTGCTTTCCCTCGCTCAAGCACTCTGACACCGTTCGTCGAGAATCGATTCCTGGAAGAGAACTTGAATCTCAACGTCGTCTTGGTCCTCAACAACTATGAATCCGTTAAGAAATATGTTGCTCTTGGGATCGGTGTTGCGATTTTGGATGATTATGCCCTCACCAAAGAAGATCGCGATAGCCTGGACATCTTTTCTCTAAATCACTTCTTCGGCAAAAGGGACTACGGACTGATCATGAGAAAGAAGAAGTACCTATCCCCTGCGGCGAAAGCGTTTATTCGGTGCATCAAACCGGGAATCAAGTTCAAGTAGACAGGCTCTCCACTGCGCCACTCGCCCCGCAATGGGACTATCCAGCCATTGATCAATTCAATTCTCTTCATAAAACAATTGATTTGAGCAATACCCCAGAGATCTCTACAATCGGAGATGAACTGAAAAGCAGTCCTTTAGGAGATGCATCATGGAAAATGTCACTCCCCACGAGATAGCGCTCATGGAAAAGATGACCCCGCAGCACAAGGCGCTCATGACGAAACTCTCCGCTCAAGAGAGAAAATCAATGGCTGAGAATGTAAAGCTCGAAAACATCGATCTTATCCAATCTTGGATCGGAACCGATCAGGAAATTGAGGATCTCCTTTTCTGGGACAGAGGAGGAAAGTTCGATGATCCTGAGTGGCAAAGACTCAAGCCGCTGGATGGAGCGACGGCAGCGCTCTTCCAGGAAGCGAAAGAGCACTTCGCCCAACTGAAGAAAAAGGCGGTTGAAAGCCAGCGGCGATCAGACCTTACCCTTTACAGCCAATTTAATGACGGCCTTCTTTTTACCGGCCTTGCGGGCGCAGTGCGCTGCGACAGTGGGGGAAGGCGGGATGACAGAGGCGAATACTTCAGAGGGATTGAATGGCGCTGCATCGGGAGCGTGGAAGACGATATCAACAGCATTACCGTCTATCCTGTTTCCTCGACAGGATATGAAGTCCACTTGGGAAGTCGAATGAACGGGGAAGATTTCGGCATCCTTGTGAATACGGCAGATTCTTACAGCCTTCTTCAATTAGTCCAACTGAGTGAGAAGGTTCTTCCCCAACATGGCTTTAAAACCAAAGTCACCAATGAAAAGGGAGAAGTGTTGACACTGGACGCCAGAGCCATCCGAAAAGCCGCTGGAGAAGGAGAGAGGCTCTCTTACGGTCAAGAGCTGAGGCTTTTTGCTTCTGCCCGAGTTGAGGGCGTGAAAAAAGCGCTCGAAATGGCTGACCAGTTGTCCTTCCGGTTCTATGAACGATACGGACTTGAGACGGAGGGGTACAAGATTGGAAGGAAGTACGGAAACTTCTTCATCATAAGGGATGACAATTTCGAGCAGTTCTTTCCTGAGTCCCCTGTGAAGGAGAAAGGCTTGGTTCTGATTACCGCTACCCTGGCCTGCAGACGATGCAGGAGGGAGATCAAAGAATTCCGCGATTTTGCGAGAGTCTATCCCAGCATGAAAGCAGTGCTCGTCAATCTGGCATCTCCTCAGTCAAAATTCTACGAGCGTGTCTTTGGCGACATGGGAGGAGGGGATGCGAACAACTTCAGAAAGACCGCTGCGGGAGTTACTCCTTTCATTATCGTATACACGGCGGATGAAAGGGGCGTTCTAAAATACCGGGAGTACATTTCCACAGGCAAAGCAGAGAACACCCCTTCTCTCTTGAAAAGCACGCCCCGTCTTGCGGAGTACTTGGAGCAGTAAAACAACTCACAGCTCCCTTCTTCAGACGGCATCGCCGCCTTGAAGACTGGTGCGCTTCCTAAAGATGAGGGGAGAGATCAGCAGGCCTAGGGAGATGATGACCAGGACGGATGAGATGGGACGAGTGAAGAAGATGCCGAGGCTGCCCTTGGACATGATGAGAGATTGGCGCAAGGATTCCTCGAACATGGGCCCCAAAACCAGGGCTAACACGAGCGGGGCTGCAGGATAGCCGTACTTGTTCATCAAGTATCCGACGATGCCGCAGACGACCATGATCATCAGCTCAACCGTGCTGTTGTTAAGAGAATAAGCGCCGATAAGACAGATCACCAGAATGAGAGGTGAAAGAAGGTAGTAAGGGATACGAAGGATTTTAACCCAAAGGCCTATGAGGGGCAGATTGAGAAGGACCAGCATGGCGTTTCCCACGTACATGCTCCCAATGGCTCCCCAGAAGAGCTGAGGGTTTTCGCGCATCAGAAGGGGGCCGGGCGTGAGTCCATGAATCATCAAGGCGCCCATGAGAACAGCCAGCGCCGGGGTGCACGGGAGGCCAAGGGTGAGCAAAGGAATGAAGGCGGCCTGGCCTCCTGCATTGTTGGCTGTCTCAGGTCCTGCAACTCCTGCTATCTCTCCTTTTCCGAATCTCTCCGGATGTTTCGAAAGCCTTCTCTCCAAAGCATAGGAAAAGAAAGAGGGCAACACCCCACCGGCTCCCGGGAACAAACCTACGAGAAAACCGAGGACCGAGCCTCTGGCAATCGGGCCTGAAGACTCCTTCCAATCCTGCCTTGAAGGAAGGAGTTGGCTTGTCTTGGTCTCGAAGACCTTCACTTCTCTGGAGGGTTTTTCCAGGTTGGAGAGAATTTCGGGTATCCCGAACAGTCCCATGACAACAGGGACTATGCCGATCCCATCCGATAACTCAAGCAGCCCAAAGGTAAACCTCTGGTTGGCTGTGATCAGGTCCGTGCCCACGCAACTCAGCAGAACACCTAGAGCCGCCATCATGAGGGATTTGATGAGAGAACCGCCGGAGAGATAGGTGACCATGGTGAAGCCGAAGAAGATGAGAGCTGCTTTTTCGGGAAAGGCGAACTTCAAGGCCATGCGGGCCAGGGGAGGGGCCAGGAGCATGATGAGAATAATCGCAAAGGTTCCTCCAATAAAGGAACCAAAGGCGGATATCCCGAGAGCGGGTCCGGCTCGTCCTTTCTTGGCCATCTGATACCCATCCACGGCTGTCATGACCGAGGATGCTTCACCGGGGATGTTCACCAGGATGGAAGTCGTGGATCCACCATAAAGAGCGCCGTAAAAAATGCCTGCAAGCATAATAAAGGACTGGACTGCTGACAGACTGAACGTGACAGGCAAAAGAAGAGCGATTGTTGTTGAAGGCCCAAGCCCTGGGAGGACCCCGACCAGTGTGCCGCACAGCACGCCGACGAAGCACATGAGGAGGTTCATGGGTTCAAAGGCAATGGAAAAAGCCATTTGAAGATGTCCGAGAAAGTCCATGGCTACCCCTCTGCCTAATACCCCAAAATGCCTGACGGCAACGGCACCCTCAGAAGGATCTTGAACAAGACAAAGAAAAAAGCCGTTGCGCCAATGGCCACAGGGATGATGAAGGTCCACCTTCTGGGTTCCAGCCTTAGAACAAGGACCATGAAGAGGAAGGTAGTCAACATAAATCCCAGGGGCTCAAGAATCAGAACATACAAACAAAGGGCACCGAGTGCTTTGAGGATCCTCCGGAGAGCCTGTCCGCCGGGCATCGGTTCTCCGATTGAATCGGCCTCGTCTCTCCTTTTCAGTAACCGCGAGATCAGGAGAATCAAAGACAAAGCAACGAGGATGAGGCCTGTCACAAAAGGCAAGAATCCCGGGCCGGGAATTCCTGATCTGCGGATTCCGTAGTGAATGCCTCCAATACAAAAGAGGATTCCCACCAGAGCCCAGAACGCGCTGCTCGTCAGGTCGCGGTCTCGAAACAATGGCCTCATCGTTTCTCCAAAACCCGAAGCGACTCGAGAAAGCCGCTCCGCGGATTCCCTATTTCGAAGCCTCAAGCAGCCTCTGGTTGGCCTTGGTCCCTTCCTGGATACTCTTTGTCAGTTCATCGCCCGTCAAACAGAGGGCAGGGATGAGAAATTTGTTCTGGAGGAGATCTACGTACTTCGGGTCTTTGGCTGCCTTCTCAATGGCGGCAGTGAGTTTTCTCGCCACATCATCAGGAGTCCCCTTGGGCACGAAAAGGATATTGTCATTGTCAAAGAAGAGGTCGTAACCGTATTCCAACAGGGTGGGGACCTCAGGAGAAGCCAGGAGGCGCTTTTTGCCCAGACCCGCCAGCACGATCATGTCTCCCGCCTTAACGAAGGAAGGATGGATCCCACCGCTGAATCCGAAGTCCACATGCTTTCCCACCACCGCGGTCATGACTTCCGAGCCGCCCTTGGTTGGGATGGCGCGCCAGTCGATCCCTTCTTTCCTGGCAACAGCGGTCAGAATATTTTCAGCGATGGGGTGCATGGAGGCATACGTCAACCCGGGGTTTTTCTTGGCATAGGCCACGAGTTCCTTGAAATTCTTGTAGGGTTTGTCCGGAGGGGCAACAAAGGCTTCCTGGAATCTTCCCACAGAAGCAAGGTACCTGAAATCATCGAGCGAGTAATTGACCTTGTCTACGAGAGGAGTGTAGGTAAGGGTAATGCCCGTGACGACGCCGATGGTGTAACCATCCGGCTTCGCACTTTTGAGGGCGGTCACACCCAGAGCGCCTCCGGCGCCCGGCTTGTTGACGACCACAACCGGCTGGCCAAGGGTTTCTTCCATGTTTTTGGCAATGGCGCGAGCCATTGAATCCGCCAAACCGCCGGCCGCATAAGCGACCTGCATTTCAATGGGTTTGGTGGGGAAGTCGGCTGCAATTGCAGGGGTGACTCCCAGTATCACGATGACAGCCAGCAAACCAGCGATAAGAACTTTTCTCATGATAGACCTCCTATGGTTTTTTGAAATTCCGACAGGCAAGGTGGCCTGCCCTACTATTCCTCGGACGTCTCAATTCCCGCCAGACGATAAGCACCCTGTGGATGAGACGTGGTGCCTGACGCGCCGAGGCGGGTGATTTCCGTAAAATAGATCTCATCCCATTCCACGTTTGCGAGGTTCACGTCGGTGCCGAATTGCTTGATCATCCAGAAGAGCACCTTGACCTTGTAAGCTTTGGTGACATCCGGAAGCACTACGACCGGAAGCTCGAACATGATTTTTTCCAGAGGCACTTTCTTTGTCAGTTCATCCAGCACATCCTGCCGGATGTCCCCATGGAACAACTCGTGGGCTTCCAGGAGCACCATCGAAGCTCCGGCATCGAGGCAATTCTCGACATCGGCGATCAGTTCCTCCCGCGTCATGGATCCTTCCTTGCGACCCACTTCACCCATGACCGTGAGTCCGTATTCCTTGACTGCCTTAGAGATCACTGCCTTTTTTTCACGAGGAACAATCTTTAGCAGGTTATCAGAAACCTCGATGCCCGAGAACCCTGCTTCTTTTGCATCCCTCAAGAAAACTTCGTAATTCCCTTGGGCAATGGCGAGCTCTGTAAACAGCCCTCCGGGGAAGGCGAAGATTCCATCGGCTTTGTAGGTGTCGATTTTCTTTCTTAAATAGGGTTTGGGCATGACCCGTGGAATGCTTCCCGCAATTTTTGCTTCATCCACATACAGCCCCTGCGCTTCAAGACAGTCCTTTTGAAGGCCCAAGGGTAGGCCCCAGTCAATCATCATGGTCAATCCGCGTTTCCTGGGCTTGGACTGACGCTCAGGGATCGGAATATGTGGGAATGAAAAAGTCTGCTCCTGTGCCACGTCTGGATCCTCCTGCGAATCAAGAATAATCCACTATTTCTGTTTCTCAAAAAACTTGAAAGAACCCTTGAGAACAGGAACTTCTCCACCTGCGTCCTGGCGGATGAGCTCCTGCATCCGTTTGATGATTTTCCCATTGCCGTCCGATATGTCATGGAGGCACTGGGGGTCTTTTCGCAAATCAAAGAGTTCTATTTCACTCTTGTCCGATTTCATCTGCATGGCAAAGTCATCGTCGCGCACCCAGACATAGTCTTTGAAGATGCTGGTCACATGACTTCGCACCTTATCTCTCTGTCCTGCAACGACCGACCAGACATCTTCTCCTTCCGCCCACTCGGGGCGGGATTCTCCCATGAGGGTTGTTACGGTCGGGAAGATGTCATGGTTCTGAACAAAAGCGTTGACCGACTTTCCGGCGCCCATTCCGTCAGGGTGGCGAATGAACAGGACAAGGTCTGTGAGACAAGGCATGATCCCCCAGGGCAATTTCCCGGTGAAGTTGCGCTCTCCGAGTTGATGGCCGTGGTCGGAAAGGACGACGATCAAGGATTTCTTGTCAAGTCCGAGAAGCCTCACCTTGTTCATGAAGAACCCGAACCAGTGATCCACCATGGTCACCTCTGCGGCATAGTTTGAACGCATCCGTTTCAGCTCTTTCTTGCTCAGATAGCTGGAGGCGTTATCACTGTAAATGGGCATGATGATTTCTTTGCCTTTGTAGCCGGGATTGTACAGGTCCCGATAGTAGTGAGGGGGATCCCAAGGCTCATGGGGATCAAAGCAATCCACCATGAAAAAGAACTTGTCGCACCGGGCATTGCTTTCAAGCCATTTGGTGGCTGTCCTGAATACCTGCGGCGCAAAGTAGTCTTCTTCGAACTGTCGGTATTCATTGTTAAGAAAGTAGCGGTTGACCTCCCAGAACTTGGGATTCTTGGGGTCCACCTTGGTCGTAAAGAACTCCTTCGCTTCCGGAGGCTGGCGGGTGAGGCGATCCGTTCTCCAGCAATCCCACTCCTGCCCCCTAATCCACTCCCACGACTGAAATCCTCTGTTGAAATTCATGCCGGGATAATATTGGTGGAACACATCCGTGACAAGGGCGGTCCTGTACCCCTTGTCCACGAAATACTCAGCCATGGGAGTGTCATCTCTGTCCAAAGGAGCCCATCCCGGTACGTTCCAGTCTTTCCCCGAGCCCTGGATCTGGATAATGGGCCATGAGGCCAGATGGGGTTTCCATCGCTTGAAGGGAAACACTCGCTTGCCTGTCAGGATGGAGTTCCGGAAGGGCAGGGTGGGCATGGCCTCCGGGTAAGCCCGGTCAAAGCGAACACTCTCGCGAGCGAATTGATCCAGATTCGGGGTTTTGATCCAGGTGTTTCCATAAGCGCCGACGTGGTCCTTTCGGAGAGAATCGATGATGATAAGGATAAAGTTCATGGAAGAGTTACTCCTTTTTACGCTGTAATACGTTTCAGCTCTTTGGGGCGAGCCCCCATTTGCGATTCACTTCAGCACAACTTCCTGCATCCGGCTTCTTGCCTTTCAACTCAGGTCCGTCGAGTCTGTAGCGATGGGCACGGAAGAACATGGAGCACAGCACCCCCTTGAAAGGGAGAAGAAAGGGGCTGACCCATTCCCAGCAGACATCCCCCTCAGGGGTCACCTCGAACACACGGCCGCTCTGGCCCTCGCAAATGAGGGTGTTGCCGTTCCAGAGCCGCTCGGCGCCTGCAATGTGGCCGCTGAAGAGGCTGAACACGTGCTTCGGGTAGTAGTGCCACACGATCTTGCTGGTATTCATGTCCACTTCGATGACACGGCTGCGGGGCACGATGGGGTGGTGAGCTCCATTGTCAAAAACCAGCATGTTTCCCTGGGGAGTGAAGGAGGCATCGTGTTGGTGGCTGATCTTGCCGCCGCCCCACTTCCACAGCACTTTCCCTTGAGGCCAGGAAATCCTCATGACCGTGCTGAGTTCGCGAAAACTGAGCAGCACATCCCCGTTTGGGCCTTCCTCGACGGAGTTGGCGTGGCTCCACTCGTGTCTGAACTCTCTGCAGCAGACGATGTCCGTTTCAGGATCAAGGTGCTCCCAGGCGTGCCAAGTGTTCACGGGGTTCCCTTGAGGATCGATCTCCACGATGGCATCCCCGAGGAAACCGCTCAAGTCCCTAGGTCGGCCGCCGACACCAAGGCCTTTCATGAGGAAGCGGAAGTGCTCTTCGTCTTCCGTGAGCGATGCTGCTACTTCGCTGCCGATGAAACCCTGGACACGGCCTGCGAGTTGTGGGGGCATCTGTTCCCAAGTGATGACGAGGGTGTTTCCATTGGCCAAGCGGCACATATCGTGATGGAAGGCCGGGTGCTCCCATCGCCAGGTCTCCTTCCCGTCCCAGTCCAGTTCCACCAGGATATCGGCTCGACCGCCCGAGGTCGCTATGCCGGCTCCGGATTGATCCAGAGGTTGGCCCCTTACGAGAAGGTTCCCTCCCGGCAGGAGATAGCCGTAGCCGGGCCTGAAAGAAGGGAAATGCCAGCCATGGACTATCAAGCCGAAATCATCGAGCAGATAGGTCGAGTCCCCGCCGATGGGGGTGATGAGGGTGAATCCGCCGCTTGTGCGGGAATCTTTGTGCGTAAGTCCTGTTTGCCGAAAAGGAGACCAACCCATAATCGAATCTACTCCTATGTGTGGGTGTCAAAGGGTCTCGCGGTCGACAAGCGAGAGGTTTTCAGTTCCGCTCCCTCTGCTTCAAAGGATTTCTTGGTAGAGGCCTATAGAGAGCTTTCCTCAGGTGCGGAGTCGCAGGATAGTAACCCATGGCTCCAGAAATTTCCGCTGCGGCCGTTTGCAGGGACCTAATCAAGGAATCCTTCTCTGATCCAAGAATCTGTTCCAAGGTGCCGGTTTGGCTGATGGCCCCGGCTGCCCGCCCGTTGGTTCCGAAAATCGTGGTGGCCAGACTCGCTCGACCCAGTGCGATTTCTTCATTGTTGACGGCATAGCCCCTCGTTCTGGTCCGTTCAAGTTCCTCCAGGAGGAGT
>Ga0214473_10009738_pt1 | contig 11345 bp, 11 predicted proteins | sample RVTome_7_FD_203509 | JGI IMG/M metagenome (GOLD analysis project Ga0214473, IMG submission 203509) | Soil microbial communities from uranium-contaminated site in the Upper Colorado River Basin, Wyoming, United States - RVT98D197 | ecosystem: Environmental > Terrestrial > Soil > Contaminated >...
CGCGCCGGTAATCGTCGCCTCCCGGACCTGTTCCAGGATCGATTCCACCTGCGGGTCCGCCGGGACTCCCAGAGCCAGGACGTCGTCGCCGGAGAGAAGGGGCTTGCGCCTCGCCGCTTTCGCAAGGAACGGGCGGAAGTCCTCTTTCCTGCGGTCCGCCGCCTTGTGGGTGGCCGAGTAGAGGGCGTGGAGCAGGTCCGGGTCCTCCCACCGGGAAAAAATCATCTCGATCTGGGCATGCGGGTTGCGCAGCATCCGGTAATGCGATAGGCGGGACAGGTCCTCGACCATCCGGACCACTTTCCGGACGCCGGGGATATGGAGCCGTCGGGCGAGGGCGTTCGTGCGGGGCAGGCGGAAAGCGTTTCTCCCGAGAAGCCCTGCGGGAATCCCTTTCCGTCCCCCCCGGCCCGGGGATTCCCGTTTCCCTTCCCGGAAACGTTGACGCAACTCGTCCCCGGCGGCGTCTACCAGGAGGTTGGCGAACAGCAGCGTCTCCGGCAAGGGGCGGTCGAGGGTACGTTCGAGCAGGGCGTACCGCTTCTTCATGCGGGAGAGGGGACCGGAACCCCAGTTCGGGATCTCGGGAATCAGGATCGGCAGGATCCCCGCGCGGTACAGGTCCGATACCGTTCCCGTCGGATTTGCCGCCAGGGATTTCGCCAGTTCGCCGACGATACGCTCGCCGGAAATCGTCCCGATCCGTTCCCTTGCCTCCCGGCGAATCGCCTGCCAGGTCCTCTTCTCGATGACGTAGCCGGGCCGCTCGTTTTTCTGCCGGATCGCCCGCAGCATCCGCAGGGGGTCTTCACGGATCCGGTCCCGCGGATTTCCCACGCCCCGGATCCGCTTGCGGCGAAGGTCTTCCATCCCCCCGAAGAAGTCGATCACCTCCGCCGTCACCCCTTTCCCCGATGTCCGGAGCGAAACCATCAGGCTGTTGATCGTGAAGTCGCGCCGGCCCGCGTCGTCCCGGGCGTCGACTCCCTCGGTGCGGATCGCGAACTGGCGGTGCCCCGGCCCGGTGGAAAGCGCAGGTCGCGCGAGAGCCACGTCGATATCCTCCCTCGACCAGGAGGTCGACACCTTGTATACGGCGAACTGCTTCCCCGACGCGATGACCCGCCGGATCCCCAGCTTTTTCGGGGGAAGGGAGCGGACGATCTTCCCCAGCGTTTCGAACCCGATCCCGGTGACCATCAGGTCGATGTCCTTGCCCGGCCGCCCCTCGATAAGATCGCGGACGATTCCCCCCACGAGAAAGGGGGATCCGCCGGAGCCTTCCGCGGCGCGGCAGAATTCCGAGACGAAACGCCACAGGTCCTTTCGCCTGCGCAGGGCTTCCCGTAACCTGAGGGATACCGTTTTCAGGACGGGGATCGTTTCCGCCGGGACCATGCGATAGGGCCTCCCCTTGTCCACGATTCTATCGTTTTCGGGATTCCGCGAGAGAAATGATGGGAGAATGGAACGCCGGGGGAAGGAACCTCACCCCGTTTCCCGACCAGCCAATTTCTTGTGAATCCGGTCCTTGTACTCGGGGAAATCGTCGAGGTTCACGGTGCGCCTTGCTATTACGTTGAACTTTAGGAGTTTGTAGTTAAGTTCCCGGATTCTCTCTCGTTTCTCATCTTCGTCCTCGATGGACCGCAGCAGGTCGCGGAGGGTGATGATCTCCCTGCGCAACTCCAGTTCGGGAGGGATGCACCCGGCGTTCTTGAGGATCTTGTAGGCGACGCGAAGGTCCTCGGGAATCATCGAGTCGTCCTCGAGCCGGAGGGGCTTCCCGGCGCCCGGAAGGTTCGCGAATTCCCCCCTCTCGATCGCCTCGCGAATCTTTTTCTCCGCGATGTTTCCCAGCAGCAGCACGAAGTCCCCCTGCCGTTCCTTGGCCGGGCGGGATTATCATGGGAAATAATACCACCGCCGGGAGGAAAAGAGATGGAGCGGGTATTCCAAAACGGCAAGGTCCAGCTGATCCGCGGAGATATCACCAGGGAGGAGACGGACGCCATTGTGAATGCCGCCAACTCGTCGCTCCTGGGAGGAGGCGGGGTGGACGGCGCGATCCACCGGGCCGGCGGGCCGGCAATCCTTGCCGAGTGCAAGGCGATCCGGGCGAGCCAGGGGGAGTGTCCGCCCGGCGAGGCGGTGGTGACGACCGGCGGAAGGCTCCCCGCCCGGTATGTGATCCACACCGTCGGTCCGGTCTGGAGGGGAGGGGACCGGGGGGAGCCGGAGATCCTCGCCTCCTGCTACCGGATCTCCCTTCGTCTCGCCGTGGAGAATGGGGTGCGGTCGATCGCCTTCCCCTCGATCAGCACGGGAGCATACGGTTATCCCGTCGAAAAGGCCGCGCCCGTGGCCCTCTCGACCGTCGCGGCATTCCTGCGGATGGAGAAGCTTGCGCCCGGGCTGGTCCGATTCGTTCTGTTCGACGCGGGGACGCTCCGGACATACCGGCAGGCCCTCAAGGTCCTGTGACAGTTCCCGAGGGCGCCGGCTTCCAGGGCCCTCGGCTCGCGGGTCCCGCTCCGCAGCCTCGGAGGGGGGCTCCGTTCGTGGCTCGCCGTGCGGTGCACCTGCACGGCTGCGCTCCGGTCTCCCGGGGGCCATTCCCGGAAGATCCCGGCATTCGAGGGCCGCTGCATCCGCTCCGGCTTCGTTGCCCTCTCTCACCGTACCGCAGCGGGTACGCTTCGGTCGGGCGCCTCGCCGGAAGCGGCGCATCGACCCTCTCGGTGCACGGCCTCTTCGGCAACGGACCCCGGGAGGCCGGCCTCACTGCGCCCCCCTCCTGCGGCTTGCTTCGCTTTCCGGGCGACCCCTAAGAACAGGGACGTTCCAAGAACTCTTTCTCCTCAGCGGCTGTTGCGCTCCGTTCCCGAGGGCCGGCCCGTCAGCGGGGATGACCCACGGCGCAGAGGTAGATCACGCTCTCCTCCGTGCCGTCCACCCCCAGGAGGGCGTTCATCTCGTCGTCGAAGAAGGCGGCCACCGGGCAGCTCCCGAGCCCGAGCCCGACGGCCGCCAGCGCAAGGTTCTGCGCGATGTGACCCGCATCGAGGTAGACGTACCGGTAGGCCCGCTGCCGGTATTTCCACTTCGCGCGGGGGAAGACGGCCGTCCAGACGAAGACGGCGGCGGCCTCGGAGCAGAACTCCTGCAACAGCGCCGCGCGCGCGAGGTCCCTGCGGAGATCCCCCCGAGCCACCTCCTCGAGCAGGTGCCCCCGGACGCCGTAGTGGTACGCCCCGGACTCGACTCCTTCCACGCGGTGGGCGATTACGTACGTATCGATGGGGTAGAGGGCGCCGGCCGAGGGGACGGTTCGGAATTCATGGCCCCCTTCCTTTCTTTGAACGCCGGTGGAGGCCCAAAGGAGAAAGGAGATCTCCTCCGGGCGAAGAGGACGGGGAAAGTACTCCCGGACGCTCCTTCGCCGGGAGACGATTTCCGCGAAAGAAGAGGGGACCGGAGATCCCGGCGGGGGGAGCCGGATGATTCTCGCGCCGGGATATTCCTTGTACAAGGGCGGCCGGGACGTCCAGTCGATCCCGCCTCCCCCCATCCGCCCCCGTTCGTACTTCGTTTCCTGCTGAAACCGGTCCCCGATTCCTCTGGTATCGTTCACGTCTTCGTCACTCCTTCAGGTATCTCTTTTCGATGAGTTTGCGGACAATGCGGTGTGCGGCGACCGCCGGCGCCTCCGTCTCCCCCCGCACCAACACGTCGGGAGCGGCAGGAGGCTCGTAATCGGCCGTAAGCCCGGGAACGCCGGCTGCGCTTCCTTCCTTTCCTCTCCGGTAGATTCCCTTGGGGTCCCGGGCCATGCAGACGGCGAGGGGGCAGTCGACGAAGACTTCCAGGTACCGCGCGATTTCCCGCCGTGCCCGGTCCCGATAGGCGCGCCGGTTGGCGGTGGCGTCGAAGATCACCGACACGCCGTGTTCCGTCAGAATCCGGCCCACGTGGGCGACCGCGCCGTAAAAGAGGTCCCGCTCCTCCTCGTCGTATCGGGGGTTCGGCGTGAAGACCTTACGGAGCGCGTCGGACTCGAGAACCGCGACGTTTACCCCGAGGGACGCGAGCTCCTTCTCGAGGGCCGAGGAAACGGTCGATTTTCCCGATGCCGGAAGGCCCGTGATCCAGACGGCGAATCCCGCTTCCACGGCTATCCCGTCCCGCAGTAAGCGTTTACGCGGCCCGGGTCGAAGGACTCCGCGTCCAGGACCTCCATGAGGAAGGAGAAGAGTTTCCTGCGCACGTCTTCGTCCAGGGTGGGATACCACAGGGGGCTGGCCATCACGAGACCACGGAAGGCGTAAAAGGGGGCGGCGACCGCGAGCATCTCCCGATCTCCGGTTTTTTCGAGATACCGGTCCCAGAACCTCCGGAAGAGGGTCTCGAAGGATCCGGTGAGGCGACCGTTTTGCTGAAGCGAGCAGAAGAGGTAGTTCCCGGTGAGGGAGGTGACGTCGTCGGCCGGCTCGCCCCACTCGCCCCGGGAACGGTCGATGACCCGGAACCGCGTCTCGTCTCCGAACAGGATGTTGTAGGGATGAAAATCCCCGTGCACCTGCCGGAGCCGGTGGGTACGCCCCTTGATTCGCCAGCGCCAGGCCACGCAGCGTCGCTCGATTCCTTCCAGCAGTTCGGGGGTGATGAACCCGTGCCGCGGAGGATAGCTGTCCAGAAGCCCCATGATGCACTCGCCGTGTCCCACGAGCTCCCGGATCCGGCGGACGTAAAGGCCGGGGTCGGAACCTTTCTTTCGATGGATGTCCGCGAGGTAGTCGCAAAGGGCGTCGGCCCGCGCCAGGTCGAGATCGATGAGCTTTCCCCCCGCCTGGAGACGGGCAAGGTCCCGGATGTAGCCATGTCCATCCACATGCTCGACGAGGAGGAAGAACTCCTCCACGTTCCCGAGCGAAAGGAGGCTGCCATCCCGGGCGAACCCGCCCACGTCCAGGGAATGCGCGTGAAGGGGAAGGCGATTATACGCCTCGTGATCCCATAAAAGCATCTGGGCCCGGTCCGACATGTGTTCGTGCCCGAAGGGCCCCGGACTCGTCGTCTCGAGGACGGCCTTGCGGCGCTCTCCGGAAACCTCGTACTCCACCATGACCGGGATGCCGTAGCCGAACCCCTTGACGGCGCCGACCGCCACCGCCTCTCCCAGGAGGGAAAGGGATACGATTCGCACGGCGGTTCCGAAAAGGGATTCCAGATAGGAGGAGAGTTTGTCCCGGTCCAGGTCGGGCATGGCTTTTCGGGGCATGGTTTCTCCTTTGCCCGAGGGAACGAACCTGGAGGCAATCGGGTGGTCTCGAGGGAATTCTACACCGACTCCGACCGATTTCCCAAAGGAGGAGAGCCTCGTTGCGGAAGGGAAGAGGGCCGGGAGGGAATATAATGATCCCGCACCGGTAAGAGGAACACGGAGGCGCAGGGGATGTCCGGGACCTGGTGGGTCTACATGATCGAGTGCCGGGGGGGGAAGATCTACACGGGGATCGCGAAAGACCCCGAAGCCCGCTACCGGCAACACCGGTCCGGGCGAGGCGCCGCCTTTACCCGGATCAACCCGCCCGTGGCGCTACTGGCGAAACGGCCCTGCGGGAGCCGGTCCGACGCCCTCAGGGAGGAAACCGCCCTGCGTCGGCTCTCGGGAAAGGAGAAGAGGGTCTGGGCGGGGACACTCCTCAACGCTGGGGGGGGACACTCCTCAACGTACAACTCGATATAGGAATGTCCCCCCTGGGAGTGTCCCCGGGGAACGTATCCCTGTCGGGAAGAGGCGTGACGATTTGGGACGCAATCTCTTTTTTCGGAAAGGAGCGATATCCGATGAAGCGAATAACCTGGGCCATCGTCCTCGCGATCATGGTCGTCCTGGTGGGTATGGCGGGACCGCTCGAAGCGGGGAGCAAGGAAACGAAGGTCGTCCGGACGGCACTCGAAGTCCTCGAGGAGATCCTGGCCATTCCCGAGAAAGGGATCCCGCCGAGTCTCCTGGAGAATGCGTACGGCATCGCGATCGTGCCCGGCGTGATCAAGGTCGGATTCGTGGTGGGCGGCCGTCACGGACGCGGCGTGCTCCTCATCCGCGAAGAACACGGGGGCTTTAGCAACCCGGTTTTCGTCTCCCTCACCGGCGGAAGCGTCGGGTGGCAGATCGGCGCCACGTCCACCGACGTCATCCTCGTGTTCAAAAGCGGGCAAAGCGTCGAAGGAATCATGAAGGGGAAGTTCACCCTGGGGGCCGACGCCGCCGTGGCGGCCGGCCCGGTGGGGCGCAGCGCCGAGGCGGCGACGGACATACAACTGAAAGCCGAGATCTACTCCTATTCCCGGAGCAGGGGCCTGTTCGCGGGGGTCTCGGTCGCGGGAGCCGCCCTGCAGATCGACGACGACGCCAACGTCGATTATTACGGGAGGGGGGGAGTGCGCCCGCGCGAGATTCTCAAGGGGAAGGAATTCCCTCCTCCCCCGGATGCGGTCCGGTTGAAGGAATTCCTCGGCAAGCACGCGGGGGCGAAGGCAAAGGAATGAGCGGATCGCGGATCCTCACGCTTGCCGGGAGGGGAGGGAAAAACGGAGAATAGGAAAGATTCACCGCGCCCGGGAGTGCGATGTACCTGAGGAGAGAAAATCCCCTGCTCGAAGGGATGACGTTCGCCCATCCCCTCCCGCGCCGGGAAATCGAGAAGGGATTCGAAACCCTGATCGGGGAGAACCGGCTCTTCGGAGCCGAGATGAACCCCGACATCATCAAGAAGGAGGGCACGAAGAGGAAATTTCTTGTCAGCAGGCTTCCCTCGAGAAAAAAGCTGCTTTCCCGCTGGTCCCGCCTCTTCCGCGATCTCATCTCCCCCGCGGACTTCTTCGACCTGGTTTCCGCGAAATTCCTGAATTTCGAGCACCGGGAGAACATGCTCCTGATGGGGAAGGACCGGATCATCTACGATACCCAGATATTCCGTGGGAGCGAGGCGGTCGGCGAGATGACCCTCTTTTTCCTTTCCCTGATGGACCGGAACCTCGGCCTGCTCGCCTATCTCCGGGGCATGCGGCTGCGGATCGTCTATATCGATCATATCCGTCTCTCGGAGCAGAGCTCGGGATACGCGTCGGCCCTGTTCCGCTATTACGAAAAGTTTTTCCACGATCTTGGATTCCACCAGTTCCGTCTCAGCGCGTCCCTTTCCGTCGGGAAATATTACTGGGCGAAGGAAGGATTCGACTGCCTGGACAAGGGGGATTTCCTGCGGATGAAGGCGGGCCTGGCCAGACTCGTCCGGGACCTGCGGCTCCCCGTCGGGGAAACCGACATCAACAGGCTCAACCACGCCTACGACATCGCCCTGTTCCGGAGGGATCTCAAGATTCCCGTCTACCGGAACCGGGAAGGGTACTACTCGTGGGAGAAAGACGAGGAGCATCGGGAGGAGGAGGTGTTTCCCCCGGGGAAGGCGTTCCTGCTGTCCTCCCAACCCTGGGACGGGTACAAGATCATCTACACGAACACGCCGAGGAGAACGGGATTCGTCTACACCCCCGGCTATCTGAACCACAGGCCCCGGTCCGGCCACCCGGAGAGCCACAGGCGCCTGGTGACGCTTCGCGATGCGATCCGGAAGGACGACCTCCAGGGGAGCCTCGTCTTTCTCGAGCCGTACATGCCGGACATGGGTCTCATCGAGAAGATCCACCCTCCCGACTACCTGGAGGCGTTCCGGAACAGCGTGCGCGCGGGCAGAAAAACGTTCGCCACGGCGGACTGCTCGATCAGCGAGGCGAGTTACGATGTCGCGTTGCTTGCCGCGGGCGGGGTGATGGCGGGGGTCGATGCCGTGCTCAACGGGAGAGTCGAAAACATCTTCTGCGCCGTGAGGCCCCCCGGACACCATGCCGGGAGAAAATCCGCCATGGGGTTCTGCTATCTGAACAACGTCGCCGTGGGAGCCCTCCACGCCCGGACCGTCTACGGGGTGGATAAGATCTTCATCCTCGACTGGGACGTGCACCACGGGAACGGGACCCAGGAGATCTTCGAGGAGGACCCTATCACCTATTTCTGCAGCATCCACGAGCACCCGACCTTCTGCTTCCCGGGGACCGGGAGAAGGATGGAGAAGGGAAGGGGGGAGGGGTACGGAGCCACGCTCAATCTCCCCATGAAGCCCCATACCGGGGACACGGAGTTTCTGGCTGTTTTCGAGGGGGATGTCATCCCGGAGATCGAGAGATTCCGTCCCGATCTCATCATGATCTCCGCGGGATTCGACGCGCACAAGGACGACCCCATCGCGGACCTCCTGTTGACCGAGCGATCGTTCGTCCACATGACGGAAAGAATCTGCGAAATGGCCGACAAGCATTGCCGGGGGCGCATCGTCTCCGTCCTCGAGGGCGGATACCACGGGTCCTCCCTCAAGTCGTCGGCGATCGCCCACTTGAAAACCCTCCAGGGAAGGAGCGTGCCATGTACGTCGGCAGAAGGATGACGAGGAAGGTGATCACGTTGTCCCCGATGGATACGGTGAGGGACGCCCAACGGGTTCTCGAGGAGAATCGGATCCACCACCTTCCTGTGGTCGAGGGGGAGGAGCTCGTGGGGATCATTTCGGACACGGACCTCCGGAAATGGTTCCTCCGGGAGGAAACAGTCGACGAGAAGGGGACGGTATCCCGGAGGATCGGGCACGTCGGGGAGATCATGATCCGCGATGTGATCACCATGAGCCCGGGGGACACGATCGAGGACGCGCTCTTGGTCCTTCACCGGAGGAGGTTCGGGGCTCTCCCGGTGGTGGAGGGGAAAAAACTGGTGGGGATCGTCACCAAGGCGGACGTGCTCGCCGCGTTCATCGACTCCCTCAACATCGAGGGGATCGGGGTTCGGATCGAGGTGATCCTGCCGCGAGGCATGGACTCCCTCGTCCGGCTGATCCGGAAACTGGCGGAGATGCGGATCGAGATCCGGAGCATGGTGCTGTCCCCTTTCGGGGAAGAGTTCGCGGCATTCCTCCGGATCGGGACGATCGATGTGGGGACCGTGAAAACCCGGTTGCGGGGGTTCGGGTTCAAGGTCCCGGACCTTGCGGATTTCCTCGGCTGACCGGTTACCGCCCCGGACCGGATTATTGGGGCCGCCCGTATCCGTTCCGGGAGAAGGTTGAAGGGAGGACCGGGGAGCGGCGGCCCGTCAGCCTGCCTCCCCGGGCTCGATGGTGCGCTCCCTCAGGAGATTTCTCGCCTCCGGTTCGTCGTCCCTCCCGACCTGGATTTCCGCCGTACCGACGCGGAACAGGTCCTGGAGAACCTCGCCCTTGACGAAGTGCCGGATTCCGGCGGCCGAAAGGAGCGACTTCACCATGGCAAGGACGACGGGATTTCCCGTTTTCAGGATGGTGACGTACTCCACGTACTCCGGCAGGGGCTGCGGGGGGAGCTCCCGCACCAGCGGGACCCTGCAATCGGGACAGACGTGGACCCCCTCGAAGTACTCCGCTTTGCATTCCGGGCAAACCATAGATTCCCAATGTACCCCAATTCTCCCCCCCTTGACACGCACCGGGCCAAAACTTATGGTGAAACAAGCAACGGCGGGGATTTTCGCGGGAAAGGTTCCTGTCCACCCTGGATGGCGATGCGGCGGCGGGTGCTTTCGCGCGCCGGTTGCTCCTTGCCGGAGAAAAGCCCGTTCCCCGGGGGAACGCGGTTCCCGGCCCATTCCCTTACTCCCACGGTTCCCGTTCCGGGGGGAACGAACAGAAACCATCCATTCGCGGATTCTTTGGATTCCGTTTCCTGACAGGAGGTTGTCATGCAGGAATTCGAAATGAGAAAGACGGTAAAACAGATCAGCAAGAGGGTGGGAATGGGCATCGCCGCGGTGGCCGTGCTTCTTGTACTCCTCGTTATCAATCCCTTCGTGAAGATCGACGCGGGGGAACGGGGAGTCCTGCTCAACTTCGGGGCGGTCCAGGACGAAGTCCTCGGAGAGGGCCTGCACCTTCGGATTCCGATCATGCAGAAGATCGTGAAGATGGACGTCAAGATCCAGAAATCGGAAACCCGGTCGGAAGCGGCGAGCAAGGATCTCCAGGACATCAAATCGGTGATCGCGCTCAACTACCACATCATCCCGGACAAGGCCAACTGGGTGTACCAGAACATCGGGGTGGCGTTCAAGGAGAGGATCATCGACCCGACCGTCCAGGAGGCCGTGAAGGCGGTGACGGCGAAGTACACCGCGGTCCAGCTGATCGGCGAGCGGGAGAACGTCAGCACCGCGATCAAGGATGCCTTAAGCCAGAAGCTTGCCGACTACAACCTGTTCGTGGACGGATTCTCGGTCATCGACTTCAGCTTCTCCAAGAAGTTCACCGACGCGATCGAGTCGAAGCAGGAGGCGGAGCAGTTTGCCTTGAGGGCCCAGAGGGACCTGGAGAGGATCAAGATCGAGGCGGAGCAAAAAGTGGCCCAGGCGAAGGCGGAGGCCGAGTCGCTGCGGCTCCAGAAGGGGCAGATCACCAAGGAAATGATCGAGCTCAGAAAGATCGAGGCGATGCGGGAGGCCATCGCCAAATGGAACGGAACCGTTCCGAACGTGCTCCTTTCGGGAGGGGGCGCGACCCCGCTCATCAGCCTGGATGGACTGATGAAGAAGTAACGGCCAGAGGGACTTCATAACCGGCGCGGACAGGCGCGCGCTTCTTCCTTTGGATCAGGAGCGGATCGTTCTCCTCATGCCGACGCGAGGGTGCTGCTCCGGTACCGGGCATACTTCGGGACCCACATCCTCGAATCCAGCGATTCCCGGATCTTGCCCGGGACCACGGGCTTTCTTGCGACATTTTGCTCCATCGCTTTCGTTGCCACCGCAATCGCGATCTCCCTGCACACGGTTCGGAGCTCGGAAATCGGCGGATAGGCACAATTCGCACCGAGCCTGTCCGGGGAGACGAGCTCCGATAACCGGTTGGCCGCGACGGTGAACATTTCGTCGGTGACCACCTGCGCCCGGACAAGGAGCGCGCCGAGCCCCACTCCGGGAAAAACAAACACGTTGTTTCCCTGGCCTACGAGAAAACGCCTCCCTTTGTAGTCCACCTCCGGGAAGGGACTTCCCGAAGCGACGATTCCTTTCCCGTCCGTCCATCGGTAGATCTCTTCCGGCGTGGCTTCCGCGTTGCTCGTGGGGTTGGAGAGGGGGAAGATGACGGGTTGTTCGCAGGAACCGGCCATCGTCCTCACGGCTTCTTCCGTGAACGTCCCCGGAATACCCGACAGGCCGATCAGCACGGTCGGTCTGGCATTGCGGATGGTATCCATCA
>Ga0214473_10009739_pt1 | contig 11345 bp, 11 predicted proteins | sample RVTome_7_FD_203509 | JGI IMG/M metagenome (GOLD analysis project Ga0214473, IMG submission 203509) | Soil microbial communities from uranium-contaminated site in the Upper Colorado River Basin, Wyoming, United States - RVT98D197 | ecosystem: Environmental > Terrestrial > Soil > Contaminated >...
CTCGGCCGCGAGCACGTCGGCTCGACGGCGGAGGACAAGCTCTTCTAACGGCCCGCCGGGTCGAACGGCTTCTGGTCCAGCCAGTCGTCGGGGAGCTCCTCCGGCGGCACCTCCGGGTCGGCCGCGGGCGCCTCCTCGATCGGGAGGAGGACCTCGTCATCAGCCTCGGCTTCGGGCTCGCTCACCTGACGACGAGCACCCCTTTCATCCCGAGCTGGCTGTGCCCGGGGACCGTGCAGACGTACGGATAGCGCCGCCCCTTCTTCAGAGTCACGATCAGGGTCGCCCTCTGGCCCGGGTTCAGGAGCCTTGTCTTCTTGCCCGCGATCTTCAGGTCGTGCGTCGCCTGGCCGCGGTTCACGACCGTGAACGTGTGCCGCCCGGCGGTGAGCCTCACCGTCGAGAACTTGAACTTGAAATCGGTCGCCGTCACGGTGACCCTCGCGGCGCTCGTGCCGAGCGCGGCGGGCGCGATCGCCGCCACCGTCGTGGTGCCTGCGAGCAGGGTGAGGAGGACGAGGACTCTGCGTCCGGGCATGCGCTCCCTTTCAGTTGGTTGAACGAACCGTGCGAACTATTGCAAAGAGGGCGCTGCTGTTCTAGGGTCGTCCGCGTCATTCCATCGCTCCCGATCGGAGGTTCTATGGACTGTTCAGGGGAGGAGAAAGCGCCGTCCAGGGCGCTTTCCCGGGGTGAGCTGCTCAAGCGGGCGGGCGTCCTCGGCGCGGCTGCAGCCGTGCCGGTGGCGGTCGCGCCCGACGGCGCCCAGGCGCAGGAGGAGCTCGCCCAACTCCAGCAAATGAAGGCGCTCTCGCCGGGGGAGGCCGCGACGATCGGCGCCGTCTGCGAGCGGTTGATCCCGTCGGACTCCACCGGGCCCGGAGCCAGAGAGGCGAACGTGATCCGCTACATCGACCGGTCGCTGGCCGGCGACCTGGCCGCGTTCAGAGGCGCGTACACGGCCGCCGCCGTGGCTCTGGACGCCTACTCGCAGTCGAAGCACGGCGGCGCATTCGCAACCCTGTCGTCCGACAAGCAGGACGCCGTGCTCACGGACATGGACCTGAACCGGGCGACGGGCTTCTCGCCGAACGCCAAGGCCGTGTTCGAGATGATCCGCACGCACGCGGTGCAGGGCATGTTCGGCGACCCGGCCCACGGCGGGAACACGAGCTTCGCCGGGTGGAAGCTCGTGCGCTTCCCGGGCCCCCGCTTCGTGATCAGCGCTCGCGACCAGCGGCTCGACGTCGTGCCGAAGTCAAACCTCAAGTCGGCGTACTCGCTGCCGCTGTTCCGCGCCCGCTCGTCGAGGAGGGACTGAGATGCCAGAGATGATGCAGCCGGTCGACGTCGTGGTCGTCGGCACAGGTGCGGCAGGCGGCACGGCGGTCTGGCCGCTCGCGAACGCGGGCATGAAGGTCGTCGCGATCGAGGCAGGCCCGCGCGCGCAGGTCAACCAGTACCCGTTCGACGAGATCAGGAACGACGTCCGGGACTCCTGGGGTCGCTACAAGGCAAACCTCGAGGTGCCGACGACGCGGCCGAACTCGAAGGTCGCGGCGACGCGTCCGCTCGGTGCCGTCGGCCCGATGATGAACGCAGTCGGTGGCACGTCGATCCACTGGATGACGCAGAGCTGGCGCTTCCTCCCGTGGAACTTCAAGACCGTCTCGGAGTCGAAGAAGCGCTACGGCCCGAACGCGATCCCGAAGGACTCGACCTCGATCGACTGGCCGTTCGACTATGCCGAGCTCGAGCCGTACTACGACAAGCACGAGTACTTCGCGGGCGTGTCGGGCCAGGCCGGCAACGTCCAGGGCCAGATCGACTCGCGGGGCAACATCTACGAGGGACCGCGTCGGCGGCCGTACCCGTTGCCGGCGCTACGCCGCTCGGGCTTCACGGAGATGATGTCCTCGGCCGCGAAGGCGATGAGCTGGCATCCGTACCCGGGCCCCGCAGGTATCCGCTCGAAGGCGTACCGCGACAAGGCCGGCTGCACCTATTGCGGCTTCTGCGGCTGGACCGGGTGTTACACGAACGCGAAGGTGCAGACGAACGTCGACTACATCCCGCTGGCGGAGAAGACGAAGAACCTCACCGTCGTCCCGCTCGCGGATGCCCTACGGGTCGAGGTCGACAGCGATGGTCGTGCGTCCGGTGTGCTCTACCTCAAGAACGGACGGGAGTACTTCCAGCCGGCAAGCGTCGTGCTGCTCGCGGGTTACACGTACGGCAACGTCCGCCTGCTGCTGCTCTCGACGTCGAAGGCGTATCCGAACGGCCTCTCGAACAACCACGGGCAGGTCGGCAAGCACTACATCGCCCACGGCCTCGGCTCCGCCGGCGCGACCGGCTGGTTTCCGGGCAAGCGGTTGAACCGCTACAGCGGCACCCTCGGGCAGTACACCGCGCTCGACGATCTCGATGCCGACAACTTCGACCACACGGGGCTCGGCTTCATCGGCGGTGGGATGTGCAGTGCGACGATGGAGGCCAAGCCGATCGGCACGGCGAACGCGCTTCCGCCGAGCGTCCCACGCTGGGGCTCGGGTTGGAAGGCGTGGCTCGCAGCGAACGCGGACTCGGTCGCGGGGGTGGGCTCGCAGCTCGAGGTCCTGTCCTATGAGGACAACTACCTCGATCTCGACCCGTCCGTGCGCGATCCGCTCGGCCGGCCGGTGATCCGGATCACGAACGACTTCCACGACAACGAGCGGCGGCTGTCCGACTACGTGCAGAAGAAGATGGTCGAATGGCTGAAGGCCACGGGTGCGAAAGAGGTCTGGACGGCCCCGCCGGGTGCGCGCTCGCTGAGCACGCACGCCTACGGGGGCACCCGGATGGGCGACGACCCGAACATCAACGTCGTCAACCGCTGGGGCATGTCGCACGAGGTCCCGAACCTCGGGATCCTCGGCGGCTCGACGTTCCCGAGCTCCGGGGGTCGAAACCCGACGCAGACGATCCAGGCGACGGCGTGGCGTACTGCCGACCACGTCGTGCAGAACCGCGGCGCGTTCGAGTAGGCAGACCAACCCGGGCGGCGTGTCGACGCCGCCCGGGTTGCCGCTTACGATGTGACGATGGAGGGCGCGAACGGGTTCGGTGCCTCACTGAAGGCGCTCCGGCGGGACCGTCGGCTGTCGCTGCAGGAAGTCTCGACGGCGACCGGCATCTCGGCCTCCTTTCTCTCGCTCATCGAGAACGGCAAGAGCGACATCACGCTCGGCCGGCTGGTCAAGCTCGCGGGCTTCTTCGACGTCCACGTCAGCGACCTGCTGCCGCCGGGCACCGGGCGCGACCCGATCGTCATCCGCGCGGCCGAGCGCCGTCACATCGCGTCGCCGAGCGAAGGGCTGGACATCTCGTTGCTCGCCCCCGACAGCGAGCGCCGCATGCTGCCGTTGATCGCGGAGTTCGAGCCGGGAGGTCGCCCGGCGGAGATGTCGCAGCACGAAGGCGAGGAGTTCGTCTACGTGCTTTCGGGCAGGATCCGGATCGAGATGGACGGACACGAGCCCATCGCGCTCGAACCGGGAGACGCGGCCTTCTACCGCGCCGACAGGCCGCATCTGCTCACCGCGCTCGACGACGCGCCCGCGTCGCTGATCGCCGTCGCCTCTCCGCCGCACCTCTAGCCATGGCGGTCACGGAGGTCATGCACGACCCGGAGCGGCGGCCGATCCCGGACCGCGAGGAGCAGCCGGTCCTCTCCCGCGGGGGCGCGTGCCTCGTCTGCGGCGGGTGGATCGAGCCCGAGGCGACCGACGTGTTCCGGGTTCACGTTTCCAACCCGCCGCGCGAGGCGGAGTACGCGTGCCACGAGGCATGCTTCGAGCGCGTCAAGCACGCTTCGCTGTCGTCTCCGAGCTAGCGCAGGGGCTGCCAGTCCGGCTGCGTCTGGTCGATCAGCAGCTCGGCCGACGGGGCCGGGTTGCGGGTCAGCGGCGACGAGCGGCCTCCGACCGTGACGAGCTGCAGTCCGAGGAAGTTCGCCACGCCGAACTGGTCGGTGACGACGAGGAGCGTTCCGTCGGGTGACCAGGCCGGCTCGTCCCCGCCGCCGAGCAGCCGCGGGTCGGTGCCGTCCGCCGCGACGGTGATCAGCCCGAGCCGCGTGCCGGCCGCGAGCCGGGACCCGTCCGGCGACCAGGTGGGCGCGGAGGGGATCAGGTCCCCGCCGAGACCGCCGCCGACCCTGCGTGTCCCGTCCGTCGCAGACGTCCAGAGCTCGCGCTCCCGGCCGACCGTGCAGCGAGTCGCGTTGCACGAGCGCGTGAGCGGCGCGACCAAGAACGCGAGCCGGTCGCCGCGTGGCGACCACGTCGGATCGAGCTCGAGCTCGGGCGTGCGCGTCAGCCGCCGCTGGCGTGTGCCGTCGGCGTTCATCACCCAGAGGTCGGCATTCGGTCGCTTGCCGCGGCCGACGAAGAGCCGCCCGCGCGCGAACAGGATGCTGCGCCCGTCGGGACTCCACGTCGGGCTCCCGTCCCAAAGCGCGTTCCGGGTGAGCCGCCGCTTGCGCGTCCCGTCCGCGTTCATCACCCAGATCTCGGTCCCGGACATGCCTGTGCCGATCTGCGGGCCGGTCGCGTGAACGTAGGCGAGCCGCCGGCCGTCGGGCGACCAGGCGGGCGCGAAGTCGCCCGAGCTCCGCGTGGCGGTCGTCAGCCTCTGGCGGCCGCTTCCGTCGAGCCGGACGGAGACGATCGTCGGTCCCCAGCCGGAGCCGCTGCGCCCGAGCGCCGATTCGACGTAGGCGACGCGTCCGTTCCTGCCGGGGTACGCGCCGTCGGCCGGCGCCGCGCAGACGAACGCCGCAGCGAGGACGAGCGCTCCCGCGCGGAGCATCGTCGAAACCGTAGCGCCAGGGGCGGGCGGCTGCCCGGCGCCAGAACCTCCTAGCGGCGGAACTGCAGCTCGTGCCAGCTCGGCACGGGCGCAAGCTCGAGCAGCGCGCGCCCGCCGTGCGGGTCGCGGTAGCCGAAGTCGGCCGATTCGTCGTCCCACGCGACCTCGAGCAGCCCCTCCTTGACCCGGTGGTCGAGCCAGGCGCCGCGGAAGACGAGCTTGCGGAGCCAGTAGACGAGCGACTCGCCCTCGACGAGCGAGATCCGCTCCCAGTGGCGCACGACGTACCGGCCGAGCGTCGAGCGCGGCTCCTCGATCACGCCGTCCGCCGCGAGCTCGACGAGGTCGGAGGTCTCCTCGGGCTCGAGCTCGTTCCCCCCGATCAACCCGAGCCGGACCGCGGCGGCGGTGACTCGCTGCTCGAAGTCGTCCCCGTTGAAGCTGAACCGGTAGCCCAGGAACTCGACGACGTAGTCGTCCCCCGACGTGTAGTTCGCCTCGGCCACGGGCAGAGGATAGCCCGCGACTACGCTGCCTTCGTGAACGCACGAACCCTTGCCGCTTCCGTGCTCGTCTGCGCCGTCCTCGTCGTCGTCGGCAAGCATGTCTTCGACATCTCCTGGGAGAGCGCGCTCGTGCTCGCTCCGGTGTTCGTGCTCAGCCTCGGCGGGATCGCCTTCCTCGTGGTGCTCTGGGCGAAGGCGATCCGCGACTCACTGCGGAGCTAGAGCGTCGTCGCACGGGCCACGTGTGCGCGTGTCACCTCGCCGGGCGAGCAGCACCCGGAGAGGGCGAGCGCGAGCCAGAGCTCCTCGCGCAGCAGCTCGAGGACGCGCGCCGCGCCCGCCTCGCCGTCGACGGCAAGGCCCCAGAGCACCGCACGGCCCGCGAGCACGGCGTCGGCACCGAGCGCAAGCGCCGTGACGACGTCGATGCCGCGCCGGATGCCGCCGTCGAGCAGCACCGCGAGGCGTCCGGCCACCGCCTCGACGACCTCCGGGAGCGCGTCGAGCGTCGCTGCGACCCCGTCGAGCTGGCGTCCCCCGTGGTTCGACACGATCACCCCCGCGGCGCCGTGCTCGACGGCGAGGAGCGCGTCCTCGGCGGTGTGGACCCCCTTGACGAGCACCGGCAGCGCCGACCAGGTCGCGAGCTGCTCGATGTCTCGCCAGCTGACCGACGGCGAGAAGATGCCGAACTGGTCCGCGACGGTCATCGACTGCATGCTTCCGAGCGCCGCGGCGACTGCGTGCACGTCGAGGTCCTCGGGGATCTTCCAGCCGGTTCGCACGTCGCGCTCACGCCGCCCGAGATAGGGCGTGTCCGCGGTGAGCACGAGCGCGCGGTAGCCCTCGTCGCGCGCGCGCTCGACCCAGTCGCGCGTTAGCTCCCGGTCGCGGAAGACGTAGACCTGGAACCAGCGCGGCGCGTCGGGCGCGGCTGCGGCGATCTCCGCCGGAGACGCGGTCGACGCGGTCGAGACGCACATCACCGTGCCGGCCTTCGCGGCGGCGCGCGCCATCGCGAGCTCGCCGTCTGGATGCGCCAGCCGCTGGTACGCCATCGGGGCAACGAGGATCGGCATCGCAACGTCCGTCCCGAGCACCGTCGCCGCGGTCGAGACCGTCTCGACGTCGCGGAGCACACGGGGACGGAGCGTCCACCTGCGGTAGGCGGCGACGTTCTCGCGCAGCGTCCACTCGTCGCCCGCGCCGGCCGCGAAGTACGCGAGCGGCCCCGGTGGCAGGAGCTCCGCGGCGCGCCGCTCGTAGTCGCAGACGTTCAGGAGGTCGTCCATGAGGCCCAAACCTAGTGCTTCTTCAGGGAATGGTGCCCGCGTTCATTCCCTGAAGGAGCACACAAGCTCCGTCCGACCGCCTCCGTACGGTGATCGCACGATGCAACAGGGCACGTGGACGATCCGTCCCTGCCCGCACGGTGAGGCGAGCGCCCTCGCTTCGGCGCTCGGGATCAGCTGGGTCACCGCCAGCGTCCTCGTCCGGCGCGGGTACGGCGACCCCGGCGCGGCGCGGGCGTTCCTCGCCGCCGAGCCACCGCGCCACGACGCCGGCCTGCTCGGGGACACCGCGGCCGCGTGCGACCGGATCCGGGCGGCGATCGCCGCGGGAGAGCGAATCTGCGTCCACGGCGACTACGACGTCGACGGGATCTGCGCGACCGCGCTCGCGGTGACCTCGCTCCGCGAGCTCGGCGCGAACGTCGACTGGCATCTCCCGAGCCGCTTCGACGAGGGCTACGGATTATCGGGACAAACGCTGGCGCGTTTGTCCCGAAGTGGAGTGGGCCTCGTGCTGACGGTCGACTGCGGGATCACGGCAGTGGCGGAGGTCGCCGAGGCGAAGGCGCTCGGCCTCGACGTGATCGTGACCGACCACCACCGGCCCGCGGAGACCTTGCCACACTGTCCGATCGTCGCCACCCGTCCGTCCCGCTATCCCTTTCCCGAGCTCTGCGGCACCGGCGTCGCCTACAAGTTGCTGGGCGCACTCGGAGCCGACGTCGACAAGCACCTCGACCTGGTCGCGCTCGCCACGGTGGCCGACGTCGTGCCGCTTCTCGACGAGAACCGCGCGCTCGCGAGCGCCGGCCTGCGCGCGCTCGCGAGCACCCAGAAGCCGGGTTTGCAGGCGCTGATGCGCGCCGCGCGCGTCGACCCGGCGATCGTCGACACCGGCGCGGTCGGGTTCCGACTCGCGCCGCGGATCAACGCCGCCGGAAGGCTCGGCCACCCGGGCGCGGCGCTCGAGCTGCTGCTCACCGACGACCGTGACGAGGCGTCGCGGCTCGCGTCCAAGCTCGAGGAGCTGAACCGCGAGCGCCAGCAGGTCGAGGACCGCATCCTCCGCGAGGCGGTCGCGCAGGTCGCCGAGTGGCCGGAGTCGGACCAGCGGCGGCGCGCGTACGTGCTCGCGGGCGAGGCCTGGCACGAGGGGGTGATCGGGATCGTCGCGTCGCGGCTCGTCGAGCGATTCAACCGCCCGGTCGTGATGATCGCCGGCGGTGACGAGCTCTGGAAGGGCTCGGGCCGCTCCGTGCCCGCGTTCGACCTGCACGGCGGGCTCGCCGCCTGCTCCGCCGCGCTCGAGCGCTTCGGCGGGCACCGCGCGGCGGCCGGACTCTCGATCCGGCCGGAGAAGGTCGAGGAGTTCGCCCGTGCGTTCGCCGCGCACGCCGACGAGCACCTCGTCGACGACGACCTCCGCGCGACGACGAACATCGACGCCGTACTGCCGCCGAGGACCGTGCCGACTCTCGAGCTCTGCGAGGAGCTCTCGAAGCTCGCGCCGTTCGGCCTCGGCAACCCCGAGGTGACGATGCTCGCCGAGAGCTGCGAGCTGCGCGACCTGGCGACAGTCGGCGACGGGAAGCACCTGCGCTTCCGCGTGCGGGCGGGCGGGGCGATCGCGTTCGGCCTCGGCGCGCAGCTCGACCGCCTCCGGGCCGAAGGCCGCTTCGACCTCGCCTTCCGGCTGCAGGCCAATCACTGGAACGGCACCGTGGCGCCGCAGCTCGTCGTGCGCCGGGTCTTCGACGCGCCCGACGGCTACCAAGGGCTGCGCGACTGGCTCGTCGCGGAGTTCCGCAAGGAGGAGCGCGACCCCGCCGCGCAGGAGATCTTCGAGGAGCTCGGTCTCGCGCCGGGCGTCGAGCCGCGCAGCCTGCTCGAATCGGAGCGCTTCCGCGCGCTGCTCGAGCAGCCGCCGCTCGCGCGCGCGGCGTGATCGTCCGCGGCGAGCGCGCCGACGACCACGCAGCGATCGCGGCGGTCGTCGAGGCCGCCTTCGGCTCGCCCGACGAGGCGCGGCTCGTCGAGAGCTTTCGGGCGTCCGCCGGCTACCTGCCGGAGCTGGCGCACGTCGCGAGGGTGACCCGCGCTACTTGTAACAGACTGTTACTTGACGAGCGAGACGCCCGCACGGCGCCTCGGACGCGGTCGGGCCTCGGCGGCGGCCCGGTCGAGCGCGACGAGCGCCCTCGCGATCTCCCGCGCCGGATCTCGCCGGAATCTGCGGATTCGGAGCACGAACATCTCTTGTTCATCGGCCGATCCGCCGATCCTCTGTAGGCAAGACCCCCGTCTACACTGAGAGAGATGACGGTCGTCGAAGTCACCGAGAAGCACAAGGACCTCGTCGACGAGCTGCTCGCAGCCGTCTCGGAGTCCAACCCCGACGCGGACCTCGAGCTGCTGGCGAGGGCCTTCGCGTACGCCGCGACGGCCCACGAGGGCCAGCTCAGGCGCTCGGGCGAGGCGTTCATCCGGCATCCCTGGTCGGTCGCGAAGGTCTGCGCCGAGCTGCGGCTCGACGAGCAGACCGTCGCGGCCGCGCTCCTGCACGACGTCGTCGAGGACACCGACGTCGAGCTCGACGACGTGCGCGCCGAGTTCGGCGAGGAGATCGCGCAGCTCGTCGAAGGCGTGACGAAGCTGACGCGGATCCAGTTCCAGACACGCGAGCAGGCCCAGGCCGAGAACTACCGCAAGATGATCGTGGCGATGGCCGACGACCCGCGCGTGATCCCGATCAAGCTCGCGGACCGCCTGCACAACATGCGCACGATCGAGCACCTGCCGAAGCAGAAGCAGGTGCAGACGTCGAAGGAGACACTCGAGGTCTACGCGCCGCTCGCACACCGCCTCGGCATCCACGCGATCAAGTGGGAGCTCGAGGACCTCGCGTTCGAGGCGCTGCACCCGCGCAAGTACGAGGAGATCAAGACACTCGTCGCCGACCGCCGCGCGAACCGCGAGGCGCACGTGCGCGAGGCCGCCGCGCAGCTCGAGGCGGAGCTCGACAAGGTCGACATCCCCGCCGAGATCTCCGCCCGCGCGAAGCACTTCTACTCGATCTACGAGAAGATGGCCAAGAAGGGCCGCGAGTTCAACGAGATCTACGACCTCACCGCCATGCGCGTGATCGTCGAGCGGAGCGCGGAGGAGGGCACGCGCGACTGCTACGGCGCGCTCGGGCTGATCCACTCGCTCTGGAAGCCGATGCCGGGCCGTTTCAAGGACTTCCTCGCGATGCCGAAGTTCAACGGGTACCGCTCTCTGCACACGACCGTGATCGGGCCCGAGGGGCGACCGCTCGAGATCCAGATCCGGACGCGCGAGATGCACGAGATGTCCGAGCTCGGGATCGCTGCGCACTGGGCCTACAAGCACGGCCAGGCGGCCGACGAGCAGTGGCTCGCGTGGGTGAAGCAGCTGATGGACTGGCAGGCCGACGAGGCCGACCCGAAGGAGTTCATGCGGAACTTCCGCACCGACCTCTTCGACGACGAGGTCTTCGTCTTCACGCCGAAGGGCGAGGTGAAGACGCTGCCCGCCGGCGCGACGCCGATCGACTTCGCGTACGCCGTCCACACCGACGTCGGACACCGCACGGTGGGCGCGAAGGTGAACGGCCGGATCGTCCCGCTGCACTACCGCCTGAAGAGCGGCGACTTCGTCGAGATCCTCACCGCGAAGACGGGGCACGGCCCTTCGCGCGACTGGATGTCGCTCGCGGCCTCCTCGCGCGCACGCAACAAGATCCGCCAGTGGTTCTCCCGCGAGACGAAGGAGGAGACCGAGGCGAAGGGGCGCGAGGCGCTCGAGGAGGCACTCAAGCGCCAGAACCTGCCGTACCGCAAGCTCGCGGGCTCGGCGGTGCTCGTGCAGATCATCCGCGACTCGGGCTTCAAGAAGGCCGAGGACTTCTACCTCGCGCTCGGCTCCGGGAAGCTCCCGCCGGCGCAGATCGTCAAGAAGGTACTCCAGCGCCTCAAGACGGAGGAGGTGCCGGAAGAGGAGACGCTCCCGAAGAAGCAGACGCGCGCGAAGCCGATCGACGACCGCGAGATGGGCGTGATCGTGAAGGGCGCGCAGGGCGTGCTCGTGCGGCTCGCGAAGTGCTGCACGCCCGTCCCCGGCGACGAGATCGCCGGCTACATCTCGCTCGGCAAAGGCGTCACGATCCACAGGATCGACTGCCCGAACGTCAAGGCCCTGATGCGAAACCCCGAGCGGTTCACCGACGTCGAGTGGTCGGATGGTCACAAGACGAGCTTCCGCGTGCACATCGCGGTCGACTCGTGGGACCGTCCGCGCCTGCTCGAGGACGTCGCACGCACCTTCGCCGAGCACGGCGCGAACATCGTCTCCTACGGCGGGAGCGTCGAGGACCAGCTCGCGAAGAACTGGTACGTCGCCGAGGTCGGCGACATCAAGTCGCTCCGCAGCCTGCTCACGGCGCTCCGGAACGTCGACGCCGTGTTCGACGCCTTCCGCGTCACCCCGTCTTAGAGCTCCTCTCACAATGACCGTTGTGCCGCCGGGCTGCGCTGGACGGCGCGATGCCGCGTCCTCAGTCGTGCCCGTATCTCTTCGATACGAGCGCTCCCTGCGTCCTTGCCTCGCACTCGTCCATCGCACCCCGGCGACGAAGGCCATTATGAAAGGAGCTCTTAGGGACTCTCCGGGCCAC
>Ga0214473_10009740_pt1 | contig 11344 bp, 10 predicted proteins | sample RVTome_7_FD_203509 | JGI IMG/M metagenome (GOLD analysis project Ga0214473, IMG submission 203509) | Soil microbial communities from uranium-contaminated site in the Upper Colorado River Basin, Wyoming, United States - RVT98D197 | ecosystem: Environmental > Terrestrial > Soil > Contaminated >...
GGAGACGACCCGGCGCGCGCCTGGCGCATGTTCCTGGTGAACTTCATGTTCTTCACCGGGCTGGCGTCCGGTGCGGTCATCTTTGCGGCCACGCAGAAGATCACCAAGGGCGTGTGGGCCGGGCCCATCATCCGGTTCGCCGAAGCGGCGGTCGCGTTCCTGCCGGTGGCGCTCCTGCTGTTCCTGCTCCTCTGGCTGGGGCGCAATCACCTGTTCCCCTGGATCGAGCATCCCACGCCGGTCCGCGGCAAGTGGCTCACGGTCTCCTGGGTGTTCTGGCGCGACCTCGGGTGCCTGCTGGTGGTGCAGGGCCTCGCCATCGCGTTCGTCCTGACGGAGCTCAAGCCCGACGTGCACGCCTTGCGGAGCGGCGCCACGGGGTGGCGGCGGAGCCTCTACGACCGGATCGCGGGCGGCTACGACGGCAGCCCCGCCGCGCTCGCCGCCGTGGAGCGGCGCCTCACCATCCTGGCGCCGATCCTGATCCTGGCCTGGGCCTATCTGTTCTCGCTGCTGGCATTCGACCTCATCATGTCGCTGGCCCCGTACTGGGTGAGCAACCTGTTCGGCGCCTACTACTTCATGGGGTCGTTCCTCACCGGGCTCACGATGCTCGCCCTGATGACCGTGTACTGGCGGGGCCGCCTGGGTCTCCAGGACGTCATCGGTCGGCAGCAGTTCCACGATCTGGGCAAGATGATCTTCGGCTTCACGGTCTTCTGGGCCTACCTCACCTACAGCCACGTGCTGGTGATCTGGTACGGCAACCTGCCCGAGGAGACCGCGTTCCTCTTCTTCCGGATGTGGGGGGCCTGGCAGCCGGTGGCGATCCTGGTGCTGGTCATGGTGTTCGCCATTCCCTTCTGGGGGTTCATCTCGGTCAAGGCCAAGATCACGCCGCTCACCTTTACCCTGTTCGCCGCCATCAGCATCTTCGGCATGTGGCTCGAGCGCTACCTCCAGGTGCAGCCGTCGCTGGTCGAGGCGCCGCGCTTCGGGCCGCCGGAGATCGGGATCAGCCTGGGCTTCCTGGGTCTCTTCCTCCTGGCGTACGGGCTGTTCGCCCGCGCGTTCCCCATGGTGAGCCCGAGGCTGTCGGAGAAGGCGGTGCAGCTGGCGCACCACTAGCCGCGCCCTGCCGGTGTAGGTTTCCCTCCATGCCGACTCGGGAGCCCTGATGTCCGAGAGCCACGAGACCCTGGCCGAGTTCCGCCATTTCCGCGAGAAGATGAACGAGGCCATCCTGAATGCCGGGAACCTCACCGTCAATCGCTTCTTCGCGCTGGATACGCGCACCTACGAGAAGGGCGCGCTCGACGTGAAGACCAAGGAGCTGCTGGGACTGGTGGCGTCCATGGTGCTCCGGTGCGACGACTGCATCACGTACCATGTGGTCCGCTGCCGCGAGGAAGGCGTGACGAACGAGGAGTTCTACGACGCCTTCTCGGTGGCGCTGGTGGTGGGCGGGTCCATCGTGATTCCCCACCTGCGGCGGGCCGTGGCCCGGCTCGAGGAGCTGCCCGCCCGGTGAGGGAGCGGGAGGCGCTGTGGCGGGCCGCCGCCGAGGCGGCGGCGCAGGGCGCCGAAGCCGCCCTGGCGACGGTGGCGCGCCGCCGCGGTTCGCTGCCCATGGCCTCCGACGCCAAGATGCTGGTCCGGCCGGACGGCTTCCGCGCCGGCACCATCGGCGGCGGGTGCCTGGAGGCCGACGTCACGGGGCAGGCCCTGGAAAGCGTGCGGACCGGGCGGCCCGCCGTCGTCCGCCACACGCTGAACGCGGACGTCGCAGGCGACCTGGGGCTCTCGTGTGGCGGAACGGTGGAGTTGTTCGTGGAGCCGGTCATCGGGGGACCGGCGGCCGCGAGCCTCTACGGCGCGGTCGCGGACGCCATCGCCGGGCGGCGCGCGGGAGCGGTCTTCACCGCCGTCGACTGGACCGGCGGCCCCCGCAAGGCCGCGCGGGTCGAGGACCGGGTGCACCAACTCGGTCCATGGGGTGTTGTGCCCGTCGTGCCCGTCGTGCCCGCCGTAGCCGTCGACACGGACCTCTGCGTGGAACCCCTCGTGCGCCGTCCCCGGCTGCTGATCTTCGGCGCGGGCCACGTGGGCTGCGAGATCGCGCGGGCGGCCGCGGGCACCGACTTCCACGTGGTCGTGGTGGACGACCGGGAGGAGTTCGCCAACCGCGACCGGCTGCCGTCGGCCGAAGAGGTGCGGGTGGCGGACCTCCGGCGGGCCCTGGACGGCCTCGTGCTGGACGGCGACGACTACGTGATCGTCTGCACCAGGGGCCACGCCATGGACGCGCTGGTGGTCGAACGGACCGCCGCGTCGCCGGCTCGGTACGTCGGCATGCTGGGCAGCCGCCGCAAGCGCGAGGTGATCTGGCACGCGCTCGAGCGGGCCGGCGTGCCGCGCCCGGCGCTCGAGCGGGTCAAGGTCCCGATTGGCGAGGCGATCGGGGCCGATACCCCGGCCGAGATCGGGATCGCCGTCCTGGCGGAGCTGATTCGGGTGCGGCGTCAGCCGGGGTAACTACGATGGGCACGACGGGCACGACGGGCGCGTGCTTTCAGGGCCGCCGTTGCTGATCGCGGATGGCACGATACAACCGCCATGTCACGATTCCGACCCGCTCCCGCAGTACATCGAGCCGCTCGGCGTCCGAGGGGTCAAGAACACCTCGGTCACGTGCGAACCGGAGCAGATACGCCAGCTCCGCGAGCGATCCCAGGGAGATATCGAGGAACCGCCGGAACTCGCGAGGCCCCCGTTTGGCCGATCCCTCGGCGATGTTCGTGGGCACAGACAGCGCCGCGCGGCGGGTCTGGGAGGTCAGTCCGTAGAGTTCGACTCGCGGAAAGTCGTCGGTGACTCGGTAGATCTCGAGTGCGAGCTCGTGGGCCAGCCTCCAGGCATCCAGGCGCTCGTAGGGTTTCACACTCGCAAAACTGAGGCGAGTGCCTCGCCCGAAGGGCATCAAGCCGTTGCGCCGATTATCAAACCGTCTCATCCCCATCGCGTCGTGCCCAGCGTGCCCATCGTGCCCGCCCGTCACCGCCGCAGCCGGCGCAGTAGCACCCGTAGCGAGTCCGCCGAAATCGGGGCTCGCCCGACGATCTTCAGCCCGTCGATCTGCAGCGATTCCGCCGCCACCGTGGCGGAGTCCGCCATCGGCTGCTGGAAGAACAATCCGCCGCGCTGCTGCACCTGGGATCGTGGAGTGTTGGCCCGCCACTGCTCCAGCTCCAGGGTGCCGCCCCGCGGCAGCCGCTGTTCCGTCTGGATCACGCCGGGCTCCGCCGGCAGCACGTAGTAGGTGTCGATCGGCAAACCATCCAGTGACACGAGACGACCGCCCATCACGCGCTCGGCCTCCTCGCGCGTGGTCACGATACGGCGGTCCAGCACATCGGCCCGCTGTCCGGTCGCCCCCAGCGTGAGGGGCGTCTGCTCGGCCTCGGTCACCGGCGCTTGCCGCAGCCGCAGCTCGCGGGCCGCCGCCCCGCTGTCGGCCGCGCGCCGCGCCACGGGGAGCGGGGCCGGGGCGGAGGGAGCAGGCGGGGCCGCCGCCGCCGCCGCGGTCTTGGCTTCTTCGGCCGGACGATCCCGCGACGCGAGGCCCTCCCGCTGGGCGCCCGCCTCGAGACGGGGCGCCGCGGGCTCCGCCAGGCGTCCGGCCGGTGCTACGGCGCCCCCCGCCCCCCTGGCCACCTGCTCGTTCCGCGCCGCGGCAGTGTCACGCAGGTTGGCGCGGCGCTCGTCGTCCTTCGGCTGAATGGCGTCGGCCTCGGCCGCCGGCTGACTCACGGCGACCGGGGCGGCGCGCGGGGAGGTCACCCGAAGCTCGCCCCGGGCGTACCAGCCCAGTCCGCCCGCTACCACCAGGGTCGCGGCCCACGCCAGCCAGCGGAGCGACCCGCCGCCTTTCCCCCCGCGCCGCCCCTGCCCGGCCCGATGCAGGATCTCGTCGAACGGGGGCACGACGGTCCCTGCGGGTGCCACGGGCACGGCGGTTGCGAGAATGGACCGGGCCCGCGCGGCGATCTGCCGCGCCTCTTCGACGCGCTCGCGGCAAGCGGCACAGTCGGACAAGTGCGACTCGATGCCGCGGTCCGCCGGTCCGCCGGTCCGCCGGTCCGCCGAATCAATCAGCTCCGCAATCTGCCCATCATCCAAGTGCCGCATCACGTCCCTCCATCGCGGCGTGTGCTTCCACCAGCCGGCGCCGAGCCCGCGAGAGCGTGGTGCCGACTGCGCCCCGCGCCAGGCCGGTCTGCGCCGCGATCTCGTCGTAGTCGAACCCCGCATCCCACAAGAGCAGCACCTCGCGGTCCCGATCGGTCAGTTGCTCCAGCGCCCGCTGGACCACCCGATGCCGCTCCTTTACCTCCAGCTCCTGGTCCGGCGCCGGCGCCGACGGCGCCGGCTCTCCCCGGATCAGCAGCAGGTGCCGCCGCTGCCGGACCGCGGCCCGGGCTTCGTCCCGCGCGAGATTGGCCGCCACGGTGAACACGAAGGCCCGCGGATTGTCCGGATCATGGTCCAGCGCGCGCACGAACACCTCCTGCGCCAGGTCCTGCGCCCGGTCCGTTTCCCACACCTTGCGGTAGAGGAAACGGACCAGGTCGGCATACGTGGCTCGGTAAACCTCGGCCCAGTCGGTCGGCACAGCGTCCAATCTAGGACGCGCGGAACCGCGCGACCACGTCCCGGGCGTCGGCCGCCGCCGTCCGGCCACCGGCCTCGAACTGGATGCTCACCCGGCGACCGGCGATCACCACGCGATCCATCTGCTGGACCACGTCCCTGAGCTCGGGCAGCTGGCGCAGCACCTCGAAATAGGCCGGGCTGAACGGCTCGATCTTGACGACCGGCAGGGAATCGGCGTGGAGCAGGTCAGTCCAGGTTCCGTTCCGCTGCTGCTGAAACATCCGGCCCGCCACGCGCTGGGCCTGCCCGAAATGCCCGCGCATCAGCACGACCGTGTCCGCCGCGTTCAGCTGCGCCATGCTCTTGAGCTCGCGGCGCTCCTGGTCGGCCCGGGCTGTCGCCACTGCGCCCGCGCCCGCTTGCTCCGAGGCCGGAGCCGGTGCCGCGTCCCGCATCCGCATCTGCAGCATCCGGCCGCCGGTCGCCACCACGTCCGGCTCCTGCACCAGGTACGACGTGTACTCGCTCAGCAGGCCGTACCGGAGCGCGGTCCGCCGGATCTCCTCCACCACCTCGGCATTGGGGCCGTTCAGGCGAACGGCCTGCTGCAGCACGCCGATCTTCCGCGACGCCCAGAGCCGGGGGATGAAGTCGTTGCCGTTCTGGCGCGTCGGGAAGGCCGCGTTCGTGGTGTACCGCTCCGGATGCTCGCCCCGCCGCCCCGCGACGGTCACGGCGACCCGCTCGCCGTTCCCGGTGTAGCGGCCGAAGACCACCAGTTCCTCGCCGCTGAACAGGTCGGGCAGGCGCTCGGGGTACACTTCCTCGATCCGGACACCGCTCTCCAGCGCCAGGTCGGTCAGCACCGGATGCTGGATCTTGGTCATGAGCCCGCCCACCGCGTCCTCCACGTCCTCGTGCGGCTCGACGTACGAGGTGGCGCCGCGCCCTGCCGCCGACAGCCGGTCGAGGAGATAGGTGTTCACGTCGTAGCCGATTCCGAAGGCGAAGACCCGCGTGGCCCCCCGCTCGCGATCGGTCCGCGCCGCGATCTGCTCCGGATTCTGCTCGCCCACCGACGGCAGGCCGTCGGTGAGGAACAGCACGATCGGGAGCCGCCCGTCGCCCGGTGTCACCCGGAAGGCCTCCGCCAGGGCGCCCTCGATGTTGGTGCCGCCCGTGGCGGAAAGCCCGTCCACCCACTCCCGGGCTTCGGCCAGGGCCGTGGGCGTGGCCGGCGTCCAGGCGGGGGCATGACTCCGCACCCCGGAGCTGAACGCGATCAGCCGGAACCGGTCGCGCGACGCCAGCGTACCCAGCACCTGGTAGAGCGCCGCCTTGGCCTGCTCGAGCTTGGTGCCCGACATCGAGCCGGAGACGTCCACCACCACGGTCAGATCGCGCGCGGCGGCGCCATCCCGCACGTCGGCCGGCGACAGCGTGAGCATGAAATAGCCCGCCTCGCCGTCCGGCCGGTGCGCCGCGACCGTGAGACCGACCGCCCGGCCCGCAAACGGCAGGAACAGGGCGAAATCCCCGGACAGGCCGGAGCGGGGCCGGACCACCAGCCGGCCGTCGCGGCGCGTGACCTCCACCTCGTGCGTCGGCGAGAAGGGGTCGCGGAACTGCGCCGCGCTGTCCACCGTCACCGTGAACTGGAGCGGCACCGCCTCGCGGATCCGCTGCGGGCCTGGCGCACCCTCGCGCCCGTCGCGCCCGTCGCGCCCGTCGCGCCCGCCGTACCGCCCACCCGCGGCGTACCGCAGTGCCAGCGCGTCGCCCGCGCGGGACAGCAGCTGGGTGTAGCGCAGCGTGATCTTCCGGGTCTCACCCGGATTGATGGGAAACACGCGCGCCCGCAAAAGGCCGTGCCCGGCCAGCTCGATCAGGGCGGGATCCTTCTTCCGGCGGACGATTTCCTCGTAGATGCCCCGGGCCTTGTCGGCGTCCATGGTCTCGCCCTTGAGCTCCACGTCGCCCTGGAACAGGGACAGATCGCTGAACACCGCCTCGCCCGGCAGCGGGTACAGATAGTCCCCCTCGCCCAGCCGTCCGCCCCGGTTCTGGAACCACTCCTCCACCTCCACGCGCGCCACCCGACCCCGCACGTGAACCGATACCGCCGTCCGGGTCCGGACGACGCCAAAGTCGCGAACGCTGAGCTCGGGCTCGATCCAACCCTGTGCTGCCGCCTCAGGAGCCAGGACCAGCATCGCAAGCAAAGACAGGATGGTGCGCATGGATTCCCCTTTCGCCTCTGCATGGGAGGACGGTTGGGGGGCGAAAGGTTGCACAGGTGACAGGCTAACCGGCTAGACGGCTAGCGGGAATTGGGCGAAAGACGAAAGGCGGCATCCCCGAACAGATGCCGCCTCCCACCCTCATCCCACACCCCGCTAGCCGTCTATCCGTCTAGCCGTCTACCCTGTCACCTGTTTCCGGTCACCCAAGAACACACACCCCGGATGTCCGGTGGAATCCTCATCGAAATCCGGCCAATCCGAGCACACTCCGGGCTTGGCCGGCTTGCCATTCGGCCTCACCCGTCCGTGCAGTCCGCAGTGCACCCCATCCGCTTCGAGGTAGCCGCAGGCGGAGATCACCTCGCACTCGACGATCGTCTCGTTGGCGCGTTTCACTTTGCACAGGTAGGGCGAGCGACGAGACTTGAGCAGCGCTTCGGTTTCCTCGTCGCCCAGCGGCACAACCACATCCAGTGTCAGGTCGCGGCAGCACGCGGCGCCGACCCTGTTGTCCGCCGTACGGCACCGCGCGGTGGCGCAGGGGTTGGCCCCATGGTGGATCACAGGGAGCCCGCGGTGGGCGGGTTTGGGCAGGTCGACCGGGCGCACCCGCTCGCCCTGCATCACGGTGAAGCGGTCGTCACCCTGCCGCAGCGCGGGTCTGGTGTGCTCGGCAAGAGGTGGAAGGTGACCGGTGAAGCCGTGCGCCTTGCAGCGGCACTCGCTGTCCCCTGTCGCCCGATCCCCGCTGGCCGTCTTGCTGTCCGTCTCCCGTACCCCGTCCTCTAGATGTTTACATCCGACCCGGACCACCGCGTCCACCAGGATCTGGCCGCCCTCCCGGAACGGCGTCCCGAAGCTGATCCGCTCGGTATGGCCGAGCAGCCAGGTCCCCATGGCGTCTCGAAACGGTGGGTCGTCCTCATCCAGGTCGGCGACCCGGATCGTCACCTCGAGCTGCCGGCATTGCGGGCCCAGCGCTCTGCAGGGCGGGGCCCGCACGGTCAGCGGGCGGGAACGGGCTGGCAGGGCACCGGCTGATCCGACAGCACCATCCGGTCGGTGATGGCGCAGCTCACCGTGTACCGCTGCGGCGGCAGGAGCCGGATCGTGTCCGACGCGGCCGGCGGGAGGGCGCCGTACCGGAAGCGGAACACCACCGTCTGCTCCGAGAGGCGCAGGGAGTAGTGGCCCCGCCCGTCCGCGCGCACGCACACCGTGTCCAGCCCGAACGCGCACACTTCGGCCCGGGGCAGGGGCTCCCGGGTCTCCACGCCGTACACCCAGCCCTGCACCCGCGACGTCGGCGGCCCGAAAAACAGGTAACACCCTGCACCGAGCGTCGAGAGCGCAACTATAAGTGCCGTACGGGATTGCATGGTGCGAGAAAGGTGATGCGTTTCCCTCGGGACGCAAGGCCGCCGAGGCCCCCCGGGGGTCCCGTGCGGTGCCGGCCCCGTGTATTATGCCGACCGGATGATGCGATCGATCTGGATCACCGGCACCCTGGCGCTGGTGGCGTGCGGCGGGACGGGAGTGGCCCGCGACGACACGGCGGCCGCGGCGGACACGGCGGCTGTGGCCGGAACGGTCCACGAGGTCCGGATGCTGCTCAGTGAGGGCGGCGACTATGTATATCAACCGGCGGAGCTGACCATCCGGCCGGGCGACCGGGTGCGCTGGGTCAACGAGAGCGGCGGGCCGCACAACGTGGCCTTCTCCGCCGACCGGATCCCGGCCGGCGCGCTCGAGGTGCTCAACGCCGCGATGCCCGAGCGCCTGGGCGGGCAGGACCTGGTGGGGAAGCTGCTGATGGAGGACGGCGCCGCCTACGAGATCTCCTTCGCCGGCGCGCCCGAGGGCACCTATGCCTACCTGTGCACGCCCCACGAGATGATGGGCATGCAGGCCACCCTGACCGTCGCGCGGTGATGGCCGGCCGCCGCGTCACCCTGCTGCTCCTGGACGGAGCCCGTCCCGACGTCTTCGCGCATCTCGCCGCCGCCGGCGATCTCCCTTACATCTCCCGGTATCTCCTCGATCCGGGCGGCGCCGTTCCGGCCACCACGGTCTTTCCGTCCACCACCGGGGTGGCCTATCTCCCGTTGCTCACCGGCTGCTATCCGGGCACGTGCGACGTGCCCGGCATCCGCTGGCTCGATACCAGCCGGTATGCCGGCCGCTGGTGGCGGGACCGGAACCACGTCCGGAGCTATTGCGGCTACCAGGGCGGAATGCTCAACTCGGACCTCCGGCCCGGCATCGCCTCATTGTTCGATCTCCTGCCCGACGCCGTGGGCCTGTGCACCCCGTTCAATCGCGGCCTGCGGGCGGGGCACGAGCGCGCGGCCCAGGCGCGGAAGCTCTGGGGCGGGCTGGCCCACTACACCGCGGGCTACGGCGTGCTCGAGCGGGCCGTGGGACGGGCGCTGTGCCGGGCCGTGGCGGTGCGGCCGTCGTTCATCTTCGCCGTGTTTCCCGGGGTGGACGGCGTCACCCACTTTCACGACCCGTGGCACGCCGACGTGCTCGATACCTATCGCGAGTTCGACGCCATCGTCGGCCGCTACGCGGCGGCGGGCGGGTTCGACGACGACCATCTCACGCTGCTGGTGAGCGATCACGGCCTCTCGCGGGTGGACCGCCACACGGACATCGCCATCGAGCTGGAGCGCATGGGGCTCCCGACCCTGCGCCATCCCCTCATCTGGCGGCGCAGCCCGGCCGCCGCCACCATGGTCTCGGGCAATGCTTCGTGCCAGGTGTACCTGCGCCCCGGCGACCTCCGCTCCCGCCGGTTCTCGGTGGGGGAGATCGAGGCGGGCGCGGTGCCCGGGATCCCGGCCGATCTCGTCGCCCGGCTGGCGGCGCTGCCGGGCGTGGCCCTGGTGGTGGGCGCCGACGGCGACGACGTGACGGTCGTGGCGCGGGAGGGGCGGGCCACCATCCGTCAGGACGGCGACACCATCCGCTACGCGCCGGTCCGTGGCGACGTGCTGGGACTCGGTGGGCCGGCCACGCGCGGTGAGCGGGAGTGGCTGGCGCACTCCCTGGAAGGGCGGTACCCGGACGCGCCCGTTCAGCTGGGCCAGCTGTTTCGCTCCGCCCGGACCGGCGACCTGGTGGTGATCGGCGAATTGGGCACGGATCTCCGACTCGACTGGGAGATCCCCGAGCACCGCTCCGGCCACGGCTCGCTCATCGGCGACCACATGCGCTGCCTCGCGGCCGCCAACATCCCGCTGGCCGGACCCCTGCGGACCGTGGACCTGTTTCCGCTCATCCTCGACTGGCTCGGCCTCGATATCCCCGCGGCCATCGACGGGGCGTTGCCCGCCGTCGAAGCCCGCACCTGAACGCCCAGGGAGAAGACTTGATGATGCTCGCGCACCGCCTCCGAATTCTCGTCGCGACCCTCGCACCCGTCGTGCCCGTCGTGCCCGTCGTGCCCATCGCCGCCGCGCAAACTCCCACCACGCGCATCGAGGACGAAGGCGGGCGGCTGGTGGTGTCGATCGGCCCGATGGACCTGCCGCTCCCGGATACCGCGGGACACGCGGGGCATGGCGACCATCACGCCGCCATGGTCTACCCGCCGGTGAGCGAGGTCACGATCCCGTTCGACGCGTGGGCCTACGCCTTCCGTTATGAGGTGGTGGACGGGGCGGGGAAGCCGGTGCCGGCCGCGGTGCTGCACCATCTCAACGTGATCGACCCCAACCAGCGCGATCTCTTCCTGCCCATCTCCTACCGCGTGGCCGCGATGGGAGGCGAGACCGGGCGCCTGGGGCTGCCTCGCCTGCTGTTCGGGCATCCGCTGCGCGGCGGGCAGCAGTTGGTCATCGCCGCCATGCTGCACAACCCCACGGGGGTCGCGCACCAGGGCGTCACCGTTCGGTTCGTCTTCGAGTACGTGAAGACCGGCCGGCCGTGGCCGCTCTTCCCGGTGTACACCTTCCAGATGGACGTGATGTTCCCGGCGGGCGACAAGGACTTCGATCTCCCGGTGGGCCGCACGGCGCGGTGGTGGCAAGGGAGCCCGGCCGTGCCGGGTCGGATTCTGGGCGTGGGCGGGCATCTCCATCCCAACGCTGAAGCCCTGGTGCTGGAGGACGTGACCACGGGCGACACTATTTGGCGGGGACGGCCCATCCTGGACGACAGCGGGCAGCTGGCGGGCGTGAGCATCGGGCGGCTCTACCGGAAGCTCGGGGTCGAGGTGTACCCCGACCACGTGTACCGCGCCACGGTGATCTACCAGAACAAGACCGGCGCCACGATTCCGAAGGGTGGGATGGGGCTCATCGCCGGCGTGTTCATGCCCTCGGGGCCGTGGCCTCGGCCGGATGTGGCCGATCAGCTCTATCAGCTCGACCGGGCGCACTATCTGCGCGAGGTGCGTGGCTCACTGGCGGAGATCTCAGGCGCCACGCCGGCCGCGCCTCCGG
>Ga0214473_10009741_pt1 | contig 11343 bp, 7 predicted proteins | sample RVTome_7_FD_203509 | JGI IMG/M metagenome (GOLD analysis project Ga0214473, IMG submission 203509) | Soil microbial communities from uranium-contaminated site in the Upper Colorado River Basin, Wyoming, United States - RVT98D197 | ecosystem: Environmental > Terrestrial > Soil > Contaminated >...
GGTGTCCGGGAGGGTCTCATCCGTCGTTTCGCTGTGGTACTCGCGCTGCTGCCCGCCGCGTGCGGGGGGTCGCCCGCGCCGGCACCGGCGCCCGCGCCGGTGGCGGTGCCCGTCGCCGTCCGGGCGGAGACCGTGACGGTGGTGCGGGCCGATCCCGCGATGGAGCGGCAGCTCGCCGAGGCCCAGCTCGGGCTGCTCGAGAAGGACGCGCTGATCGAGAGCCTCCAGGACTTGCTCGACGAGGCCCAGCGGGAGGTGGTCCGGTCCCTGGCCAAGCTCCAGACCAGCGCCAGTCGGGCGGAAGCGGCTTCGGGCATGGCCGAGGCCGAGCTGGCGGTGCAGACGCTCCGTCGCGCCGGCGGTGCCGAGCTGGGGCGCGCCGAGCGCCTGATGTCCGAGAGCGCGGCCGAGTTCAACAAGACCAACTATGGCGGCGCGCTCTACCTCGCGAACCAGGTGAAGAACGTCGCGGCGCAGCGGGGACACGTGGGCGCCGGGGCCGACCAGGTCCGCCCGGGCGAAATCACGTTCGCGCGGCCGGTGACGCTGGAAACCAGCGCCCGGGCCAACGTGCGCGAAGGGCCTGGCACCAACTTCCGGATTCTGTTCACGCTGGAAAAGGGGATATCGCTGAAGGGCCAGTCTCACATGGCGGGCTGGATCCGCATCACCGACGACGAGGGCCGGACGGGCTGGATCAGTCAGGGCCTGGTGAGCCGCTAGCGCCCCGCCGAACCGCCGCCGGCCGCGGCCCGCAACACGCGGTCCCGGCCCTCCCGCTTGGCCTGATAGAGAGCCGCGTCCGCCGCGGCGATCAGCTCTTCCGGTGATTCCCCGTGCTCGGGGAACGCGGCAATCCCGATGCTGACCGTCACCCGGCCCCCCAGGAAGATGCGCTCCTTGAGCCGGCCCCGGATCCGCTCGGCCACGTCGGTCGCTTCCTTGACGTCCGTTTCCGGCAGCAGGACGAAGAACTCCTCGCCCCCGTAGCGGGCGGCGCAGTCGATCTCGCGCGTCGTTTCCTGCAGCACGGCGCCCAGGCCCCGCAGCACCGCGTCGCCGGCCTGATGCCCGTGGGCGTCGTTGTACCGCTTGAAGTTGTCCACGTCCATCATCAGCACGGCACAGACATGCGACAGCCGCTTGGAGCGCTCGACCTCGGTCGCCAGCATCTCCATCTGGCGGCGGCGGTTGTAGAGCCCGGTGAGGCCGTCCGTGACCGAGAGGCGCTCCAGCTCTTCGTTCTGCCGCCGCAGGGTCTCGTTGGCGTGGTCAAGCCGGGCCCGGCCTTCGCGCAGCCGCGCCACCATGTCGTTGAACACCAGGGTCAGGAGGCCGACTTCGCCCCCGCCTCCCGGGGGCAGGTCCACGGTGAAGTCGCCTCCGGCCACCTCCGCCGCCCCCTTGGTGAGGCGCACCAGCGGGCGAACGATCAGCAGCCCCAGCTGGTACGCGATGAGGCCGATGCCGAGCACCAGCCCCACCAGGATGAGGATCGCCACGTTGCGGAGCGTGCGGACCTGCTGGTAGGCCAGGGCCGTGGGCACCTCGGCCACGAAGGCCCAGTTGAGGCTGGGGATGCGCCGGAGCACGCCCAGCACGGGCTCGCCCGCGAGTCCCCGGTATAGCACGGCCTGCCCTTCGCCTTCGAACAAGGGCTCCGCTGTCGCGGGCGGCAGGGTATTCGCGAGCAGCTCGGCTGACGAGGTGTCGGAGGCCAGGATCACCCGGCGGTCATAGGTGGCGAGGTACGCCCGCCCGTCCTTGGGCGCGTACTTCCAGAGGTTCGAGACCACCAGCCGGAGCCGCGTTTCGACGCCGAGCGCCCCCACCAGCTGCCCGGCGCCCATCCGGATCGGCACCAGCAGGGTGGCACGCGGCTCCGACGCCGCGGAATGCCACACCGGGTCTCCCACGAATTGGGTCGCCGTCCGGAGCCCCGCGATGGGGTTTTCCGGCAGCGCGGGCGTCTCGTTCCCCGTCTGGGCGACCATCCGGCCGCGGGCATCGAGCACGAACAACTCGGCGTGCTCCGGAAAGCGCGAATGCAGCGAGGAGAGATAGACGATGATCCGGTTGGCGGCCGCGGGATCGCGCTGGGCGCGCTCCAGGTTCTCCGTGATCTCGTAGGAGCCGGTGAAAGTGCGGAGCTCGTGCAGCCGCTCCTTGAGCCACAGGTCCATTTCGCGGGTAGCCTGCTCGCTCGCGATCTGGAGGTCCTTGGTGGTCTGTTCCAGGATGGCCCGGCGGTTCTGACGGTAGGCGATCCAGGCGGTGGTGACCGAAGGGACCAGGGCGGCCACAAGGGCGAACAGCAGAATCCGGTTCCGGATGCTGTCCGGCCGGAGGGGGCCGAGAACGCGGGCGGATGCCCGAAGGTGGTTGGTCATGGACGGGTAGCCGCCCTAGACTAGCGCGGCGGCCTGGCCAACGCGAGTCCCGTGCCACGGCACCCCCGCCGGTGCGAAGCGAAACGCCGGGCTGCCAAGCGGGTACAGCCCCGGATATGTTTCTTGCTTCTCTCACCGCCTCTCCCAGCTGAGGCACCTATCATGATGCGATTGCCCCACATGCTCGCCGCTCTCGTGCTGTTGGCGGGAGCCCCGGCCGGCGCCCAGACCCGCGTTTCCAGCCAGCCCCTGCCCCCGGCCCTGGGGTTCGGCGTTTCTTTGGCCTGGTCCGGCGATCTCCTGTTCGTCGGTCGCACCGGCGCCGTTCCCGGGTTCCCCATGCCCCCCGCCCAATCCGGGGCGGTGCACTTGTTCCGGCGCGCCGCCGACGGCGCCTGGTCGGAGGCCGGCTCGGTGACCGGCAGCAACACGACCCTGGGCGACGGCTTCGGGAGCGCGGTGGCGGCGGAAGGGAATTGGCTGGTGGTGGGAGCGCCCGCGGCGGTCGGTGGCAAGGGCGCGGTCTACGCCTTCCAGCGCGGGCCGGACGGGGCCTGGACCGAGGCGGTCGTGCTCACCCTGGCCAATGGCGCCCCGGGAGATGAGTTCGGGGCCCGGATCACCCTGCTGAGCGACCTGATGCTCGTGAGCGCCCCCGGCCGGGACTCGGCCCGCGGCGCGGTATTCGCCTACCGCCGCGCGACCGGCACGACGCCGGAAGCGACCCTGACGCCGGCTGACCGCGCGCCGGGCGACCGGTTCGGTTCGGCGTTGTCGCTCTCCGGGACGATGGCGTTGGTCGGCGCGCCCGGTCCGGCCCCGGGCGGGTTTCTGGGCGGACCGGCCGCGCTCAGGCCGGGCGCCGCCTACCTGTTCCTGGCCCAGAACGGCGGATGGACGCAGGCGGGCAAGCTCACCGCCGCCGGCGACTCGGTCAGCGGGTTCGGCACCGCGGTGCTGCTGGAGGGCGAGGCCGCCACGGTCTCGGCGCCCCTGGCAGCCCAGGCGTCCGGCCGGGTTTACCGGTTCCGCCAGTCGGGCGACACGTGGGCGCCCGCGGGACGCCTCGTGCCCCAGGATACCATCCCGCAGGGGATGTTCGGAGCGAGCCTCGCCCGGGCGGGCGCCGACCTGCTGGTGGGCGCGCCCTTCGCGGCCCAGTTCTCCGGCACGCTGTACGTCTTCGGCGCCGGGGCGGGCGACGGGACGCCGCGCCAGCGCTTGACGGTCCGGACCGTGGGTCTGGGGGCCGGGCTGGGGATGGCTCTGGTGGCGGGGCCCGATTTCGCGGTCGCCGGCGGCCCCATCGCCGACTTCTTCGAGGGGACCGGCTACGTCTTCGGACGCGAGGCATCGGGCGAATGGCGCGAACGCGCGACGCTGGTGGATCACACGCCCGGCCTCGCGGCGATCACCGGCGGGGAACGCCGCTGCGACGGCGGCGCGGTCCAGATCTTCAAGTGCCAGGACGTGGATCTCGAGGCGTTCCTGCCGGTGAGCGGGCTGGGCGGCAAGCGCGGCATCATGGTGAACGACATCTGGGGCTGGACCGATCAGGAGAGCGGCCGGGAGTTCGCCCTGGTGGGGAGAATGGACGGCACCGCGTTCGTGGAGGTGACCGATCCCGCCAACCCGGCGTACCTGGGCGAGCTGCCGCTCCATCAGGGGGCCAATCCCAACCTCTGGCGTGACATCAAGGTGTACAAGAATCACGCCTTCATCGTGGCCGACGGAGCGGGCCCGCACGGCATGCAGGTATTCGACCTCACCCAGCTCAAGACCGTGCAGATGCCGCCGGTCGTCTTCCAGGAAACGGCCCACTACGACCGGATCCACAGCGCCCACAACATCGCGATCAACGAGGAGACCGGATTCGCCTACCCCATCGGCAACAGCAGCGGCGGCGAAACCTGTGGCGGGGCGCTCCACATGATCGACATCCGCGATCCCCGGCATCCGACGTTCGCCGGGTGCTACGCCGATCCCACCACCGGGAACGCCGGGACCGGGTACACCCACGACGCGCAGTGCGTGGCGTACCACGGACCCGACACGCGGTACCGCGGCAAGGAGATCTGCTTCAACGCGTCTGAAACGGCCGTGGGCATCGCCGACGTCACCGACAAGGCCCACCCCAAGCCGCTCTCCGTGGCGGCCTACCCCAACGTGGGCTACACCCACCAGGGGTGGTTGAGCGACGACCACCGGTACTTCTTCGTGGACGACGAGCTGGACGAGCTGGCCGGCAGCGTGCCCCGGACCCGAACGCTGGTGTGGGACGTGACTGATCTCGAGGATCCGGTGCTGGACAACGAGTTTCTCGGCACCAACTCGGCCTCGGATCACAACCTGTACGTCCGCGGCCGGTACATGTACCAGTCCAATTACGTGAGCGGGCTCCGGGTGGTGGACATCGCGGATCCCAAGCATCCGGCCGAAGTCGCGTTCTTCGACACCGTCCCCTACGGCGAGAACGTGCCCGGCTTCGCGGGGTCGTGGAGCAACTATCCCTTCTTCAAGAGCGGCACGATCATCGTGACCAGCATGCGTGAAGGGCTGTTCGTGCTGCGGCACCGTCAGATGCAGCTCGTGCCGTGAGGACTCGGATCCTGGTGGCCGCAGCGGTCACGGTGGCCGCCGCGCCGCTCGCGGCGCAGGCCCCGCGGCTCTACCTGACCAACCAGGACGACGCCACCGTCTCGATCCTCGACCCGGCCACGCGGCGGCTGATCGAGACGCTCGACCTCCAGCGCCTGGGCTTCGCGGCCAACGCGCGGCCGCATCACGCGCAAGTCGAGCCCGACGGCAGCTTCTGGTACCTCACGCTCATCGGCGCGGGCAAGGTGCTGAAGCTCGACCGGGACAACCGGATCGTGGGCTCGGTGGACCTCGAGGTCCCCGGGCTCATGGCCCTGCATCCCACGCGGGACCTGCTCGTGGTGGCCCGCTCCATGAGCGCGGTGAACCCGCCCCGGCGGATCGCGCTGGTGCGCCGGTCCGACATGACCCTGCTGGACGAGTACGAAGTGGTGTTCCCGCGGCCGCACGCCCTGGTGGTGGATCCCCGCGGCGAGTACGTGTACGTGGGCAGCCTGGGCGAGAATCAGCTGGCCAGCGTGCGGCTGGAAGACGGCGGAACCCACCTGGTGAACGTGGACGGGCCGCCGCTCACGCTGGTGCAGTTCGCCGTTTCACCGGATGCCCGCTGGCTGGCGGCCACCGCCCAGACCGGCAACGAGCTGCTGGTGTTCGACATCGCCGATCCGGCCGCGCCTCGGCTGGCCCGCCGGATCCCGATGAATCGCGGGCCGTTCGAGCCGGGGTTCACCTACGACGGGCGGCTGATTTACGTCACCAACTTCGACGCCAACACGCTCACGTCCGTGCGCACCGACACCTGGGCAATCGCCAACGTGATCCAGGGGCCTGGCTTCGGGCAGCCGCACGGCGTAGCGCTTTCGCCCGACGGGCAGCGGGTGTTCGTGAGCAACCGACACCAGGCGGGCGGCGCCCACGAGCACGAAGGCCGCCAGCCCACGGGCCACGGCACCGTGGTGGCCGTCTGCATCGCCACCGCGACGGTGGACACCGTGCTCGAGGTGGGGAACTACGCCGCGGGAATGGGGACGCCGGTCCCGGTGACGCGGCCGGGCGACCCACGCCCCTGCCGCTGATCTCGCCGCGGCTGAGGGCCGCCAGCCTGGCCACCCTCGTAGCCGCGGCTTGCGGAACGACACCCGCTGCGGCCCCGGCACCGACCGCCGGCTCAGCGCTCTACGTCTCCCGCATCAATCCGTTCCCCGTCATCGACTCCGCCGGGCGCACCCTTGAGTTGGCGTTCCTGGGCGGGTTCAACGTGCCGCGCCCGCAGTTGGTGGACGCCGACGGGGACGGCGACCTCGATCTGTTCATACAGGAGTACTCCGACCGGCTGATACTGCTCGAGCGCGACGGCACCGGACGCGACGGGTTGCCCCGGTTCGTGCTCCGGAGCACGCGGTATGCCGACCTCGCGATCGGAGAGTGGTACCGCTTCAGCGACCTGGACCTGGACGGCGATCCTGACCTGCTCGCCGAGCTGCCGTTCAGCTACGTGCGCTACTGGCGGAACGTCGGTACGCCGGCGGCGCCCCGCTTCGCCGCCGCCCCCGACTCGCTGCGCGACGCCGAGGGGAAGGCGCTGTTCGCCGACCGGCAGAACATTCTCCAGGCCGCGGACATCGACTGCGACCGGCTGCCCGACCTCCTGGTCGGCCGGATCACCGGCACCGTGGTCCACTACGAGATGGTCGCCGGCGCGCCACCCGACGCGCCCCGGTTCCGCTTCGTCACCGATCGGTTCGAGAACATCGAGATCGTGGCCCAGTTCGGCAGCGCGCACGGCGCCAACACGATGACGCTGGCCGACTACGACGAGGACGGCGACCTCGATCTCTTCTGGGGGGACTTTTTCGAGCAGGGGCTGCTGCTGATCGAGAACACCGGCACGTGCGCGGCGCCCTCGCTCCGGGGGCCGCCAGCGCCGTTCCCGCCCGGGCAGCCCCTGCTGACCAGCGGGTACAACGCCCCCACATACGGCGACGTGGACGGCGATGGCCGCGGCGACCTGATCGTGGGCGTCCTGGGCGGCGCCTTCAATCCCAACCGCACGACCGTGGCCAACCTCCATCTCCTTACCCGGGATGCCGCGGGCCGGTTCGTGGCCCGCACCGGCCAGCTCCTGGCCATGCTCGACGTGGGGAGCGAGAGCGTGCCCGCGCTGGTGGACCTGGACCGGGACGGAGACCTGGACCTGCTGCTGGCCAACAAGATCGACCCGGCGCTCCAGACCGTCGGGCGGATCTACCGGATCGAGAACACCGGTTCCGGACGGGATCCCGCGTTCCGGCTGGCGGGCGTGCTGCCGGTGGGCGCCACCTACCATCCGGCGCCGGCGTTCGGCGATCTGGACGGCGACGGCGACCTGGATCTCCTGCTCGGGTCGTGGTCGGCGCGGGTGGGATACTACCGCAACCAGGGCGGCGGGCCGATCCCCGCGTTCGCTCCCGTCGATACGGCCTTCGTCACGATTACCCGGGGCAGCAACACCACACCGGCCCTGGGCGACCTGGACGGCGACGGGGACCTGGATCTCCTGGTGGGCGAGGCGTCGGGCGCGCTCAACTTCTATCGCAACGAGGGCGGGCCGCGAGAGCCACGGTTCGTCCTGGTGAGCGATACGCTCGACGTGATCGACGTGGGCCGCCGCAGCGCGCCCGCGCTGGCCGACGTGGATGGCGACGGCGACCTGGACCTGATGGTGGGCTCCGACGCCAATGGCCTGCTGCTGTTCCGGAACGCCGGCACCCGAGCGGCGCCCCGGTTCGTCCACGACGAGACCTTCCGCCTCGACGTCCCGCCGTTCGCGACGCCGGCCCTGGGCGACGTGGACGGGGACGGAGACCTCGATCTCGTGGTGGGCGGTGTGGGCGGGGGCGCGGTGTATTTCGAGCGGGTGGCCCGGTAGTTCGTGGGCCCCGGCCTCCTGTTCGTGATCGGCGCGTCCGGGGCGGGCAAGACCGCCGCCCTACGGGTCCTCGAGGCGCGCCGCCTCGCCGGCGTGCGGTGCTACTACTTCGACTCGGTCGGGGTGCCGGCGGCGGAAGTCATGGAGCGCGAGTTTGGCGGCGGGGAGAACTGGCAGTCCGTCGCCACGGCGCGCTGGGTCGAACGCTTGGCCGCCAATCCGGATAGGGCGGACGTCGCGGTCCTCGAGGGCCAGACCCGGCCGTCGTTCATCCGGCCCGCGCTCGAGCGCGCCGGCGCGCGGCACGCCGGCATCGTGCTGCTCGACTGCTCGGCCGAGGTGCGCGCGGCTCGGCTCCACGGACCCCGCGGCCAGCCGGAGCTGGCCACGGCGCGCATGGATGCCTGGGCGGCCTACCTGCGGGGCCAGGCGGACCGCTCGGACTCCCCGTGGTGGACACGACCCGGTTGTCCCTCAGTGCCGTCGCCGATGCTCTTCAGGCACAGGCAAACCTGGTGCGGGGAGCGCGCTAAACCCCGGGTACTCGCCGCCGGCCGACAGGAGGTATGAATGAGGGCGTATCTCGCCACGACCGGCACGGTGTTCGGCCTGGTGGTCCTGGCCCACGCGCTGCGAGTGATGGACGAAGGCACCCATCTGCTCACCGACCCCTGGTGGATCCTGATGACCGTGGCCGCAGCCGCGCTGTCGGCGTGGGCCTGGCGACTGTTCCGCGGTGCTCCGCGCGCCTAGGTTTCCCAAGCCGTCACGCCGCTCCCAACTACCGCTCCTCCGTGAGGAGTCCGATGTCACGCCTCCACCGCCCCAATGTCTCGATTCCGACGCTGGCACTTGGTCTTGCAGTCGCGCTGGCCGTGCCCGCCGCGGCCCAGGACGCCGCCCTCGACAGCATCCGCGCCGGCCGGTTCGACTTCGGCAAGATGTGGACGTTCGAGTACGCCCCGTCCGAGTATTTCACCAGCACGTACGGCTTCGAGGCCAACGCCGCCTGGTTCGAGCGCGCCCGGCTCTCAGCCCTGCGCATTCCCGGCTGCTCGGCGTCCTTCGTGTCCCGGGATGGGCTCCTGGTGACCAACCATCACTGCGTCCGGGGCCGGGTGACCCAGGTGCAGCGCCCCGGTGAGACGCTGCTGGACGACGGCTTCTTCGCCCGCTCGCTCGTGGACGAGCGACCCATCCCCGGCTACTTCGCCGACCAGCTCCTGGCGACGCTGGACGTGTCGGACGAGATCCTGGCGGCGGTGGACCGCGCCCCGAGCGACGCCGAGCGGGACCGGGCCCGGCGGGTGGCGACCGACGCGGTCGTGGCCCGGCTCCGGACGGAGCACGGCGCGCGGGGCGACTCCATCGTGGTCCAGGTGGCGGCGCTCTACCATGGCGGCCGCTATTCGGCCTACGTGTTCCGCCGGTTCACCGACATTCGCCTCGTGGCCGCGGCCGAATTACAGATGGGGTTCTTCGGCGGGGACGAGGACAACTTCACCTACCCGCGCTACGACCTCGACTTCGCGTTCCTCCGGGTGTACGGCCGCGACGGCCGCCCGTATCAGACCGACCGCTGGTTCACCTGGAGCCGGGAAGGGGTCCACGAGGGGGACGTGGTGTTCGTGATCGGGAACCCGGGCCCCACCAACCGGCTCATGACGGTGGCCCAGCTCGAGTTCCAGCGCGACGTGCTGGTGCCGCAGCTGCTCTCGCTGCTGACGTCGCGCCTGGACGCGATGCATGCCTACCAGCAGGCCCAGCCCCAGGAAGCCGAGGCCTACGACATCCGGAACCGGATGTTCGGGCTGTCCAACACGCTCAAGGCCAGTGGCGGCCGCCTGGCCGCCCTGCGGGATCCTGCGATCATGGCGCGGAAGCGCGACGCCGAGCGCGCGCTCCGCGCCGCCATCGCGGCCCGGCCCGACCTCCAGCGCCAGTTCGGCGACGTGCTCGACCGGATCGCGGCCCTGCAACAGCGGAAGGCGCCGCTGGGCCCGGTGTGGGGGGCGCTGAGCCAGCTCACCAGTCCGGCGGCCACGCCCGCGACCCTGAGGCGGGCGCTGACCTTCGTCGAAGGGCGTCACTCGCCCTCCGACTCGGCCGCGACCTTCCAAGCCCGGTTTCGCGAGATTCCGAATGTCCCGGCGGACCTCGAACGGCGGCTCCTCGCTGCACGCCTGGCCGAAATCCGCCGCTACCTCGGCCCCGACGATCCGCTCACTCGGGCGGCCTTGGGCGGCCGCGAGCCCGACGAGGTCGCTCGGGCCATCCTATTGGCCACCGTGCTCGCCGACTCCGCGCGCGCCGCCGGCTCGCTCCTGTCCGACGACGATCCGGCACTGAAGGTGGCCTCCGCCATCTATCCCCGCTGGGTCGAGCTCCTGACCGCGCTCAACGCTATCACCAGGGAGGAGGCCGAGCTGGCCAGCCGGCTGGGCCGGGCGCGGTTCGCGGTGTACGGCCGTGACGTGCCGCCCGACGCCACGTCCTCCCCGCGCATCACGGACGGGGTCGTGCGCCCCTACGAATACAACGGCACCCTGGCGCCGGTGCACACCACGTTCTTCGGCCTGTACGACCGCTACGCGAGCTTCGGGCCGGGCACGTCGTGGGACCTCCCGAAGCGCTGGACCACTCCGCCGGCGGGACTGAACCTCGCGACCCCGCTCAACTTCATCTCGACCGCGGACACGTACGGCGGTAACTCGGGATCGCCCGCCGTCCGTCCCGACCTGAGCATCGTGGGCCTCAACTTCGACCGGAACATCGAGGGATTGTCTCGGGATTTCATTTATCTTCCGGAGCGCGGACGCAACATGATGGTGGACGTGCGGGCCATCCGGGCGGCGCTGGACCACGTGTACGATCTGGACCGGATCGTCCAGGAGGTCCTGACCGGCCGGGCGTTCGCCACCGAGGCCGAAGCCGACTCGGCCGGCCGCTAGGGGGGAAAGCCTCAATGATGCAGGCACGGGACACGGCGACCCTGGGCGGGGGGTGTTTTTGGTGCCTGGAGGCGGTCTACCTGGAGCTCAAGGGCGTGGAGCGCGTCGTGTCCGGCTATGCCGGCGGGCCCACGCGCAACCCGTCGTATGAGTTGGTGTGCACCGGGACGTCGGGGCACGCCGAGGTGGTGCAGATCACCTACGATCCGGCGGTAATTTCGTATCGGGAACTGCTGGACGTGTTCTTCATCATTCATGACCCCACCACGCTCAACAGTCAGGGCCCGGATCACGGCTCGCAGTACCGCTCCGTGATCTTCTACCATTCGTCGGCACAGAAGCGGGAGGCCGAGGGCAGGATCGCGGCCTTGGCGGCGGAGAAGGTGTGGGACGACCCGGTGGTGACGCAGGTGGTGCCGCTCGAGGCGTTCTACCCGGCGGAGGACTACCATCAGGACTACTTCCGGCGGAATCCCGGGCAGGGGTACTGCCGGGT
>Ga0214473_10009742_pt1 | contig 11343 bp, 5 predicted proteins | sample RVTome_7_FD_203509 | JGI IMG/M metagenome (GOLD analysis project Ga0214473, IMG submission 203509) | Soil microbial communities from uranium-contaminated site in the Upper Colorado River Basin, Wyoming, United States - RVT98D197 | ecosystem: Environmental > Terrestrial > Soil > Contaminated >...
CAGCGTGCCGTCCACGGTGACACGGTTCTCGATTACCGAGACGGGTACGGTGAATAACGTTACCGGCACTCTGTATAGCTATTCCACCGCGCAGTCGGTGATCCCATGAGGGCCAACGATCAGCCCGCTGCCGGTCGAACTGGGCACGATGGCCCCCGGCACCTCCCGAACCGTGCGGCTCATGTTGGGTGCACCCCCCAGCATCACGCAGTTTTCGCTCGCCGCCCTGGGCCGATTCCGCAACGCCGCCGGGGAAACCCTGCGCTTCGAATTCTCCTAGGTGTTCACGCCCCAGCGCTGTTCCTGGCTTTCGCTTTCGCCGTACCAAGGAAATAAATGAAACGCCAATGGAAGGCAGGACCTAGTCTATTCGGGATGTTGCTTCTGGGCGTGCTCGCAGTTTTTCCTTCGCCTGCCGCAGCCCAAATCGGGGGCAACCGCCCCCCTATCGCCAATGCCGGGCCCGATCGCGCGCTCGGCATCGGCGCGCTGGGCCTTGCCGGATTCACGCTCAACGGCTCCGCCTCGTTCGACCCCAATGGCGACGCGCTCTCCTACCGTTGGTACGACTTCAATGGCAATCTTCTCGGCACTTCTGCGAGCCTTTCATTACAGCGTGCCGCGGGCAGTCACGTCTTCACCCTCGTTGTGGACGACAACAAGACCGGCACGGGCAGCGACTCGGTCCTGATTATCATTCTCCTCGACACCACCCCGCCGCTCGTGCTTCCGCCAGGTGACATAACTGTCTCCGCTTCCGAAACCGGTGGCGCTCGGGCCAGCAGTTCGCCCCAGTTGGCCGCGTTTCTCGCTGGCGCGATCGCTGTTGACGATTTCGACGACGTGCCCACTTCTCTTTCGCCGACTGCCGGCGGTGTGGACGTGGACAGCAATACTTTGTTCCCTCTCAATTCCACCACTGGGGTCACTTTTTTCTTCACCGACTACGCCGGCAACATCGGCCGCGCCGTTTCCAACCTCACCGTCGTGGACCTCAGGGATAACGACATCCTCATCGGTGCCGAAATTGCCGCCTTGACCGGGGAGGGACAGATTCATCACATCCGCGGCACCACGGAGACCACCTGGTGCCAGTCCGTTTCCGTTTACTACCCCGACGACCACTGGGGCCCGCCGCGGGATGTGCTGGTGGATTCGCAAGGTCGCGTCGTTTTCATTTCCGACAAATCCAACGCGTGGGGACTCTTCCGGTGCAACGCGCCGGGGTTGCCGGCGGAAAAGCTGGCCCTCTTCCCGCGGTACGCCAATGTCACCTATCCCGGGTTTCCCGTTCCGTATCCGGGGAATTTGTACTCCACTCTCAGCGGGCTGCACTTGGCGCGCAACCGCAGCATCGTGATTGACGACAACGTGAACAACGGCCTGCCCAAGGTCCTCACCGAGGACGCCTACGTCTTTTCCGTCGAAACTACGACCACCCCCAACACCGGCGCTCACGATCCGCCCACCGCCGTTCGCTATCGCGTCGCCAGCGACAAATGGGAACCCGGCCCCGCCATCGTGCAAGACCTCGTATTGGGCGGAGGCAGCGGCATTCTGCATGCCTCTAATCCGGACCTCGTCTTCCATAAGGGCGCGACGTACAGCGCCGGGGGGCCCACCCTGGGCCGAGACAAAGATCCCTTTCATCTGGAAGTCACCGCCCACATTGGCAGCCTTACGTTGGGCCTCTCTGTAAACATGTTCGGAGGCTATAGCCAAATCCCGCAGGCAGGAGCGGTTTACGCCGCGACCATCGCCGTTGATGATCTCAGCATCCCCAACGTCCCCAGCGGATGCAATCCACAGCCCCCCATCAGCAATTCTTGGCCGCAGCTTTCCAGCGGAGGCGTTGCTGCCATGGACGGTTTCCACACGGTGGTCTATGACACAGCGGGCTTGGGGCTAGTCCTGGAAACTCTGAGCATCATCCCGAACACACCCTATCTCACGAATGTGAGCGAGGCGCTTCTCGATAAGCCCGGCGACCCGGCGGAGTACTTCCAGAATCCCCTGGGAAGTTGCATCGCTCAGCCCTCGCTGAAGTTCACTTCCATCATGCCGTATTGGGATCCCAATGGCTCGGGCGGCAACGGCACCCTCTTCGGGTCTGGGCTGGCGGCTGCTCCCAGCGGATTGGTTGGCATCCGAACCTCGGGCTACGGCCCGCGGGAGGTGGTGCACGTCACCTCCAGTGGAATGCAGACGATCGTGGTCAGCCCGACTGCTTCGGCTATTACCGCATGGCCACCGTCCGCGTCGCCCGGCAGCGGCGTCGTGCTCGTGATACGCATCGACTCGCCCGTGGACGTCCTGCTCACCGACGCCAACGGCAAGAAACTCGGCATCGAAAATGGCCAGCCGATAAACGATTTCGGCAGCGACGGCTTTGACAGCGGCCCCAATTCCCATCCGCACTTCTACGCCATCCAAAATCCTGCTGCAGGCAACTTCGCGCTCAGCAGCATCGGCACCGGTACGGGTCCCTTCACCGTGCACGTCTATACCGCCGATTTGGATAAGCCTCTGGGCGAGCACATCGCGCAAACCGGCGACGCGTTTAGCGGGAGCACCGCCAAGCATGACTTCACGCTTGCCACCGGCGGCAAGATCGCTTTCGCGAACCAGGTGCCCATCGCCAACCCCGGTGCCGACCAGACGGTGGACGCCGACTCCTCCGGCAACGCTACCGTTCAGCTCGACGGCTCCGCGTCGAGCGATCCGGACAACGACGCTCTCACCTTCCTTTGGGCCGGTCCCGTTGGCTCGCTCAGCGGCGCACAGCCGAGCGTCACGCTCCCCGTGGGCATTCACTCGCTCACGCTTAGCGTCGCCGACGGCAAGGGCGGCACCGCCGACGCAAAGGTCATCATTACCGTCAATGCCTTCACGTCTCCGCCGGACACCACGCCGCCCGTCCTCTTTCTGCCGGCTAACATTGTTGTGCCGGCGACCAGTGCTTTCGGCGCCGCAGTGACCTTCTCTGCTTCCGCCACGGACGACGTGGACGGCCCGGTTCCTGTCACGTGCCTTCCGGCTTCCGGCTCCACCTTCGTCATCGGCACCACCACCGTGAATTGCTCCGCCTCTGACCTCGGCAACAATTCCGCCAGCGGCAGCTTCAGCGTCACCGTGAATCTCGGCACGCCACGCATCGCCGGCACGCTGGTGGCCCGCGGCTCCGACGCGCTCGGCAACCGTTACTTCGAGGTCCGGCTGACCAACACCGGCACGGGTCACGCCCGCAACCTGAAGATCAGCCAGCTCCTCTTGCGCACGCTCTCAGGTTCCGGTATAGTCACTTACCTCCCCGCATTATCCGGCGCGCTGCCGCTTGCGATCGGAAGTCTCGACGTGAGCGCGTCGACAACGGTTCGACTCTATCTCAGCGTGCCGTCCACGGTGACACGGTTCTCGATTACCGAGACGGGTACGGTGAATAACGTTACCGGCACTCTGTATAGCTATTCCACCGCGCAGTCGGTGATCCCATGAGGGCCAACGATCAGCCCGCTGCCGGTCGGCCCAACCGACGGCCACCACTAAGGCCGCCACTGACGCGCAGACGACACTCTCAGTTTCTTGCGGAGAAACAGCCAGGGATTCTTCTTTCCTGCCTAGGAGGCCGTTCATGGAAGCGAGAAAATACGTCAGTTGCCATACTCCAGTTTGTTATCGTACTGGAAGGCCTTCCGTGCTCGCGCGGGCGCTGCAGGGCGTCCAGGCGCATGCCGCAGGACGCACGTCGTCGCACGATAAACAGGCGCTGTGTCCGCAGAAGTCCGGAGGCGTATCATGAAAGATATCTGCTGCATCAACTTGAGCCGTGCGTTGAAGCTTGTTGTACTTTCCCCGGCGTTCGCCTCTGCAAAGACCGCGCAATCCCACGACAAGAGGGAGGTTCCCATGAAATTCAGCGTGCGTAGAGGACGATCTGTCGTCTCGCTCGTCAAGATCGCGTTGCTCGCGACCGCGCTGCTGGCGTGCGTCGCTACAGAAGCCCTCGGCGCGACGATCTCGGGGACGGTGACCTACCGCTCGGGTGGTGCGCCGATCACGGGCGTGCAAGTCAGCATCTACCGCTCGGACGGCGCGTTGCTCCAGAACACCTCAACCGACAACGCGGGTAACTACAGCTTTTTCGTCGCGGCCGGGACGTACTACGTGCGCACGATTAACTCGGGGGGCTTCCTGGTGGGTCTGCCAAAGCTCGTGGATCAGCTTTATCTCTCCATAGATTGCAATTACGGCTGCCCGGTGACGACCGGATTGGCGATTCAGGTGACAGACTTTTCGGTGGTGACGAACATCAATTTCTCCCTGTCGATCGGCGGCGGCATCTCTGGGACCGTGAAAAATGCCCTCACGGCTGCGGTGGTCCCCAGCTTCCCGGTTGAGCTGTACTCCAGCGGCGGTTCGTTCGTAAGCAGCGTGACCACCAACGCGGCGGGCATCTACACGTTCACGGGGCTAATCGGCCAGTACTACGTGCGGACGAGTGGCTCCGGGACACTCGTCAACCAGTTGTACAACGGCATTACGTGCATCAGCTGCAATGTGGCCACCTCCGGCGGGACGTTGGTCACGGTGCTGCCGCCCACGACGGTGGGGGTTAATTTCAATTTGGCGCCTGTAGCGAGCGCCAATCAATCGCCTCATGCGGTCGCCTCCGCCGGTGTGGATCCAAGCACGGGACACGTGCTCAGCTCGGTTACTCTCTACATTGGACCGGCCGATTCGGGTATCCCTCACACAATTGCCGGAGGCGGTTCTTCTGATCCCGATGGCGATCCGTTGACCTACAGGTGGGACTGCACCGACCAAGCTACCGGAAACAAATGTCTCTTCTTTGGCGTGGCGACAAACCAGGTGAACTATCGTCCCACGTTTCCACCGGGGACGTACGACATCACGCTCACCGTGAACGACGGCAACCTCCACACCGCAACCGATTCTGTCCGCGTAAGGGTTCTGGTGGATCTCAGCCCGCCGACGGTGACGCCGCCGGACAACGAGTCCGTCTCCGCCACCGAGGCGGGCGGTGCGCGCGGCGGTGGCTCGTCTGATCTGCACAAGTTCCTCTTCAACAGCGCGACTGCGACCGACAATTCCACCGCCATCTTCACGCATTTGCCGCCACAAATTAATGGCGCGGACGTGGACGACAACACGCTCTTACCTCACGGCACGACCACGGTGACCTTTCGCATCGCTGATAACTTCGGCAATGTCGGCACGGCCACCGCCGACGTGTTCGTGACGGACTTGCAATCGGGCGATCTCTTTGTGGGCGTGCAGCCTACGGCTTTCACCATTCTCGGCGGTTTGCAACCGAAGGGTTTGGTGCAACGAATTCGCGGCGGCTCGGTCACCGATTTCTGCCAGAGTCCGGATCCTCCCAACTCTCCTTTGCCTTTGCTTGGGGTTCCTGTTTTTTGGAGAAGGCCCGATCAGATCGCGCTGGATTCCAAGGGCCGAGTCGCTTTCCTCGCCGATCTGAGATGGGGCGGCTCTCTCCAGAGTGGCTGGGGGCTCTTGCGCTGCAATCTTCCCGGGCAGCCGCCCGAGCAACTTGCCATCTTCCCTCAGGCGAGCAACTTGGATTCTCCCCTCCCTCCGGGGAGCTCCATCGACCCGAGCTGGCCCGTACCCTTCCCGGGAAGGACTTTCTATGGTGCGCTGCCCGTCACTGGCCTGCACCTGCGGAAAACCAAGCACGTCCTGATTGATGACAACGTGAACAACGGAAATCCGCAAATCGTCACAGAAGAGAAATACGTTCTTGCTTTTCAGGACTCTGTGGACCCTGGTAGTAGTAACGGACATATCGGAAGTTTGAGCCTGAACACGGAATCTCTGGTCTTCGCAGAAGATGACATCTTCCCGGTTGGTGTTGGCGGCACCACGAGCTCGCCGGCGCAAGACATGCTTCCTGAAATGTTCTTCCACTCCAAGATGGAGACTGTGTCGTCTCTGGGTCTGCTGAGCTTCCCGGCGCCCGTCGCCAAGACTTACGTTAGTCGAGACGGAGTATTGCGGCGAATCCTCCAGCCGTTTGAAGTGCAGCTCACCGCGAATACTTCCGCCGGCACTGTGCAGTTCGGTGTCCAGGCATTCGGCGGGCACACGGACATCCCCGGTAGTCCCGCCAATAGTCCCGTCACTGGTTTCATCATAGATGACGTCACGGTGCCCAATCCTCCCTCTGGCTGCATTCCTCCCCCTGGAGTACGGGGCGATTGGCCGCAAATCGGCGGCGGCTACGCTGGGTTCACCCAGGGGGCGGGCGTCGTTTTCGAGAAGAACTCTGGATTGGTGGTGATCAACAGTGGAACCTGGCACGGCCAATTGGATGAAGCTCTGTTCGATCTCGACCCGCAAAATGATTTGCAAAGCTACTTTGCCCGCCCCGAAACTGGCTGCAAAGTCGAGCCTGTCGTCAATGTCACGCCGATGTCCAGGCAAACAGATTTCCTGCTCGATCGAATGACCGCTTCCCCCAACGGATTGTTCGGCACGATAGCTGTGCAGGGCCGCGTAGTCCAGGCCACCGGCACATTAGACGTGTCTGATGTGGCCACCGGCTTGCTCGCCCCGAGAGGCCTGGGAGCATTTCCGCCGCAACTCGGCAGCGTGCATGTGTCCGCGCTGATCATCCGCATTGATTCGCCGGTGGATGTGGTGCTGACCGACGCTCTCGGGCGCCGCATCGGCGTTTCCAACGGTCAGGCCATCGATGAATTCGGTGGTCAGGCCTTTGACTCCGGCGCGCAGACGCACCCTCGCCTCTACATCATTCAGTTTCCGCAGCCTGGCGATTACAGCGTCCGCAGCACCGGCACGGGCACCGGCTCCTTCACTGTCCACATTTATTCGGTGGACAGCGCGAAGCATGCTACCGAGCACCTTATTAGTTCCGGCAATGCTTCGCCCGGCAGCTCCGGCAAGCACGACTTCATTCTCGATGCCCAGAACAAAATTGCTTTCTCTAACGCTGCGCCCGTCGCCGAAGCGGGCTTCGACCAAACCGCGGATGCCGACGCATCGGGCAACGCCACATTCGCTCTCGATGGCTCGCTCTCTTCCGATCCCGATGGCGACGGCCTCACCTTCACATGGGCTGGCCCGTTTGGCATCCTCTCCGGCGCGCAGATCAACGCCACGCTGCCCGTCGGCGTGCACGTGCTCCAACTCACCGTGGACGATGGCAAGGGCGGCTCCGCCGAAGACACCGTGCAAATCACCGTGAACGCAGTTGCACCACCCGCCGACACCACGCCACCGGTTCTCACGCTCCCGGCGGACATGACCCTGCCAGCCACATCGGCCAGTGGTGCTGTCGTGAATTATTCGGCCTTGGCGTCTGATAGCGTGGACGGGTCCGTGGCTCCCGCGTGTGCGCCTGCTTCCGGCTCGAACTTTCCGGTGGGCGCGACAACTGTGAACTGCACAGCTACAGACGTGGCCGGGAACTCCGCTTCGGGGAGTTTCTCCGTTACGGTAATCGTGGGCACGCCACGCATCGCCGGCACGCTGGTGGCGCGCGGCTCCGACGCGCTCGGCAACCGTTACTTCGAGGTCCGGCTGACCAACACCGGCACCGGGCACGCCCGCAACCTGAAGATCTCCCAGCTCCTCTTGCGCACGCTCTCAGGTTCCGGTATAGTCACTTACCTCCCCGCATTATCCGGCGCGCTGCCGCTGTCCATCGGGAATCTCGACGTCGGCGCGTCCAGCACTATCCGGCTGTACCTGAGCGTCCCGGCCACAGTGACGCGCTTTTCGATCACCGAGTCGGGCGCGGTCCAAAACGTTGTCGACACACAGTTCAGCTATTCCACCGCGCAGTCGGTGATCCCATGAGGGCAAGAGACCAACGGCATCTGGTAAGCCCACCGCAGAGGGCGCCAGTACAACTAACAAGGAGAACGACATGAAGATTCGCCTGGCAGTGATTTTCTTATGTGTAGCGGTGATATTCTGCGCAAGCCCTGCGGCCCGCGCCGACTCATTCACCTTCGGCGTGTTGCCGGTGGGCGGCGCCATCTCCGGGCCGCCGGGCTCCACCATCGGCTGGGGCTACACCTTCACCAATCAAAGCGCCACCAGTTGGCTCATGCTAACCGCGGTGAGTGCGGACGTTTTCCTCAACGGCACGCCCGATGCGTCGGTCTTTGACTTCCCCATCCTGGCGCCGGGAGACACTCTGTCACAAGCCTACGATCCGGCGAATTTCCTGGGCCTCTTTCAGCTGACCTGGGACTCCACAGCTCCCGTCGGCTTCACTAACTCCGGCTTGTTCGTTGTCAGCGGAGAATGGTGGGATGGCGATCCCTTCGCGGGCGGGCAGTTGCTCGGCACCGACCAGCAGTCGGCTGCCTACTCCGCCGCGGTAACGCCTGTGGCCACCGTTCCGGAGCCCGCCACGTTAACGCTCCTCGTTATCGGCCTGGCCGCTTTCCGCCTCCGCCGCCATCGGCAACGCGGTCGGTGAGGCCGGCGAGGTTTCACGTCAGAACAGCCGGAATGCCGAATCGTCGCAACCAGCCGCCAGAGTAAGAGCAACTCGGCAACGGTGGTGGGTGGCTGCTATACGACTGGTGGGTTCGCTGGTGGGCCCGCCTGGATTCGAACCAGGGACCAACGGATTATGAGTCCGCTGCTCTAACCGGCTGAGCTACGGGCCCGCGCTGTGTCCATCATCCTATAACCGTCTATAACCGTCTAGTGAGGGCAATCGCAGCCGCTGCGCATGAAGCGTCGGCAGTACCGCCGTACTATCGCCGGGCGACGCCGGATGTGCTACGCTCATCCAAAGCAAAGAGGAGGGCGAACCCGTGCGACTTCGAAATGCCTTCTGGATTCTTGTGATGCTGGCCGCGCCGGCCTTTGTGCTGGCGCAAGAAACGCAGCCGAGCCAGCAGAAGCCTCCCGAAAAGCCAGCCGCCGAGACGCAGAAAGCGCCGGAGAAGCCGCTGACTACGGCGGAGAAGATTCGCGCGCAGCAACCGCCGGCGCCGAAGCCTGGCCATCCGCTCGACCCGGCCGATGTGGATGTGCTCACCGGCAAGACCAAGGCGGCGAATCCCTATGGACCGTATGGCGGCCGCGTAGTCGTAGATCCGTATTCCGGATTCGGCTATCCGATGGGCGGCTCGCTCTACAACCAATCCGTATTCTCAACGCCGGGCGGCTCGATGCTTTCCGGGCAGACTCCGTTCGCATTCGGTGACGCGGGCGGGCGCAGGTTCTCGCTGATGAATAGGTCGCGCGCGGGAATGCCGATCCTGTTCTTCAATCACGGTTCCAACCGTTCGTTCGTATTCCTTGGAAGAGGAATTTCGTTTTTCTAAACGCGAACAATTGAAAAAGCAAAAGGGGCGATCCCGCATGGGGACCGCCCCTTTGGTTTTTTTTGCGAGCTACTGCGTTACTGTTTTGGCCATGTCGCCGACTTTGAAGCCCGTGCCGGCAACGATTTTGCAAACTGCCGAGATGTCGTCCACTTCCGTCACCTGGACGATGCCCAGCTTGCTGGTCATGCGGCGGATGACCTGTCCAGTGGCGGGGTCCTTGATTTCCCGCGTCACGCGTTCCACGGAAAGCTGGTCGCCCACTTTGATTCCGGTCTTGACGCCGACATTGAGTACGATGGCATCACCTTCCACCGCGGCCACCAGGCCTTCCACAATGATCGTGCGAATTTGCAGCCTGGTGTTGCCGGCGATGAGGCCGGTGCTCAACTGGTCCACCGCGGCCTTCACCGCTTCGCCGATGATGGTGGACTCGAAGCCGGAGGTGGACATGTCCACGCCGCCCACGCCCCAGCCGCCCCAGCTTCCGCCGCCGCCCAGCAGCGACGTGCTTTCGCGCTTCGATTCGCCCTTGCCGTCGGCCACGGCGAGGATTTCCGCAGTGTCGATGTCCACAATGCGCGCGTCCACGGTGACGATGGCCTTCGAACTCTTCTTGCTGAAGCCGCCGATGCCGAAGCCGCCGAAGCCTCCGCCCGCGCCGCCGACTTTGGTGTTCTTATTCTCGCCGCCGAACTGCGTGATGCTGCCGATGATGATGGCGTCGAGCCCGAGGATTTTTCCGATCTTCGCGGCGCTCGCCGGGTTGGCGCGGTCGCTGGTGGAGAAATTCTGCTCGGCGAGGATTTTGTCCAGCGCCTTGCGCTCGATGACGGAATAGGTTCCGTCCTGCACCAGCCGCTTCACGATCAAATCGCCAATGCCCTTGCCGACGTCCACGTCGGTGCCAAACAACGCCGCCACGCCGCTGCGCACTGTGCCGTATTCAAAATCAAATATCGCTACGCGCTTTTTGCGCGGCGGCTTGGGGGCATCCTGCGCCCACGCCGTATCCGCCAGCGCCACTGAGAACGCCAGCAGCAATACTCCGAATATGAGAAACGATTTCCAAGTCCGATTCATGATCGGTCTCCTCCGGGCTCCCGCGCATCAGGTCCCTTCGACGGGACATGCACATGGCATCCTGCCCACTTATTTCCGTGCCGCCATTGTAGGAAACGCGCCTGCGCGTGTCTAGGACAAAGTAGCAAGAAGACAGGTGGCCGGTGGCAGGTGCCAGGGAAGTACAACAACAGCAACCGCAGTCCGGTTTTCGGTCCGATACAGATTGTCGGACCACCGGACTCCCGAACCCGCGATAAACGCGGATGAACTTGACCCCGCTTTGCTTCTTCCCCTCGTGCCGTCATTCTGAGTCCCGACGCCTCGCGTCGGGACGAAGAATCCCTCCGTTCACGCGCTGGTTTCTGTAGCGGCAACCTGCGCCCCGAGACCTCGGGATTAGGCAGGATGCCTCTTAGTTATAGCCACAAGATTCCCCTTGACAAGCTTGTGTCTTTTAGGTATACTTGATATGCCTGCTGTTGCTTTTGGCTGTTGCCCTCGCCCAGGTTGCCGAGGTACCCTTTAGCTCAGCCGCTGCACAAATCCATCCAGGCCCCGTCCCGCTTTGCGGGACGAAAAACTTATCGTGTCCCTCATCTCCATGATTCGCAACGGCTTCTGCGTTCTGTTACATTTTGTATCAAAACGCACAACCTGCGCATTTTCATGGACTTGCGGCATTCGATAACACCCGGGGGTACCCATGTCCGTTCGCTGCACTTTCCGCCTCGACAACGGCAAATTCTGCCATCGCTGGGCTCGCAAAGGAGCGCCCTTCTGCTCTCACCATACGCCCGTTTCTGCTCCTGTCGAATCCGGCGACTCCGAAGAAAATCTCTCTCCTCTCGACCGCCTCAACACCCACGACGACCTCTTCGACGTCGTCCGCGAATCCCTCAACGCCATACGCCTCGGCCGCCTTGCT
>Ga0214473_10009743_pt1 | contig 11343 bp, 6 predicted proteins | sample RVTome_7_FD_203509 | JGI IMG/M metagenome (GOLD analysis project Ga0214473, IMG submission 203509) | Soil microbial communities from uranium-contaminated site in the Upper Colorado River Basin, Wyoming, United States - RVT98D197 | ecosystem: Environmental > Terrestrial > Soil > Contaminated >...
TCGAAGGGTGACTTGAGTTACAGCTCCTTTTGAATTTCAAACAGATTGCTTTCAGTTTCCCACAAGCGCAGGCCCCATAATTCTGCGGTCATAGCATCGGATAACCGCTCCCACAATACCTGCACAATATTTTCGCCGGTGCTGGGGCGGTCAACAAAATCCTCGGTCTCTAAATCAAGGTGCTTATAGTTCCAGCGGCTCAGGGCCGAATCCAGTTCTTTCTGGATTTCCTCAAGACTCTGCAACGCGCCGGAGGTCTCATCGAGTTTGCCAGTTATCACACACTCGACATCGTAGCGGTGGCCGTGTCCTTCGGGATTGTTGCATTTACCGTACAGCTTGAAATTTTCTTCTTTTGAACGGCTCTTGATATGCAAACGATGGGCCGCATTAAAATATGACTTAATGCCCATTGTAAACCTTCCGCCTTTGTGAAACTCGGCAAAGAAATCATCTTTTTCATAAAGCCGCACTCTTTTGACCGGCATTTGCTCCGATAGTTCGTGAAAAATCGCCCGAGCCAGACATTCGGTCGTGATTGGTTTGTTCTCCAGCTCGACCACTTCTTTGTTCAAATTCTTATGATTCCAGCGATCCATAATTTCATTCAAGGCCTGCCAGGCGTCGACCTCGCTGACAATCAAGCCGTGCCTGGCATCGGGAGTCCCTTCGAGAGTTACAAGGGCTTTATAATTATGACCGTGCCCGTAAGGAGACGCCGCCGAGCCGAAAATGGCCTGATTTTCTTTCTCTGATAAATTCGGCGACGATGTTGTTCTGGCGGCGGAAAACTTGCCGGTAAACATTTTCTGTTGCGTTTTATCGCTGTAAGCTGTGGCCGCGCTGTCCGGAGAATCCAGCAAATGGACTCGCATCAGTTTGGCCGAATAATCGGTGAAAAGTGTCGCCGCCTCATCCAAGAGTTGTTTGGCCATGTTTTCCGGCGTGGGATTAACTCTGTGAAAAGGCAGAGTGTCAACGTTGAGATATTTGTGGTCATAGCGCGAGTCTATCAACGTGTTGAGACGCGCCTTAACATCCCCAAGTTCTGCGATCATACCGTTTTCTTTATCGACCGGCCCGGTAAAACCAAACCAGCCGACAAAATTATGCCCGTGCCCTTTACTGCCTCCCGACTCATCGCCGAAAAAAAGGCGGTTTTCCTCGTCCGACCAGCCGGCCACTTGCAGCCGATGCGATGACTCAAAATGAATACGTTTGTTAAGTATTGTTTTCATAAGTTTTTACTCCGAATGTACTCCTAATCTTAAAAGACTGAAAAACTCCGAACGGGTTTTCTGGTCATCGCGAAAATCTCCCAATACGCAAGATGTCGTCATGACCGAATTCTGCTTTTCGACGCCGCGCATCATCATGCACAAATGCTTGGCCTCGATTACAACTGCTACGCCGGACGCATCGGTGAATTTTTGAATCGCCTCGGCAATCTCTTTGGTCAGTTTTTCCTGAATCTGCAACCGCCGCGCGTAAACATCGACTATACGGGCTATCTTGGATAGACCGATTACTTTCCCTTTAGGAATATACGCGGCGTGGCACTTGCCGATAAACGGGAGCAAATGATGCTCGCACAAGGAATACAATTCGATATTTTTGACCAGCACAATTTCGCTGGTATCCGAAGGAAAAACGGCATCGTTGACAATTTTGGTAATGTCTTCCGTGTACCCCTTAGTCAAAAACTTCATTGCCTCGGCGGCTCTTTTGGGGGTTCTTTTGAGGCCGTCACGATTGGGGTCTTCGCCGATACTTTCGATTATCTTCCGGTAAAGTTCTTCCATTTATTTTAGCTCCATTTAAATTCTACCATATCCAACAAATGAACCGTTAAATATGCCTTATCTTGGTAAATATTCAAACGATTTCTTTGCAAGCTTTTGCAACGAATTGACGATCTTTCTGAAAATTTCGTTTGAAGTAAAAAGCGGGAATAACTATTTACATCTTTCGTCGAAAATCATTCAACGCATAATCCATATACTGCTTAAACATTTTGATATTGTCCGGAATGAATAGAAAAAATTTGATGAATCCCTTGTTTTTGTAGATGGCCAGATTCTCGCAGAAGTCTGACAGGTCAAGTTTTATACCCATCACAAATGGTCTTTCGCCGCGAAAGAATTTGCCAATCAGGCTCAAATTAGATGGGCGAATTTCTGTTCGATCAATATCTTCAAAATATACCACGAACTTTCCAAGAAGAAACGTGTTAAGCTCTACCCGGTCGCGAAATATATGATACTTCTGCCAAAGACTTCTGAAAGTCCCTTTGGAACTGTAAATCGGGAAATCTTTGATTATTGAGACATGGGCGAACATTTCTATATTATGTCGGCAACGATTTGCAACGACAGGCGTGTTGTCTGTCGCCGTGAACTTCATCTGCGGCGGGGTAAAGCAATCTCAAAGTTTACTTTCTAATTTTCCGCTTTTTCGGCTTTTGCCCGCCCGGTTTCATCTTCAATATTTCTCCCCTCTTGGAAACTTCAAACTCCTTCGATTTCCTCTTAGGAATACTCAACGATTTCCACTTCGAACCGGCAAAATGTTTGGCCAATAATACAATTTGACCAATATGATAAGCGTAATGAGTTAACTGCCGATTGATGGCTTGAAGAACTGTGTGTGACTCACCGCAAATAAAAACAGTCTTATCCAAATCTTCTTCTCTGAGCGGCTCGATAGCATCAAAAACCAGTCCCCAGCCCTCTTCCCATCGTTTCATCAACGACACTCTGGTGTCCTTTTTTTCCTCGTAGAATTCTGAGTCACGATTGCGATCGGGCTTTTCGCCGTCACTGGTCAGAAAATCCGTCCAGCGCGAGCGCATATTGCCGGCCATGTGTTTGACGATAAGCGCAATATTGTTGGCTTCCGGGTCGAGCAGTTTGAAAAAATCCTTGTCGCTGATTTGCGCAATAGCATCCTCCGCCATCTTTTTGTATTTGCGGAACTGGATGAGGGAATCGGCGAGATGTGCTTTACCGGACATGCTCAATTCTAATGTGTGATGAATCCATCCGCAACAAAATTTGTGGGCGGCAGACGTCCTCGTCTGCCGCTTCTTTGAATTCACGTTCAATTTACAGTAAAATTGACCGTTGAAGAGCGACCGGCATCGTCGATGCAAAGCAAAGTGTGTCTCCCTTTTTGAGGGAAATAAAAAGTCGGCTTTCCTGCTCGCACTGCCCGGAGATGCTTTCCGTCAAGAAACCAATGCACCAAACCATCACCGGATGCTACCGATGCCTGGAGCGCTATCTTCTGGTACTCGGGAGAGATATCTTCGACAATTTCAAATACCGCTCCCGGTTCCGGTGAAATTATGGTGGGATTAAGTCCGTCATCCACCGCCAGGCAGTTGGGCTTGTATGGCGGAAGCGGGCTACTCTTACCATTTGCCACTAACCACGAGGCCACTGGCTGGGGCCATTGTTCAATAATCTTCGTTTCGAAGTCATTGTAATTCGTACAATTTGCTCTCAGTCGTAAACCTGTCTGCCGGTCAACGAAAGTCGGACGATGTACCGAACAAATGGCGGTAGGTGATTTCCCAATCAGAAATTTTTCGGCCACTTGCTCCTGACAAAATCTGCCCGTCGGTTGCCCGCTAACCGCACAGACATTTCGTGTTCCAACTTCACATGACGGTTCAAACCAGATTTTATCACTCCCCGCCGCGACCTGGGAGAATACATCAAACATGATGGGGGCGGCAATAGCGGCTCCGACAATATCGACCGAGCCAACACCAGAACAATTCCCCGTCCAGACGCCGACTGTGTATTCGGGATTGTAACCGATGGCCCAGCCGTCCCGCCTGCCGTAAGATGTACCGGTTTTCCAGGCGATGGGAAATCTTCCGGTAGCCGATTCCCAGCCCTCGGGCAAATCAGGTCGTCTCACATCGACCAAAATATCAGTTACCAGGTTACACGCCCCTTTGGAAAATAAAGGAACTTCATGATTGGATTTTTCAGCTAATAGTGATTTAAGCGGTTTATATATCCCCTTTCGGGCCAGAGTCGCATACAAATTGGTCAATTCAGTCAGTTTAATTTCGCATGCTCCCAAGACCAGCGGCAAACCATATTCATAATACGGCCGTTCGAAAGTTGAAATCCCGCCGTTCTGCAAAAGAGTGTAAAGCTCATTCAAGCCAATGCCGCCGGCGGCATTTACTGCGGGAACATTCAACGATTGAATCAAGGCCTCTCTGACCGAAACCACGCCGCGATATGTTTCGTCGTAATTCACCGGCCGATAACCGGTATAGTTGACGGGGATATCGGCCACCATCATTTGCGGGGACAAAATGCCGTAATCGAAAGCATGAGCATATACAAACGGTTTCAAAGTTGAACCCGGAGATCTCGGCGCCATCGAGGCATCGACCTGGCCGTTGTTCAAACTATCTCGGAAATCGGGTGAACCAATCAGGGCTAAAATTTCTGAACTACGATTGTCAATAACTACCATGGCCAGATTATGTATATCTTTGGTTTTATATTTTTGACCATAAAGTTGTGCCAGTCGTTCGCACACAAATTGTTTTTCGCAATTGATGGTTGAGATAAGTGTGCCGGAATCGGGATATTTTGCCTGCAGGGACACCGACCAGTGTGGCGCGCGATTTGGAATCGACAATCTTTGTGAGGGAAGTTTCTCAGATAACGCCGCCAGATATTCCTTTGAGGGAATCAATTCCAAATCCCGCAATCTTTTTAAAATCACCTGCGAACGCCGTTCGCCGCATTTAAGGCATTTGTCGGGACGCAATTTCTCCGGGGAACCGGGCACGGCGGTCAACAGCGCCGCTTCGCTCCAGGTTAGCTTGAAAGGTTCCTTGTCGAAGTAAAAATGGGCGGCCGCCCCGACTCCTTCAATATTGCCGCCGTACGGAGCCAGATTGAAATACATCTCGAGAAGTTCGGATTTTGAAAATCGAAGTTCCAATTGAAAGGCCCTGAATATTTCCAGCAGTTTGTTGGGCATCGTTCGTGATTTGGGCTCTATCATGCGCGCTATCTGCATTGTAATTGTAGAACCGCCCCGAACGATGCGCCCTTCCCGCACATTGACGACTGCGGCCTTAACCAGCGATATCGGATTAACACCCGGATGCCGGTAGAAGTATCTGTCTTCGTTGGCAATTACACTGGTAATCAAGTTGGGTGAAATCTGTTCCAGCTTTACAGGTTTTCTCCAAAATTTATCACTTGAGGTAAATGCATTTAAAAGTTTTCCCTCCCGACTATAAACAAACGTAGAATTCGGGCGACGGAGCTTCTCCTTCGGTAACGGCAAAATTAACTGGTCCAGAATGCCAAAAATGGTAATAAGAGATACAATAACGATTAACGACCATTTCAATAGGCGTTGCCGGCTAAGAAACATTATTGGCCTGATTATTCCAGCCCCAATTAATTTTTGAATAACTCTTTTATATCTTCGCAAGTTCATAGCAAATAGGAAATTATTATTAGTTTCCTTTTATCGTTACTCGGCCAGATGAAGCCGAACTCGATACTAAGGGATTGTACATGCACTCCGCCGCGACCGGCGGCACGATGAAGTCGCCCTGGGAAATTACTCGAACACCGTAATAAAAATGCTGTGGTTGCTTGACCTGAAGGTGCACAAATAACAAAATGCGGTCATCACGTATATCCTGATATTCCGGCCTGGACATTTTCGCAAATGTACGCGGCAACTGTGCCGTGCCTTCTAAGCGCGGATTCTCAATCTCAAACCCCGCTGGCAGTAAATCTGCAATTACTATATTAGACTGCACGCGCGCGCCGCTTTCAATTGAAATGTGCCCAATCAATTGAGAACCTAAGGCGACATTTAATGGGTCAATGAGAATGCCGTTCTGGTCAAGATATTCTCTTCGCACGACCAAGCCCCGGTCATATTCGGGAACAACTGCACTCTGTAAAACACCGCTGGCCTGCCAGTAAAAGAAACAGGTCCCCTTTCCTTGAATATCTATCGTAATTTCTTTGCCACCGATTTTACTGCTTGTAAGCGCAAAGTCTTTGACGCCGATAGGAATGTTTTCCTGCCCTTCGATGCGGATATTTCCCGTAAAGTCAGCCGACCCCGTCTTGCTAAAAAATTTCCCCAGCGCCATAAGTGCAAATGATGTCGCCTGCGTGTTGTACCATCGATTCAGCCGCGCCTCACTAAGCAGGTTTTTGGCCAGTGCGGCGGCAGAGGGACTTTCCGGATCAATGGTCACAATCAAATCCAGAAGTATGGCATTTGTGCGAGCACCTGATGAAAAACTTCCTCCTGATTCCGGTTCTGAAATATCGGGCTGAATCTCGAAAGGAATTATTTCTTTGGCTCTTTCAATATCGCCGGCCAACGCCAGAGCGGCGCCCAGCTGATAAGCGGCGAAGGGCGGCAGTTCCTTGGTATTTTGGTCGGAAAGATAGTTGAACAGTTTCTTGTCTAACTTTCCGGCCTTGGCCAGAGCCAAGCAAGCGTAGATGCGATCTTCAGTTTTTATATCTGAATAATTTTTATTTCGCGCAATGTTTTCCAGAAATCCAATCGTGCGTTTGTAGCCGGCGTTATCAACGTCATAGCCGGCCAGTTTAGCTTCGACCAGGAAATGCGCCGCATAAATAGATGACCAATTATGTATGCCCACGGCGCCCGGCCAGTATGTAAAAGCGCCATCGCTTTGCTGGAAGCGGAGCAGTTTTTCAATTCCTTCGGCGATGAAATACTCATGTCCCTTGCCGCGGAAAAGTTCCGGCCTAACGACGCGCGCCAGGTCATTGAAGTACAGCAGTGGAAATAGGGCTGATGTCGTCTGTTCTACGCACCCATAAGGATAGCGAAGTAAGTACTCAATGTTTCGAGTCAGCTGAAGGGCCGACAATGAAGAAGTGCGGAGAACGTATTCTTCCGTTCCAGAAACCCAATCACCCGGAATCCTAAACTTAACCGGCGAACCGGCATTCACAGCCCCGGAGCCAAATTGAGTTGAGAGAGGCACGGCCGGTCGATTTGACAGCTCGAATGAGGCATGCGAAACTTCAGAGCCGGCTTTCGCCCGAATTTGAACTTCGATAGTACCCGGTGTGGCGCCGGCCGTAAACGGAAATGTGGCCGCACCCTGATCTTTGTTTTTCACATTGACTGATTTCATTTGGTCAGAAATGAGATTGGCCGGTCCCTTAATCTCGGCATTCACACTGATATTTGCCGCGGTATCCAAACCGTTAAATATTGTAACCAGCCCCTGCACTTTGTCGCCGGGCGCCACAAAGCGAGGAAAACTTTCCTGAATAATAATCGGCTCCCGAACTATCACACTTTTGGAACCTGAACCAAAGCGGTCGCCATCACTGGCCGCTGCCATCAGAGTCAATTGACCATTAAACTGCGGTATTTTAAAGTCAAACTTGGCATTACCAGTAGAATCTGCTGTTATGACTCCGCTCCAAAGCGAAACCGCTTTCACCCGTTTGGCCTGAAAAGGATTTAGATGCCTTTTCGAACGGAGTGCGGCCATATCACCCGATGGGCTTAAGTGACTTGTCGCTCTCTCTATCTCCGGATATACCAGAGAATACAAATCATATCCTTCCAGCGCCGGGCGTCTTTTGCCATAAAAGAAACCGAAAGGGTCAGGGGCTTGAAAATCAGTCAGCTGCAGAATGCCTTCATCGACTGCCGCAATAGTTAATTGCGTTCGTCGGGTGCCGCCTGTAGCCACATTAACATTCAGAGTTGAATTCGGTTTTATTTCTTCGGGGCATTTAAGAGAAACTTTTAATCTTTTTTCTTCCAGCGTAACTTTTAAGGGAACAATGCCAAAAGCTCTGGCCGGTGTATGCTTGCGCACTTCTTTGGCAGGTCGAATTAATGTGGCGGTAATATAGACATTTGGCGAATAGCCCGACTGTACGGGAATCTCAATCTCCCCGGTGTTCTCCGGCAAATCGTAAGTCAAATATTCCTGAATTGATTTATTCTCGATGGTTACCAATAGCTGGCCGCTAAAGGGAGCACGTATTTGAAGCTTTGCGCGCATTCCCGGAGAATACTCGGTCTTGTCAAGGTCAAGCTGAAGTCGGTCCGGTTCCGAAAGCGACCAAGGTACCTGGCCCCAGCCGGTTGCGTAAAATTCGATTCCCGCCGCGTGTCCGCCGGAAAAGTCACTGGCAACAATTTGATAATGGCCGTAGTCGTGGGGCGTGAACTGCGCCGAATTTCCATCAACGCCTATAGGAAGCCAGACTGTATCAATTGGTTCAGTCGAACGTTCGGAAACATAACGATAACTGCCATCCGGCTGTTTTTGTAGCATTGAGTTATAGACGACGCGGGAGAATGTCACTCTGATTGAATCCGACATAGCCGGCTGTCCGTCACGACTTACCAATACGATGCCGGCCTGCACGGGTTCATTTACTTTTGCGTAACCATCGAGTTTGGTCTTGATACCGACATATCGCCTGTATGGATGTACCTCGACCTCCATATAGGAACTGACCGCCCGACCCCCGTGCTCCGTTACAGTCGCCCACACTTGGGTGGATAAATATCCCGGCGGGCGATAGGCGTCGGAAATTACATGATTAAACTCAGCGGTACCGTCACCGGATAATATTGATTCTCCCAATTTTACTCTGGTAACTGACGCCTTTCGTTCGAGAGAATTGAAAGTGTAACTTTTGTAATTGTCCGACCGGAAATCTTTGGGAGTGAAAACTATTTCTGCGGTTACTTTAAGTCCGGCCGCCGGCGCACCAAATAACATCTGAGCATTGACCTTGGCCTGTAGATTATCACCTGCTTGATACGCTGTACGGTCAGTCTGCACAGAGACCTTGATTCGGTCCGGAACAAATTCCTCTACCAGAATCTCCGTCCGTCCCAAAATATATTTGTCAGACAAATAGGCCGTTGCCACATAGCGGCCGGTTGGAATGTCCGCAGGCAGTTCCACCTCTACCGTTCCCATAGTATTATCCGCGGTCATGCGGTATTCTCTAAAGACACGGCCGCGAGGATCGACAATTTTTATCAAATATGGAAATGACTCCGGTTGCGTTCCATTTTCGCCCCGCACCACACTTACCAAATGCGCCGTTTCTCCCGGCCGGTAAACACCGCGTTCATTATAAATGAAGGCCTCGTAACCGCCGTCCATAAAGGGACGTCCGGAGACATCGAAGTCGCTGGTGGGCAGACGCGAATTGTCGAGTCGAAGAAACGACAGGTCGCCGTCTTTCTCGACCGATATTAAGAATGGCTCGAATCCTTCAATTTGATCGGCAATGTCGGTAAATACTGCCACCCCTTTCGAATTCGTGCGGCTCTCCAAAAGGAGTTGATTGTTTTTTGAAAAGAGTTTCACGCCGGCTTTGTTAAGCGGGGCCGCCTCGGAAAGACTGTTTGTCCAGACCAGCAGATTTTTCTCTGACATACGCGCCATTATGCCGATGTCCGTCATCATTATCTTGCGTGAATCGGCGACCCAGCGCGATGACTTACTGCGCGCATTGACGACGAAAACTCCGGCCAGTGTATCCCCGACAATTTTCCCGATGTCGATTGTAGAATTCAGTTCCTCGTTGGGCGTGTCTTCAAGAGCGAAATCGCGAAGAAACGTTGTTCTGCCGAACGCCTCATTGGAACTCTCTGAATAGTAATAGCCGCGCGACTCCGTTGCCAGATATGGCACGAGATTATTTGCAAAAATCTGGCTGACTTCGATTGACAAGGTATCGATATTGACTGTGCCCACCTCCAGAAATCTGTTTCCGCCTTTGGGCAGATAAATCCCCTGCGTGGTAAACTTTACTGATGGCTGTAAATCCCCCATGATGACTCTGCTGGAGAAATTCTTTTCAAGCAGAGCGCCTTCAGAAGACATCAATCCTGATAAAATTGTAACTGTATAGGTAGTCCGGGCTTTAAAATCCCCGCGAAGCAGTACTCCTCTCCAATGATTGCTCGCGGTAAATGAAACCGGAGGCTCCATCGTTATATAATCATAAATCTCTTTAGTTGGCACGTCGCCGGAAAATTGAACGAGTATTGAGCCATCTTGGCCGGCACGCTGTCCCTGAACTGTTTCGATTGTCAAATCCAGTTGAGGGTTTTGCGGTACTTGCATATTGAAAGTGTAATCAACTCCCAGACCGGTGCCGCACTCACTGCATTTTAAGCCCTCATGTATTACCAGTTGATATTGTTGCTCGCCTTCGCGCAGATCAAACAACCCGGTGGCGAGTCGAAATTTGTCGGATTGTGCCGGTAATTGAGAGCCGCTAACAGACGTGTCCGGCCAGATAACCGTTAATTCGGAAAGCGTCGCATCCTTTTTTCCGATAACGCGCAACATTCGCTTTAACTCATCTCTGTCCACTGCGTAATTGGCATCAATATCGAATATCAATCTGGCCTGGCGTTGCCGGTCTCGGGAGCGCTGGGCTCGGTACTGCACGACTTTTATTGAAAGCGGGTAAGTGTGAAAGCCAAACTTGTAAAACTTCTGTATGGCATTGCCGTTGACATAGCCGCCGCCGCTGGAAATAGTCGCGATATATTTCGTGGCCGGACTTAACGGTCGGGAGGGATAGATTGTCAGGATATTGGTGGCGCTCCAGCGAGCCATCCCCTCGATAGGCGGAACTATACTTACCGGTGAATTCCAGGCCACTTTGTTGATACTGTCAGCCGGAACTAACGCATTGGAGAATTTAATTGAGATGTTGGTGTTTCGCTCGGTGGTGCCATTTGGAGAAAATGATTCTACCCGAACATCCAGGTCCGGCTTGGGACCCGGCACATCGGCCCAGAGCACCAGCCCGGCCGCAATCATAACAATTAGAAAAGCTAAAATTTTCGATGATTTGAAGATTTCTTTAATGCTGTTTGAAAAATTAAACATCGGACCCCTCCGTGCGCTAAAATGTTTATTTCGCAAATCAGAAATTAATCCCCGACTCTAATTGGTTCTACATTCAAAGCCGGCATTTGACTATTTTCAAAAATATAAATCTTTCTCGGCGCAAAAACTAATCCCTACCCGTTACTGTAGCGCAGAGTCTGCTCAAAACCAAGGACTTGGCAGTAGAATTTGGGAGAGCGCTCGACATCAGCCACGTTTAGGCGCATGTGACCGATATCAAATTTTGGGTCAATTGGTTTATTTGCTGAATTCAAAAAATAGTTCAGCACGTTTAATACGACCGTCAGGTTCAAACAAGCTTTGCTTGCCGAGAGTCAGGGACTCTACAACCCGGCTTTTCTGTTACCTTTTGGCACACCACAAAATAGACGTAATTCGTT
>Ga0214473_10009744_pt1 | contig 11342 bp, 13 predicted proteins | sample RVTome_7_FD_203509 | JGI IMG/M metagenome (GOLD analysis project Ga0214473, IMG submission 203509) | Soil microbial communities from uranium-contaminated site in the Upper Colorado River Basin, Wyoming, United States - RVT98D197 | ecosystem: Environmental > Terrestrial > Soil > Contaminated >...
GGGGGCGGGGCTCAGCTGAGCGAGTCGAGCAGGTTCCACAGCTCCTGGGCGGAGAACTCGTGGAACCGCGTCTCGATGTCCCGGGCCGACCACTCGAGGAAGATCCAGCCGGACAGCCGGTGCAGCACCCCGGACACGAAGTGGATACGGCCGCGCAGCGCGCCGACCTCCTCGTCGCGCGCGAACTCGATGAGCACGTCCCAATGGCTCTCGCCGCGCTGCAGCTCCCCCATCTGGCGGGCCTGGATCTCGCTCAACGGCGGATCGAAACGCTTGCTCTTCCGGGGCTCCTGGGCCATGAGGGCTACGTTAACGCGGGTCAATAGCTGACGCCATAGCTGCCTGATCGACGGAGCACGGGAGAACGTGAGCACATGAGCGGACGTCGGATACTCTGACGTCCTCACGTGCTCCCGTCCTCCCGTGTAGATTGCGGCCCGCTCGACTGCCATCCCGGAGCCCCAAATGAAGTGCCCCACGTGTGGCGCCAATGCCACCGGCAAGTTCTGCCACAACTGCGGCGCCGCCCTTGGCAAGCGCACCTGCGCCAAATGCGGGGAGGCCCTTATCGGCAGCGCCAAGTTCTGTCACGCCTGCGGGACTCCGTCGGCAGGTGGCGGCGTGGGAACCGGAACCAGACCGGGTGGCATCCCGTGGTTCCTGGTGGGAGGCGCGGTGGTCGTGCTGCTCGTCATCGTGGCCGTGGTGCAGCTGCGGCCCGGGACACCGCCCCCCGCGCCGGGGACCCCCACTGCTCAGCCGTCCGGGCTGGTTGATCTCTCCCAGCTCTCGCCACGGGAGGCCGCGGACCGGCTGTTCGACCGGGTGATGATCTCGAAGGAAGCGGGGAAGCTCGATACCGCCGCGTTCTTCGCGCCGATGGCGCTCCGCGCCTACGGGATGCTCGACGCGCTCGATCTGGACGCCCGGTTCCACATCGGGCTCCTCGAGATCGCCGCCGGGAATCCGGCGGGCGCCGACGCGCAGGCGGACACCCTGGCCCAGGCGGTTCCGGCGCATCTCTACGCCCTCATGTTGCGTGCGGACGCCGCGCGCGCGCGGGGTGACACGGTCGCCGCACAGCGGGTCGATCAGGCGTTCCTGCAGAACTACGACGCCGAGACGGCCGCGAACCGGCCCGAGTATGCCCCCCACGCCTCGTGGCTGGCGACGTATCGGGGGGGCATCGCTCGGTAACAGGCCTGGACGGGAGCACGGGAGGACGAGAGCACGGGAGGGGCCGCGATGCGGCAACCAGTCTCCCTCACGTGCTCACGTCCTCCAGTTGGGTTCACCACCGCTTCAGCCTCCCCAACCGCGACGTCGTCAACGTATCAGCCGCCGCTCCGCGAGACAGCACGAGCCGCGTGTTCGCGGCGCCGGATCCGAGCCCGTCCGGTCCGATGCGAACCATGGCCCGGGACGCGTCGAGAGCGACGCCGTGTCGCTCCGGCCCCGGCCGCACGAGGAACGTCGAGTCGGTCACGCCTTCGAAGACCGCCCGGAGCCCGTCGGCGGCAAACTCCATCCGCACCTGACGTGCCCGGAGAATGGCGGCGAAGCGCGCCGTGTGGTAGAAGCTCGCGACCTCGGTCGCCGCGCGATGCACGGCCAACCGGTCGCGCTGCCCGGACCAGCGCGGCGCGAGCAGGGCCAGGAGAATGCCGAGGATCACCAGCACGACGAGCAGCTCGAGGAGCGTGAATCCGCGACGCATGTCCCTACGATACCGCGCGCGGGCCCGGGCACCGTCACCCGTTCATTGCGCGGCGGTGCTCGCCAGCGCGGGTCGCACCTTGCCGACGGCTCACCCGGCGGACATACTGCCACCGTGCAGCCTGACCCTCTGCTCGCCCTGCGCGAGTTCCGCCAGCTCGCCCCGTGGAACCTCCGTGACTTGGCCGCCACCATCACTGCGATTCTCGAGCGGACGCGCGTGCGGCCGGTCGGGGCCACCGCGCGTGACGACGTGTCGGAGCGGGCGGTGCGCTTCTACGTGACTCGCGGGCTCCTCCATGCGCCGGACGGGCGCGGGCCCTCGGCCACGTACTCGTACCGCCATCTGCTCCAATTGCTCGCCATCAAGCTGCGGCAGATGGAGGGCGCCACGCTGGAGGCCATTGGCCGCGAGCTCGAAGAGGCGACGGGCGACGTGCTCGAGCGACGGATCGCGGCGGCGTTGGGCGACCGCCTGCCGCACCCCCAGGAGCTCGGCGTGGCGGATGCCGGTCGGGCATTCCACGTGGAATCCGCGCCGGTCCGACCCGCCAGCGCCGACACCTGGCGCCGCGTCGCGGTCGAGGCGGGCGTCGAGGTGCACCTCCGCGCGGGCCATCCCGCCGCGGCCCTCCCCAGCCAGGCCGTGGCCACCGAGGTGCGGGCCGCGCTGGAGCGCCTCTCCGCCTCCCGGCGTCCCGCCTAGCCGCGCCGCCCGCTTGCGGCGGGCGCGCGAACCCCCAGTTTTCTGGCCATGTCGGACGGACGCGCCGTCGAGAGCGTCCACGAACCTCCAGCCGGAGATCGCCCATGCAGTGGCTTCTTCTGATCCTGCTGATCGCCGTCGTGGGCTTCGTCATCAGCGCGTACAACCGCCTGATCGCGCTCAAGGGCGAGACGCTCAATTCCTGGAAGCAGATCGACGTGCAGCTCAAGCGCCGCCACGACCTGATCCCGAACCTGGTGAACGCCGTGAAGGGCGCCATGGACTTCGAGAAGGACACGCTCGAGGCGGTCATCCAGGCGCGCAACCAGGCGGTGAAGATCCAGGCCGACGCCTCCCCCACGGGCGGGATGCAGGCCCTGGCCGGCGCCGAAGCGGCACTCGGCGCCGCGCTCTCGCGGCTCAACGTCGTGGTCGAGCGCTATCCCGACCTCAAGGCCACCGGGAACATCGGCCAGCTGCAGGAAGAGCTGACGTCCACCGAGAACCGCGTCGCGTTCGCGCGGCAGCTCTACAACGACACGGCCACGACCTACAACGTCAAGCAGCAGCAGTTCCCGTGGAACCTGGTCGCGGGCCTGGCCAAGGCCGAGACGGTGGAGCTGTACGAGATCGAGGAGCCGAAGGAGCGTGAGGTGCCGGTCGTCGATCTGTCCATGAAGCCGAAGGCGTGAGCGCGGCCAACCTCTTCGAGCAGCAGCGGCGAAACCGGAACCGGTCCGCCGTTCTGATCGCCGTGTTCATCGTGTTCTTCGCGTGGATCGGGTTCGGCGCCGACGGGACGCTCTATCTCCAGTCCGCCGGCGCCGAGCCCGGGCAGTACCGGCACACGTTCCCGTTCATCGGCATCGCCGCCACGCTTCTCGCGATCGGCATGACCCTATTCGCCTGGAAGAACGGGGCCAAGCAGGTCCTCAGCGCGACGGGCGCCTGGGAGCTGATCACGCCCTCGACCGACGAGGAGCGGCAGTTCGTCAACGTCGTCGAGGAGATGGCCATCGCGTCCGGGCTCCCGAAGCCGAAGGTCTGGATCGTCCCGGACGACGATCCCAACGCCTTCGCCACCGGGAGCGACCCGAAGACCGCGCACCTCGCCGTCACGCGCGGCCTGCTCACGACCCTCAACCGGGATGAGCTGCAGGCCGTCGTCGCGCACGAGATGGCGCACGTCCGAAATCTCGACGTCCGCCTGATGACCCTGCTCGCGGCGCTCGTCGGCGTGATCGCCATCATCTCGGACGTCACCATACGCGGGCTCCGGTTTGGTGGCGGCGGCCGCGGCCGCTCGAGCGGGGGCGGGAAGAAGGGGGGCGGGGGCGCGCTCGCCATCGTCCTGCTCGTGCTCTGGCTCGTGACCGTGATCCTGGCCCCGTTCATCTCGCGCATCCTGGCCCTCGCGGTGAGCCGGAAGCGCGAGTACCTGGCCGACGCCACGGCGGCCCAGTTCACCCGCAACCCCGCCGCGCTGGCATCGGCGCTCCAGAAGATCGAGCACGCGGCGGCTCCCACCAAAGCCATCAAGCACGGCACCGCCCACCTCTGCATCACCGACCCGCTCGGTCGCCGCGTCACGAACAAGGAAGGCTTCATTGCCGACCTGTTCGCCACGCACCCGCCCATGGCCCGACGGATCGCGCGGCTCAAGCAGATGGCGTATCAGTACGAGAAGACGGGGAAGCTGGTCGAGCCGGCCCTCTAGCCCGCCTCCAGGGAGCGCGAGTTCGCGGACGGAAAGTGAACCACGGGAGCACGTGAGGATGTGAGCACGTGAGCAACCTCAAGAATCCCTAACGTCCTCACGTACTCGCATTCTCCGCTGTTCTCTCCTGCCGCTTGCGTCCGACCGTGACGCCCCTCACTCTATCCCCCGTGTCCCCCCTCACCTGGACTCTCCTCGGCGTCGGATTGCTCCTCGCCGGCGTGATCACGCTCTGGGCGGTTCGCCACACCCGCGACGCCATCCGCGCGTGGTTCCGCCGTGCGGTGCTCCGCGCCGTGCATCGCTTCCGGGTCCGCATCGACCGCTACAAGCTGGTCCGCCGCAGCGTCATCCGGGACGAGCTGCTGCTCGACGACACGGTCCACGCCGCGATCCGCGCGCACTGCAAGGAGCACGGGCTCCCCGAGCCGCAGGTGCGCGCGCAGGTCGAGGGATACATCCGCGAGATCGTCCCGTTCTTCAACGTCCTGTCGTACTACAAGCTGGGCTACAACCTCTCCCGCATCCTGATCAACCTGTTGTACCGCGTGTCCATCACGTACGCCGACCGCACCCAGCTCGATGCCATCCCGCGCCGGGACGTGGTCGTGTACCTGATGAACCACCGGTCGAACATGGACTACGTGGTCGTCGCCTATGTGCTTGCCCAGGGCGTCTCGATCAGCTATGCGGTGGGCGAGTGGGCTCGTGTGTGGCCGCTCGAGTACGTCTTCAAGTCGTTCGGGTCGTATTTCATCCGCCGGCGCTACCGCGAGCCGCTGTACCACACGGTCCTCGAGCGCTACCTCCAGCTCATCACGCGGAACGGCGTCACCCAGGGGATCTTCCTGGAGGGCGGACTTACCCGCGACGGCGCGCTCCGGCCCGCCAAGATCGGCCTGCTCGATTACCTCGCGCGCACACTGCGCGAGCCTGATTTCGACCGCGACATCTGGCTCGTCCCCGTCGGCCTCAACTACGACCGCGTGCTCGAGGACCGATCGTTGATCCGCGAGCTGGAGGAGGGCGTCCCGCGGAAGAGCCGCGCGGAGCGACTCGGCAAGGTCGGCCACTACACAGGCTGGAACACGCTCCGGCTGCTCACCGGCCGCCTGCGGCGCTACGGCCGAGTCGCCGTGAACTTCGGCACCCCGCTCTCCGTGCGGTCATGGCTGGCGGACCGCCCGGGCGTCCTCGAACTGCCGCGTGAGGAGCGGCTGCCGCGGATGCAGGAGCTGGCCGACACGGTGCTCGCCCGCATCGGGGAGGTGATTCCGGTGACGCCGGTCCCCCTCGCCGCGGCCGCGCTACTGTCGTTCGGCCAGACGCTCGTCCGTCGGGCAGACCTGCTCGACCGCATTACCGCGTACCGCACGCACCTGCTCGAGCGCGATGCCAAGCTCGTCCATGCCGAGCAGGACGCGGAGACGATCCTCGGGCGGGCCTGGCGCACGTTCCGAATGCGGCGCCTCGTCGCCCGCGAGGGCGAGGCGTACGTGATCCTGCCCTCTCAGCGCCCGTTGCTGGAGTACTACGCGAACTCGATCCGCCACCTGCTGCCCGCCTCCGTACCGCGGATCGACATGCATCCGGCGAGGGAGAGTGATGGGAGTCTGCCGAGATTGAAGAGACGGGATTGACGGGATTGACGGGATGAACGGGATGCTGCGGTCGGCGTCCGAATGATGCAGTGAAGCACCATGCGAGATGACAGATTGTCGCGTATGGACGGCCACAGGAAGCTCCCGGTCTGGCAGGATGCCCGCGCACTCGTCTCCGAGATCTACGCGTTGACGCGGGCGTTGCCCCAGGACGAGCGATTCGTCACCGTGCCGCAACTACGCCGCGCAGCGTGGTCGGTTCCGAACAACATCGCGGAGGGGAACGCTCGCCGCGGACGAGCTCAACTGCGGCAGTTCTTGAATTGCGCCCTTGGGAGCTTGGGCGAGATCGATTCCATGATAGGCATTCTGCCGGATCTCTATCGGATGGACGCCGAGAAGCTCGCCACCATTGACCGGCTGAGGATCGATGTCACCCGGGGGATCTTCCATCTTCTGAGGGGCCCCGGACGCTGACGATCCCGTCTATCCCGTCCATCCCGTCTATCCCATCCCATAATCGAAACGGCGGGCCAACTCTTTCGAGCTGCCCGCCGTCTCCGCACCGGCTACCCGGAGCCAGGGGATTGACTCCCACTGTTCTTCTTCCTGACGCCGCCGCATGGACTGACACGTCCGCGGTAGGGCGACGAGGAGCTCCGGCTTCCATCCCCAAGCGGCCTGGCCGGACCGCAAGGTTCACCGGCGCGAGCGCTGCGAGTCGGATCGCGTCGCGGAGCGACCCTTCGCACGGCACGCCGAGGCGCTGCGTCGGCGTGGATGAGGCACGCGAACTGGCCTCACCTGCCCGAGTCGGAGTACGTACCCGGATCGTCAAGCGCCTGAGCCCTTGATTGTCGGCGCTTTCCCCGGAATTCCCGCTCGAACCGGTCACTCGAGGCGTGATCGAGACAGCTCGTCCCGAACCTTCCCCCGACGACCACGCTGCCAATCTAGAGGGGTGAAAAAAACGCGCAAGCGCCGATTTCTCTTCGGTTTACACACTCCATGTGCAGAGCGTGTGGATGGCCAAGTGGCACCCGGGAACGGGGTTCGCCCGTTTCTCCACGTCATGTGGAATTGTCGAAAGGAAAACTCCGCCCTGGGTCCACAGCGACGCGTGGACAACGGCGGCGCAGCTGCCACCGTCAGCGCCGCGAGAGGTCGGTGCCGAGCCGCCGGGCAAGTCGCGCCGCGGCACTGTGGTAGCCGCCCACGGCCTGGATCAACGCCGCCGTCCGGTTGGGCCCCCACGCCCGGAGCGTATCGGCGCGACGTCCCGGCCCGGACGGTCCCAGTCCCTGCTCGCAGTCACGCAGGAGGCTCGAGGTCAGGGCGCCGATGGCCGTGACGAGCGAGTCCCGTGCGCCCGCCTGGCTGGACGCGAGCCGGGCCGCGGCCAACTGTGGACGGGCCGCCGTCAGCGCGCCGCGCGTTTCGCGGCACGCGGCCTCGAGGCGGGACGCCCGCGCCAACACCGTCGTCTCGCCGACCGTCTGGAGGTCGCGCCGGAAGTCGTTGGCGCGGCCGGCCACGACGTCTACCGTGTCGCGGAGGCCGACCAGCAACGCCTGATACCGCGCCACCGCGGCGGAATCCGGCACGGCGGTTCCCTGCGCCACGGCTGGACTCACTCCCAGGACCAGCAATCCGGCAACGATCGTGCGCTTCATGACTCGAGTCCGACCTCTTCGTAGACGAACGGATCCCCCGGGCGCGGCGGCGCGAACAGGACCCCTGATCCGCCGGCCGAGAACCACCCCGCCACGAGGTGATTCGACACGTCCGCCCGGGGCCCCTGGAACAGGACGCCCAGCCAGCGGCGGACGTGGCGCAACTCCGGGGCCCGCTTGGACAGGGCCGAGATCACCGCCCCGGCACCCTGGGTGGCCCGGAGGAAATGGGCCAGCGCGTGGACCCGCTGCCCGAACTCGAACGCCCGGACGCCGGGCTCGTCGTAGAGCAGCATGCCCTCGTACGGATCGGCCGGGGGCGCGTCCATGCGGGGCCCCATGTAGACGAATACCCGGCGATCGTTCTGCCGGCGCTCGACCATGGCCGCGGCACTCTCGCTGCCCAGGCGGGCGGCATGCACGAGATCGGTCTCGTGCAGGATGCCGATCGCGATCGTCCATTCCAGGGCGGCCAGCACGTTGTGCAGCGGGCACCCCACCTCGTCCTCGTACGCGAGAATCCGCGGAGCCTCGCCGGCGCGCAGGAAAAAATGGCCGAGCGCCTCTCCGCGATCGGTGAACACGCGCGTGGCCCGCATCTCGCCAGGGGTGGGGGTGGACATGGAGGAGTCAACATAACTACCCCGCGGACCCCCCCATAGGCACGCCGCGTGGACGGTGACGCCCGTGCTGGATACCTTGAAGCGATGCGGCTCCTCGTCGTCGTGCTGTTGACTCTCGGCCTGCTCGCACCGACCCCGCTGGCCGCTCAGCGGGACTCCGTGCTGGCGCACCGCTGGGTGGGCGTCCACCGCGGACGCGGGCTGCAGCTCGAGTTCTACGCTGACACGATGCTGGTCGTGAACGACGAGCACGTCCTCGACTTCCGGCTCACGTACGATTCGCTCGTCGCCTTCGGGGACACCTCGGTGGTGGGCCGGTACCGCCTCGTCCTCCAGCGCCTGCTGCTCGAGACCCCCGATGGGGTCGTGACGATGGCGTTCCAGAGCCCGCTCGCCCGGCCGCTCACCGGCAAATGGCGGGGTGCACTCGGGACCGCTGACGGCGTCGAGACCGAACTGGTCATCATGCCGGATGGCACGGCGCGCTGGCGACGTCTGCCCGGCGGTGGCTGGACGTACGGGGAATGGGATCGCGAGATGCGGGCGATCACGTTCACGTGGGCGGACGAAACCGAGTGGCGGGGGCATTACGACCCGATCGGCAACGCGATGCTGTTCGAGGTCACGGTCACCGATGCCGAGCCGACGATCCTCCGCCGCGTCTTCCGCTGATCGCCCCGCCCTAGCTGGGGAGCCTCTGCACAAGTCGAACGGGGGTCGCGGAGGACGCGTCAGAGAGGCGGTGGCCCCTCCCACCATCCGACTCGATTCGCTCTCTGCAGCGGCCGCAGCGACCCTCCCGAGACTAGTGCAGACCTTCCCTAGAGCACGGCCACCGGCCGCAGCACGTGACGGTCCGCCTCGTACAGGGCCTCCGCCCGGTCGAGCCAGGACCCCGCCCGCGGCTCGTCCTCGGGGAACTTGCTGTTGAGCGGCACGGCGCCGGTCAGGCGTCGCAGCATGACGAGGGCATGCGTCACCTCGCATCGCCCCGGATCGGCCGCCGTATGGCCGGTGGCGGCGAGTGCATGGTAGAGCGGCACGGCCACCGGGTCGGCGAGCACGTAGAGCGATTCCAGGAGTCGTGGACCGAGGAAGGCCCGCAGGTGCAGATCCCCTCGGGTGGCATCGAACAGCTCCACCAGGGCGCGGGCCGGCCGGGCCGACGGGTAGTACCGCGCCGCTTCCGCCGCCACTCCAAGGAACGCGTGGTGGGCCTCCGGCACGAGGTAGCGCCGGAACAGGGGCCACGTCGCTCGCGCATGCAGCCGGGCGAGCAGCAGGAACGCATGGTACCGGCGTCCGGTCGGGGCGCGCAAATCCGTCGCCACCGTGGCCAGCCCCGCCGTGCCGAACCGGTGCGCGACGAGGGCCGCCGCCGTCGCATGCTGGAGCCGCTCGAGCGCGGGTAGGCGGAAGGTCCGGAGCCGCGCGCCGTCGCTTCCATGGGCCAGCATCGGTAGCCGGTCGAGGAGTCGGAGCAGGAGGCCATCGGACTCGTCGAGGATCGGCGCCACACCCGGATCCGTGGACCGCTCGACCGCGGCGAGCGCCTCCCACCCGCGCTCCTCGAGCCGGTCGCGGCGCCAGGACGCGTCCGCCTGCTCGGCGCTGCGCGCGTCGAGCAGCGCCCGAAGCGCCTCGGCGAAGCCGTGCACGGTGGTGAGCATGGAACCGCCTTCAAGTTAGTGCATTGCCTCGGACCCGAGGGACCGCTAATCTTGCGACCGCGTTCCCTTCGGAGGTCCCCGGGTGCCACGCTCGCGCGCGCTGCGCGTCCTGTGCCTTTCCGTCCTGTTGGCGGCCTGCGGTGACGACCCACCGATCCGGATCGGCGTGGCCGGACCCTTCAGCGAAGCGCGCGGCGTGTCCATGCGCATTGCCGCGGAGCTGGCGGTCCAGGAGATCAACGCCGCCGGTGGCGTGCGCGGCCGCACGCTCGAGCTCGTCATCGTCGATGATTCGGCGACCGCCGAAGGCGCGGTGGCCGCGGCGCGCCAGCTCGCCGCCGATGCCGCGGTCGTCGCCGTGGTCGGGCACCTGACGAGCGGCGCCACCCTGGCGGCCGCCCCGATCTACGGGGGCGCCCTCCCGGTCGCGGTCATCTCGCCGTCCGCCTCGAGCCCGCTCCTCACGGACGCCGGTCCCTGGGTGTTCCGTGTCTGCCCGACGGACGCCCTCCACGGCGCCCGACTCGCGTCCTGGGCGCGTGAACAGTTGCGGGCCGGGAGCGCCGGCATCGTCTACATCAACGACGACTACGGACGGGGGGTCCGGGATGTCTTCGTCAACGCCTTCACCCGGGCGGGAGGCGACATCGTCACGTCCGACCCGTACCTCGACGACCTGCCCAGTTTCCGCCCGTACCTCGAACGCCTGCAGCGGCGGGGGGGCGCCGACGTCCTCCTGATCGCGGGAACCCGGGCTGGCGGCACCCGCATCCTGGCCACCCGCGATTCGCTGGGCCTCGTCCTGCCCATCCTCGGCGGTGACGGGCTCGTGGGGATCGAGGAAGTCGGCGCCGCGGCGGAAGGCATCTTCATCTCGACGGCCTACCTGCCGGACGAGGCCGGGGCGGCCAACGCCGCCTTCGTCGAGGCCTATCGCCGGGCGTCGGGGAATCGCCTGCCGGATCACCGCGGCGCGGGGGCGTACGATGCCGTGCGCCTGGTGGCCCGCGCGGTGGAAGCGGTGGGAACGGAGCGGGAGCGTATCCGCGACTACCTGGCCGGCGTCGGCAGCACGCACCCCGCGTTCGAGGGGGTCACCGGCCGCATCGTCTTCGACGAGCACGGCGACGTGCCGGAGAAGCCCATTGCCGTCGGGGTCGTACACGGGGGCAGTCTCCGCGCGGCCGGCGGCTCATGACCCTGCGCGCGCTCCTCGGCAGCCTGCGGGGGCGGATCATCGTCGCCGGCGTGGCCGTGGCCGCGGGGTTCATCCCGGTGGCGATCATCGGGATCGGCGCGCTCTCGACGATCGACCGGGCCGTGACGCGGGAGCTGACGCTGCTGCAGCGCGTCTCGGGGCTCAGCGGCGGCCTGGCCGCCGCCGTCACCGACGAGATTCGGCACGCGGAGCAGTACCTCAACAGCCGCAGTCTCGAGGACGTGCGCCGGTTCCAGAGCGCCGCGGTTGAGGTCGCCCGCCTCCAGCGCGCCCTGGCCGGGATTACCGAACTGGAGGCGCTGGAACAGCAGGCCGCGACGCGGCTTGGCACCCTCCAGTCACGGGTCGAGGTCACCTACCATTACGCCCACGCGCTGGCCGACCTCGGCCGCCCGGATGCGGCGCTCGCCGCGGCCG
>Ga0214473_10009745_pt1 | contig 11342 bp, 9 predicted proteins | sample RVTome_7_FD_203509 | JGI IMG/M metagenome (GOLD analysis project Ga0214473, IMG submission 203509) | Soil microbial communities from uranium-contaminated site in the Upper Colorado River Basin, Wyoming, United States - RVT98D197 | ecosystem: Environmental > Terrestrial > Soil > Contaminated >...
TATGCGCATAGCCGCCCAAAGGCCGGCTTCGCTTCGCGCCGCGGTTCCGCGCCCAGGGGTTCACGCCGATGAACCAGGTGGGGCGATGGCCGATCGTGTCGTCCTTCTGATGCTTGACCACGGCCTCGTCGGGGAGCCCGGAAAAGTAGTTGTAGGTCTTGTTGTATTGGCGGACATGGTCGAGGCAGAAGCGGTGATACTGGCCCTCGCGATTGCGGCCCTTGGGCGCGGGGTAGAGTCCGGGCTCGCGGCAGCCCTGCCACTCGCAAGCGGGGCAGGTGTCGCGGAGCATCCGGTTCTCGTCCGGCTTGACCCTGAGGCGGTCGAAGAATTTCGAGTCGAGCTTCATGGCTTTAGCATTATGGGAAGCGGAGCGGCGCCGAACAAGAATGGCGGGACATCGCGAATGAGAGTATTCTAGAGAGGCGACCGGACCGTGAAGGCCTTCGAGAAATGGTTGCGCTCCCCCTCACCCGGCTCGCCGCTTGTTGCGGCTCGCCACCCTCTCCCACAAGGGGAGAGGGGAGGAGTTCGCGGCAGTGCCACAGGTTTCCCCTCTCCCCTTGTGGGAGAGGGCTTTCCGCCGCGAGCGCAAAGCGCGAGCAATGGCGGAAAGGGTGAGGGGTGCAGAGTAGAATGGCTACGATGAGCGTCGAAGATTCGATTCGCACAAAATTGACAGCCGCCTTCGCGCCGGTCTCGCTGGAGGTGGTGAACGATTCGCATCGTCATGCGGGACACGCATCCTCGCCAGGGACCGGCGAGAGTCATTTCAGCGTGCGCGTCGTCGCTCCCGCCTTCGCCGGCAAATCGCGGGTCGAGCGCCATCGCATGGTCAACGAAGCGCTCGCCGATCTGTTGCAGGGCAAGGTGCATGCGCTGGCGATTCAGGCGCTCGCGCCGGGTGAGTAGTAGGCGTTGCTACGACGCGGCGACTTGCTGTTGCTCATCCCCGCTAGTCTCCAACCTCGTCACCTTCAGCGCGGTGATGCGGTTCTTCTGCCGGCGCAGGACCTCGAAGCGGAAGCCGTGAAAGGTGAAGGCCTGGCCCGGATTGGGGATGGTCTGGGCTTCGTGGATGACGAGGCCGGCGATGGTGGTCGCCTCCTCGTCGGGGATATTCCATTCCATCAGCCGATTGACATCGCGGATCGGCGCCGAGCCGTCGACCAGCAGCGATCCGTCGGCTTGGGGACGGGCGAGCGTGGCGCCGATATCGGTCTCGTCAGTGATATCGCCGACGATCTCCTCGATGATGTCCTCGAGCGTGACGAGGCCCATCACCTCCCCATATTCGTCGACGACGATGGCGAAATGCGCCTTCCTTTTCCTGAACGCCGCGAGCTGATCCTTCAGCGTCGTGGTGTCGGGGACGAACCACGGCTCGGTCGCGAGCGACATCACGTCGATCTTGCTCAGATTTCCCTTGGCCTCGCGAAGCGCCCGCAGCAGGGTCTTGGCGTGGAGAACGCCGATGATCTCCTCGCGCTCGCCGCGCCAGAGCGGCAGGCGGGTATGCGAGCTTTTCAGCGCGGCATCGACGATTTGCTCCGGCGGCCGATCGGCGTCGATGGCGTCCATGTTGGTCCGGTGCACCATGATGTCGGAGACGGTAAGCTCGCGGAGATCGAGCACGCCGCCAAGCATGTCGCGGTCGAGCTTCTTGACGCCGCCCTCCTTGTGGTGGAGGTCGATGGCGCCCCTGATCTCCTCATGCGCGGACAGCACCTCCATGTCGTCGCCGACATTGGCGCCGAACATGCGGAGCGTATGGCGGACGATCCATTGCATGGTGGCCGTCACCGGCGCCAGCACGGCGACGAGGAAGCGCACGATCGGGGCCACGAAAAGCGCCATGCGGTCGGCGTTGATGATGGCGTAGGTCTTGGGCAGCACCTCGGAGAAGAGCACGACCAGGACGGTCATAACGATGGTGGCGTAGGCCACGCCTCTCTCGCCGAACAGATTGAGAAAGAGGCTGGTGGCGAGAGCCGAAGCGGCAATATTGGCCAGATTGTTGCCGAGCAGGATGGCGCCGATGAAACGCTCGCGGATCTGCAGCAGATAGTTCACCGTGCGGGCGCGCTTGTTGCCGTCTTGCTCCAGCGCATGCATCTTGGCGCGCGAGGCGGCGGTGAGCGCCGTCTCGGAGCCGGAGAAAAACGCCGAGGCGATAAGCAGACCCAAAATCGCGCCGAGGGTCAGGCCGAGGCCGAGCGTCATTTCTTGCCGCACTCCCGGCCGAGGAATTTGGTCAGCGCGTCCATCTTCACGTTGCGCTCCAAGAAGGCCTCGCCGATGCGGCGGACAAGCACGAGCGCGAGCTTGCCGCCCTTCACCTTCTTGTCCTGAGCCATGAGCGCGAGCAGCTCATCGGGCGAGGGCTTGGTGCCAGGGATTTGCGCGATCTTGGTCGGTAGGCCGACGGAAGTCAGATGTTGTGCAACGCGATCTGCGTCTTCTTTCGGGCAAAGTCCTTGCTCGACGGAAAAATCGAAGGCGAGCCGGATGCCGATGGCGATGGCCTCGCCATGCAGCAGGCGCTCGGAGTAGCCGGCGAAGGCTTCCAATGCGTGGCCGAAGGTGTGGCCGAGATTGAGCAGCGCGCGGGTGCCAGTGACCTCAAACTCGTCCTCCTCGACGATTCTAGCCTTGGCGCGGATGCTGGTGGCGATGGCATTTCGCCTATCGTCCCGATCGCCGGCGAAAACAGCCTGCCAATGAGTTTCGAGCCAGGTGAAGAAGGGCGCGTCGCCGAGCAGTCCATATTTGGCGATTTCCGCATAGCCCGAGCGGAACTCGCGCGCCGGCAGCGTGCTCAACACCGAAGTATCGGCGAGCACCAGGCTCGGCTGATGAAAGGCGCCGATCAAGTTCTTGCCTTGCTTGGTGTCGATGCCGGTCTTGCCTCCGACGGAGGAATCCACTTGCGCCAGCAGCGAGGTGGGGATCTGCACGAAGCGAACGCCGCGGCGAAGCACGCTCGCGGTGAAACCTGCGAGATCGCCGACGACGCCGCCGCCGAGAGCGACGACGCAGTCGCCGCGCTCGACGCCAAACTCGAGCAACCGTTCGGAGAGGCCGGCCAGTACGGCAAAGCTCTTGCTTGTCTCGCCGGGTGCGACGATCGCCTGGCCGATATAGATGTTCTCTCGTTCAAGGCTCTCGGCGAGCGGCTCAAGATAGAGTGCGGCGGTATTGGCATCGCTCACCACAACGCAACGCCCCCCCGGCACCGCGGCCGCGATCCTTCGGCCGGCCGAGCCGATGAGTTGCTCGCCGACGACGATCTGGTAGCTCCGCTCTTTCAGCGAGACGTCGATGACGGTGTCGGCCGCCCGGTCGGTTTTAGCGCTGGCGCGGTCGCGCATCATGTCACTCTGTCGCTCCTCGGCGCTTGGTCCTTTGCTTTCCGGCAGCCGAGCTTGACTGCCAGCGCGTAGACGATCTCCTTGACGATGATTTCGTGGGGCACGTCGCGGCTTTCCACGGTAATATCGGCTTCCGCATAGATCGGGTAACGCTCCGCCATCAAGTTCCGCATCACTTGTTCATTATCGCGGCCCGTGAGCAAGGGACGATGGTTCCGCCGCTTCACCCGATGCAGGAGGACGGGGAGCTCGGCGTGGAGCCAGATGGAAATGCCGCGTTGCCTGATCGTTTCCCTGGTGTCCGCGGTCATGTAGGCGCCCCCGCCGGTCGCCAATATCTGGGGCCCGGATTGCAGCAATCGCGCGATCACCTTCCGCTCGCCTTCGCGGAAATAGGCCTCGCCGTGCTCGGCAAAGATTTCCGTGATTGACTGTCCCGCAGCCTGCTCGATCTCCTTGTCGGCGTCGACAAAGGGCAATTCGAGCTTGGCGGCCAGCCGCTTGCCTACGGCCGTCTTTCCAGCCCCCATGAGCCCAATCAACACAATGCTTTTGGGCCCAAGGGCCTCCATGATCGGTGGCACCTGTTGCTCACGGTCTTCTTTCTTGCGCTCGGCCAGTGTTAAACTCATATGTGACGGGGATGGGGAGGCGCGCCGGCTTAAGCGCGTCAATAGGCTACGGTTCCATAAACTTCCGATGCTGACAACGGGCTTTCGAATCGTTCATCATGTGGAAAAGGGACAAGCAGCGGGTCTACCTCAGCCAAGGTCTGAGCCACAATAAGGCCCTGTTCGCGACGAATAGACGGTCGAGGAAAACGAGTGCTCCGATGCCGACTCTGTTTCGGTTCCTTATGATTATAGCTTTGATTGGCGGTGCCGTCGCTGGAAGCCTCTATGTGCTTGCCGAATATTTTCAGCCTGAGCCCAAGGAAATCTCGAAGTCCTTGCGAGGCGTCAAAGCGCGCGAGGGGGACCTGCCTGCGCCGACTGCCGCAGTTCCCGCCGCTCCGAGCACGCCTTCTCCCAGCGCTGCGGAACCTGCCCTTCCTGCTGCTCCTAGCGCTCCAGCTCCCAGCGCTGCGGAACCTGTCTCTCCTGCTGCTCCTAGCGCTCCCGCCCAGCCTCAATAGTTCTGCCGCCTTAGCGCAGGTCGAGCGGCGCGAGCTTCCTGCCATTCCAGGCACGGAGAGCGAAGCCCCGTCTGCGCCGTCTCGCCCCCAAGTCTTGTCGCCCAGTGCGGGGCCGACCGGCGGCTCGGCGCAAGAAAGTCCGCTTCCCTCTGATCTTTGGCAGGGGATCGACGCGGCCGGCCTGGAACGGCTGGTGGGCGTCGTGTCGCTACCGTCGCCCTCTCCAACGCTTGCCACCTTGATCGCGCGGTCGCTCGCGCAAGGCACGAGCGATGGCGCCGAACTTGCGGTCAGGCTGAACGCGCTCTCGAAGTCAGGGCGCATCGATCAGGAGATCGCGCTCCTTGCCGGCCCGATGCAGGCGGGCGAGCCGGGTGCAGCCGCGCTCTATGCCGTGGCGCTGCTCGAAGCAGGGCGTCAAGATGAAGCCTGCGCCGTCGCCGTCGATCCGCCGCCGCAAGACGTTGCCGCCAACGCCAAGCCGACCCGGGTTGCATTCCTTCTCCCGGCCTATTGTGCGGCGGCAAAGGGCGATCGGCCGGGCGCCAATCTCGCGCTGCAACTCGCCAGGGATCGTGGCGTGCAAGCGCCGGTTCCGTTCGCGGCGATCGAGAGGCTCGGCAAAACCTCGTCGAAGCCCATCGCTCTGCCGAAGTCGGTCGAGACCTTCGACTATCTGTTTCTCAAGCTCAACCCCAAGTCGCTGCCGACCGCTCTCGCTGCGAAGGCATCGCCCGCACTGCTCTTTCTCATCGCGCATGACGACACCGCTCCGCCCGGTCTGCGGCTTGCGGCCGTCGAGCGTGCCGCCTCGCTCAATGTGATCGATGGCACCACACTGGCGAAGGCCTATCGCGATGTGGCGCCGAAACTCGCAAAGGCTGCTACCCCGCCCGAGCTTCGCGCGAAACTCTTCGCCGCGCTCGAAGCGGCGCCATCGGCAAAGATCAGAGCCGAATCCATCGATGCGCTGTTGGCGAGCGGACGCGATGCCGGCATCGAGATTCCTCTGGGTGAGGCGCTGCAGCCGGCGCGCGCTGATTTGGCGGCGGACCCGGAGGCTGCGGAATTCACCGAGACGGCCTTGCGCGCGGCGCTCCTTGCCGGCGATACACAAGCCGCATGGGCTTGGGTCGATGCCGGCGGCGATAGGATCAAGCCCTGGCAGCTCCTGCTCGCGGCGAGCGATCCGTCGGATTCGCGCGCCGAGGCCGCGCTGGCACAAGGCGCGGAACTTGCCAACAAGAGCAAGCTTCCGCCCGCGCTCTTGCATCGTCTTGTGACCGTGCTCGATGCGCTAGACTACGAGGTTCCGATTCCGCTTTGGGACGAGGCGAGCAAGACGAAGCAACCGAACGACGGCTATCTTCCGGAAACCGGGCTTCTCAGCCAGCTCAAAGACGCGTCTGATCGTGGCGAGGTCGGGCGCACGGTGTTGCTCGCGGCTGCGGTGCTCGGGCCAAAGGGACCGGCTGACGCTAATCTCATTGCGCTCGGCGATGCGGTGAGAGCACTTAAGCGTGTGGGCCTCGATGCCGAGGCGCGCCGCATTGGCTTCGAAGCGCTCTATGCGCGCATGCCGCTCAAGGGAAAGGCCTGAGGCCATGGTCAAGAAGCGCGCGACAGAGTCGGAGCTCGCGCTGTTTCTCGACATGCTGGTTGCTGAGCGGGGCGCTGCTGCGCATACGATCGAGGCTTACACGCGCGACCTCGCCGCGTTTCTCGCCTTTCTCTCCGCGCGCGGTGCCGACGCCAAGAGTGCGACGAGCGACCAGATCCGCGCCTTCCTTGCCGGATTGAGCAAGAAGGGATTGGCGCCGACATCGCGCGCGCGGAAGCTCTCGGCCATTCGCCAATTCTTCCGCTTTCTGCTCGCTGAGGGAATAAGGAGCGACGACCCGTGCTCGGCCATCGACAGCCCGAAATTGGGGAGGCCGCTGCCGAAGATCCTCTCGCTAGCTGACGTCGAGAAGCTGCTGGAGACGGCATCCAATCAAGTGAGCGTCGCAAAAGAGGGAGGAGCCAAGCTCCGCGCGCTCAGGCTCTGTGCGCTGCTCGAGACGCTCTATGCCACGGGCATGCGCGTGTCCGAGCTCATCGCATTGCCGCGCGACGCTCTTGTCGGCGACGACCGGGTCATCACCATCAAAGGCAAAGGCGGACGCGAACGTTTAGTGCCACTCACCGACGCTGCGCGGAAAGCAATTGCGGCGCAGCTCGACGCGATCGAGAGCGACGAGGGGAGGGCGCACTCGCACTGGTTGTTTCCTTCGCCCGGCGGCGCCGACCCGCTCACGCGCCAGCGCTTCGGCCAGGAGTTGAAAGCTCTTGCTGTTGCCGCAGGGGTCGCGCCTGACCGGGTCTCACCGCATGTGCTCCGTCACGCCTTCGCCAGCCATTTATTGGAGCGCGGCGCGGATTTGCGGACGGTGCAGCAGCTGCTCGGCCATGCCGATATCTCCACGACTCAGATCTATACCCATGTCATCGAGGAGCGGCTCCGTCGCCTCGTCGAAGAGCATCACCCGCTCGCACAGGCACATTTAACCAAACGCCGCTAGGGTTTCGGCTGGCGCCTTGGGGCGGTATGACCGGTTGACAGGTTTTTCCCCTAAGGCCACTTAACATTGAACTTCCCGCCTCACTTGCGCGGAAATTGGCCGATTACGGCCGTCCAGGCCTTTAAGGACGCGATGCGCACCTATCTCGATTTCGAGAAACCGATTGCCGAGCTTGAGAGCAAGGTCGCCGAGCTCAAGGCGCTTTCGACCGAGCAGCGCTCGGTGCACATAGAAGATGAGCTGAGCCGGCTGGAGGCCAAGGCCAAAGAGACACTGGAAGAGACCTATGCCGAGCTCACGCCTTGGCAGAAGACGCAAGTCGCCCGCCATCCGGAGCGCCCGCATTTCCGGCACTACATCGATGGCATGGTCGAGGACTTCACCCGGCTCGCCGGCGACCGTGCCTTCGGCGAGGACCAGGCCATTGTCGGGGGCATCGGTAGCTTGCGAGGCCGTCCGGTGCTGGTGATCGGCCATGAGAAGGGCTCGGACACGGAAGGCCGCATCAAGCACAATTTCGGCATGGCGAGGCCGGAAGGCTATCGCAAGGCCGTGCGGCTGATGGAGCTTGCCGATCGTTTCGGGCTGCCGGTGATCACCCTGATCGATACGGCCGGCGCCTATCCCGGGATCGGCGCCGAAGAGCGTGGGCAGGCCGAGGCCATCGCGCGCAGCACCGATTGCTGCCTCGGGCTCGGCGTCCCCATCATTTCGGTGATCATCGGCGAAGGGGGCTCTGGCGGCGCCGTCGCCATCGCCACCGCGAACCGGATCTATATGCTGCAGCACGCCATCTATACGGTCGCCTCGCCGGAAGCCGCCGCCTCGATCCTGTGGCGCGATTCGGCGCGGGCGGTCGATGCGGCCACCAATATGAAGATTACGGCCCAGGATTTGCTCAAACTGGGCATAATCGACGGGATCATCCCGGAGCCGGTCGGGGGCGCGCATCGGGATGGCGCCGAGGTGGTGAAGGCGGCGGGGGACGCTATCGCCAAGGCTTTGGCCGAGTTCGACTCACTTTCTCCACAGGAGATTCGCACAGCCAGGCGCGAGAAATTCCTGGCCATGGGCCGGGGCGCGTAGGCTTCCTGCCTGAAAAAGCGCCAATTTTTGAGTCCAATTGACGGGCTAAGCTTGGTATATTAACGGGGCCAGTGTGGGGGATTTGCCGAAGCTCGAGCGGATGCCGTTTGGGGCCGCTAACTTCGCTTTAACCTCATACGCTCGATCTTGGCCGGGATGCGCAAGGGGCACTCGCGTATGCATCGATCAGGTTGGTTCAGGGCCGTGGTCACGGCTGCCGCGACGGCTTCGGTCCTCGCGTTGTCGGCGTGCGGCCAATTCACGCCCGACTATCTGAAGCCGCTGTCTGCGAAGACACGCGCGCTCCTCGCCGACAAGGGCATGACGGAAGAGTCGCCCATCCTCATTCGCATCTTCAAGGCAGAGTCGGAGTTAGAAGTCTGGAAGGCCAAGGGCGACGGCCGCTTTTATCATTTCAAGACCTATCCGATCTGCGACTGGTCGGGCAAACTCGGTCCGAAGGTGGACAAAGGCGATCGCCAGACGCCCGAAGGATTCTATCTCGTCGACGAAGGCCAGATGAATCCGAAGAGCAAATATCATCTTGCCTTCAATGTCGGATTCCCCAACGCCTATGACCGCTCGCTCGGCCGCTCCGGCGGCGACATCATGGTGCATGGCGATTGCAAGTCGGCGGGATGTTTCGCCATGACCGACGCCGTGGTCGAGGAGATTTACATCTTGGCGCGGGAATCGCTCGGCGGTGGGCAAACCGAATTTCAGCTTCAGGCCTATCCGTTCCGCATGACGACCGCCAACATGGCGCAGCACAAAGACGACAAGTGGTACAGCTTCTGGCAGACCTTGAAAGAGGGCTACGATTATTTCGAGGTCACCCGCCTGCCGGTGAAGGTCGACGTCTGCGATCATCGCTATGTGATCAACGCCTCGTTCTCATCGAGACCTGATCCGTACAGTACCTGCCCCTCCTATCAGCGCCTGCCGATGATCGCCGCGCCGAAAGAAGTGAAGACGCAACAGGCGAAGGTCGATGTGCCGCAGACGAAGCCGCTCGGCAGCGTGCTGGGCTTGAGCTTCGGCCCGGCCAAGCCCGTGTATCAGGCGTTCACGCTTGGACCGGCGACACCGACGCTGCCGGCGGCAAAGAAATAGCGCCGTTCCATTCTCCGAATAGCCCGACACGCGATTGCCAAAGTTGTGGCATGATGTGTGACGCATGCTGCGATTTCTGTTCAATCTGACCCTCTTGCTCGCACTCGTCGGCGCGGGCGTCTTTTATCTTTATCGCGGCGACCAACAATTCATGGACCGCGCGCGGGTCAACGCCACGCGGAATGCCTACAGCCTGCTTTATTGGATGGGCGTGACGCTTCCCGGCACCCCGGACTATGCCAAGCTCGATGCGCGGCTCGCGGAGAAGGGCGTGAAGCTCGGCGACCCCGTTCTGGTGCGCATCTTCAAGCTCGACTCCGAGCTGGAGCTTTGGGTCGAGAAAGACGGGACTTACGTCAAGTTCGCGACCTATCCGATCTGCCGCTTCTCCGGCCGGCTCGGTCCGAAACTCCGCGAAGGCGACAATCAGGCGCCGGAAGGCTTCTATACGGTCGACGAAGACTGGCTCAATCCGAACAGCCGCTGGCACCGCTCGTTCAATCTCGGCTATCCCAACGCCTTCGACCGCGCGCATGAACGCACCGGCTCCTTCATCATGGTGCATGGCGGCTGCCTCTCGGTCGGCTGTTTCGCCATCACCGATGCGGGCGTCGACGAGGTGTGGCGCATAGTGACCGCGGCGCTGGACAAAGGCCAGCCGCGCTTCGGCGTGCAGGTGTTTCCCTTCCGCATGACGGAAGCCAATCTCGCGGCGCGTAAAAAGAGCGCCTTCTCCGATTTCTGGGCGAACTTGAAAAAGGGGCACGATTTGTTCGAGACGACGGGAGTGCCGCCGGTCGTCAGCGTGTGCGAAGGCGCTTACGCCTTCGAACCGGGAACGGCGCGCGCCGAAGTTAAGACTGTCGAGGTGAAATGCCCAACGCTCGCCGAAAAGCCATAAGTCGTCATACCGGCGAAAGCCGGTATCCAGTGAAAAACAAATAAGGACATCGAGCGACGGAGAGTCAGCTTGTTGTGCTGGATTCCGGCTTTCGCCGGAATGACGGTATTCGCCTACCCCAGCGCGCCGTGGCAGTGCTTGTACTTCTTGCCGGAGCCGCAGGGGCAGAGCGCGTTGCGCTGCACCTTGCCCCAGCTGGAAGGATCGGCAGGGTTGGCGCGCGGCGGCTCGGCGAGAGCGGGACCCTTGGCCTTAGCGCGTGGCGCGCGTGCCGTGGCGCCCCGGCCATTGCCGCCGGGGCCGGCGCCCGCCATCTCCAGCGCGAATTCATTCTCGCCCGTGGTCGGATCGAGATGTTGCGCTTCCATCGGCGGAAGCTCGTCCGCGTCGAGCGGCGGAGCTTCGCCCTGCGGCGCGAGCTGCACATGCATCAATTGCCCGGTCACCGCCTCGCGCAGCTTCGCCAGCATGTGCTCGAACAGGGCAAACGCCTCGCTCTTATATTCGTTGAGCGGATCGCGCTGGCCATAGCCGCGCAATCCGATCACCTGGCGAAGATGCTCCAGCGTCACCAGATGTTCGCGCCAGAGATGGTCGAGGGTCTGCAACAGCACCGCCTTCTCGATCTGGCGCATGACGTTGGGGCCGATATCGACGGCCTTCTTCGCTGCCCGCTCGTCGGCGGTCTGGATCAGCCGCTCATGCAGCACGATTTCGTCGATGCCTTCTTCCTTGGCCCAATCGGCGATCGGGACATCGATATCGAAAATCCCCAGCATCTGCTCGCGCAAATCCGCGACCTTCCATTGCTCGGGGAAGGATTTCTCGGGCACGTTGGCGTCGACGAGATCGTCGACCACTTGGCGGCGCATGTCGGCGATGGTCTCGCCGAGATCGGCGTCAGACATCAGCTCGCGACGTTGCTCGAAGATGGCCTTGCGCTGATCGTTCATCACGTTGTCGTATTTGAGCAGGTTCTTGCGGATGTCGAAATTCCGCGCCTCGACCTTGGCTTGCGCCTTCTCCAGCGCCTTGTTGATCCAGGGATGGACGATGGCCTCGTCCTCTTTCAGGCCGAGCGCCTTCAGCATGGTGTCCATGCGCTCCGAGCCGAAGATGCGCATCAGATCGTCCTCGAGCGAGAGGAAGAAGCGCGAGCGCCCGGGGTCGCCCTG
>Ga0214473_10009746_pt1 | contig 11340 bp, 7 predicted proteins | sample RVTome_7_FD_203509 | JGI IMG/M metagenome (GOLD analysis project Ga0214473, IMG submission 203509) | Soil microbial communities from uranium-contaminated site in the Upper Colorado River Basin, Wyoming, United States - RVT98D197 | ecosystem: Environmental > Terrestrial > Soil > Contaminated >...
GCAACACGACGGCAGCTTCCGCGTCTTGATCAAGCTGCTCGACGCGCAATACCCGATCCCCTTCCACGTCCACGCCGACGACGCATTCGTCTGGGCCAATCCCAACGTGTATCCCAAAGAACAGTGCGGCAAGGATGAGGCGTATCACTTCCTCGACGTCGACAAGGGGACCTGTCCGTACACGCACTTGGGCGTGTATCCGGGAGTCGGGCCGAAGCAGGTCGTCGCGGCGATGCGGCGAGGCACGGACCACGTGATCGAACTATCGCGCGGCGCCTTGCAGCGTTTCGGCGAAGGCTTCATCGTGAAGGCCGGCCTGCTTCACCGCCCCGGCTCGGCGTTGACGCTGGAAATCCAGCAGCCGAGCGACGTCTACACGTTTTTCCAGACCGACTTCGGCGGCCAACCGCTGCCGGAGGAGGCGCTGTACCCGGGTTTCGACTCGATCGAAGAAGCGGCCGAACGCGTCATCAATTGGCAGGACAATCTGCAGGAAGACCTGCTCGAAGCCACGCGCTTGACGCCGACGTCCGTCGAACCCGCGATCGCCGGCGGGCGTGCGGAGTGGATCTACCCGCCACAGGTCAGCGACAAGTTCAGCGGCATGCGACTTACCGTCGAGCAGACGATGCGCCTGCGGGCCGAAGATCCGTTTCTGCTATTCGTCTGGAAAGGGGCCGGCACGCTCAACGGCCATGCGATTGAAGGCGGCGGCGGGCGACCCACCACTGACGATGAGGCGTTCATCGGTCGGCAGGCGGCGCAGCGCGGTATTGAAATCGCCAACACCGGCGACCAGCCGCTGGTCGTCTTCGCCCTGTTCGCGGCGAAAGTGTAGACCCCCGACCCCCGGAAGTTGACCGCGGGCGTTATTGGTGTTCGGCGGGGGCTATGTACCTGGACCTTCACCGGCCGGCGGCAGTTCGAACTTGATCCGCTGGCGCATGGGCTTGCCGCGAAGCGTTTTGGAAAGCTGCTTGAGAAACGTTTTTTCCCGAGCGGGGTCGCCCAGTCTACCCACGCGGATACGCACGTCGAAGGCCGCCACCGCCGACGCGCTATCGCCGTCCGCGGCGCCAACGGCAATGACGTGGGCCGTACGGCCGTCCGGCAGCAGTAGTGCCGCCTGGATCGTCGGCTTGCCGGGATCGGCTGGAGGGTCGGCCTGATCCAGGCGCAGGACGGACCATTCACAGGCCTGGGCTGCGCGGGGGATGTCCTCGGCCATACGCCGGGCGGTGGCGGCGAAATCGGCGGAAGTGGACTGATCGGCCGGCAGATCTGGCCATAAGGTGCTGTTAGATCGTGCTTTACATCCGCCAAGCCACCCGCTTGCCACGGCGAGTATCACCAGGGCCAGGACGCCGCCACGCCTCGAAACGCGGCCACGGCGGCGCGGCAGAATCCGGCTTTGCGTCAAAAAAGACATTGACTGGCCAATCATCGGGTAAAATACAGGGTTGACTTCCACGAACGCTCAAACGGCAGGAGCCCACGCATTGGAACTGACCATTAGCCTTCCACACGGCGACGAACGCCTGGTCATGATGGGGTCGGCCGAACAGAACCTTAAGATCCTGCGCGACAGCCTGGGTGTCAAGATCTCCGCGCGCGATGGGACGCTGCGGCTTAGCGGCGGCAGCCGCGCGGTGGGTGAGGCGGCGGAGGTGCTCGAACGCCTGTCGCAGAACGCGAGACATCGTAAGGCCCTAACGCAGCAGGAGGTTATGGACATCATCACGACGGTTCAGGCCCAGCGCGGCGCAATCGTCGGCGAGGGCGAGGCTGACGAGCATGAGAAGTATCAACTGGACGTGTACAGCCGTCGGCAACACGTTAAGGCGCTGACCGACGGCCAACGGCTGTACCTCGACGCGATCGCGCATCACGATCTGACGTTCTGCACGGGGCCGGCGGGCACGGGTAAGACGTATCTGGCGGTGGCGTCGGCGGTCACGATGCTCAAGCATGACCAGGTGCGTCGGCTGGTGCTGGTTCGGCCGGCGGTCGAGGCCGGAGAAAAACTCGGCTTCCTGCCGGGCAACATGCAGGAGAAGGTCAACCCGTATCTGCGCCCGCTGATGGACGCCTTGCACGACATGATGGACTACGACCAGATCCAGCGGTTCATGGCGACGGATCTGATCGAGATTGTCCCGCTGGCGTTCATGCGCGGCCGAACGCTCAATGACGCACTGATCATCCTCGACGAGGCTCAGAACACGACGCGCCAGCAGATGTTGATGTTCCTCACGCGTCTGGGCCACGGCAGCAAGATGATCGTGACGGGCGACACGTCGCAAATCGATCTGCCTGATCCGACTCAATCGGGCCTCATCGACGCGGTGCGTCGCCTGCGTCGCGTGCCGGGCGCGGCGTTCGTGGCGTTGCGGCCGCGCGATATCGTTCGCCACAGCCTGGTGCAGCGGATTGTGGACGCATACGATCAGACCTCACCCCGTGCGGCGGACCACGGCGCCAATCATCGGCCGAACCAGCCGACGGGCAGTCAAATCGACGCCGCGAACCCCGCTGGGCTAGAATGACGCTGCTCAAACGGGCCGATATTAGTCGGTAAAGACCCCCGGAAGTTACCCCCGGAAGTTGCCCCCGGAAGTCGCCCCCGGAAACTCCACCACCACGAGCAAGGCAGACCCCCATGGCCACCGCCAAGCCGCATCAGAGCAACGCTCGCCGCCGCGAAGTGCGTCGGACGGTGTTGACGGCGCGTCAGCGTTGGCTGGAGCGTCTGGCCATGCCGGCACTGCGCTGGTCGGCGCTGTATGTGCTGGTGCTGACGTGTGCGGGGGGTTTGCTGGCGATCTCCGCTCAGCACTGGCCGCGGTACCGGGTGGGCCAGGTGGTCGGCGAGCCGATCGTCTCGCGCGTCCAATTCGTTTCGGTCAATGAGCAGAACACCAACGCGGCGCGCGCGGCCCAGCGGCAGCGCGAACCGGCGGTCTACGTCGCCAACCAGGAGTTTCTCGATCAGGTCCGCGCGAAGCTGATGAACCTCGGGCGGTTCAGCCTCGACGCGGCGATCGACAACATCGACGACGTCAATCCGCAAGTCCGCACCGCCTGGGCGCTGACGCCCCAGGTCTTCAACACACTGAAGCGGCTGGGCGACAACGACGCCGCCCAGCAGCGATGGCAGGAGCTGGTCGATCGGTTTCTCGACGGCCTTGCGGGAATCGCCGTGCTGGCTGGCGACGACTACGTACGCGAGATGGACCGAACACAACTCGCCTACCAGATCGTCATCGTCCATCCCTATCGCCATCGCGAGGAATCTCGCCTTGACGAGACGCTGCTGAGCAGCACCGAAGATTTGTCCGAACTGGAGAACCGCGTTCGCACCATCGCCCACGCGGCACTGCCGGAGGATCTGCGCGTTCTGGCCGGCAGTTTCGTCGCCATCGTCATGGAGAGTCCGCAGCCGCTGTACCGCATGGACTTGGCCCAGACCCAGCAGCGCCGCGACGAGGCCGCGGCAACGGCGCCGGTGATCGAAGACCATCTGACGGCGCATCAGATGCTGGTCTGGGCCGGGCATCGACTCACGCAGGCCGACCTGCGACTGATCCGAAGTGAACAGGCCGCGTACCGCGAGCAGTTCGGTCTGACGGTGCGGCTGGCCAACGTGGTGCGGATCGCGCTTGTGCTGCTGATCTCCGTGGGACTGTGGGCCTACACCTATAACTACAACCGGCGCATCGCGGAGAACCCGATGCGAGGGCTCGCGCTAACCAGTTTGCTGCTGCTGGCCCTGGCGCTGGCGGTGCTGGCGATGCGGCTCGCGCCCGACTACGCCTACGCGTTCGCGATCTATCCGACGCTGTCGTCGGTCATCATCCTGGCGATTGCGTACGACCGTCGCTACGCCTTGGCCCTGGGCATGCTGCACACACTGCTGGTGGTGGTGAGTCTGGGATTGTCGGTGGGGTTTGGGATGACGCTGATCACGGGTGTGGCGGTGGCGGTCAGCCAGCTCGGCGACGTGCGGAACCGATCGAAGCTGCTGTGGGTCGGCCTGTGGTCGGGCTTGGCGATGGCGGCGGTGGTGTGGATGACCGGGCTGATCGAGCGGCCGGTGTACCTGGTCGGCGACGGCGGGCAACTGAATCTGATCGGGTGGGACGCGGCCAAGGCGCTACTGACCGGCTTGTGCACGGGCCTGCTCGTACAAGGGGCGCTACCGGCGATCGAGCAGGTTTTCAAAGTCACGACGGCGATGACGCTCAAAGAGCTGAACGATGCGTCGCATCCGCTGCTGAGGCACCTGGCGCAAGACGTGCCGGGCACGTACCAACACAGCCTGCGGCTGGCGGACCTGACCGAGTCGGCCGCGGAGGCCATCGGGGCCGACGCGCTGCTGTGCAAGGTCGGCGCGATGTACCACGACATCGGCAAGATCATCAAGCCGGCCTATTTCGTCGAGAATCAGAGCGATGGCCTCAATCGTCACGGGAAACTGTCGCCGGCGATGAGCCTGCTGATCATCGTCGGCCACGTCAAGGACGGGGTCGAACTGGCGCGGGAGTATGGCTTGCCGCCGAGCGTGCGGCACTTCATCGAATCGCACCACGGCACGACGCTGGTGGAGTATTTCTACCACGCGGCCAAACAGCAATCGGACCAGAAGCACACGCCCGCGCCGACGGAGTTTGAGTTCCGCTATCCCGGCCCCAAGCCGGCCACGCGAGAGGCGGCGATCCTCATGCTGGGTGATGCGATCGAAAGTAGCGCCCGAACGCTGGCCGAACCGACGCCCGTTCGACTCGAACAGCTCGCGCACACCATGGCGCGCAAACGTCTGATGGATGGCCAGTTCGACCAATGCGGCATTACACTCAGCGAACTGAGCGCGATCGAAGCCGCCATGGCCAAGACGCTTTCGGCGGTCTACCACGCCCGCGTGCGGTATCCGGTGGCGCCTATCGCCGTACCCGCGGCGTCCTGAGGTTTACGCAATACCCTCCACTCCGCCGGCGCCTGCCTAAGCATTGGCCGCGGCTTCGGTCTGGCCGACCATCGCCCGCATGCTGATCTGGCCGGCCAGATTGCGAACGAGCGTTTCAAGCTGCGCGGCAAGCTCCGTACCTTCGGCGAAATTGGCGGCCGGGTCGCCGCTATCGCTATTCTCGCGCAGGGCCATGGTGATCGGAATGCTGCCGAGGAATGGCCGATCCGCCGCTTCGGCCAGAGCCTCGGCGCCGCCGCGCCCGAAGATGTCGTACCGCTTGCCGTCGTCACCGATGAAGTAGCTCATATTCTCGATGATGCCGAGCACGGGGATGTTGAGCTGCTCGAACATGGCGACGGCGCGGCTCGCATCGTCGACGGCCACCTTCTGCGGCGTGCAGACGACGACCGCGCCGGTCAACGGCAGAAGCTGGGCCATGGTCAGCGGCACGTCGCCGGTGCCGGGCGGAAGATCGACGATCAGATAATCCAACTCGCCCCACTGCGTCTGCGTGGCCAGTTGCTGAAACGCGTTGTGTGCCATCGGCCCGCGCCAAATCAGCGGCTTACCATCTTCGACCATCGCGCCGAGCGTCATCACCTTTAGCCCGTGCGCCTCCAGCGGCATCAGTGTGTTCTCATCGGCCGCCTGAAGCTTGGCGTCGCCGAGGCCGAGCATGGTCGGTAGCGACGGGCCGTAGATGTCTGCGTCGAGGATGCCGGTCGCCGCGCCGCTGCGCGCCAGACCCACGGCGAGGTTCACGGCCACGGTGCTCTTACCCACGCCGCCTTTGCCGGCCCCGACGGCTACAATGTGCTTCACGCCCGGAAGCGGATTCTTCTCCGCCGCCTGCATCTGACCCGGCACGCGCCGCACGTTGGCGGTGAACTCGATATTCACCTTCTTCACCTCGTCGCCGAAACAGGCAAGGGCCTTGTCAATCTCCTCACGAAATACGTGCTTCAGCGGACAGGCCGGCGTGGTCAGTTCAAGTGTGATGTCCACCTGGCCGTTGTTGCACGTGACGTTCTTGATCATGCCCAGCGTCACGACGTCGCGATGCAGCTCCGGGTCGTTGACCGTGCGAAGTTGCTCGATGATTTGGTCCTTGTCGATCGCCATGTCCGATGATTCCTGATCCTGTCGGCTGGGTGAGCCCCACATCATAGGGCGCTTGTCCCGCGCGTCCAGTGTTGTGGCATGGATCTGTGGCGTCGCTGCCCTTCGGCCGTGAGCTCCCTTCGGTCTGAGCCTCAGGGTCGAAGACAGGGCCGAACGGCGCTGTGCCACAGCCACCCGCGTCTTGCCACGCTCGTCGCGGCCGATACCATCGACGGTCATGGCGTGGTTCAGCATGCATGGCGGACACAGCGGCGAGTACTGTCGGCACGCGCGCGGCACACTCCAAGAGGTGATCGAGCGCGCGATTGGACGAGGCTTCACGACCTACGGCCTGACCGAACACGCACCGCGGTATCACCAGCAGGAACTGTTCGCGGATGAAGCCGGCCTCTCGCCCGCCGATCTTGCCGCCATGTTCGAGGCGTACCTGCCAGCGGCCCGTGAACTGCAACATCGCCACGCCGGCCGCATCGAAATCCTGGTTGGTTTCGAGGCTGAGCCGATCCCTCGCCCCGGTGAAGACTGGACGCAGCAGACGCTCGACATCAGTCGTGACGGGAAGTTCGACTACATGGTCGGCAGCATCCATCACATCGAGGGCGTTTTCATCGATAGCAACCCCGAGCAGACGCAACAACTGGCGAAGCAGCTCGGCGGCATGGGCGAGTTGCAGCGACGGTACTTCCAGCAGGTTGCCGAGATGGTTCAGCGCCTCCGGCCGCAGGTCGTCGCTCACTTGGATCTCGTGCGCAAGTACGACGGGTTTGACGCCTCTTTTGACAAGCCAATACTCGCGCAGATCGAAGGCGTGCTTGAGGTAATCCGCGACGTCGGTAGCGTGCTCGAGGTTAATGCCGCCCCGGCTCGGCGCGGCACCGGACCGGTCTACCCCCTACCCGGCATCCTGCAGCGGGCGTGCGCGATGGCGGTCCCCGTGACGCTCAGCGACGACAGCCACGGGCCAGCGGACGTCGGCGTCGGCCTGGATGCATGCATGGCGGCCCTCGCCACGGCCGGCTACCGCCAGGTCCACTGCCTCCATCGCGCGCCTGGCGGCGTCGAATGGGCTGCCGTGCCCCTCACCGACGTCCGGCCGGCCTAAACCGGCTCCGAACCCGCAGCATCGCCTGTGCAATAAGTTCCCCCGGTCGGACGTTGGATTGTCAGAGACGCCAACGTTTAGACCCACACCTGAGCAAAACAAGGAGTTTGCGATGTTATCCAAGCGATATCGAACTGTTCTAGCCGCGGCTACGACCGCGTTGGTCGTGGCGGCGGTGGCCACGATGGCACTGTCGGCGCCCGGGCCGGGTCAGGGCGGCCCGCGAGGCGGTCAGGCCGGATGCATAGGAGCGTGCCCAGATGGACTCGGGCGCGGCGCTGGTCAATTCAACCCCATGGCTCGCCTGCTCGCCGACGTCGACCTGACCGACGCGCAGCGTGAGCAAGTCACGCAACTGCGAGCCGACTTCCGTCAGCAGCAGCAACAGTGGCGCGTCGAACACGCCGAGGAACTTGCCACGCTGCGAACGGAAATCGAGCAGGAGCGCGAAAACGGCCAGCCGCACCGTGAGAAGATGCGGCAGTTACATGAACAGGTCCGTGCGCTGATGGCGTCTGAGGAAACCGACGCTCAGGTGCTCGGCGAGCAGGTGCTCGAGCTTCGGACGCAGCTCGAGCAGGCTCGCGCCGAAGGCGAAACGCACCGCGCGGCCATGACCGCGCTACATCAGAAGATGAAAGATCTGCGCGCCACCGGCCCGCAGCCCAAGGACCTGATGGACAAGGTGCTGGGCGTCCTGACCGACGAACAGCGCGAGATCGTCCAACCTCGCCTTGACAAGATGCGCGAGCGCATGGAGCAGATGACAACGAACTGGGGTGATGGACCGGGCCCGTGTCCTGGCGGCCCGGGCCTCTGCCCCGGCGGCCCCGGCGCCGGCCCAGCCCATCATCGCGGCCGACAGACGCGGCCCTCGTGGTGATCCGTATCTGTGGCGGCGCTGCCCTTCGGCCGTGAGCTCAGGGCCGAACGGCGCTCCGCCACAGCCACCCATCGACAGACACAAACATCGTGGTGAGGCTGCCCCGGATAAGGGCGCTAACCCGCCAAATAATCCAAACCCCGCCCGGCCCGGCCGCACCTCCGCAGCCGGGCCATTTTTTCTATTGAGGTACCCCAGCCGCCAACAGAACACTCACTGCACCAGACCCTGGGTCAGGCGCATGAAGGCGGTCTCGAGGTTCATCTGCTCCTGGCGCAGACTCGTCAGACGATAGCCCGCGGTGACCAGCTTCTCGGCGATCACGGATGGACCGGTCCTCGCCGCGTCGAGACTGACGCGGATGTGCCCGTCGCGCACCTCGGCCTGTTCAACGCCCGGAATCTCGGCGATGAGCTTGGCCGCGGCCGCCGGCCGATCACCGACCGTGACCTCCAGAACCGTGCCGACCTGGGCCTTGGCCATGATCTGCTCGACCGTCCCGGTGAACTTGAGCTGGCCCTGCTCGACGATGCCGATGGTCGTACACAGATCCGCCAGCTCCAGCAGAATGTGCGAGCTGATCAGGATCGTCTTACCCAGGCGGTGCAGTTCCTTAAGTAGTTCGCGGATTTCGATCCTCGCCCGCGGGTCGAGGCCGCTGGCCGGCTCATCAAGGAGCAAAACCTTCGGATCGTGCAAGAGCACACGGGCGACACTCAGCCGCTGCTTCATGCCGCGCGATAGGCCGTCGACGTCCGCGTCGGCCTTGCCCGCCAGGTCGGTCAGGGCGAGTACGTCGTCGATCACCTTGCGTCGCTGCGTTCCGTGAATCCCATAGCTGGCGGCGAAGAACGCGAGGTACTCGTGAACGACCATGTCGCTGTACGTGCCGAAGTAGTCGGGGACGTATCCGATGACCGAGCGCACCTGCCGCGCGTTGATCGGGCCGACGGATAGTCCCGCGATGCGCGCCTCGCCCCACGTCGGCTTGAGTAGTGTCGCGAGGATCTTGATCGTCGTTGTCTTGCCCGCGCCATTCGGACCGATCAGCCCGAAGCACTCACCTTCCGCGACGGACAGATTCAGGTCGGACAAGGCCGTCAGGTCGCCGTATCGCTTGGTCAGGTTGATCGTTTGGATCATCGTCATGGTTGCCGGCCTGTTATCGTCGCTCTTTCACATCTGCGCAGCAATCACGGGCTATTCCGGGGGTCCTTTCGGGGGTCCTTCCGGGGGTAGCGGACAGATCCATCGCACGACTGTCCAGCCGCTGGAGGTTGGCGTCTGGCCGTCGACGGTCAGCGGAAGCGGCAATTCGCTATCCGGCAGATGGCCGACGACGATCAGACAGCGCATCGCCAGCCAAGGGGTCAGGTCGAGCGATCGGCCGAGCGTTCGCCGCGCGTGCCACGGGCGATCCGGGCCAAAGACATCCGTCCGATCCCACAGCGGCGGCGGTAGTGCGCTGAAGAACGTCAAGCGTTCGATCATGCGGACCGTCTGATCCTCGGACAGTTCGATCTGCGGCTCGCCCGGCAGAACGCGCTGCGGCGGATTGCCCGGGTCTCTGATCAGTTCACCGAGGTAGCCCCGCCACGGATTCATCTTTTCGTCCTGCCGGTGCGGGCGCGGATCTTCGATGAGCCGGTGTCGCAGCGATGGAATGGAAAATCGCTCGAGCGCCAGAGCCGTGCGCGGCGGCCAGTCGCCCTGCCGTGTCACCCACGGCATTCGACCATCGCCCGGACAGTAGACGACGATGACGTTCCGCAGCTTGCCCGGCAGGCCATGCATCAGTTCACCCGACGGCCAACCGCCTTGGATCGTCACGCGGCCCTGCGGCAAGACCCAGTCCTCCATGTACCGCGCGCGGCTCGCCCCGAGGGCTCGGCCGAGGTAGTCCACCTCGAAGTTCTTGACCGTCGCGCGCATCGGCACGGCAAGACCCTGCTGCTGCTTCGGATCGTCGGGATCACGGCCGGGCGACGCTGCGGCCATCGCATACGATCGGGCATCGACGAACTCGCCGCCCGATCCGCTGACGCTATGGCCGACCGACGCGAGCGTATCCACCGGGCCGACCTGCTGCGGGTCCAACGTCACGCGCGACACGCGATGGCGCGGCACCAGCAGCGACAGCCAGCTATGCACGTGCGCCCTGCCGTCCGCCGCCTCGACGTCCAGGACGCTGAAGTGTGCGATCCGCGTCTGGCGAGGACGAATGATCTGGGCGCCAACCCACGCGACCACAGAAAACACCGCCACCACCAACACGAATATCACCCAACTGTGATGCGCCAGGCCTCGGCGTTTCAGGATGGCGTGACCCACCGGACCCGCCGTCAGCCAGTACGCGCCGAACAGCACGACCGACGCGAGCAGGATGCCGGCGACGTGACCCATCATCGTGATTTGCGAGCCAATGAATCCGCTCTGCTCGTGGAACTCCCGCCGGTCGGGGCTCAGCATCGTGCCGTCGGCGACCAGCTCGTCGATCCGCTCGCTCGTCATCGCTGGACTGCGCCAGCCGAACACCGCCGACCACAACGCCGGACCATTCGGCAGCCGTCCGCCCATCAGGCGCTGATCCGAGACGTCCACACCGATCAGTGTGACGCGGCCAAGGCCGTACGCTCCGGCGACGACCAGAGGCTGGCCTGTAGTGTCGGTGAGTAGAACGGTGGTCGGCGACCGGGGTGTCAAGCGTTTAACCGTCATCACCTGCGGCAGGTAATACCTTGGCCCGCCTAACCACACCGGCGGCAAGACGCCGGCCGCCGACTCGATCGCAACGTCCGGCAGCAGGTCGGCTAGGGGCGAGCCGGTCCACGGATCGCCTGCCGCCGGCAAGACGATCACCAAGTGCCCGCCGCGCCGCACCCACTGACGCAGCGCGCCGTACGCCGCGGCCGGCACTGCGGGGTCCGACGGGTCGCCGCCCTGCGGCGTCCAAATCAGCGCGTCGAGAATGGATAGGCCGTACCACCGGTCCGGCAGATCGGTGACGCTCAAGCCCCGCAGCAGCGTCAACGGCTCCTGTTGGGTATGGGCAGACTCGTACGCGGTGAGTCCCATCGCCGCCGAGCCCATCACGCCAATCACCCCGCGATGCACGGGCAGTATCTGCTCGAAGCGCGGCTGAAGCTCACGCTGCACCAGCAGTCGCCCCGACGCCTCGTCGATCACCTTGACGCGCCATCTGCTGCGCAGATCGGTCGACATCGGTAGCGCCGCGTACAGCCATAGTCGATACTGCCTGCCCGCATC
>Ga0214473_10009747_pt1 | contig 11340 bp, 8 predicted proteins | sample RVTome_7_FD_203509 | JGI IMG/M metagenome (GOLD analysis project Ga0214473, IMG submission 203509) | Soil microbial communities from uranium-contaminated site in the Upper Colorado River Basin, Wyoming, United States - RVT98D197 | ecosystem: Environmental > Terrestrial > Soil > Contaminated >...
AGCGCCGGAGCGACGCTGCGACCTCCCGCGGCGCCGTGGAACCCGCCGAGCGTTTCATGGCGAGCGACGCCCGCGCGTTGAGGATGGCGGCAATGTCCTTCCCGAAGGCGGGGGTGCGGCGCGTGTATTCCCTGAGCGGAAGGTCGGCAAGGGAGCAGTGCCGGTCCCGGCACAGCCCCACGAGCTCTCCCACGATCCCGTGCGCCTCCCTGAACGGAATCCCCTTCCTGGCAAGATAATCGGCAAGTTCCGTTGCAAGCAGCAGGTCCGCATCAAGCTCCCCTTCGAACCGCCCGCCCTTGAACGACAGGCTCCCGATCATGCGCGCGAGCACGTCCAGACAGAGGACCAGCGTGTCCGCAGCATCAAACAGCGGCTCCTTGTCTTCCTGCATATCCCGGTTATAAGCCAGCGGCAGCCCCTTCATGACGGTCAGCAGCGCCATGAGATCGCCGTACACCCTGCCTGCCTTCCCCCGGATGAGCTCCGCCATGTCGGGATTTTTCTTTTGCGGCATGATGCTGCTGCCCGTGGCAAAGGCGTCGCCCACTTCGGCAAACCCCCATTCCTGGGAACTCCAGAGCACAAGCTCTTCCGCTATCCTGCTCCCGTGCATCATGGTGATGGCGGCTGCGGCGAGGAATTCCAGCAGCGCATCGCGGTCGCTCACCGCATCGATGCTGTTTTCGACGATCCCGTCGAAGCCGAGCGACCGGGCGACGCGTTTCCGGTCGATCGGGAATGAAGTCCCGGCCAGGGCCGCCGCCCCGAGCGGCGAGCGGTTCGCCCTCCGACGGCAATCGAGCAAGCGCTCCCGGTCGCGATCGAACATCGCCGTGTACGCAAGGAGATGGTGGGCCAGGAGGATGGGCTGGGCGCGCTGCAGGTGCGTGTAGCCGGGCATGATCACGTCGTGATACTCTCCCGCCTTCTGCACAAGCGACCGCTGCACGGAGCGGAGCAGCGCGCAGACCCGGTCGATGGTTTTCCGGAGGTAGAGCCGCTCATCGAGCGCGATCTGATCATTTCTGCTCCGGGCGGTATGCAGCCATGCGCCCGCCGCCCCGATTTTTGCCGTCAGGCGCTGCTCGATCGCCATGTGAATGTCCTCGGCGACAAACCGGCCTGCCCCCGGTCTGATCCGGAGCCAGGCGGCGTCCCCCGCGGCGATCTCGCGGCGGAGTTCCTGCAGGGCTCGGGAGATTGCACGGCAGTCGGCCGCCGGGATGATCCTGCGGCCGCCAAGCATGGCCACGTGAGCCAGGCTCCCTTCGATATCCTCCTCTGCAAGACGCCGGTCAAACTCCAGCGACGATGAAAACGCAAGCGCCACGGCATCGAGTGGTTGGTGGAACCGGCTTTTCCAGTGTCTCATCGGACGGCGGGGACGGGCTGCAAGTCCTCCTGCGTTCCCCGCGCCCGTGCCGCAAGTGCCGCGGGAGCGTTGTGCTGCACCTGGTGATACGTTTTTACCGGCAAGCCGTATATCGCAATGAAGCCTTCCGACGCTTTGTGGTCGAATGTGTCTTGCTCTGTGTACGTTGCAAGCTGCGCGTTGTAGAGCGAATAGACGGATGTCCGGCCGGCGATCGCGGTGTTTCCCTTAAAGAGCTTGACGCGCACGGTGCCGGTAACGGTCTTCTGCGTTTCGTGGACGAACGCATCAAGGGCGGACCTGAGCGGCGTGAACCAGAGGCCGTTGTACACCAGGTTCGCGTAGTCGGCGGCGAGCTGGTGCTTCATGTGAAAGACCGACTTGTCCAGCGTCAATCGCTCCAGCTCCGTATGTGCAAAGTGAAGCACGGTCGCCGCTGGGGCCTCGTAGATCTCGCGGGACTTGATCCCGACAAGCCGGTTCTCCACAAGGTCGATGCGGCCGACTCCGTGGGCCCCGGCAATGTCGTTGAGCGTGAAGACGAGACTGACCGGGTCGAGGCGCGTGCCTCCGATGCCCACCGGGATCCCCTCTTCAAATTCGATCTCCACGTATTCCGGTGTATCCGGCGCATTCTCCGGCGCTACCGTTCTCTGGTACGCGTCCGGGGGGGGTTCCACCATCGGGTCTTCCAGGACGCCGCACTCGATGCTCGTCCCCCAGATGTTCTCATCGATGGAGTAGGGACTCCCCATCGTTGCGGCCACCGGGATGTTATGTTTGCGCGCATAGATGATCTCCTCCTCGCGCGATTTAAACTCCCATTCACGCATGGGGGCGAGGATCTTCAGGTCGGGGGCGAGGGCGGCAACGGAGACCTCGAAACGGACCTGGTCGTTCCCCTTCCCGGTGCACCCGTGGGCGACGTGCGTCGCCCCTTCCTTGCGCGCGACATCCACCAGCAGTTTGGCCAGGAGTGGCCGGCCAAGGGAAGTCGCCATCGGGTAGCTCTCTTCGTAGAGCGCGCCCGCCCGGAGGGCCGGGAAGACGTACTCCCTCATGAACTCTTCTTTCAGGTCTTTAATGTACACCTTCGACGCGCCGGTCGCATAGGCTTTTGCCTGCACGCCGCTCAACTCCTTCTTCTGCCCGAGATCTCCGGTGGCCGTGATCACCTCCGCCTGCATGTGGTCCATCAGCCATTTCACCATGACCGACGTATCGAGCCCGCCGGAGTATGCCACCACGATCTTGTTCTTCGTCATTCCTGTCCCTCGATGAGTTTATGTTTGATAAATTTTATGACCTGGTGGGTTTTTTGCTGCGACCGCGGGATGATCAGCAGCGTGTTGTCCCCCGCGACCGTTCCGATGACGTCGGGGTGTCTCTGCACGTCGATGAATTCCCCGACGGTATTCGCGCACCCGGGGAGGGTGTGCACGACGATCATTGACTCGTTGGCATCAATCCCGAGCACTTCCGCCGTGAGAAGGGGCCGCAGGGCGCGGACTTCCCCCTCCTGCTGGAGGGTGTACCGCCACCCTCCCGCGGAGGGGACGCGGATGACTCCGAGTTCCCTCATGTCGCGCGAGAGGGTTGCCTGCGTCACGTCGCATCCCCTTTTTTTCAGGCCGCGCCGGAGCCCGTCCTGGCTCCCGATCTCCCCGTGCGCGATAAGTTCCTTTATTGCAAAGTGCCGCACCTGCTTCGTCATGGCACGCTTCGCCCCCTGTTGGCGCAGGACTTCATACTTCCACCGTTGTCCTGTCGGCGTGGAGGACCAGCTCGGTGCCCACCCCCCTGTCCGTGAAGATTTCCAGGAGGATCGAGTGCTTTATTCTCCCGTCGATGAGATGCACCTTGTTTACGCCTCCGCGGAGAGCGGAAAACGCTGACCGGATTTTCGGAATCATGCCGTTGTTGATGACTTTTGCATTCATGAGCCGTTCGGCGCCCTCCTGATCCATGCTGTGAACGAGGCCCGACCCGCTCATCACCCCTTCCACATCGCTCAGGAACACGAGCTTTTCCGCCCGGAGGGCGGCAGCGATGGCGGACGCGACAAGGTCTGCGTTCACATTGTGGGGCTGCCCCTGCTCGTTCACGCCCACGGGGGCGATCACCGGCATGATGCCGTGGTCGAGGAGGAGGTTGAGATAGGTGGTGTTCACCCCGGTGATTTCTCCGACGAATCCCAGATCGGCCCCGTTGTCGGTGAATTTCTTCACGGTAAGGACGCGCGCGTCGATGCCGCTCAGTCCGGCAGCTTCGCCGTCATGCCGGTTGATCCGGCCCACGATGTCCTTGTTGGTTTTCCCGGCCAGGACCATCTGGACCACGTCCATCATGGGCCCGTCGGTATAGCGCTGGCCGTCGACGAACCGGGATTCGAGCCCGAGACGCGACGCAATCTCGGTCACCTCTTTTCCCCCTCCGTGGACGATGGCAACCTTGATGCCGATTTTCTTCAGGAGCGTGACGTCCTGGGCGAACGTCTCTTTCAGCTCGTCGTCAACCTGTGCTGCTCCGCCGTACTTGACGACGAATGTTTTGCCTTCGTACCGAGAGATGTACGGGAGTGCTTCACAGAGCACTTCGGTCTTTGCCGCGAGGGACGTGATCATTGTTCAGGTCCTGTAATTGGCGTTGATGGCCACATACTCTTGCGAAAGATCGCACGTCCAGAAGGTCGCGGCAGCCTCTCCCTGGTGAAGCGTGACGGTAATGCGGATTTCCTTCTCTTCCAGCACCTTCCGGGCTTCCTCCTCGGAAAAATCGATCCGGTAATTTCTGCGGAGGATGGGGACATCGCCGAAGAAGATTTCCACTTGCGCCGGGTCGAAGTCGATTCCGGATGAGCCGATCGCCGCGAGAATCCGCCCCCAGTTCGCGTCTTCGCCGTGGAGGGCTGTCTTGACCAGGTTCGAATTTGCAATGGCACGTGCGGCGGCGGTTGCGGCATCCTCGGTGGCCGCACCGGTGATGTTGATTTCGATGAATTTCGTCGCCCCTTCCCCGTCAACGACGATCATCTTGGAGAGCCGGACGAGCACGTGCTCCAGCGCCTCGCAGAAAACCCGGTATGACGGGTCCGCGGCGTCGGTGATCGCGGGTGCGCCTGACATCCCGTTGGCCAGCACCGCTGCCATGTCATTGGTGCTCATATCCCCGTCCACGGAGATCCGGTTGAACGAGCGTCCGGTTGCCTGCACAAGTGCCGCCTGCAAGAGCCCGGGCGTCAACGCGGCGTCTGTGGTAATGAAGGCGAGCATGGTTGCCATGTTCGGAGCGATCATGCCGGACCCCTTTGCCATGCCGCCCACCGTCACCGGCACGCCACCCAGATCACACCGGACCGCGGCCTCCTTGACGAAGGTGTCGGTGGTCATGATCGCTTCCGCCGCGTCACCTCCCGCTTCCGCAGAGAGTCTGCGGGCCGCGAGAGCGATGCCCTCCAGGACCCTGTCCATAGGAAGGAATTGTCCGATCACGCCGGTGGAAGAGACAAGCACTTCGGCGTCTGCGACGCCGATGGCGCGGGCGGCTGCGCCGGCCATGGCCCATGCGTCGTCCAGCCCGCGTTCTCCAGTGCAGGCGTTGGCGTTTCCGCTGTTGACCACGATCGCACGGAACGTCGGGCTCGTGTTCAGCTGCTGCCGCACGACCAGAACCGGCGCCGCCTGCACTCTGTTGGTTGTGAGCACCGCGGCACCTGCCGCCGGCCCGTCCGAGACGAGCAGGCAGAGGTCTTTCTTCGATTTCTTGACGCCGCAGTGGACGCCCGCAGCGCGGAAGCCCCGTGCAGCCGTCACGCCGCCCGGCACGTCACGGATCATCGCGTGTCCTTCATCGTGCAGGTCCGGAGTGATCAGGGGACTCCGGTCGCCGTTCCGTGCCGTGTTCATGGGCGCAACCCTGTCGTTTCCGGCAGCGAGAACATCAGGTTCATGTTCTGGACTGCCTGTCCCGCGGCCCCTTTGACGAGGTTGTCGATGACCGACGTGACGATCAGCTGGTCCGTTCTCCGCTCGAGGTAGAGGCCCAGGTCGCAGTAGTTCGTCCGCGCCACCGACTGGATTTGCGGGATCCCCCCTGTCATGCGCACGAACGGGTGGCTCCGGTAGAAGTCCGCATACAACGCGGCAAGCTCTGCATCGGTCACCCGGATGGCGCAACGTGCGTGGATCGTGGTATAGATGCCGCGGGTGATCGGGAGCAGGTGCGGCACGAATGAAACGGCGACGGGCGCACCGGCCACCGCTGCGAGGACGCATTCGATTTCGGGAATGTGCTGATGGGTGCCGATCTTGTAGGCGCGGACGTTCTCGTTGACTTCGGCAAAGCTCAGTGCCACCGTCGCACTCCGCCCTGCACCCGAGACTCCGGAGAGGGCATTGATCACGATCCCATCGGGCGCCACCACGCCGTGGGCGAGCGCCGGGAGGAGGGCGAGGAGCGCACCGGTCGGGTAGCAGCCGGGGTTTGCGACCAGGCGGGATGCCGCAATGTCAGCGCGGTTTAGCTCAGGGAGGCCGTACACCGCAGTGGAAAGCAGCCCGGCAGCGGTGTGCGGGCGCCCGTAGTATTTCTCATAGAGCGAGCCCTGTTTGAGGCGGAAGTCTCCTCCCAGGTCGATGATCTTCTTCACCTGTCCCGCAAGCGCGGGGACAATGTTCATAGCCTCTCCCGAGGGGAGGGCGATGAACGCCACGTCGGCGTCCCCCAGCTCTTCCGGCACCAGCGACTCGTAGGCCAGGTCCGTGACGCCCGCGAAGGCGGGATAGAGCGCGTCGACCCGCTGGCCGGCCGAGCTGGCAGCCGTCACTTTCGTCACGGCGACCTCCGGGTGCGACGAGAGGATCCGGAGGAGCTCCGCTCCCGAATAGCCCGATGCACCGATAATGACCGCCCTGATCACGCGCTCTGCTCCAGGATGTCTGACAATTGTACTTGCATAAATATGCAATAAATTGTATTATTATGCAAGAACATTCTTGACCTATTTTCCCCGGGGAGCGCCGATGGACCTTCATGACCGCGAAGCCGCCGTACTGTTCCACACCTACAAACGCCTCCCCCTGGCGGTCGAGCGGGGAGACGGGGTGTACGTGTACGCGCAGGACGGGAAGCGGTATCTCGATATGTTCGGGGGACTTGCCGTCAACGCCTTGGGGTATGCCCATCCCCGCGTCGTGCAGGCCATCACCGCACAGGCTGCACGGTACACCCACCTCTCGAATTACTTTCTGCAGGAGCCGCAGGTCCGCCTCGCCGAGCTCCTTTGCCGGCATTCCGGTTACCCCCGGGTGTTCTTCGCCAACAGCGGCACCGAGACGACGGAGGGAGCAATCAAGATTGCGAGAAAGTGGGGTTCGACGCGGGGCAAGGAGGACATCGTCGCGTTCACCAATTCATTTCACGGCAGGACGATGGGGGCCCTGTCGCTCATGGACCGGCCGAAATACCGCGACGGCTTCGGCCCGTTTCTCGGGAACTGCCGTGTGGTGGAGTTCAACAACCCGTCCGCCTTCGCCACGGCGGTGACCGAGCACACGGCGGCGGTGTTCCTCGAATTCATCCAGGGCGAAGGAGGCGTGCGCCCGGTGTCAATGGAATTTGCCGCCGCGCTTGATGCGCTCCACACAAAGTTCGGGTTTCTCATCATCGCCGACGAGATACAGTCCGGCGCCGGCCGCACCGGAAAGTTTTTCGGTTTCCAACATTACCCGGTATCGCCGGAAATCGTCACGATGGCGAAGCCGATCGGCGGCGGTCTTCCGCTCGGCGCGATCCTTGCGCGCGAGGACGTGGCCGGCGTGCTCGAGCCGGGGATGCACGGGACGACGTTCGGCGGGAATCCGGTTGCATGCGCGGCGGGTATCGCCGTGCTCGAAGAGATCGATGCGCACGGGCTTGTCGCCGCCGCCGCCCTGCGCGGAGCAAGGCTGAAAGCCGGACTCGATTCCATTGCCGCGGATTTTCCCCGCCGCGTGCGGGAGGTACGCGGGTTCGGCCTGATGCTCGGTCTTGAACTCGACCGCCCCGGCGACGGCGCGGTGGACGAAATGCGAAACCGCGGCATCCTGATCAACTGCACCGATGCGACCGTCCTCCGGTTCCTCCCCCCTCTGATCATCGGGGATGACCATGTCGATGAAACTGTTGCAGCCCTTCGGGAGGTCATCGCCGCCTACGGCCGCTGAGCGCGCGCCCGGCGCCCGCACCCCCCCCGGTGTCAGAACTGGCAAGCCGGTTTTCCGCCGTTGACAATTCGCGCCTTCCTTCCCGGTTGCAGCCCCGTTTGCGGCCCTCTATTGCGTAAATTCACAGGATTTCCATGCGGCGTTTGGCACGTTGATTGCGCCTTGCCTGAGCCAAATGCAGAGCCCGAGCCCAACCCCACACCAGGAACGCATGTACACGATCGTCGCCACGGCGGTCCTCGCCCCCACCATCACGCGGCTGGAAATCACCGCCCCCTTTGTCGCCAAGAAGCGGAAAGCGGGGAATTTCGTCATGGTGCGCGTTGAGGAGGGAGGCGAACGGATCCCCCTGACGATTGCCGACAGCAATCCCGCGACCGGGACAATCACCCTCATCGTCCAGGCCATCGGCGGAACCACCAAACTCCTCTGCAGCAAGCGCGCCGGCGAGACCGTCCTTGATGTCGTCGGCCCGCTCGGCAATCCCACGCCGATCGAACACCACGGCGCCGTTGCCTGTGTTGGCGGGGGCGTCGGGACCGCCGAGCTGTATCCGATTGCACGCGCGCTCAAGGAGGCGGGAAATACCGTCCACACGATCATTGGGGCGCGCTCGCGTGACCTCGTGATTCTCGAGGAGGAAATGCGGCGCTGTTCGGACAACGTGTTTGTCACCACCGACGACGGCTCGTATGCCCGGAAAGGGTTCGTGACCGACCAGCTCCGGGACCTCCTGGACGGCGACACGGGGATCAAGGCCGTCTATGCAATCGGCCCGCTGCCGATGATGAAGGCGGTCTCCTCCCTCACCCGCCCCTATGGAGTCCTGACGCTCGTCAGCCTCAACACGATCATGGTGGACGGGACGGGGATGTGCGGGGGATGCAGGGTGACGGTGAGGGGAGAGATGAAGTTCGCCTGCGTCGACGGTCCGGAATTCGACGGGCACACCGTCGATTTCGACGAGCTGATGATGCGGAATCGCACCTACGTGGAAATGGAAAAGATCTCCGATGAGAAGCACGTCTGCCGCCTCCAGGCCGCGCGGCAGGAGGCGGCATCGTGAGCCAGGCCAATCCGCTGAAGCCGTCCGAACGCATGAAGATCGCACGCCAGGGCTCCATCGAGCAGGCCCCGGCGGAGCGGAGTCTCAACTTCCTGGAAGTCTCCTTCGGCTTCGACGAGGAACGTGCGGTCATCGAGAGCGCGCGGTGTCTCGAATGCAAGACGCCCTATTGTACCGACGGCTGTCCTGTCGGCATCGACATTCGCGGGTTCATTCAGCTTGTCGTTCAGAAGGACTACCTGGGGGCCGTGCAGAAGATCCGGGAGGCAAACTACCTCCCTGCCATCTGCGGCCGTGTTTGTCCGCAGGAATCGCAGTGCGAGGCTGTCTGCGTCATGGGGAAAAAGCTCGAGCCGGTTGCCATCGGCAAGCTCGAGCGATTTGTCGCGGACTACGAAATGAAGCACGACCTCTTCACGCCTCCGGCCATCCCGGACACCCGGGCTGAAAAAGTTGCGATCGTGGGCTCAGGTCCTTCGGGGCTCACCTGCGCGGCGGAACTGGCACAGCGGGGGTACCGCGTGACGGTGTTCGAAGCCCTGCATGCCGTGGGAGGTGTCCTTCGCTACGGGATCCCCGAATTCCGGCTGCCAAAGGAGATCCTGGACCTTGAGACCGAGCGGATCAAGGCGCTCGGCGTGGAGATTTACACCAACTTCGTCGTGGGCAGGACGGCGACGATCGACGAGCTATTTGACGAATGGGGTTTCAAGGCGATTTTCCTCGGCACGGGGGCAGGAACGCCGACGTTCCTCGGCATTCCGGGTGAGAGCCTGAGCGGCGTGTATTCGGCCAATGAATTCCTGACGCGCGTCAACCTGATGGGCGCCTACAAATTTCCCCGGAATGACACGCCGATCAGGATCGGCCGTTCGGTGGGGGTGATCGGGGGAGGCAACACGGCGATGGATGCCGTCAGGACAGCGCGCCGGCTCGGGGCAGAGCACGCCTACCTGATTTACCGGCGTTCTCGGCAGGAGATGCCGGCACGCGAGGAAGAGATCCACCATGCCGAGCAGGAGGGGATAGAATTCCTGCTCCTCACGAACCCGTTGCGCATCCTGGGGGACGGGAACAACTGGGTCAGCGGCATCGAGTGCCAGCGGATGGAGCTGGGAGAGCCGGACGCCTCGGGGCGACGGCGGCCGATGGCCGTCAAGGGATCCGAATTCGTCGTCCCGCTTGAGACGCTGATCGAGGCGATCGGCCAGAAACCGAATCCGATCATCCAGGCGACGACACCCGGCCTGGAAACCGGGTCGCGCGGCACGGTCGTCATCAATGAGCGGCAGGGAACAAGCCGGCCGGGGATATTTGCCGGCGGAGACCTTTCGCGCGGGGGCGCGACCGTCATCCTCGCAATGAAGGACGGGAAGGCCGCGGCAGAGGCGATCCACGACTACCTGAGTTCCATCCCCCCCGCAACGTCGTAGGGGTCACTCACCCGGCGACCCCGGCAATCACCGGGTTCGTGTGGCCCGCAGCTCGGCGGCAATCGATTTTATTTCCACCAGGTCCCGCTGCATTTCACTCCAGCCGTACCAGAGCGCATAATCCGGGCTCGCATGAAAGGTCCCCTGGAACGCGCGCATCCGGTGTTCGAGGAACATGACGAACAGCTTCTGTTCGATGACCGTGGGCGCGTCGTGGAAGGTGAGAATGTCCGGGAACGGATACGCGTAGTTTTTCGGCTTTGCCAGCCGCCCTTCCTTGTACAGGGCAGCGACGATGCGGATTGCCTCGGCCATCACGCGATCCGTCTGCCGGATCATCTGGTCCCCCTTCTCGAGCTCGCCGCGTGCGAAGTTTTCTGAGTGACACTGTCTGCACGTCTTCAGCATCTTGTCCCGCTCAAACTGCCATTCCTCCTGCTTCAGCCGCACGACGTTCGCCGCTTTGATGACGTCGAGCCGGGCCGTCGGCTTGCCGTCGGGGTCCAGCACACCCAGCGCCTGAAGGATCGTGACCCGGTCCGCCGCCCATTCCTTATCTTCGGGCAGGGGAAGCCGTACGCCGAGGAATCCCCACGCGGTGGACACACCGTGATTGCCTTCTTGCATGTGGCAGTCCTGGCACGTCGGGGCCGGCGTTTCTTCGGGAAGCACCTTGTTCTGCTTGAGCAGCGCGCGGACGCCGTGCTTGGAGCTCGAGTACATTTCCCACTGCGCATGATCGAATCCCATGTGGCATGTTTGGCATGCCTGGGGCTGCTTTGCCTCAACCGTCGAGAAGGTGTGACGCGTGTGGCAGGCGTCGCATGAGGCGAGTCCGAATCCTCCTCCGCGCTGCTTCAGCTTTCTGATCTCCGCCTCGGTTTTCAGGCCGATTTTATGGCAACCGCCGCACCCCTTCATACCGTCGATGAGCTCCATCGGCTGCCAGTGGATCGTGGGCATCGCTTCCTGCGCCACCCACGCGAGAGCGTGTTTTCCCCCCTTGAACTGCGCCACCTGCGTTTTATGGCACTGGCCGCAGGTTTCAGGAGTCGGGATCCTCACGTTGGCCACGTCCAGCGTTGTGACGTGCCTGCCGCCGTGGCAGGTCTCGCATCCCACGGCGCTCTTACTGTGCTTGCTCAGTTCCCAGTCCGTCACAATGCCCGGGGTTGCTTTCCTGTGGCAGTTGACGCAGAGTTCCGGATCGGGCGGGCCCGCAAGAGCGGTGGCGCATGCCGCTACGACCAGAGGTGCGAAAAG